>ERZ808275.13-NODE-13-length-167648-cov-10.984934_pt1 | contig 167648 bp, 310 predicted proteins | sample MGYA00520894_ERZ808275 | MGnify/ENA primary metagenome ERZ808275 (study PRJEB31516, sample SAMN03275598) | gut metagenome | biome: mammalia-associated habitat; material: feces | host: Papio cynocephalus | place: Kenya | collected 2012-08-03 ... | reverse complement strand
GGCTTAAGCCACTGGGTTATTATTTGCTCCATTAAATTATTATTGTTTGTTCACTTAACTTTTCATCAAAACTTTTTATTTTTAATCAAAAGAATTAACATGAATACCGATAATATAAAGCAACCAGACTTTTCAAAACTAAAAGGTATACAATTTTCAGCAAAGCATTTCGATATACATTATCCTGAACTTAAAAAGATAATTGAAGAATCTACCCCAAAAGAATTATCATTTCAGGAAAAAATATACTGGTATGTTAATAACATATGTCAGCACCCAACTTGTATAATATGTAGTAAGCCTACTGTATTTATAAATGGACATGTAGGGTACAGGAAATATTGCTCCAGGAAATGCATGAATTCTGATCCTGAAAAAATCAAACAAGTCAAAGAAACGAATACAAAAAAGTATGGTGGCCAGGGTTATGCTTCAAAAATGACTGAAGAAAAATGCAGAAAAACATGCATTGAGAGATATGGTGTAGAAGTAGCTACACAAAATCGTGAAATATATGCAAAAGCCAGAAAAACATGCATTGAGAGATATGGTGTAGAATTTGCTTCTCAAAATGAGGACATTAAACAAAAGCAATACAAGACATGCTATGAAAGATATGGTGATCCGTTTTACAACAATCAAGAAAAATCTAAACAAACATGCATTGAAAAATATGGAGTATCTAATCCTATGTTATTAGGCAAAGAAAATCTAATAAAAACAAAATTAGAGCAATCTAAACAAAGATATAATGATATTATAGATGTCGTAAATGAAGAATGGTTATGCAAATGTCCACATTCAGAGTGTGATAAATGTGAAGAAAAATCATATATTACTCCAAAAAATGTACCTCGAGATAGAATGCGAAGTAATGCTGAATTGTGCACAAAATTGTTGCCAGTAGGCAACCCATCAAGATCTTCAACATTAGAACTCAAAGTCCAATCATGGTTAGATGAATGGAATATAGAATATGAAATAGGGAACAGAATTGTTATAGGACCAAAAGAATTAGACATATGGATTCCTTCAAAGAATATTGCAATTGAAATTAATGGTTGTTATTGGCATTCTGATATGGAAAAACCAAAAAATTACCATATAAATAAATTCAAAGATTGTCAACAAAAAGGCATTCAGCTGATTCAGGTCTGGGAAGATTGGTTGATTAAGAAAGAAGATATTGTCAAATCATTCCTGCAAGCCAAACTCGGAATCTGTGATAATACCATATATGCGCGAAAATGTGATGTAAGAGAGATAGAAGCAAAAGAGGCAAACCAATTTCTGAATGAGAATCACATACAGGGTAAATGCAATTCAAATTATAGGCTCGGGTTGTTTTACAATGATAAATTGGTCGCAGTAATGTGTTTCAGTAAGAGATCTGCATTGTCTGGACCTAAAAAATTAAATAATAAAGAAGCCGAATTGATCAGATTTTGTAATCTTAGGGGATACAGAGTTGTTGGGGGAGCCTCGAAGTTGTTAAAATACTATATAAAACTGTTTTCTCCTGACATAATCACTTCATATAGTGCAAATGATATATCTAATGGGCAATTATACAGTACATTGGGGTTCAAAACAGATCATAAAATTTCTGAATCATATTGGTATATAGAACCAGGCACATGTAAAAGAGAACACAGATCAATCTATACAAGATCAGGAATTGTACGAAAATGGCCAGAATATGACATCAATGACAAATCCTGGACTGAAAGGTCTGTTATGGATTTGAAAGGGTATAATAGAATTTATGATGCAGGAACAACAAAATGGACACTCAAACTAAAATGATAGTAGAGGACATGTCATATTATTTTAATGTGGAACCTCTCAACAAACCAATAAAAATTCTTGAAGGGCAGAAAGTATTTTTCACTTCGGATACCCATTTTGGTCACAATAATATAATGACTTTCTGTAAACGGCCATGGAAAACAATAGAAGAACATGATGAAGCATTAATAAGCAGATGGAATAGCGTTGTCGGTAAGGATGATTTGGTATTTCACCTGGGTGATTTTGCATTCTGTACAAATGGTCGATGGAAAGAGCTTGTGAATACATTAAATGGTAAGATATACCTAATATATGGCAATCACGACATATCAAGATGGCCAGGCGATAAAACAATGAGTCTCTTTGAAGGATGTGCCATGCAGATGATGCTGAAGATTGAAGGAAAATTCGTCATCCTCAATCACTACCCCATGCTCACGATTCCAGGTGTATACTCAAAAGGCCAATGGAAAAACTGGATTCAACTATACGGGCATGTCCATTCAGGTCCGAGGGTGTCAGGAAAAGACGATTCAAGGCTTTCTATGTGTTTTGATACCCAATATGATGTCGGGATAGATAATAATGACTATAGACCTATTGAATGGCAAGAACTTAAGAAAAAACTCAACATTGACCGTTAGAATTTGTGGTATACTTGTTATATTTCTACATGAGAAAGTTACTGAATGAATTTCGTTGTTGGAAATGGCGAATCAAACAATGGTTCGGATATTGGAAAGTCTGTAAAAGACTCTGCGGATTCGATTGGATAGATGTAATTGAAGTCGAAAGACATCAATTACTCACTCTACAACATTGTTTGAAGAAAACTATAAGTAATGAAGATCTTATTAGAAAGATTGATTTGGCATTAAGATTGCTCGATATAATCACTGATAGAACACTTGAACCCGACCGTCACCGAATTGGCCTTAGATATATAAACATTAAAAATAGGAAACGATTTGGTATTCAAGAATGGAATGGAGCTCCAGATGTTCTCAGATATTATCTGTATGAACAGAAAGTCTGGCATTTGTATCATAAGATTCGTGAACAGTACATGAGAAGTTGGTGGGATTAAAAAGCTATAAATTATGGGGACAAACTTTGATCTCAGAAAGAGAATAAATAAAGAAGAAAAAGAGAAGCTCAAACAGCTTGTCGAAAAAGAGAACTGGGATGCACTTGTTGAAAACATTCCTGAAACAATCCATATAGGCAAACGAAGCTGTGGTTGGAAATTCTGTTGGGATGCACATGATTTCAGATACTTCAAACCGACTAAAGAATCACTCATCGAATGGCTTAAATCAGGAGACATCTATGATGAGTATGGTGAGAAATATACATTTGACCAATTTTGGAACGAGGAAATTTGGTTTGATGGATTGGATTGTGCAGAATATTATGGACAATCCAAAGATCCTTATCATGGTCAGATGAGAAGTCCTGAAAAGGTATGTGAATATAAGACAAAGTTTGGAATTGATGTAGATAGATACAACGAGTTCTATATTGATAACCTCAGATTTACTGTAGATGAGGATTTTGCATGAGTTATGTATCAAATAAATATAATGAGATACTAGACGATCTTGAGATTCATGATGAGTTTTGTGATTTGGATAGTATCTCTCAATTAGACATTCTAATAACCGCAGAATCATTACTTGATGTTCATCTGAATGATGATAAATTTCATAAACTCAAGTCACATGGTGCTGTAATTAAATATATAGAAAATGAATGGAAACGTTTTTATACCGATTGAACAAGCAATTGATTGGTATTATGGAGATAATCAAACATTAAAAGATCTTGCTTTAGAAGCATACACTATAAAAGAATTAGAAAGAAAAACAAAGGTTGCTAATGATTTAAAGTGTATACTAAGAACAAGACTTAGTTTGAATAAATTATTTAAAAATCATGTTAATGAATATGATTCTTTAGATAATATAATTCAACTAATTAAAGATAACTTCTACATAGCGTGTCGTGATAATATCATAACACCTGCTCTAATGAGTGAATATAAAGATGTTCTTGCAACTTATAACATTTATGAAAATGCTCGGTCTAATGATAGAGCAGCGTTTGATTATGTTGTAATATATGAGGATGATGATTGTATTCCTTGGTTTTATGCAGATGGTAATACAACTGTATACTGTGAGAAAGAAGATGCTAAGATACTTGCATCAGATCAAGCATCTATATATGCAGTAGATAATGTAGAAGTAACTCTTAAAGATTGTGCAACTTTAGAAAGAATGTAATAATGGATATACAAGTAGAAAAACTCACTGGTGTAAATCTTCTTCGTGAAGCTAATCGTTTCACAACTAATAGTGGTAGTGTAATGCAACTTGCTACTGCTTATAAATATGGTCATTCACCTATTCGTACTCAACTCTTTTGGGTTGAACTATATGGTATTCCTCTCTTTGTGGCTTCACAACTTGTAAGAAGTCATGTTGGAGTGCAATTCTACCAACTTTCAAGACGAGTAGATAGGGGTGGATCAGACTTTAAACAGAAATGTACAGACCTTGCAAATAATCTTACAGAAGATACTATAGAAGATACTAAAGAATCTATAAAAGATCTTCCTAAAGAGTTTGATAGGTATGCTCCTACTAATCTTGCCTTTATAATTAATGCAGAAGCACTAATGAATATGGCACATAAGAGATTATGTAATAAAGCATCTATGGAAACTATTCAGGTAATGCAAGCAATTTTATTTGAGATAAATAAGGTTGATCCCGCACTTGGGAAGCATCTTGTTCCTCAATGTATCTTTAGAGGTGGTATCTGCCCTGAACCTAATTCGTGTAAATGGATTTCTTCAGAAGCAGGACAGAATGCACTCAAAGAATATAAAATGCTTTATACTTCAAAAATGATTAAACCTGTTCTAAAGAAATGAGTATAGGACTATTAATACTAGCAGCAATACTTCTTATTGTTATAGGAACTTACAAGGTATCATACTTTGTTAAAAATAAACTGTGGTTTGAACTTTCTCTAATGGCAATTTGTTTTATAACTGGAGTAACTATGATAACTATGATAATCATAAGCTCTCCTTGGATTTTGCGCTAGTATTTATAAATAGATAAATTAGCAGTCTTAGATAGTTAAGAATATTAGATCAATATATATAAAACAAATAAATAATATTATTATGAAAATTTTTATTCTTTCTCTTGCGTTGTTGGCATTTGCAGCTTGCAACAAAACTACTAAGACAGTTCAGGATACTGATACTGTAATTGAAACTGTAGATTCTAATGTAGATTCAACAGATGATTCTGTTAATGATACAATTCCGATAGATGGACGACAGTAAACATTATATCTTGCAAGTTAGTCCTCGTTGTTTTGTTCAGAAAGCAGACGATGGAGAAATTCTTTTAGTTCCTTACTTGGATAAAGCTAAGAAATATGAAAGAATTGGAGATGCAATGAAAGTTGCTGCTCATATTAATGAGATATTCAGACATCCATTGGTGACAGTTATAGAAGATTATTAATTTAAAACGGATGAGGTGAAGTACGGTATACTTTATATCGGAGTTCGACTCTCCGCACCTCAACTATGTATTATATTGTTATTGACACATTTAATGAACCTGTTGTGTGCACAGGTAAAGATGGTATACCTATAAAGTTTGATGATATACCAGATGCTCTTAGATATAAATATGAGAATACTCAAAAAGGACAAGTAGTTTTAATTGAATGAAGTTAGAAATCTATACTGACGGTGCTTATTCTCCTCTTAAAGATAGAGGTGGGATAGGCATCGTCTTTTTATTGGATGGTGAGAAGATATTTGAATATAATAAATATTATGATCACTGCACTAATAATCAAATGGAATTAGGTGCAGTACTTGTTGCACTTAGATTGATAAAACAGAAATATGATTCCATAACTCTTTATTCTGATTCCAAATATGTTGTTGGTACTATCAATAATAATTGGAAGATTAAAAAGAATAAGAGATTATGGGAAGAAATATATAAAGAGTTAGGAAAACGACAGATGATTATGTTTAAACATATTCATGGGCATCAAGGAAATGAATGGAATGAATATGTTGATAAATTAGCTGTACAAGCAACACAAATGTTATAATGGAAACATATATAGAAAGAGTATTAAAGGATGCTCGAGAGGATAATGAATATGTGGGAACTATACTCGAAGAAGCACTATCGTTTATAAATGATAGAAATGTATATGTAGTATATAACTCTATAGGAAATTCCTGTTATGTAACTAGGGATTACGATCATGCTATAGGTCTTTTTGAAGATATAGTATATCGTATGTATGATAAGGATAAAGTCAGACAAAATACTTTAAATGATGATCCTGATTTAAATTCAGAGTTTGTAGATGGAGGAGTAGTACTAAGAAGTGCTGTAGAATCTCCTGAAAAGTATGTAATAGTAGTATCAACTAAATCAGAATGAAATATATAATAGTAATTGAAACAGCAGCAGAAGGAATGGAAGCACATACTTTCTCCTCCTACGATGATGTAGAGAAATATGTAGAAACATTCTTATCTGATTGCAATGATATAGTTAAAGAGTTTGACGAAGACGGAGATATAGATCAAGTTCATGGTATGCATGAAATATATGGTTGGTTTTATCTTTATCTTTTAAAAGTAGAAAGACTTTGTAATCATGAGTTATAAAGCCACTGTAAATACTAATTCCAAATCTTATATAGAATATCATTGGAGTAAGGATTTACTAATTAAGAAACTAAATTGGCTTAAAAAGCTAAATAGAATAAATAATTATATTATTGAAGAAGTACCTTTAAAATATGAAATTTAAATCATGTCTTAAGAAGTTGAAGTCATTGACTGAAACTAAAAACCTTACTGAGATTCGCCAATCATTATATGAAAGATTAACTAAATTAAAGTTTTCTGGATGCAAAGACTGCTGAAAAGTTCATTAGAGAGTCCTTTAAGATAGGATGCTATACAATTTCAGATGATCTTACAGAAGTATGTGACTTTATTGGTAAACATGATATTGCTCCTGCATTTATGGCAGAGATCATTGAGAAAGTAAAGTCTATGATGGTTCTTGAGGATCAGTGTGAGGTTAAAGCAGAATATATTAAGTTCTCTGTTGAATCTTATCTGCATCAAGTTGAACTCTCTCGTATTAAAGATATGACAAGTACTCCTGAAAAGAGACTTGTAGATGCTTTGCGAGAAGTATTTAATTGTCCTACTAATGAGTCTAAACAAGACGCAATTATCGGAATGATAGAAGATTATTGTGATCTGGATTCAGCTGATTATAGATAATTTTTTATTCATAATTTCTAATAAGGAGTCATGACAGCAATGTTAACATGTAAAGAGGTATCTTTAGAAAACTGACTCCTGAACTTGCCTCCATAATTCAATGGATAGAATAAGGGTCTTCTAAACCCTAAATGATGGTTCGATTCCATCTGGAGGTACTAAATTATAACTGCTATGAATGAAATTGAAAAACGATATTATAGTATATTAGAAGAAAATGAGTTAAATAATATCTTAGTAAAAGACTACGATAGTATAGATGGACTTAATTTAATTATGTCTTTAGAGTTAGAATTTGATATTCATCTTGATGATGATACTTTCTTTAAACTATTAAAAAGAAACTCTCACAAGGCAATAATTGAATATATAAATACACTTTTAAATGGAAGAGGATTACAAAACAACTGATCTAGGATCATCTAATGAATAGTATAGAGGGTTTAATACTATATTTTCAGAGAAAGATAAGATTTATTATATTATCACAATTCCTAACTTATATAAAGTAGAAGATGATAAAAGAAGTAAAGTATTTGAAATTATCAATGAATATAATATTAAATCTCCATTTGTGCAATTCTATATAACTGATGACAATAAAGTAAATTCTAAAATAGAATTTATGACAACAAGTTTATTTAATAATGATACGACATATAGTACATTAGTAAATATACTTATTGATCGAAGTGATATGTTTAGAGAAAGGATTAAAGGAATATAATATTTTGGTTGATAGCTGGAGCATTATTCCTTTAAAAATCTGTATTTTCCATACAAGCAATGTTGGTGTATAGATAAAATCAAGACACTTAGATATATGTATTTGATAAGCATTGGTATATTAGTATTGATTGTAAGCATATTTATACTGACTCTAAGTTTTGATGAAATATCTATATAAACATCGAAATAGAGAAATATAATAAATTAATCTCTTATGAAGAACTACATGAAATATAAAGAAGGAGATGAAGTAGTCATACTTCACTCTCATTCTGATGACTTAGGTAAAACAGGAGTTATTACTTGTGTTAGACCTAGTTTTTGCAAGATAATGATTGATAACAAGGAGAGAAATCATACTTATGGTCAGTTTATGAAAATTCCTACAAGTATTGATGATATTCTTGAAATTCCTGAAAATAAAGCAGTACTTAAAAGATTAAAATACAGTTGATATAATATTACACATATATGATAACTAAACAAAGATTTTTTAATATAATAAAGGATTACCAAAAATATCAAAAAATGAATGATGATATTGCATTTGATTATGGTATGGATTTAAATTGCTCTTATCAAAATGCAATGATAGATTCATTATGGAGTCATTTAATGATGACTAACTTTAAAGAAGAAGGCATAGAATGCATAAATTGGTATTTAGACAAGCCAAATAGTAATGATGTAGACCCTGATTTATATGTCAGTCTTACTACACATAAACCTATTACAATAAAAACTCCAATAGAGTTGTGGAAATATGTTAGAAATTTTTTAATTGAATGAAACTAATCATACCAATGGTGATATTATTACTTCTTATAAATGTAATTGTATTGGTCTTTATGACATGGTTCATGTGTCCTTATAGAAAAGAAGGTAGGAAACTGTGGAATAATAAAGGTCTAGTAGTTTTATACTATATTATAAGTGCAATATGTGCTGTTAATATAGGAATGTCATTGGCAATAATTTAAATAATAAATTTATGATTACAACAAAGAAACAAGCAATAACTGCATTAATCAAGAGATGTCATGCCATAAATAAGTTTTGTCAAGAACATGAAATAAAACTTAATAACTCAATTCTTTCATTTTACTCAATAAATGAGGTAGAATTAAGTGTGGTTGGAGGGCAAAGTACCGATGATACTGTATGTTACTTCAGTATCAATAAAGATAATATACTTGATGTGCCATTAATAATAAAGTATATGAAAACTTCTGATTCTGTAAATGAAAAAAAGTTTATAGAATTTATTAATTGTCTATGGGGTGTAATTATTGAAGAAGATGATAATGATACAGCGTATAATATAATGCTGTTTATGGTAAAATAATTAATCATGACTGCATTAGAAAAAGAATATTTATCGTCACCCTTTCCTAAAGTATTGGAATATAATAGATAAAGTAAATAGAATAACTTATATTCTGTTTTTTAATATGTCCTACAACTTTATTCCTTATTGTTTTTTTTAATCGATTGGATAACACCTTTTATTGAGTTATGAATACTAAAAGATTTTCTGATATTGACATCCTATATATGGAGAACTTCATCAAGCAGCTTAGAAAAATACGTGAGCAATGTAAAGAAGCTGAAATTAATATTTATAGTAGCATAATGTTCTTTTATACAGGTAGTAATGAAAAATCCTTCATATTGTATGGTGGCTATTTAAGTGAAACTATAAATGAAGTTGCTATAGATAATTTTCAACTGTTTCCTCAGTTTGATAAGGATATTACAGTGGAAGAACTTAGTAAACTTCCTCTCTGCTTTATTAGTGAGTTGCAAGACTTATATAGAGTAGAAATAACAGCGACACATAGAGGTATAAAGAAAATAATTGAAGTCTTAATATGAAACTTTCAGATGTAAAGGATAAAATAGATGCTAAGATGAATGATCCCTTCTTTAAAGCAAAATTAGAACGTGCTTTAGAGAAGAGAGTTAGTGAGCAAGCAAAGCAAGATTGGAAGGCATGGAAAGAAGAAAACATGCTTTTTCTTGAAGAGTACTATAAAGAGCGGAGATTAAAGGAAATAGGTAATGTAAAGTATGAAAGGTGGAAGCAGAAGTACAAGGAGTTTCTTCAATTGTATAACAGTGAAAGGAATTTAGAAGATACTGAATATATCTTATGTTCTGCCATTTTGAGAAAAGAACCTGTAGAAGAAGTTACTTATAGTGATGCTCATAAATGCATATTAGGATATAGACACTGTGACATTATGACCCATTTTAACGATTTAATTAGAAAAGACCTTTTAGCACAAGGTTTCTTTACTTCAAAAGGCCGCTTTGTAAGCAGGACTGAAGCAATGCAAATAGCATTGGAAGCAGGACAAGTGAAAAAAGGGAAAACTATACATGAAAATGGATTATTTTCAGAAGATTTATACTAATGGGTCTCTTAGCCACAGATATAAATTTAATAATCACATTAATCTATAGAATATTATGAAATTATATGTTGATTTTGAAGAACTAACTCTTAATAAATTCGAGTCTTTGAGTAATTTATTTGCTGGGTCTGGAATGGAGCTTTATATATACTGTAATAATCTTCCTGAAGAACTTTGTATTGATGATAATTCAATCATGTATGTTAAACATTGTGGGTTTTGGGAGAACGATCTATTAGTGGATTATCTCACATCTAAAGATGATTTAAATAATGAAAAAAACTAAAAGAATACAATAAAGATTATAATCCTTTTATAGAAGGAGAAGATTTTATAAAAATAAGAATAATAAATGAAGATTAGTGTATTTAAATACATTTCCAAAGAGGAAGTTATTAGGGGTAACATATTAAAAGATGACGACATAATAGAAAGAAGAATACTTCCTAAATTTTGTCGTTATAAATTGATTAAATACATAATAGATGATGGTTGGGAACTTTGGGACAATCCTTATATTGAGGGTTATGTTTCAAGAGCATATTTAAGTGAATGTCATAGAATATGGTACAAAAATGAATATGTTTATGATTATGATGTAAATTATAAAACATTAGATATAGGGGATAATTATTTTTTTGATGAGAATACAATCCCAAGAAAAATAGAAAACGAACTTTTAGGAAAGGATATTTGTCGAGAGGAAGATGTTTATCTTTTAACTAAATATATAAACCCTGAAATAAAGGAGCAATTTATGAAAGAAATATATCCTTTCTTTGTAGAAGGAGAAACATTTATATGGCTTGATGAATGGAATTAAAAGAAGAAGAATATTTCTATACTGTACGGATAATAAATAAGTTAAGTTCTATACGAGATATTTATATTAAAGGTCTTTATACAGAGAAAGAATATGCTATTGATGTGATAAAGGAATACTTTCCTATTGAAGAAATTATAGATACAAAAGAAAATTTATGGATTGTTAAAAGTACAACTCCTGATTTGTTCTATGCAATTATACAGAAACTAAAAATAGAAATGTAAAATGAATATATGGGTAGTAGGATGTGAACCTATTGAAGTATTATCTGATTTGAAGTTTTTTTCTTCAGAAAAAGATGCCCTTAAAGAGTTTTATGAAACTATTAAAAAAATAGATTATACAGACTCTATAAAGGAAACAGAAGATGGATTATACTGTAATACTTTAGGAGCAGATTTATGTTTCTTTTGTTATAAACAAGTAATAATAGAAAAATAATTATGATATGTGTATTAATTGTATTAACAATAGGATATTTAATCATAGCTTTTCTTTATTGCAAAGGAATTGACAAAGCACATTACGTATATGTTGTCGGAGATTCAAGTAAACCTTGGGATGTATATGTTTGCTATACCAAAAAACAAGCATATAAAGCTTTCAAGGACATTGCATGTGTAGATGTGATTAGAGAGGAATATTATGTTCGTAAACATGATGATGAATTGAGATTAGAATATACTGTTTCTTATCCTAATGAAGAGTCAAAGAAATATACAGTATATTGTGTTAAAGAATACATATATCAATAAGCATGAAAGAAATTTGGATAACTGGTCACATTGTCGATGGATGCGATCTTATTGATTACTGGAGAGAAATGAAGTCTTTTACATCTAAAGAATCTGCTTGTAAAGATTTCTGTGAAAGAATTAATATAAAGGAAGAAGAACTTAATAAGTTTGAATTAGTAGATGGATCATACGAATACTCCCAAAGACTTAAAGATGCTTGGGAAGATCTTGGCTTCTACGAAACTTATTGGTGTAAACCTTTAAAAATAGAATCATGAAAACAAATAGTCTTAAAGAATATAATGATTATCTTCTAAGTAAAGGCTATGGCCTTGAATATACTAACTATTGTGATACTAGTCTAATAGCAGTAGATTATATTCATAAACTACATAAGTTCAGAATAACTCTTTATACTAATGAAACAGAAGAATATGATAAATACCTTACTGAACTATTTAGTGATAATAAGGAGCATGAATTGGAATTTAAAGAAGAAAACTTTATTGTCACAGGTGCATTAATTCATTGTCCTTATAGACAACATAGTAATGAAGGTATAATGCTTCGTGATAATACTGAAGGTTTCCATGGATTAGAGTATTTTGAGAGGTGTATATGGATTCAACAAAATGCAGAAGAATATGAAATGCAGTTGTTTGAATCTCATGTTAAAAATATGAAGTATGTAAATAAAGTAATTGCACCTGTTCTAAAGGAATGTGATTTTACTGTACGTTCAACGGCACTATCTCAGCTTACTGATGATACTTCTGTTTGTAATGAATCTGATTTATTTATTGAGTACAAACATCCCAATAGTATATCTTCTATAATGTTGGGTACAGATTGTGTATCAGAAGAATTATTCTGTGTACCTAATCTTGATGTATGTAATAAAACTAAAGAAGAAGTTAAAGAAATCTTTATAGATTACTTTAAAGGATACCTTAAATTACAGACTAAATGGAATCCGTATGGTTATCTTTGGGATTCAGAACAGGATATTAATTCGTATAAGAAAGCAGTAGAAGAAAAATTGCAATACGAAGATTAATCTGTTATGTAGGAGCATGGTTGCTTTTGAGGAGTTTGATTCTCTTCTCCTGCCCTAATTAACTATTTAAAAATTTATAATTATGGATAATACAAAGTACACAGTGTTTATTAGTGAAGATAATGATTGCGAAACAATTCCTGTTATTTTTATCTTTAAAAATAAACTCAATTCAGTATATGATTTTCAAGCAATAAAGGAAGATGCATATTGGTATGTTAATCACATGGAAGATTGGAATAAAGAAGAGAGTGACAAACTCTTTCATTCTACATTTGGTGGAGAATTAACATACGAGGATTTTCCATATGAGAAAAGAATGAAGTATGCAAACAACTATCTTGAGTTCATGCGTAAGTGTATTGAAATCTCTCATGGAATTGATATTGAGAATATCTTTGAGTTGTATGATACTGAAGCAATTAATAATTTCATTAAAAATAACATAAAATGATTAAGTATTTCTTTTCAAGAGTATGTTGGGATGTTAGAAGATTCTTCATTAATCTAAAGAATTGGTTTAAAGCCCACAAAATAGTAAGAGGTCTAATCACTGATCATACAGAGATGCAATATGAAATATATTGGATTAAACGTATGATTGAATGTGAAGAAAGATGTAAGAAATATCTTGATAATCAAGATAAGATAGATGCTTTAATTAGACTTCTTAGAATGGCCTCTCTTATTTATAAAGAGTATGACTCAAATACTTTAAGAAAATATGTAAATCCTAAGAATCTATCTCATTATGAAGTAAGAGATGGATTTGAATGGATAGATAAAGCAAGAAATATATATTATAGATTAAAAGTTCACGTTTTTGTACATTATTAATTTATGGAAAAGTTTGAAGTAAAAGCAATTGCTTGTAAAATCCAGGACATTTGTCGTCGTCAGATTGAGAAGACTAACAAAGAAAAGATTGAAGGATTCTCTGCTAAGTCTGATGATGACAAGCGTATTATGAATCTCCTTGAGGAACGTAAGCATCTTCAAGAGGAACTTACTAAAATTCACAATGCTATCACTGATATAAATAGTCAGTTGCGTTGTTTTGATGCTACTCGTTCCCTTGTGTATGGTTCAATTGATGAAGTGATTATGACTAAGGTTCTTCAGCAGTATTACTATATACAGAATCCCATTATAGATTATAATAAGATTTGTCAGGATCTTATTGTATATGCTAAGGATCATCCTAATATGAATGTTACAAATTATATTGATGATGCGGTAAATAGATATGTCAAGGAGTAAAAAAATCCTTGAAAATCTATTCTTTATGTTTATAACAGTGATATATGGGATATTCATTCTTGGGTATCTTATATATTCACTGATAAAGAAGATTTATGAGAAGTTTACTAATTAGTTTATTATTACTGCTCTCCTTTAATGTAAGAGCAAGAGAACCTTCCTTTATGGGAAAATCTCCTAAAGATGGTCTATGGGAAGCATTAGAGTATTATGATATACATCATAAAGAAATAGTGTATGCTCAAGCAATATGGGAGTCTGGTTACTTTAAATCACATTATTGTAAGAAGTATAATAATTTATTTGGATTAGGAGGAAGCAGAAGACCAATGAAATTTAAACATTGGTGGGAAAGTGTAAAAGCATATAAAAATCTTATCCAAAAGAGGTATCGTAAAGGAGAAGATTACTTCCAATTTCTAAAGAGAATTAAATATGCTTCCGATCCAAATTATAAGAAACACATTAAAAGTGTAATGAAGAAACATGGTTATTGAGGAATCTGATTTCAGAATTATACCAAGTTCATCTTTATTCTATGATGTGGAAGTACTCTATGTTGTAAATAAAGGTAAACCAAATGAGAAAACTCAGTTTAAAAATATTGCATACGGAGTTTCTTTTGAGAAAGCTATCAAACTTATTATTAGACATAAGTTAGATAATAAAGAAGAAACAGTATCCTTAAAGCAATACTTAGAAGAATATAAACAGATAAAGAAAGAAATAGAAGATTTATGCAAGATATAAAGAGAAAGTTGTTCGATGACCTCAACAAAGTATGTGAATCTTTAGATAGAAGATTTGATGTAAATTCTGGGGGTTGTTGTTATGTAGCTTATTGTATTGCTTATTATCTCGATAAATTCGGAATTAAATATAGCTTGAAATGTTGTGATAATGATGTAAAGAGAAGCAATAAAGCTATCATTAACGAAGTAAGAAGTATGGATAGAAATACTACAGACGAAACTAGTATTTGTGGTATTCATACTGTAGGACATTACTATATACATATAAATCATTACGGTGATGTTAATCTTACTGATGAATACTGGGATTATGATGTATATACTATTCCTAGTATAAATTATACTCATATTAAATGGGTTTACGATAAAGGAGAGTGGAATCCATGTTATGATGTATACAATAACAAAAAAGTAAAAAGAGCAATTTATAATATATTTAAAAAGTATGGCAAAGAAATCAAGAGAGGATAAACCTGTTAATGTTAATGATGACAACTCAATGCGTGAAGCTGGTTTCATGCGTCCTTATCCTGTAACTCCTAGAGATCCTGAAGTGTGGACTAAATCTAATAGAGAAAAGAAAGCACTTAAGAAACTTAGAAGAGTTCATAAAGAGGATATGCATTTTAATAATTGTCCTCATAAGCCAATTAGAGTAGAATCTAAACTTATTATATTTCTAAAGAAGAATAAGATTTATGATAAGTCTACTTATTCTATAAAGTGTTGGCAAAGTGATGTACCTGAGATTGTAAGAAGTTTTGATAAGAATGTAATTAAATATTCTTTTAATGGCAAAACTTACGCTCCCAACGAGGTACCGTTTTGGCGATGATGTTGTTGAGATATTGCCTTATTTCCTATATGAAGTAAGTCAATATCTCACTACTTCTAATAAATTCTATTGTATTAAATCAGAATTTATAAAACGTGATAATGCACTTACTATTAAAAATAGTGTATCTGTAAAACAATTCAAAGGATATACTATTGATACACATATTAATTGCATTGCCGTAACAGAAGAATTTGTAAAATCTAATAAATTAAAAGTTTATGAAAGAAAGAATAAATTACATAATAGATAAGTTTACTGATTTCTCAGGTCTTGAACATAACTTTGTAATCTGTGCACTAAGCCAAGAACTTCCTACTAAGGCTTATGAACTGGAAGATTTTAAGCCATTTATATTTGGTGCAGAAACTCCTGTAACACATTGGGTAAGTAGATATATTACTAATAAAGTAGATGCTGAAGATAATGAAACAATTGGAATTGTTCGTAAACAACTCTCACTTGGTGTATCTATTTGCTCTCCTGAGGATGAATTTAATATTGAACTCGGAAAGAAAATTGCTTTAGAACGTGCAAGAAATTCAGATCCTTGTATGTTCGTATCAGATAAAGGACTTATAAATAATGATACTGTAGATGCAATTCTTAAAAGAGAAGCACTTTATCTTAAGAATAATCCTGGTAATTATATTACAGGGTATGACAAAGCTAAAGCACAATATAATAAGATTAAAGAGATGAATGAACTTAAAGAGTCTTTTGATAATTCTGAACAAATGGTATTTAAGGAATTGAAGAAGAATCCTCATAAGTTTGAGAAAGTATTTAAGTTCTTTAATTGGCGGAAAAAGTTCATACATGAGTAAACCAAAAACAGTTAACTTAAATAATAGTTGTTCTAAATGTAAGAAATACCCTTGTTTTGAGGGTATAGATAATTGTAAGTCTAATTTTGCTAGTTTAGGATGTATTTATTATAATGAATGAAAAAACTATTCATGCAAAATTGATCGCAAAACAAGAAGACTCTATGGGATACACTAATTATGTATTCCGAGATGTAGATAATGTAGAAGAACGTATTTATATATCCTGTACAAGACTTCCTAATTGGAATTGTAGTAACATTGAATTAGGAGATGTAGGATATTTAACTACTAGAGAAGTGAAAGCAGGTGAAGATACTTGGTATGATGGAGAGAATAATAATCCTTATAAATATAATGCCGTGTATTTTCATTTATTTATAGATGATCCTAAAAAGAATGCGAAAGATTACTATTATTATTTATAAATTTAGAAAATTATGGCAACAGTAATGGAAGAAAAACTTAAAGAAGCAGAAACTGCAAAAAAGAATGATGTAAAGACTTTTGTTTGGAAATTTGCTAAGCAAAGTGATGGAACTCAACCAGAGAAACGTTTGATTGATTGTGATGGTGCAGAACTTCAGAAGTTCTACGATCATTGTAAATCTATGCTTTATAGCACTGACAAAAAGAATCCTGGTCGATATGTTCTCTTGGATATGATTCGTGAACAAAGAGATATGTGTAATGTCGAATTGTTTGTTCGTAAACTTGAGAGTGGAGACTTTTCTAATGATGATACAAAGTGTCCTCGTTTTACTTGGCTTCAACGTATTCTTGATTTTAAGAAACAGAATAAAGAGTATTTTACAGAGAATGATTTCGATTCATCTCCTATAACTACATTCTTGCACGGAGTTCCTGTTGAGTTTTCTAAGATTACTCTTGGTCAACTTGTAGATTGCTGTCTTGATAAGTTTGGAACATTTAATTCTAAGCATATCACATTCAATTTCATTCTTAATCTTGGTATCTGTCTTACATCTAAAGAGCTTGATGAGTTCAATGGAAAAGACCTTGAAGGTAAACGCCGTAGTAAGATGGAAATGATCAAGGAACAACTTAATATACGTCCGAATGTAAAACTTACCGTAAAGGCAGGTGGTCTTACATTCTCTGAACTTCGTGCAATGCTTATTCTTAGAGCATATCGTACTAAAAAGTATTCAGAACTTACTACTGAGCAACTTACTATTCTTCGTAATAAGATTCTGTATCGTTTGGAAGGTGAAGTTAATTATCATGCTACTACTTGGGAGAAGAAGATGCAAGAAATCGAGAAAGTAGCAGAATATAAGGATATTTATATTGATTGATGATAGGACTGCTCGTCAAGAAGAATGTAGAGTAGGGTGGATTAAGCATAAATGTAAAGGAACATTGGAAGCTTGTACTGGGTTTGGTAAAACAAGAGTAGGAATTGACTGTATTAAATCTATTTTGAAGGTAGATCCAGATAAAACTGTATTAATAGTAGTACCAACTACTGCACTTAAGGATCAATGGTTAAGTCTATTAGATTCTCAAGGTTTATCTCTTAATTGTACGGTAGAGGTAATTAATACAGTTATTAAACATGAATACACCTGTGATTTAGTCGTAATCGATGAAATTCATAGAGTATTCGCGGAAACCTTCAAGAAAGTGTTTGAAAAGGTTAGGTATTCAATGATTCTAGGCTTAACTGCTACTATTGAACGTCTTGATGGAAAGCATGTTTTAATTAATAAATTTTGTCCTGTTTTTGATCGAATTACATTAGCAGAAGCCCAGCTTAAAGGTTGGGTTTCTGCATTTAAAGAGTATCAAGTTATTTTAGATGTAGATGATATTGATATTTATAAAGAATACAATAAGAGTTTTACCGAACACTTTGAGTTTTTTGGATTTTCATTTGATAGAGCTCTTAAATGCGTAGGTAAAGATGGTTTTAAAGAAAGAGCTAAACTCCGTGATGAAATGTGCCCTAATGGAACAGAAGAAGAACGGAAAAGAGTCTTTAAAAATATCAATTACCATGCTATAGGCTTTACAAAAGCAATTCAACAACGTAAAGCATTTATAAATAATCATCCTAAGAAACTTGAAGTAGCTCGTAGAATAATAGAAGCATTTCCTGATAAAAAGATTATTACATTTTCTAATAATGTGAAGATGGCAGAATCTATTGGTATAGGATATGTTTATACAGGACGAGATTCTAAGAAAAAAGGTAGGATTACACTTGAAGAATTTTCTAAACTTCCTTCCGGCGTGCTCAGCTCAGTAAGAAAGGCTGATGAGGGGCTCGATTTACCAGGATTATCTATAGCAATCATGCTTGGAATTGACTCTTCTAAGATTAAAGCCACACAAAGGGTCGGACGTGTTGTCCGTAGAGAAGGTGATAAGGAAGCAATGATATTTAATCTTATCATTAACTCCACAGTAGAGACTAAATGGTTTGAAAATAGCCATATAGAAGGGCAATACATTACTATAGATGAAAATGGACTGAATGATATTCTTCAAGGTAAAGAACCTAAACCTTATATAAAGAATATACCTAAATTTACATTTAGATATTAACTATGATTAAAGAAAGAATGTTGATATTCCTTTGTATGTGTAAAATCATGGAAGTGATCGGATATGAAGGAATTACTGATGAGTTTGTTTATAAAGGTAAAACTTATAATGGAAGTAAGTTTAAAAACGATCTTTATAAGCTAATAGATGAATTTTTAGAACCATATATTATTGATAAAGACTTGAAAAAGTAATAACGTATAATAGTTAGAGATAAACTCAGTAATGTTTTAATCTTTAACTATTGAACTTAACACCTACATTAGATACTGAAATACGCTTCATGCAAGAGAATAAGATAGATGCAAATGAGTTTATGTTTATGAGAGCACTCCTCATTCGTCAGGAAGATGGAGATAATAGTTTATTTGGGGAGTTCTGTGAAGTGTTGTATTTATCCAACATTAAACTAAGTACTATTATTAAATCTCTTCAAGATAAAGGAATTATAAATAAATCATATATTATTCCTTCTAATCCGGAAGAGTTTAAAGAAAGTATTGATGAGATTCCTTTAAATAAAAATAAAGTCAAAAAACTTTATAAATGCTCTTTTGAATTAGGAAAGGAACTGTTTGAAGCATATCCTCAATTCGGAAATATCAATGGCAATATAGTTCCACTAAGAACAGTTGCAAGACATTATAATTCTCTTGAAGATGCTTATTTTAAATATGGTAAAGCAATAAGATTTAATCCTGATATACATAAAGAAATAATAGAATTAGTTAAATGGGCTAATGATAATAATATATTATCATGTAGCCTTTCTTCTTTTATTATAAATCATGGATGGATTGATCTTCAATCTTTAAAAGATGGTAAAAGTGCTAATATTAACTATGATGCTATAAGAATGTTATGATTGTAGAATCTTTAATAGAAGCAATCGATAGAGGTAGGGAAGGAAAAGAACAAGGATATGGCATTGGACTACCTAAACTTGAACAGATTATTGATGGCGTATGTAAAGGAGTTTATACCTTAATAGCTGCAGAATCTGGCGTAGGTAAAAGTAGCTTTATGCTTTATTCCTATATTTTTCGTCCCTTAATGGATCACTTAGATGATAATAAGTTTAGAATAAGCCTATTTTCATTGGAGATGAGTGCAGATAAGATAATGGCTAAACTTTTATCTACTTATATATTTGAAAAGTATAATAAGAGATTAAGTTTAAAGCAATTATTGTCTGTACAAAAAGGATTTATTCTTAATGATGAGTGTTATCAAATTGTTCAAGAGTGTATTCCTTGGATGAAGAAAGTAGAATCAATGCTTACAATTTATGATAAAAGTTGTACTGCTAATTCTATTTATAGTCATCTTATGAATGAACTTAAACAAAGAGGTCATTTTGAGGAAACAGAAACTCGTAAAATATATCATCCAGATGATCCAGATCTCGTACATCTTGTAGTAGTTGATCACCTTGCTAGAGTATTTACATCTCCTGGAAATACATTAAAACAAGAGATGGATTTAACTAGTAAGTATTTATATTCTTTAAAGAATAGATGTGGAATTAGTCCTGTTGTAATTCAACAAATGAATAGAGGAATACAAAGCATGGATAGAAGAAAAGAATCTATGGTTGTTCCTCTTACTAGTGATTTGAAGGATACCAATTCGTCAGTAGAAGATGCAGAATTAATTCTAGCCATTTTTAGTCCTCATAAGTCAAAGTTATCTACTCATAGAGGTTATGATATTAAAAGTCTTACAGATTCATTTAGAAGTATCTTTGTGTTAAAATCTAGATATGGAGAATCTGATGTAGAAGATTTTATTTATTATGACGGAAAATGTAATAAATGGGTAGAAATGCCTAGACCTGAGGAGATAAATGATTATGCAAAATTTAAAGACCCAAGATGGTATTTAAATAATACCATAGAAACTAAAGATACTCAAAATGAAAATTTTAAATTTAAATTGTAAATGAGTCAATGTATTTGCCTGGCAGGTTTATCAAATTCTGGTAAATCAACTTCTATTAAGTATTTGGATTCTGCAACTACTTTTATTATTAGTTGTACTAATAAACAACTTCAGATTCCTGGATTTAGGAAGAAATACCCTAAGTTTGAAATCAAAGACAAGAAACCTGTTGGTAATTGGTTTGTAAGTCATGACTATCAGCAGATTCATAAAATTCTTGATATAGTGTCTAAGTTTCGTACAGAAATTAAGACATTGGTAATAGATGATATGAATTATTGTCTTAGTGGAGAGATAATGGACAATGCCCTTACGAAAGGGTTTGAAAAGTTTTCTCTGCAAGCGAAAAATTACTATGACCTTATAATGAAGGCACAGGAGCTTAGGGATGACCTTACTGTAGTACTTATATCTCACATTATAAACGATGGAAGTGATATGAATGAGTCCTGGAAGTTATATTCAAGTGGTAAAATGCTTGATAAGACTGTAAATATTGATGGACTGTTTTCCTATATTATATATAGTGAACGTTATATTACTGATAATGATGAAGTAGGTTATCGCTTTAAGACAAAGACTGATGGTAATGATACTTGTCGTTCAGTAGCAGGATGCTTTAATGAAAAGTATATTGAGCCCAATCTTAAGACTGTATTAGATCGTATCAATGAATTTGAAAATGGTGACGAATGATAATCCAATTTGAATTTGAATATAATACTGACACTAAAGAGTTTCTTGTAGTTAACAAGGAAACTGGTGAGTGTAAATCTGTAAAGGTTTCTAAGCCTAAAAAGAAGAAAAAGGAAGAGAATCCTAATCCTCAACTTATTCTTGAGGAGAATAAATATCATCTTACAGAAGCAGCTGTTGAACTTCTCGGAGTTGAGAAGGGAGATAAGATAGACATTAAATACGAGAAGATAGAGGGTGTTATGCGTCCTGTAATTGGTACTGATGAAGTATTCGGTACCAAGGGCGGTAACGCTCTCAATCAGTCTAATAATGTCCCTTGTAGAGGTGTTAAGCATACTGAACTTGAGAAGTATGGAACTATCTTTGATGTGATTAAACATCCTGAAAGAGATGGATTGTTTATACTTAAAGGTGATAAAGAGATAAAGATTGAAGAGCTTAATGAAGAAGTTACAGATCTTCCTATAGATCTCGAAGACCTTATAGATGGCGATAAAGAAGAAGTAGATGTTTCAATGTTTCAACTTTAATATTTAAAGAATATGTTTAATTTTAGTCTTAGTGAAGTAAAACCTGCAAATACAACCTCTTATCTTAAACCTTATAATATTTACAAGGATGTAAAGATGAGTGATATTGATATTATTTCAGGAAAGAAATCTGATGGTAATGAATGGAAGGCAATTCAAGTAACATTCTCTTGTGATGAAGGAAGTTATAAGCATAATATCTTCTTTATAACGAATGATAATTCTAATTTCCAAATGCGTGAAGTAGATGGCTCTAATGGCGGCAAAAGAATGGTTCCTAGTAATTGGACTAATGTAAGTAATGAGCTTGCTGCTATTGGATTTGCTTTCTTTCCTAATGATTTTGGTAAACTTCAAGCTGCATCTGCAAAGGCTAAAACTTTTGATGATATTGCTAATGCCTTCGTTAAGATGGGTAAAGCAAACCTTAATAAAGTATCCACTGGAATGAAACTTCTTGGAAGAGAATCTAATGGTACTGTATTCGCATCATTCCCTCGCTTTACTGGTATTGCTCAGGCAAAGAATGAGAAGTCTGCTGAAAGCAATGGAGTAAAGATTGGAGAGTGGTATACTTGGCTTATTAGTCCGTTTGGTGATAAACTTAATTTCTCTGCATACGAAATGCAGCAGAAATCTAAGTATGAGAATGCTAAGCCTACTCCTATGAAGGAAGATAGTCCTCTTGAATCACTTGACCTCCCTGCTAACAATGATGAATCCACTGAAGATCTTGATTTTGATAAGTATCTTTAATGGATTTTACATTTAATATAAATGTAACTAAAAAAGATATTCTATCCCAAGTATCGGATGAACAGATAATGAGTTTCTACTTAAAAGTCCCTATTAAAAAGGGACTTTTCTGTTCTCCGTTACGAGTGGATAATAAACCAACTTGTAGTTTTTATAGAAATAAAAATAGAGATCTTATTTTTAAAGATTTTGCAACTGGACAACATTTAAATATATTTGCAGTCGTTGAAACAATGTATAATTGTAATTACAATGAAGCATTAAAAATAATAGCAAATGATTTTAATATTGTACCAAATAGTATATCTAAAGATAGGTATATTGCACCATCTTTAAAGATAAAATCTTATTCTAAGATACAAGTTGAATTAAAAGACTTTGATGAATCTGAATTAAAATGGTGGTATAAGTTTGGTATATCTGAAAAGATACTTAAACATTATAACGTGTATTCTTGTAAACATGTATTTCTAAATGATTCATTATTATCTGTATCTAAGCCTGAATGTCCTATATATGGTTATTTTGGTGGAATAGATAATGGTAGAGAACTATGGAAATGTTATTATCCTAAACGTAAAGAATATAGATTCTTAGGTAACTATCCAGTTACATATATTCAAGGATATAAGCAATTGCCTGATAAAGGTAAAATATGTGTAATTACAAAAAGCATGAAAGATGTTATGTGTTTCTATTCGTTAGGAGTACCCGCTTGTGCACCTAATAGTGAAACTGTTATACCATCTAAAGAATTAATAGATGACTTAACTAGTAGATTTGAAAATGTATTTGCAATATGGGATAATGATCTTACGGGTGTTACATTTTTAAATAAAATAAAGAGGATGTATCCTCAAGTTAAGTGCCTTATAATTCCTAGAAAGTATGGAGCAAAAGATTTTTCAGATTTATTCAAAAAGTATGGAAGAGAACAAGTTAAACAATATATAAAGCAATATTTAATATGGCAAAGAGATAGAGAGAATTAGATACATCTGTAGAAATAACTTTTAAAGATGGATCTAAGCAAATAGCATCTTCATTAGAAGAAGCAAGTAAGATTTCAGGATTAAGTGAAGCTAGTATAAAGATTAGGTGTAATAAGGCTAGAAGTGGTTCCGCAAGCAAGAAGGATAAAATTCATTGCAAATGGATCAATGATACTACTTTCCGATCTTATCAATCTAAGAAGAGTAGAAATAAAGGAGGTCAATTAGAAACTGAAATAGTTAATCGACTTAAAAATATAGGATTTACAGAAGCATGTAGGTCTGCATCTGAATCGAAGCGTTTAGACGACTCAAAGGTCGATATTGCTGATCCTTCTGGTAAACTTCCTATAGCCATTCAGTGCAAAAACTATGCTAACACACCTAATTATTTTAAAATTAAAAGTGAATGTCCTGATCCAAGAGATTTTGTTTTAATATGGAAGAAAGCAGCAGAAGCAGGTACCAATAGTCCTGGTACTGTAGTAATGATAGATATAGATTACTTTTTTAAACTATTTGAAGTACATGAAAGGAAGTGATACTTGGTGGATGCATAATGTTATAAATAGAATAGAACTACATGAGCTTAAAAGAGCATTGCAAGCTCATAATGGTCACTATACTTTTGATAGAGTCGTACTTGTTGCATCTGAAGACGTAGGAGATGAGTGGGAGAACTATGAGATAACAGAAGCTCTCCTAAATGAGGATGGTAGAGTAGAAATATATGGTAAACGTGAATTTACAGATGACGAAGTAGTAAAACTTAACTTTGTTCATTCTGATGAGTTTGCCGTATTAACTGATGCAATAGAACCTACTAAAGAAGTTCAAGATGTTAGTGATCCTGAATATGTAAGAAATGCGTTACAAGGAATACTAAAATGAAATATTTATATTGTATTCGTGATACATGGATGGATACTGTCAAACTTTATGAAGTTGAAGCAGAATCTCAAGATGCTGCAAATGATATATTTGCGCAGAAATGTTTTCCATTAATGTCTAATATGACATACGATAGATTGATTAACATGGTGGATGATGATATTTATTTTACATCATTTGGTCCAACTAAGTCAGAAATAATTACACTTAATGAATAAGTATATAATTCCTATCTGTGATATAGGATATAGTAAAGTGTATAATATGATTATCAGTGCTAGATCTCTCGCAGAATGTAAAGAGAAACTGATAACCTCTATAGCATCTAAATATGATTTAGATGAAGTAATGGATTTAAATGAATTTATAAAGATTGCTGATAAGAGTGATATTCTTATTGGTAAAATACAAGATGTAGAAGAACTATGAAAATATCTTTAGATTTAGATGATACTGTAAATTACTGGTATAAAGTTTATTTAGAAAGATTTGGTAATCCTTCTGATGACTATGAAATAACTCGTAATGTAATGAGAATCCTCCGTAAAGATAAGAATTTTTGGATGGATTTACCTATAAAGCATTATCCTAAATGCGATGTACATTGTTATACTACTGCACGAGTTATTCCTAAAAGATGGATGCGTCAATATCTCATTAAAAATAACTTACCTCCTGCACCTGTGTATCAGGTATTCGGTGTAAGATTGAGTAAAGTACCACAACTAAGACGAAGTGGATGTGATGTGCATATAGACGATTCTATTGCTAACTTTATAGAATGTAATCTTGCAGGTATTCCTACTCTCTTAATGGATTCTGATAATAATCAAGATTGGGGTCCAATAGGTAGAATATTCTCTCTAGAGAAGGAGGAAATAGAGGAAGTATATAATTTATTTATGAAAACTACTTTTAAAAACTTTCGTGATTTATGTTGAATGTATTATTTCAAATACCAGATGATAACTCTATTATTCCTTCAGAGATTTACCCTGAATATCTAAATGGAATTATTCTTGTATATAGTGATGATAATAATCTAAGAGGTCAGATTCTATACGATCCAACAAACGAAGTTTGGATGTTTTCAGACAAACCTTATTTAGGTCATACTATGATAGAATATACAAAACTAACAAGCGAAGATCTAAATGATCTTTGTATAAAACTAAATGACATATTTAATAATCTAAAAGTAAAAATACAACATTATGAGTAATAACTATCTTGGACGTATGCGTGATGAATATGAAGAGCTTTCAGGTCATATTGAAAGACTTCATAATTATATCTATAGTGATCGATCTGAAAATGACGATAAAGTAGAGTATGCTAATAAATGTATTCAACTTGCCGCAATGAAGAAATATGCAGAAGCATTGGAATGTCGTATTCGTAATGCAGAAGCTGATGAGGAAGTTGAAGGAACTTATTTAACAATTCATTTTATTTAAATAGAGAGGAGATTTAATCTCCTCTTTTCTTGTTTATGGATATAAAGATATTACTTGATACACTGCGATTAGAAAAAATAGACGATTCCGTTTATTTCAGTAAAAAATATAAAAACTATCTGTCTAACTCACGATTAAACCTAATCGATCCTAATAAAGAGGGAAATTTTGAAAAATTCGTTGAAGGATTTAAACCATTCTTTAGTTCGAGTTTGGCTCTCGGAAGCGCAGTCCACGAATTGACCCTCCAGAAGGATTTATTTGAGATAGTGGAATCTATAAATAAACCTACAGCAAAGGTAGGACTTATTGCAGATAAATTATATCCTATTTTTAAAGATAGAGATATAACTATTGAGGATATATGTGAAGCTGCTGTTGCTGTTGACTATTATAAAGGATTGCTCAATGAAAGTCAGATTAATTCGGTACTTGAGAAGTGTCGTCCATACTGGCATCAAAGACGTGAATATGAGCAATCATATACCTCAGACAAGGAATTGATCTACTTGGATGAGAAAACTCGTCAGGCAGCCTGTGAGTGTATCAAGGCACTGGATAACAATAGGTCAGTGCAAAAACTTCTTCATCCGAAAGGTATGCTTGAAGATCCTATCAGCGAGAATGAACAAGCAATACTTCTTGATGTGGAAGTAAATGTGCCGGAATATGATGCAAATTTCATTATTAAACTTAAGGCAAAACTTGATAATTATACTATAGATAAAGAGAATAATACGATTACTGTAAATGATGTAAAGACATTAGGCAGAATTGTATCAGAGTTCGACAAGAACATTTCTGCTTATAGCTATAATAGGGAGCTTGCTTTCTACAGCTTCTTATTAAGTCTTTGTGCTAAGAAATATTATGAAATGGATAATCCTATAATTAAAGGAAACTATCTAGTTGTATCAACTATTCCAAAATATTATACTAAAGTAGTTCCAATGACTAAATTTATGTATTATGAAGGGTGGAAACAGTTTACTATTCTTTTTAAATTGGTTGCAGAAAATATAGCAAAGGAACATAGTGATTTTGGTGTGTGGATCTAGAAAAGGATAATTCGTGAATCCAAATATCTCCAAAAAGCGCATTAAGTATAGTTATAGTTAAGTATAGTATTAAGTATAGTTAGTTGGTATCTGATAGATTATCTTGGTAGCTGATAGATTATCTTGAGCCCTCATAGATTATCTTGGTAACTGGTAGATTTAACAGTATTTAACTAAACTTTATTTGGCATAGTTCATATTATTAATATATTTGTACCATAATCAATAATGAGTTATTATGGAATATACAAAGAATCAATATGTAATTTATCCACACGAAGAAAATAGTGAACCTCAACCGGACTTGGATCCTAAAGACAAATTGATATATCTTACAATTCGTAGGTATATGAATAAGAAAACAATGGAATGTTATCCAAGTTATGCAGAGATTACTAGATGTACGGGAGCAGCTGCTAAAACTATCAAAAAATGTGTAGATAATCTTGTCAAAGAAGGATACTTAGAAACTCGTAAAGAAGGTAGAAGAATCTTCTATAAATTTAATAATAAGAAGAAATTCGAAGCATTTTCTTATGATTTTTTAGATAACCCGAACCTAACATTTACTGAAAAAGCATACATAGTAGCTACTCAACAATATATGTATAAAGATGAAGATACCGAAGAAGGAAGAGTAAGTTTCACTAATAAAGAATTAAGTGAACGTATAAATATGCCTGTTGCTACTATAAGTAAGTGTAACAAAGAATTAGAACGCAAAGGATATTTAAGTGGCTCTTCTAGTTTAACTAAGTCTTTTAATTTGAGAGAACTTGATCAATTATTTATCCTAAAATTCAGAGATATTGATCAAAGAATTGAAACAAATACAGAAGATATTAATAAACTTAAGCGTGAAAACGAGGAGATGAAGCGAACTCTTGAAGAGATTCAGAACAAATTAAACATTCCGAAGAAAATGAAGTTTTATCTTTAATTATGAATTTTTCTGATAAAAGATTACTCTATGCAGGTAAATTTTCTCTAGGATATTTAAATACAGATATAAATACTAAATTTGCACTTATAAGTCTTATTGGTTATTTATATTCTAAGATTCATCCAAAGAAACCTAATATAACCTACTTAGATATAATCAAACAGATTAATAATAAAGGTAAATGTAATCTTACAGATGTCATAATGGAAGGCTTAGCAATAGTATGTGAAGATTTTGCATACGGTTGTAAAGAATTTCCCACATTCGGATTACAGGATAAAGAAATACCTAATAAGATAAAATCTATTCTTCAAATGTATCTACCATTTTGAATAGGTTTGTAGATTCTGTTAGATTATCATTGTAAATAAATCTCTTAACTTTTATTAACTCAAAATTCTAATGCTCAATTTTGGGTAGTAAATTAGGAATAGTAAGTTTGCAGTACTTAGAAATGAGATTAATGACAGAGTTCTAGATGATAAATATGAATTAATGTTAAACTAAATTTTTTTGTAATATGGTAAATTTTAAAACTCTTGAAGTAAGTGGTGCAACTAAGACAGAAGCAATGGAGAAGGCTCCTTTTGAGATTATGGGTGATGCTACACAGGCATATACAGCATGGCGTAAGAAGCAGACTAATGCTATTACAGAGGCAGATAAGAAGCAGTTTATGATTGACTACCTCGAGAAGAAGACTAAGTGTGTTCCTGGTGTAGGTTTCGCAATTACTCTCGAAGCAGCTGTAGCAAGCACTCGTGAGCGTCCTTATACTGTTGAGTCAGTTAAGCGTGATGGTGCTCGTAAGTGGAAGACTGTTCATGCACTTATTGATGACAATGGTACAATCGTTAAGCGTTGCGATGGCACTAAGGCAGATGCTATTGCAGAAGCTAAGGAGCTTTATAAGAATGGTTATCGTGGTGATCTTACTTGCAATGTAATTAAGGAGGTTGTAGAAGGTTCTCCCATTGCATTCAAGATTAAGTATACTCCTTCTAAGAATGCTCGTATTGGTAGCTATATGGTATTTGGTGTAGAACGTGACTAATTTGCAAGGTCAATAAATTAATAATCTTTTATTTAAGGAGGTTCTCCAGTAATGGAGGATCTCCTTTTCTTGTTTAAAATCGTAACTGAATTAAAAATCGTAATGGAAATAATACATGATCGTGATATTGCACAGGTTGCAGTAGAATGTTTAAATGAAAAATCAAATGGTGTAATTCTCGTATATGACAAAGAGAATTACTTGATAGGGTATATTATTAGTACATATAATGATAGAGAGAATGAAATCGGTGTAACTTGGCACATGATTAAAAGCCTATCTTTAAAGGATAGTGTTTGCTCTAGTAGTTCCCTCAAGTCTTTAATTGATGATATATTGGACTATGAGGGAGAATGTAGATTTGAGTATCTTCCCATTTATTATGATGTATACGAGTAATGAGACAAAGACTTCCTAAGAATTTCCTTACTATTATAAAAGGAACTGACTTTTGTCCTGATTTTTATATAGATACACCTTACTGGGGTAAAGTAGATAAAGAAGCAGTTATTGAAACTGTTTATAATAATAACACTTTGTTAACCAGTATAGGTAAAGTAGACATAATTAAAAAAGGATGGACTGATGGTCTTATGCGATTTAGATATAAAAATAGAGTAATTGCATTTTATGGTTTACAAGAATCTAAGAGAGATGTAACTGCTAGTCGCATACAAATAACTAAGCAGTTAATTCAAGTACTTGGATATTATTCTCAACTTGAAGAAACTGTAAAGAAAGATTGTCTTGTATTTTGTCTCAACTCTGCCTATTTTTATGGGTATATTTTTAAATCTCAAATAGAAGACTTAATTAAAGAAGTCTTACCTTTAATTGAAGAATCAGGATTAAGTGCTTCTAAACTTTATAGTAAACTTCCTAAAGCAAAAGCACTTGTTATGAATTGGGTCAACGATCATTATAACGAATGCCATATTGAGGAATTAACTGGTGAAAAGCATGCAGAAGCATTTGAAATAAATAAAGTATTTAGAGAAATATATTTAAATTGTTTATAATATGAAACTTTTAGATCTTATTCCTATAACTAAAGTACCTAAGGATACAGTACTTTCTTCTGATATATATTCAGATTCCGAAGGAATTATACTTGTACTTCTTGATGGTAATGTTAGAGGATATATTGCTTATCATTACGATAATGAGGATTGGCGATACTATATAAACATTAATAATGTTCCAGAATTAGTTGAGGATTCTCTATCAAGTCTACTTACTAAAATAATAGAATCAAGTGAAGAACATATAACATTTAAATTTCTACCTTTTAAAAATTAATATTATGGATAAGAAATCATTTTATAGTTTTGAAAATTACAAGCCTAATCATAAGGCAGTTCCTGTAACTTATAAAGGAACACAATATCTTTCTAAAGTACAATGCTGTGTACTTGAAGGAATTACTCGTAAAGAACTTGAAGAATATCTTAAAACAATATGAGAAAGGTTTATGTAGTTAGTGAATTTGGTGGAGAATGGGAAGATAGATGGGAACATGTTTTTGCCGTTTGCACCACCAAAGAGAAAGCAGAAATGCTTCAAAAAGAGATTGAAGATGAACATAATGAACATGGAGTCATATCTAGTGAATTATATGATAAACTCCTTTGTAGATTATGGGATTACAATGAAGAGCATGGAATAGAAGAGGAAGATGATAATGAAGTAGAAAATCTCCATAAACTATTTCCTAAGTATAGTATTGAAGATCTCCAGAAAGCATATAACAGATATTATGATTGGAGAGATTGGTGTGGAGTGAATATCGAAGAAATAGATTTTTACGAATAACTAATATGAAGGGAAGAGTAGTATTACTCTTCTCTTCTTTTATTTTTAAGAATATTATATGGAAATAACAATGAACCAACTTTATGAAGGAAAACCTTTAATAATTAAAAATAATAGATTTTTTTCTACATCTGCCTATGTAGAACCATTTTTAGAAAAAATGAGTAAATACACTAATAATTTTATTATAAATGTTAAAAATCCAGATATTATGTCTATGACTTCTGATAACGGAGAAATTAATAATTCATATTCTAGAGTGTGGGTTGAGGCTATTCTCCCAGATGATTATGCAATGGATGGTCACAAACAATCTGTTAGCTTACTTTATGCTCTTGACACTCGTAAGCCAATTTATAAGATCTTTAAAAATACAGTTAGAATGGCTTGTTTAAATATGTGTGTATTTAATCCAGAGCATCTTTTAGTTCAGGAGCTTGAACCTGAAAGAGCTATGGATTATACATTTGCTTCAGTTGTAATGGAGATGACAGATAATACTAAAGCAACACTCGAAATGATGTCTAACACATTTATAAAGAGAGATGAATTAACTGATTATCTCGGACAATGGATTGATAGAACTATTAATAGTTCTTATAATAATGGTTATGGTAAAGTAAAACTCGCAGAGAGTATTCCAGTAGAAGCATATAAAGATCTTGTTATAAACAAAGATTCCGATTATTTTACTGAATCTGGGGATATTTGTTTGTTTGATGCTTACAATGCTTTCACTAATCTTATTTGTAATGATAAAGGGAAAGATATAGTTAATAAATTTGAAAAATGCTGGTTAGTTTCCAATATAATGGCAATATGAAAAGTCGTAGAGATTGTATTGAACAGGCATATAAGGAGTGTCTGAATGAAATGTATGTAGAATCTTATCCTTCTATAACTCTTGATGAAATCCTTCAGATACAAAAGGAATTTCCTGATAGAAAGTTATATGAGGAACATTATTTATCTAACTTTAAGTATAGAGAAATACTTAATAAGTATAAAAATATATATAACATTAGAGATCACTGGAGAGAGAATATGAATTTTATAATATCTCTTCTTAAAGATGGAGGTGGATTTAAAAATACATATACTAAGGAATTTGGAAGAGGAGCAGAGAAAGTTCCTACATTAGATAAACTTACTCCTGATGCTGCTAAAGTTATACAGGTATTAGAGGATTATAAGAATTTTTATAAGCCTGATTACTATGAAACAATGTTTGATTCTTCTATTGCTTTAGGTGCATCTCCTACTTCCGTAGCTGAAAGAGTCCTTGAGAAGAATCCAACTTGGAGAAGTGACATAAAAGAGATAACTTTGTCTAAACTTGCACATGAAGATGTAGCAGAAGAATGGTGGAATACTGCATTTGATGTATATTCTGAATTTCTTCTTTATTTCTTAGACCTTGATATATATACTGAGGACTTTGATACTAAAGAAGATTTCCTTAGTGTAGTTGGATCTGATTTAGTATGTGCTATTCATAATTCTGCGTTTATAACAAAGGATAATATTTATCCTTACGCTAAGGTAGATTATAAGCATAAGAATATAGAAGTAAAAAAAGATATGGAAAAAGATTTTAAGAAAATATTTGAACCTTATTTATGGACTGTAAATGACGGAAAAAGAATGGCTTAACAACAATCAACTCTCTCTCGATATTTGGAATAAAAAATATCGATTTGAAAATGAATCTTTTAATCAGTGGTTAGATAGAGTTAGTGGCGGTAATAAAGAGATACGTCAGTTGATTAAAGATAAGAAATTCCTGTTTGGAGGTAGAACCTTAGCTAATAGAGGTATTAGAGATACTGGAAGCTACTCAAATTGTTATTCAAGAGGATTTATAGATGATTCTATTGATGGAATAACGCAGGCTTCTAGTGATATTGCTAAGACCTTTAAAGCTCAAGGTGGACAAGGATTATCTTTAACTAAGATAAGACCCAAAGGATGTCTTGTAAAAGGTGGATATAAATCTGATGGAATTGTTCCATTTATGCATATATTTAATACCATAACAGAATCTATCAGCCAAGGAGGATCTCGTAAAGGTGCATTACTTATGTCCTTATCAGTAGAACATCCAGAAATTGAAACATTCATCACTATAAAGGAAGATCCGAATGAAATAAATAAAGCGAATCTTTCTGTAGAGATTAATGATGAATTTATGGAAAATCTCAATAAGGGTACAACTTATACCCCGTCCTTAAAGTGGAAGAATTATACATCCAAAGAAATAGATCCTGAAAAAATATTTAATACTATAGCAAAATCTGCATGGAAGAGTGCAGAGCCTGGGATTATCTATACTAATAGATTCCGTAATTATAATCTTATGGAATTTGTACCAGAATATAATATAGAGACTTGCAACCCCTGCGGTGGACGTTTGCCGCAGTAAAATTGGGCAAAAACGGTGAAGTCTACACAGATAATTTATCTGCATGATAATACCGTGGTAAATAATTCGATCGCGAAAGGCGAATTATCACCGTAGAGCATAGGAGGTGAATAAATATAATCCTCCCACGAGTGTCCAATATTAATTTCAAGAGAATTAATAAAAATATATGCCGTTCCGTCAGATGATAAATCTGAATATAGTAAGGAGGAAACTCCCGGAAGTGTAGGATAAAAAGCCCGCACGATAACAATAAAGGAACAACCTTTGGCTAAAAATTCTGCTTGTAACCTTTGTTCTATTAATTTATCTGAATATGTAATTAATCCATTTAAAGATAATTGTTCTATTGATTGGGATAATCTAAAGAAGGATATAATTGTTATAGTTAAAGCAATGGATGACGTACTTGAAGAGAACTTAGAACGTCATGCTTTACCTGAGCAAAGAGCTATGGCAGAAAAATTTAGAAATATAGGCATAGGCGTCATGGGTCTTTCAGACTTTCTTGTTAAGTGTAAGATAACTTACGGATCTCCTAATGCAGTTAACTTGGTTAGAAATGTAATGCGAGAAATATTTAGGACTGCAGTACAAGCAAGTGTAGATCTTGCAAAAGAACGTGGAAACTTTCCTGGATATTCATCTAAAGTTTGGGATTCTCATATAATAGAACATGCATTTTCTACTGAAGAAATAAAGAAATTCAAGAGAATAAACAAACTTAGAAACTGTAGTCTGTTATCTATTGCTCCAACTGGGTTGGTTTATTAATGGCTCAGTATAAATTCCGTTAATTGCTGGAACACCCTTAAGCTAAAATTTACTATAAAAATTAAATAATAGTTAAAATAATTTTAGATTTTGTATTTTGATGAATTGACAATGTATTTGTGCAGAATATTGGTATTGAGTCAATATCTAAATCAGAATCAAAGATGGGCAATCAGCAGCCTAAAAATACTTTTGACTTAGTATTTTATAGGTTCAACGACTATTATGTACATTGTAAGCTGATGGCAATGGAAACACGGAAATTATTTTTTATTTATGAGTAAAATTACTATTTCAAAAGAAGAGTTTGAGGAACTTTATTTTAATTAGGAATTATCCACTAGAGATATTGCTAAAAAATTGGGAGTTGGACAGACTACTGTCCGTAGATTTATGACAAAACATGATATAAATCATTTAATGATCCTATTGAAGCAAATCAACTTGATAACTTAATATGCTTATGTCATAAATGTCATACTTTTGTTCATTCAAATAGTAATATTGATAACGTATATAGAGAATAATAAGATATAGTCTGATCTTATGGGAAACTATAAGCTGCGAAAGCGCAATAAGTGTTGCGAACTTATTGGAACAAAAATGCATTGGGAACTATGCTCAATATAGGGACTGGTTGTGAGCCATTCTTTGCTTTAAGCTATATGAGAAGAACAGTATCTCTAAATAAAGAAGAGACATACTATAAAGTTAATGTAAAAGCATTGGATGAATATAAAGAAATAACTGGCAATGATGACATCCCTTCTTATTTTGTAACTGCGAATGATACTCCATGGAAGCAAAGAGTAGAAATGCAAGCAGCAATGCAAGAGTATGTAGATACTGCGATTAGTTCGACTGTAAATCTCCCAGAGTCTACTACTGTAGAGGATATTAAAGGACTTTATAGGTATGCTTGGGAGAAAGGACTAAAGGGTATTACTGTATTCCGAGATGGAAGTAGACAAGGTATACTTACTACCTCTGAATCTAAAGAAGAATCAGATAAACTTGAGAGAGGTGTTATAATTCCTTCAAGTAATGATTGTCTTGGAATTAAACGTACTCTTAGTACTGGATGTGGCAGCTTACATGCTCAATGTTTCTTTGATAATAAGACTGGGGATCTAAGAGAGATTTATCTTTCTAAAGGATCTACAGGAGGTTGTAATAACTTTATGATTTCATTATCTCGAATGATTTCACTTGCAGCTAGAGGAGGAATTAAGGTTGATTCTATTCTTGATCAATTGAAATCTTGTGGTGTATGTCCTTCTTATGCTGTTAGATCTGCAACAAAGAACGATACTTCTAAAGGAAGTAGTTGTCCTGTTGCTATCGGCAATGCAATTAAAGACATGTACAATGAAATGCAAGAGATTATTTGCAAATGTAATGGATCTAAAGTAGAAAATAAAACTGAAGAAGAGGATAATTCTTTAGAAGAATGTCCTAACTGCCATAAGAAAACTTTGATTCATTCTGGAGGTTGCATTCAATGCAATTCCTGTGGTTTCAGTCGATGCAATTAAAAATATGATTATAATAGCAATTATAGTAACAATAGTTAGTTTTCTAAAGATGATACTAGTATATACTACTGCTTCTAAAAGTGAATTTCTTGAAACGTTTAGTGAGAAAATAGTAAAATTAGCAGGAGTATTGATTGCTTTAGATTGTGTACTAGTAATGATGTGTGGATTATATATTATCTTTGAATGAAGGATATATATTTAATCTATAATGATCCAAAAGTATTAAGAAGATTAGGAGGACCTTATGCAATTACAGGTTCTCCTTTTCTTCATTTTATAGATTCTACTACTAGATCTGGAAAAAAAGAAGCATGGAAGATTAAAAATCAATTCGCTGCTAAACTTGATCCTTTTATAGTAGTATATGAGAATGATAAAGCGATTAAGGCGTTTTATTCTGAGACAGGAGAGGATGTTGTAGATTCACTTATTAAATATTTAAATGAATGATTATGTATACTGAAAACGAAATGGATATACTTGCCGAAATTGCAGAAGAAAATCAAGCATACTACGATAGTCTTGATATTGATGAGGGTGCAGAAGATACACTCGCTGAAATGGCAGAAGCGTATGCAGAACTTTCCGAAGAGGAAGTTGACTTTTGATGGTCAAAATTTAATGTTATATTTATTAAAATCTTCTGATCGATTAAAGATAGGATTTGCCGCAGATATGCAGATGCGATTAAAAGCCTATGCTACACATAATCCTTGGGATCATTCAGGAGATAGTGTAACTCAACCCTGCACTTGGATAAGACCTAATACACTTATAATGGATAAGTTTAAAGGTTATAAACAAATAGTAGGACACACTCAAGTAGAAAAGCCATACTGCTTAGATGACTATGTATATTTATTTGATGCATTAGCTAATGGATGGTATGGAATAGTAGATACAGATGTAGTTTATAGATGTAATATTAAAACTAATGAGGAGGAAGCTATATGATTAATGTAGTAGTACAAATTTATAACATTTCTAATAATCCTAATCCTGAATACACACATCCTACAGATGCAGGTGCAGACATCCGTGCAGATTTTAGTAGAGTATCTCCAGAGAACCCCATTAAACTTTATGGAGAAGGTGAAATAATCTTTGCTGGTGAAGGGCATCCTACTACTATGTTGCGCTTAGAACCAGGTAGCAGAGCAATTATTCCTACTGGTCTATACACTTCTATCCCTGAAGGTTATGAAATACAAATTAGGCCTCGTAGTGGACTCTCAATCAAGAAAGGATTAAATTTAACTAACTCTATAGGGACTATAGACGCGAGTTATAAAAATGAGATAGGCGTACCAGTAATTAATCATGGTTTTGAGACCATTTGGATTGAAGATGGTGAGCGTATAGCACAGATGGTACTAAGTGAAGTACCTCATATAGATTGGCAGAGTGTAAAATCACTCTCAGAGCTAGTCGGAGAAAACCGTGGCGGAGGCTTCGGGCATTCTAACCTCGATAAAGATGGAAACTATATATCTAATAAATAAAATACAATGCCTAAGAATGATATAATTGACGAATCAGCGAACTTTGAGAAAATGCAACCTAAGAAACTTAACAAAGTTCAGATAGCTAAACTTGATAAAGATCAGCGGGCAGGTCGTAAACCTATCATAATTAGAGGTGTTCAAGGATACCTTGATGGTGATGGTAATTGGAAGAGTGTTGCCCTTATAAATCGTATGAAGAAAGAGGGAGTATGGGGTAAGCAAGCCAATGAAGTAACTGAAGCACAAAGACGCAGGGTATTTAAATGATAATAAATATTGATTATACTATTCAAGATTCTTTAGATTTAGATATTGATAAGTTAGCTAATGTAGTAGTAACTAATGAGTTTACTAAACAACAGATGAAGCATGAATTTAAAGAATCTAATATAGTTAATAATAAGAATATAGAAGAGGTCATGGAAATACTCCTTGACCTCTTTTATTCTAATTGTACATATTATCTACATTGTGCAGGATTGCCTGAGACGGTAGGAGAGGATGATTATGACTTTCAGATTATTGAAGAATATGAAGATGAAATAAAAGAAGCATTTAAAAATAAAGTAAAAGAATATGGAATTTATTGATGTTGTATATCGAGTAGAGCAATGGGATAGGATTAATGCTTATGATATAGCAAAGGTTATTGTAGAAGAAAATCCTGACATTAAAGATATAGATAATTTAATAGATGAGTTCTACGAAGATCCTTATCATTATCTCAAGCAAGTTTGTGATATTCCTGCAGATGCTGATATAGATATGGATGAACTTTATTCAGATGAAGATACAATAAAGGACTGTATTGAAGAACTTATAAAAGAATGAATTGGGTAATACCTATAATTTGTATATTAATTATATTAATAACTGGATGGTTAATCGCTAAAGGAGGAGAAGACAATGATTTCTAATAGTATTGGTAATATTCTGAAAGTTGTTCATGCAACTGGTTGTAATCTTGAAACTGCTGAAGCAGCACTTCGTAATAGTAATGAATGGTCTAATGTTTATAAATATGCAAGAGAAAACTCGTAAACTGGTACTTAGTACAGAAGAATCATTTCTCGGACATCCTATTGAGGAAGATGATGAATTTGATTGGATGTATGATGATTTTATAGATGAACTTCCTACTGATCCCTGTGTTATAACAGGTACACTTGGTTTATGGCATGGTCAAAAGGATATTATGCCATACGAATGTGATACGTATGTTGAGGCAGTACGTAAATGTCTTGGAAAAGATACTGATGAATTTAATATCTGGGTAATTGATGATAATGCAGAACTGCCAACATATCAATTAGAAGCATATCACCATGACGAATGTAATAGATTTACCATTTCATCTAAAACTGAAGAAAATGAGAATGAGTAATATTAGAAGCAACACTCTGTTTTGTGAAAAATGTGGATCTGATAATGTATGTTGTAAAGCATGGGTTTATATAAATGATTATTCTTTTTGTGAATTTTGCGAAACTGAAGAAGATGTATGGTGTGATGATTGTTGTGAAATGACTGATACTGTATCAGTTAATCAAATCACGGATGCTTTAGATAATCCTGATCTATGGAAGGATAATAAACTTATAGAGGATTTATTCTGGTGGAAATCAGGAACTAGTAAAAATGAAATAATTAATTGGCTTAATGAACGAAGTATCTTTTATTCAGTTAATGAATAGTACTAAAGAAGTAAATGATAAATTAGATATTATATATGATGCAGGATTTGATATGGGAGATGCCTTTATAACAAATTATGCATTTATGATGTTTGATGAAGTAATACATGCTTACTTCGATGATGAAGGCGCAGAAACTATCTATTGGTGGTTATATGAAAAGAAGAACAGACCTGATTATATAATGAAGATAGATAATAAAGAAGTACCTACAGAAACACTTAGAGATATTTGGAATATTGTTAAACATAATTTAAAATAACATGGGACTTGACATTAATGTATCGATTAGAACCGAAAGAGGTGTGTGTGACTTTAGAAAGTATAATTTCTTACTTCCTCAGTTTATGACAGATGAACAGATAGCTACTCAAGAAGAAGTATGCATTTATAAATCTGATATTCGTGATTTCATTGAGAAAGCAAGAATTGTTCTTGACGACCATTCTAAAGCACCTGAACTTCTTCCAACTCGTGAAGGTTTCTTCTTTGGTAGTACTGACTATGATGATAACTACTTTGCAGATGTAAAAGATGCTCTTGATGAGTTTGAAAACCTTCTTGATATTGCAGAAACTCTTGATGATGATCAAGAAATTATATTTAGCATCTGGTATTAATGGATCTTGTAAGTAAAGACTCGAAAGGAAAAATAAGAGTTGTATCTATAAAGTGTGAGTGGGATGAAGAGTCCCACTCATATATTATTTATAGATTTACAGGTTGTTATAATGGTAAAATGACCCAACAACCTAATAAACATATAGAGAAAGGTAAAGCAAAGAGAACTGTTTCTGAACAAGCAGCACTTGAGTTTAATAGCCTTATAAAGAAATATAAAGATAAAGGTTACAAGGAACTTCTTAATCCTATCGATGCTTATTCCGAAGATGAATTAAATAAACTCATCGGAGAAGTAAAGACTAGAGGAGAAGGAATCCTCAAACCTATGCTCGCTAAACAAAGCGAGAAAGTTCCTAAAAGTGCTTTTAATAAAGAGTATTATGGAAGTAGAAAAATTAACGGAACAAGAGCACTTTTATACTACAAAAATGGTAAAATACATACTGCATCTAGAGGAGCAATGAATTATGATATAGCTTTATATCATATAATTGAACATCCTATACTTAAAGAGTTCTTCAAAAATCATCCTGATGCTGTTTTAGATGGTGAAATCTATAAACATGGAATGTCATTACAGAAAATATCAGGAATATGTAGAACTCAAAGTACTGTAGATGATGGTAAAGATTTACAGTTTTATTGGTATGATATAGTCGATCTGACGAAGTCATTTACTGAACGATATAAGACTATGCTGGAGTGGAGTAAGGAGCTACAATTGCCTGATTTCGATCCGTATAAGTCTTTTTCTGATGATGATCTACGCATACAATTAGTACCACAAGAGAAAGTATCAGGTTGGGATAATATGAAAAAACTTCATGATGCTTTCGTGTCAGAAGGTTGGGAAGGTTTAGTTATTCGTTTAGCTGATTCTGTTTACAAACCTGGATCTCGTGGCAATGATTGGATAAAGATAAAGGAGTATAAGGATGATACTTTTAAAGTTATTGATTATGAGCTTGGTCTTCGAGGTTCAGAAGATATGGTATTTATCTGTGAAATGGAAGATGGTAGAACTTTTAGGGCGATGCCATTAGGAGATAGAGAAACTAAGCAAGAATACGTTGATAATTTTGAGAGTTATAGAAATCAATTAGGAGATTGTAAATACTTTGAATTATCAGAAGAGGGAATCCCTCAACAACCTAAATTTTTAGCCTTTAGAGCTGATTTAATTTAATAAAATGATGTTTAAAGGAACAATTATTATCACTGATCCATGTTATATTACTAATGCGTATGATGATATTTATGATGAGATAACAAATCATAAATTTAAAAATTATATAATAAGTAATACTGTGTGTGGAGATTGGACATGTACTACATTTAAAACTGATAAGAAGCCAGAAGCAGAAATCTGTTCTTATTTAGAATCAGGAAGTGATTATGATATTGATCTCCCCGAGCTAGGTACTTTTACTGCAGATGCTGGGATGGTTGGTGTATTTCTTCTTAAGGAAGTTCTTAAAGTGAATCCTACATTTAATGATTTTATTAAAGAATATCCTCATTGTGTAACAGTACTTGAAGATTTTGAAGGAGATGTTAATATCATTAGAACTCTTAAGAATACAGTACATGTACTTGGAAAGAGTAAGGATTTTAATTTCTTTACAATACAAACAGGATTATAAATGGGTAATTTTACAATATCCAAATCTATAACTGATAGACCTGATGATTCTCTTCGTATCTTATTTATGGATTTAAATAGGATAAAAATGATTTCAGATGAAGAAGAGATTGAATTAGCAAGACGTATTAAAAATGGAGATAAAAAGGCAGTTACCGAATTAGTGACTGCCAATCTTCGTTTTTGTGTATCTGTAGCAAAACAATACCAACACAAAGGTCTTCCATTAGTTGATTTAATACAAGAAGCAGTAATAGGTGCTACTAAAGCTGCTGAAAAATTTGATGAATCAAGAGGATTTAAGTTCATCTCTTATGCAGTATGGTGGATTAGACAAGCTATTGTTAAAGCATTAGCTAATACAAGTAGATCTGTAAGAATACCTACCAATTATTCTGCAAATCTTGGTAAACTGAATAGAGTTATAGATAAATTTGAGCAAAAGTATCAAAGAAGACCTACTATCGAGGAGATACAAGATGATACTGATTTAAATGAAGAAAAGATTAGTACTATCTTATCTACTTATAATAAAGGCGTATCTTTAGATAATCCTATTCGTGAAGGAGAAATAGGCACTCTTGCCGATAATTTGAAAGATGAAAAAGAGTTAGTTGATAGTACTCTTATTAATAATGATTTATCTAAGAAGATACACGAGATAGTAGAAGAGCTTCCATCAAGGGAACATGATTTAATATGTATGTACTTTGGAATTGGTATGCAATCTTTAACTAAAGAAGAGATTGCTGCTAGAATGGGTCTTACTAAAGAAAGAGTAAGACAACTTCTTATAGTTACTATCTCTAATTTAAAAAAGAATTATTCCGAAGAATTAAGTGAATTTATATGATTAAAAATCGACACGAATTAACACCTTATTGGTTTCTGAAGTTTGATGAGGATTATTATTATACAATAAGTCTTGCGAACTCGCAATTTGTTCAAACATATAAAGTAAGAAGTTGTCAAGCATTAATTGATTCAATAGATAAATTAAAATATTTTGCTAATAAACTTAAATGCAGAATACGATTAACAGTGAATCCTGCTAGTGTAATGGAATCTGCAATTGCAATTAGTGATAGTATTACTAGAGATATTGCACATCATGGACTTATGGTAACTGAGGATTTGTGGTACACTAATGCTCAATATGAACATAGACTTGATGTAATTCTGTCTAAAGATCCTCGTGTTAAAAATATAATCACAGGCAAAATATATTGCGAAATACCAATGTCTGATAGTGTGGTGCAATATGTAGTAGATAAACAACCTGAATATTTTAGTCAGAAACTGGCACTTTATAACATTAAAGATACTATTGTTGATCCTATTGGAAATGTAATAATTTATGATTCTTCTTGTAAGTAATACTTTAGAAAGTACAGACCAGTATAAAGTAGTACCATTTGAAGATGCTTATAATATCATTAAAAGTTGGGATGTAATTCAGTTTGATACTGAAACTAGTGGTAGAGATCCGCATTTATGCGAATTATTATGTTATCAATTAGGCAATGATTCTAGTGATGCTAGGGTGGTTATAGATGCTAAAGACTACCCTATTACTCTTTTTAAAGATATATTAGAATCAAAACTTATCATTGGTCAAAATCTTAAATTTGATTTACAATTCCTCTATAATTATGAAATAGTTCCTAGAAAGATTTGGGATACTATGATAGTAGAGCAACTATTGCATCTTGGTTATGATAGCAAATTCTTTCGTGTATCTTTAAAAGCTATAGCTGAAAGACGATTAGGCATTGATATAGATAAGACAGTTCGTGGTGAAATTATATGGAGAGGTCTTGATTCTAATGTTGTAATATATGCAGCAGGAGATGTTACATATCTTGAAAAAATTTATGAGCAACAACTACAAGAATGTAAAGATAAATCTTGTTATAATGGAGCTAAATTAGAAAATAGCTTTGTTGCAGTTATAGCGTATCTTGAATGGTGTGGGATTCATTTAGATGTAAATAAATGGAAAACAAAGATGCAGAAGGATGAGAATGGTAATAAAGAGGCTTTAGAAAATCTTAATAAATGGGCAATATCTTTTAATATGCAACATAAAGATTTCCCTATTAAAATGTATAAGATACCTGATGCTTCTTTATTTGAAGAATTTAATACTGGTCCAATATGCACAGTTAATTGGTCTTCTGCACAACAAGTAATCCCAATAGTAGAAGCACTCGGTTTTGATGTTAGTGCTGTTGATAAAAAAACAGGAGAATCTAAGAAAAGTGTAAATGCTAAGATACTTATAAAACAAAAAGGTGTTAATGATGAATTTTTAAAGTTATATTTAGCAGTAAAAGAAACAGAAATTGTGTGCAATACCTTTGGGCAAAAATATCTTGATGCTATAAATCCTATTACTAATAGAATACACACTGTATTCAGACAATTAGGAGCTTCCTCTGGGCGAATGTCTTGTGGATCTAAGAATGAGAATACAGATTTAACTAAGTATAAACATTTACCTAAAGGCAGTTGTCAGTATCCTCAATTACAGAATCTCCCTAGTGATCACGATACTAGAATGGCTTTCTCTCCTGAAGATGGTAATCTTTTAACTAGTTGTGATTATGCCGCTTTGGAATCAAGACTAGGTGCAGATATTTATAATGAACAATCTATGCTTAAAGAGTATTTAGAAGGTTCTGGAGATATTCATTCTCTAACTGCTAAGCATTGTTTTAAAGAATTAAAAGATGTACCTGTAAAGGATATTAAAAAACTATATCCAGATCTTAGAAAAAGAGCTAAACCTGTAGAGTTTTCACAACAGTTTGGCGGTAGTGCAAGAGCAATTCAAAATTCTTTAGGATGTAGTATGCAAGAAGCAAAAGAAATTGCACAAAATTATAATGAAGGTTTTAAAGGAATCTCTGAGTTTAGAAAGAAGGGAGCTGCATTTGTAAGAAAGTATGGATATGTTTTAATCACTCCTGTCACTGGTCATAAAATTTATTGGGAAGATTTTGACAAATGGACTAAAATAGAAAGTATTCCTGATGATATTAGAAGAGCTACTTATTCTAAACAAGAGTTAAAAGAACATAATATGGCTATATCTAAGTGGGAAAGATTGTCTTTAAATTCACCCACTCAAGGTACTGGTGCTTGTATTATAAAGCTCTCAAATATTATGTTCTTTAAATGGATTATTTCCAGTAACTTGTTTGGTAAAGTAAAATTGTGTAATATTGTACATGATGAAAATGTAATAGAGTACCCAAAAGAGTTAAAAGATGTGGTAGTTCCTAAATTAGTAGAATGTATGGAAAATGCCGCGTCTGTATTTTGTAAAAAGTTGCCGATACCAGCAGAACCTGAAACAGGATTAGGATGGATTCATTGATGAAAGAAGTGGTTTGTAATATAACCATGAGTAGAAGTTTATTTTTAGAAGTAAGTGAGAATACTTCAGATGAAGAACTTTTAAATAGAGCAAAAGAGGAAATATTACTTCCTCATAATGCTCTATCTAAGGTTCAACAGATATTAAATAAGGTAGGATTAAAACTAAATGGACTTGATTTAAATGATTGGAATGTGGAAAATTGTGAATACTTGGCACGTTGATTACAATAATGTAGAATTTTTTAAAGTTGATTATTCTAATTATACTAGTACATGGGAGATTGGTTAAAACAAGCATATTTAAATAGAACTCCTGATAGAGTAGAACATCCTTCGCATTATACTTGGCTTAAAGATTTATGTGGTGTAGAAGTTATTGATATAACTAGACACATGAACTTTAATCTCGGAAATGTAATAAAGTATGTAATTCGTGCTGGTCATAAATCAGAAGAAGGAATATCATCTAAAGATAAACAGATAGAGGATTTAAAGAAAGCAAGATTCTATATTAATGACGAAATTAAACGTCTTGAGAAATGATTAAACTTTATAACAGGTATGGTGATGATGTACATCTTGAACCAATATCTGAGAATAAATATATTCTAAAATGCTCTGGAGAACATGTAAGGGTAGGTTTTGATTCTGATGAAGATTATAAGAATCATAATTATTCTTTTATAGATCCTCCTGGAGGTCCGTTTATCTCCGTAGGAAAGGAGATAGATGGGATGAAAGTATCTAAGATTGGCGTTGAAGACAACGAATGGATAATTGAATTTGAAAAAGGTTGATGTAACAGTATGTTTGTGTATTAGTAAAGACTTTACTATATATACAGATAACTATGAAGAATTTGCAGAACCAGAACTCCTAGAACAAGGAGGAGAAAGTGGATACAATGTATCATACGAGTATCCTACATTAAAACAGGATGTTCTAGATCAAGTTGAGCTTCCAAACCTTGATGGGTGGAATATTGATGAATTTGAATGTTATGAAAATTAATATATCGATTAAAAACCCACTTAAGACTTGGTGGAAGATGAGAATGTGGTTTAAAAGACCAAAAATTAGTATTAGTTTCTTTTCTAACCCTATATATAATTGTCCTTATACTTGGCTTAAAAATATATCAAGTATATTAGATATTTGGGCAAGTGATATAATGTGGAAAGATAAATACAATAGTCCTAGACATGAAGCAAATCCATTTATATGGGTTTGTTTCTTTAGAAAATTTGGATTCTCTATTAATTTTAATATATACTATAGAGATGAATTTGGAGAAAGACAAAATGGATCAGCATACTATTGGGAATATTTATTAAATGTATTAGAATATCATAAATCATTAGATAAAGGATATTCTAATTGGGAAGGTGAATCTCGACTTTATGAATATCGTGATAAAGATGGAGAAATAAAGAAGAGTAAATATAATATCCCAGTAGTAGCAATGTCATTAAATAAAAGAGGAATCAAACAACTTAAAAAAGAAATCAATGAGCGTAACAGAAAACATTAAGAATACTATTAAAAAGTGTGTTACTAAGACTGAAACTCCATTTACTGCAGAGCGTGCTTGGATAGAAACCACATACGGACCAGGCTCATACAAAGCCATAGAGAAGCGTATAAAGGATAAACAAGACTCTATAAAGGATATTATCAAAGGTAAGTCGGAGTTCAGTCTACAGCTCTCAAAATCATATAGATGTGTCATTGATATTGAGGACGATTTGAAAGGTCACATCAAAGAAATATTTCAACCTTTTATAGAGGGAGGATTTGAAGTGATTAATCTTTCTGAATCCATTGATGCAATTAAAGATGATAATGTATATTTAATCTCTTGGAAAAATATTTTTAATAAATGAAAGATCCCTTTGAGTATAGAATTTGGGTAAAACAGTATTACAACTTTTTAAAACATGGCTACAGACGTTGGTGTAATATGGGTAATAATGAAAGATCCTAATTCTGTAATAGGATATTGTCTTACAGATAAAGAAGCAGAAACATTAGTTAATCATCTAAAGAAAGATGGTAACTATTACTATTATAGAATGGTAAGACGAATGATTTATGTATAAAAGAAGTCCATTAAATTACGTGGGAGGAAAGTTTACACTCCTCCCACAAATTTTACCTTTGTTTCCTTCGTATATTAGATATTTTGTAGATTTATTTACAGGTGGAGCAACAGTTGCTATAAACGTAAAAGCAGGTAAAGTAATAGCAAATGATATACAAAAACCTGTTATAGATATATATACTACATTTCAAAAGATGTCGAAAGAAGATGTATTTAAGCATATAAATAATAGAATAGAAGAGTATGGATTATCTAAGACAGATAAAGAAGCATACTTAAAGTTTCGAGATGATTATAATAAGAATCCTAATCCTTTAGATCTATTTGTACTTATAGTATTCTGTTATAATCATCAACTTAGATTTGCTAAGAATGGAATGTTTAATCAATCTTTTGGAAATAATAAAAGTTGGTTTAATCCTAATATCCAAAAGAATCTAGATATATTTCTGGATAGTATTAAGAATATAACTTTCTGTTCTACATCGTATGATAATATAGATCTAAGTTCTCTTACATCTAGAGATTTTGTATATTGTGATCCTCCTTATCTGATTACATATCCATTTTATAATGTGAACGATCCGTGGAATAAAGATAAAGAGGTTAAACTATTAGAGTTTCTAGATAATATTAATGAACAAGGTGTTAAGTTTGCTTTAAGTAATGTATTAGAAAATAAGAAGAAGTCTAATGATATTCTTAAAGAATGGTGTGAGAAATATAATGTACATCATTTGAATAGGAATTATGATTATTGTCAATGGAGTGCAGTTAATAAAGGAAGCCTTACAGATGAAGTTTTAATTACTAATTATTGATAATATGTTATATAAAGCAAAATACAACAATCCTACTTATAAGGATACTCAATCGAAATTTTACATTGCAAACGATATAAAAAGTATTGCTTCTTCATTGTGTACAGATGGAAGTAATATGGAATTTATAAAGACAGTATCTAAAGATTATATTATTAAAAATACTTCCACTATAGTTAAGGTGTACTATGTAGAATATAGTGGTTATACTTCTGCATATATAATTGCTAAATCCCCACAAGAAGCAATAGAAGGCGAATCTGATATTCGAGATATATTTTATGTTGGTGATTGCATTTCATTAGTAGATTTAAAACAGTCTACTATTAAAGAGCTAATTGAGAAAGCAAATAATATTCGTCCTACTGTAGAAGCATTCTATAGAATCATTTGGTCATATATTTTTAATATGATTAAAGAGAACGGTAAGATTCTGTTTGAGGAGCCTATTGTAATGGAGGATACACTCATCAATTATGATGATCATGATCCTTCTAATTATGATCATCAAGATCTCTGGGTAGAATCAGTTAAACTTGATGAGTATAATCATATTATCCTTGAAGGATATACTGTAAAGAATGATGAAAAAATATTTACAGAATATGATTCTCACGGACTTACTACAGATGCTTTAGTTTATTTATATGATAAAATAGTAGAAAAATGATACCGCTTCTAATTATACTATTTATAATTATTGCTTTGATCGGGTATTTTAAAATAATGCCTAGAAGAATAGAAACTAATTTAGGTACACTCATCATTAAAGGTAATGGAGTATATTTAAATGGAGAATACTATAGAACAGCACCTCTCTTGAGAAAGGGAGATGTTGTTCTTCTTTGTAATAGACATACTGGAAGTTATGAGATTTGTGAAATAACTATTGCTGATCCTCCTGTGTTTAGTAATAACTCTACACTTGTTGATTGGGAAATTATTGGAATCAAATGATGAAATACGATTATTATAAAGCCGTAAAGGATGATATACGAGATTATATCAACGAGAATGATATAATTATTACACAGGATGATTATGAAGAGATCAGAGAAAATCTCTATGACACATTTTATGAAACTGATGATGTAACAGGTAATATATCTGGTTCATATTGGTGTAATGCTTGGAAAGCAGAAGAATGTTTGTGCCATAACTGGGATCTAATTAGAGAAGTATGTGATGAATTTGATACTGACTTTGAACATAGTCCTGAGATGATTGATGTAAGTATTAGATTGAATGTGATGGGAGAAGTACTCGATGAAGTAATGCATGAATTTGTATGATTAAAAATAACCTTTATAAAGTAGAATATTTTAATAGATCTGAACGCTATATTGCAGCTAATGATTTATTGAGCTTATTCGATACTCTAATGCATTCAAAAGATGTAGATGATATATGTAATATAATATTTATATCTGATGATTGTAATACTGTAGATGATAATAAAGTATATAGTGTCATTGCTAAGATAAATGGAGGTCCAGTAAATCCTCCAGTTATTAAAGATACTGATTTAGAACAGTATGATAATCTTACTAAAGAAGAAGCTGATAATAAATTTAATCTTCTTAAAGAGAAGTACTCAAAAGATAAGAATATTATATATGACTTTAGAAATGAAGTATGGTTTGGAGAAGATAAAATGGATGAAGCACCTATTGTACTTTTTAAGATTAAGGATAAGAGAAAATTGATTTGAAATCATTATATAAAGTTAAATATTTCATCTACAGATAGTTGATTTTCATAGAGGCTCATATATCGATTCTCAAATTCATGGTAACATAACTCATCAACTTGTGTCTGAAAATCGATGTATGGGTGTCTTAGAAATGAAATATACGGAACGTTTAAGTATAGTTATAAGTATAGTATTTAAGTATAGTTATATGCAATCCTGTGCGACGACCTTACAATCTGGTGCGATGATCATGCAAAATGGTGCGAGTGATTCGCACCAGATTTTAAAAACAGATTATACATACTAAACTTTTGTACTTTATAAATATTTATGTAATATCGCATATAGATTATGTAGATGAAGATGTTTAATTTTAATTGATGATATATGGAAAATATAGAAAGTAAACAACATTATCAAGTTCCAAATGGTATGGGAGAAACTGATTTAAAACCAAGGGATCAACTTATTTATGCAGTATTGAAATCATTTGATGGTAAGGATGGATGTTTTCCGTCTTTAACCAAGATAAGCCAACGATCTGGTGCAAGTATTCCTACTATACAGAATAGTCTTAAGGAACTAGAAAAGAATGGATACATAGAGATTAAAACTAAAGGTAGAGGTAAAGAATATATTTTTAATGAATATAAGAAATTTGAACCATTTAGTCCAGAATTTATAAATAAAGATGATGTATCATTTACTACAAAGTCATATTTAGTTGCTGCTCAACAGTACATGTATAAAGATGTAGAAGGATATGGAAAACTTTCTTTACCAAATGTAGAACTTGCTAAACATATAAATATGCCTGAATCTACAATTCGCAAATGTAATAATGAGTTAATTAGAAAGAATTATTTATCCGTTATTGAGAATGAGTTAAGGGATTTTGAAACAGGTTGTAAAACAGATACTAAGTTATATCACCTCAATGATCTTGGTCAAGCAGTAATTTGGGCTATTGCGAATCATGAAGAAAGAATCACTCAAAATTCTGAAGACATTAAAGAACTTCAGAAAGTATGTGCATCTTTACAAGATCAACTTAAAGAGAGTCAAAAGCTAATTGAGAAATTAGTTAAACAAAATGAAGATAAAGAAGAACAATATAATTACTATATTTAATATGAAGAAACTTATATTTATATTTATTGCGTTTGTATGTAGTGTTAGTTCTATAAGTGCGGCATATTGGAGATATGAAGGAGGTAACTGTGTTTCTTATACAGATTACTATTCTAATTTTGTAACTATGTACAATCTTAAAAATAATCAACTTATTATTCTTACAAATATTAGTCCTTATGGTGCATGCATACCTAAAAAAGAAACAACATACTATATGACTTGTATTATAAGTTTTGATGATTCAACTGAACTTCAATCTCTTGATGATTTTAAAGTTGTAAGTATTAAAGACAAGGACGGTTCTTATCTAAGAATAGTTTTCGATGATTATGACAGGACTTTATTAAATCTTCTGAAAAAAAATAATACTATGTGTATATATTATGGAAATGGTGAAGTAACAAAGTTGATAGTTCCGCTCAAAGGAGTAACTGCAGCATGTAAGAAAGTAAGAATAACCAAATGAAGTTAATAACATTAACTTACATTTAAATAAAAAACTAAAGGGAAGTGTAGATTCTATATGAATCTATGCTTCCTTATTTTTATTTTTTTTTAAGTTTTATACAGATACACTAACAGTGCCTAATTTTGGCACTAGTAGAACATCGAATGTCTTTGTAGTGCATTTTCCATACATTAAAAATAGTTAAAGGGAGAATCTTAGGTTTAATTACCTAGGGTTCTCCCTTATTTTTTTCAATATCTATATTCTGTATATTTGAAATTATTAGCGTAACGATTTATATTTTTAATATACTTATTTACTTCAGGGGTTGCAGACTTATTAGTTAAGTTATACTTAGTTCCATTATATATATACAGTAGTGCATCCCAAGGAGAAATAGGTTTATTTCCTGCTCCTGTAAAATTTCTTCCTTTTATTTCTGAATTATAAATAAAAGCAAGTCTAATCATAGTGGCTTTTGCACTATTTTCAATACTATCTAAATCATCTCCTCTGTGTATTCCAAACTAATTATATAAATTTTGTAGCTCCTTGTTTTTTATATCATCTCCATATTTAATTTGAGTAATTCCTTTACTATTTGAAACAAGAGGTTTACCTTTTATAAGATGATCTACAAAGAAGTGTTTTACAGCTATCAGATCCTAATTCATAGATGTTCCATTTTTCATCTTATATTTTGTAGAAGTACCAAATTTTGACTCTTGATCAGCAATACCCATTGCAAGTTGTGCCAATTTATTGTATTCATAATTACTCAAATTAAACTATTTCTAAACTTGATATTTATTTCTAGAAATTGTTTCTGCAAATACAGTAGCATTGTGATTATAAGTTGGGTCTAGTGTTCTATTTTTTAGTTCAATAGTTATAGGATTATATGATTTATCTATATATACATTATAATCATCCCATAACTTCTTCTCACCAGTATCAACTCCGTATGGATTATTTGCAATATAATTTAGTTTTCCTGCTCGTAATACAAATCTAGATCCAGGTTTTTCAGGAAGTACATAAATTGGAGTACCTTCGGTTACGTATTTCGCAATTTTCTTCATATCGTCTCCTCCAACTCTTATACATCCATTACTTATATGTGCTTTACTAGTATTACTACTATAATGCATAGAAGAAGCAATATCTTCACGAGACCCATCTCTATTTTGTCTCTGTCTGGTAAAAGAAGGACGACCATGATAATCAGATATACTTCCAATATATGTTATTCCGGCGGGAGTAGAATTATTACCCATCATATCCTTAAGATCTCCAGAATCATCAGTATATGTTATAGTATTGTAGTCATTCCCAGAAGCTCCAGATGCAATATTTGTAGTAGTAAATAATGGATTGTTATTTTTATCATATACTGTTAATCTAGTATTAGCTTTGTCTACAACTATAAATGATCCATTATGCTTAAAATTAAATATAGCAGTAGCATTGGATTTATTATATTCTTTTTCTCTCTGCTCTTCTTCCACTATATCTACTGCATGCATTCCTTTAGAACTATTCCCATCTTTCACTTTCAATTTATCTCCAACATGTATAGTATCTCCTTTCTATTGTGGATTAAGTTCTCTTAATTTTTTTAAACTTATCCCATGACTCTTAGCAATATTCCAAAGATTATCTCCAGATTTAACAGTATATTCACCCGAATTTGTAAAAGATGGAAACATATTTGAAAAGGTTTCTACCATTGGGGAAAATTGTTGTTTAACTAAATTCACCCCCCCCACCTAAATAATTTCACTTATTAAGTTTGAAGGTTTACCAGAAGGAGTTCCATTCAGTTTCTTTAAATGTTCAGTTAAAGTGTCTAGTATTCCCATTATTTTTTCATTTCTGCTGATATAGAATATTGGAAATTTTTAAATATGGCTATGTTACCTTTAAAAGCATCGAAGAATCCTTTATCTCCTAAAGCAACTTTACCTAAATCCATAAGTAGTCTATTATTCTATTTATAAATAGGTGTTCCATCAGCATTTCCAACAAAATCTATTATATTATATAATCCTTTAAAACTATCATATGATGAAGATGATGATTTATAAATAAGCTCTGTAATTGCATTTGTAAGTATATCTCGCTCCTTCATTCCTTTCTTAAATTCTTTAAATCCAGGAGTGAGAACACACTTATAAATAGTTCCAAATATTAACCAAGCTAATAGCTCTGCCATTAATCGTTTAAGATTAGCTTTATTAACATCATTCTACCATATCTCTTCTTTAAAGTCTCCATTCTTTAAGGCTTTACCACATTCTTTAAGAGTATAGAAGATACCTTGTATTGGAATAGGTACTTTATCCATAACAGGGACTATTTTATCCAATCCTTCTGTTACTTCTGTGTCTGTTCCATCATAGTAATATTTTACATTACCATCTGTGTCTACTCTTTGAACAATCACATTACCCATTATATCAAAGTATAATAAGTTACCCTGATCATCTTTAGCTTGTTGCATTTCAAACTAACCAGTAGAGTAAGTTCCAGGCTTTGTAAACCAGTTGGCATATATACCATTCATCCAAGTAGCAAACATTCCAAATGTCTGTCCTATAAATATATTCTCAATTCCTTGCCGAGTACTTCTATCGTATGAACCGTATATATTATTTGCAACCTTTTTAATATTCTCAACATCATTAAAAGAATACGGCATAGGAAGTGGTGTAGCTCCTTCTTCAAAGGGGTTAAATCCAATGGTAGCATCAGGGTGATCTGCATTATATGCTCTTACTGCATTATAATATGCACCCATCTATTCTTTATATTTTGGATCGCTTGTTTTACCTGCTGCAAAGATGCTGAATCGTTTATCCTTTTTCCAATCATATACTAATCTACCATCTTTGATATCAAAAGCATCATACACACCATCTTCCATACAATGCGCTACAAACATTACCATACGATTAAGGAAGTCAGGTCTACGAAGAGAAGCATATAACCAAGTCTTGAAATTAGCCATACCTCTATCGGTTTTCAAACCTTCTGATATACGAGCAACATCCACATTAGAAATACGATATATCTAACATAATTGATTAATTATGTTGATAGATCTAGCATTTTTAAATACATTCTTAGTTACTTCAACGTATGCTTTATTTAAAGATTTAGCTGATAGCTTAGTATCAAACTTAACAATCACTCGCAACATATTCTCCCAAGTACCTTGAAAAACATCTCGGACACCTCCTACTACATGGCCTCCAATTAATGTATCAGATACAATACGTTTAGGAATAGCTAATATTGCCATAATCTATTGAGACAACTTAGACATAATAGACGTATTAAACACATTGACTTTAACGTAGTCTTCTATCTCTTTAATAGTTTGTTCTGCAATTGCTTTAAGATTAGGACTTCCTTTTAATAAATCCAACTAAAGAATTACACCTTTAATTGTAAGAAGTGCTTTCTAATATCCTTTAGTTTGAATATCTTTTTCTATATAGTCAATAAGTAATGATTCAAGATTAGTTTCAAAGTAATTAACACCTTGTTGAGCAATGTAATTATCTCTTTCATCAAGATCATCTCCTTTCCAGAATTTATTGCGAACTTGTAAACTACCTATACCTGCATCTTCATAGTAATTTCTTTCATCAGGATTAGCAACATCATTATAAAGTTCTTCAAAAGCTGCTTTAGGATGTTTGATAATTTTAACTGCAAGGCGAGCTGTATCTTTCCATTTCTCTTTAACACTCATCTTTACATTACGAGTACTTTTACTTGCTCTTGTGAGTGGTATATTGAAATAATCCTGTCTATGTCTATTGATAAACTCTTGAAGATCGGGATCATTCTCATTCTTAAAGTTAAACGCAATTCCTTTTTGAGGGTATCTTACCTTTGCGAACTCAAATAATACTCTTTTGAGAAATTTACGTTTAATTTCTCTTTTATCTTTAATTTGAGCCATATCTGCATTATCGTATGGGTTTAAAAGTCTAAGAGTTCTTTCTCCTCTTTCGTCTTGAGCATATAGATCATCAAATATTCTAACTAAGTCACCTATTACAGCATTCCTCGTAGTAGAATATCCCATATCTTTATAGAACTAGAAGAATACTTGTCTAATAGGCTCCCATTTAATATGCACTTTTTCAGATATTTCATTGATAGTTCTAGTATATAATTCAGTTACTAATTGAACATTTTTATTTCTAATTCTACTAGAAATCATTCCTTTAGAATCTGCAAAAGACATTTTTTCTTCCACAGAACTTACTTCTCCAACATCATAATAAGCTATCGCTTCTAGTATTCTTCTGTATAGTATATTCCACCTTGATCCATTTTTAGATCTTCTTACTGCTTCAAAATTCTCTAACCAATTTTTATCTTCAACTAATTTTTTAGCAAGAGATCTAAGAAGAGTTAACTTAGCTTCTTTACTGTTTACTGTTAATAAATCATCAAACCCCATGTCTTCGTATTTATCAACTTCAGAATTATATACTCCAGGATCTGAAATAATATTTCTAAACTATTCAACAACTAAATCAATAGGATCTACAAATTTCTAATTACTGAAATTGTTATTAACAGTTAATTCTGAAAAATCATTTAATACTTCTGTTGCTGTAGAAAATAGTTCAGTATTTAATTGTCTAGCAGAATAAGGAATATATTGTCCTGTGTAATTAGTAGAAACAACATTGACTGATCCTAATGTGAAATCTCCAGATATTTTAGGAAGTACTTGATTTAATAAAAGCATTGTTACAAGTGCTTCTATATTGCCGTATGTAGGTTTATATTTGATTGATTCTTTAACTTTTGAATCAAGCTAACTTAATATATCTCCAAATATATGTTGTGATGTTCTTTTTAGATTGACTTTTTGATCTAAGTCAAATCCACTTATCCTAAACACATCTATTTGATCAGGCATACCATTTTTACCTATTTTTTTGATTAATATAATATTACAAGAATTTAGAACATCATTTCTAATAAATTCATATTCTTGAGGAGCATCTTTGTCTTTTTTAAAGTATTGACCAAATAAATTATTTAAGAAGTAACCTGCTTTACCAAACATTCCAGATTCACATAAATTAAACATTTCTCCATTGATTCCTGCTCTTACATTTTTAACAAGTGTTCTTACTACTGAATCGTCATCTTCTAATAAATCATTTTGTCTTTTTATTATTTCTTCAAATATTTCCTAATTATTTGAGGGAGGAGCAGAGCTTTTTATATATGCAGTATCATTTTCTCCAAAATTAACTTCGTATGCATATTCAGGGGAATTACTTACTTTAATTTTTGATCGATTTCTAGCTATCCATGCTTTTGGAATTACTGTTACACCATCAGCTGCTATATCAGTAGAACTAAACAAGCAATCTATCTATTTTTTTACAGCATTAACATCCTACATACTTGTTTTAATCTAAATCGGAGCGTCAATAAAATGTCGCGCAGTATTTAAATGTTTTGTAGATCTATTTCTATTGTTAGAAATAGATAAATTAAAAGGAGAATCAACCGATACTTTTTTAAGATTCTACAAAGAATCATCTTGAGTGCTATATGTTAACTTAACAGGAATTACATACGACTTTATATTTCTAACATTTATCCCTTTTTTTGCAAGCATTTCTGTCAATAAAGCCATTTGATATCTACAGTTTTCCAATTTTGTTGTAGATAATTTAAATCCTCCTTCTGTGAATTTGTAATTAATGATATATACATCATTGTATTTATCAATTATAATTTTGTCAATGTGTCCGAATAATTTCTTATCCAAATCTTTCATTTCGCTAACCAAATTGAGACCATTTACAATTCTACATCCCTTCATCAAAATACCCTTCTAAATAAAGGTATTCAAACTATTAGTTATAGATGCATGTAACTAAGAAAGAAGTAATTTATATGGTTTTATGTCTTCATCCTACATACAAAGTTCTTCAAACTTGGTCTCATCTTCATTATATAATTGTATTGCTTTGTGGAGTGCTGCTGAATCTTTTGCAATTTGCATCCAATTATCAATCAATATTTCTACTTTTTTTCTTGCTTGCTCTTCAGTAAGTCCTTCTGTATTTTGAAGTTGTTGAATCGTGTGTGCTTTATATTCTTCCAAATTAAATCTACTTCCAGAGCTTACTTCATCAAATATATCGCTAAGCATTAATTGCTAGATAGTAATAATATCTTGATCTGCAGATTCTTCTAATTCTAACTCAAGATTACCTGTATTAAAAGAAGTATTAATTTTCTTTCTTAACTCTCTGCCTTGCTTCTACAATTCAAACAACTTTAATGTAGTTTCATACTAAGGATAAAATTCCTAATCCTATAATCCATGTATTACTGCAAACGGATCTGAAATATCTGTAGAATAGACTAAATTTCTTAATTGAAATGAATTAAAGGTACGAGTTCCTACATTTATTGAACAACTTTCACCACTCATATTTATCCACAATTCTAATTAAATTTTTTATTAATATCTTCTTCTGCTACATCAGTTATTTTTAAAGTTGAAGGAAGTAATCCTGCACCTTCTTTTTTATACGAGAATATATTTTGAAACAAATTAGCTAAAGTTCTTTTATACAACTATCCAATGTCAGTTTTTCCATCATCTACAATAGTTCGTACCACTTCTTCAACCTATTTCTCAACCTAGCCATCAAATATTTTTTCACGAGTTGTTTGTTTAAACATTTTTTTCAACTACTAAGCAAGAATAGCATCTATAGCAGTTTCTCGAATAACATCTGGATCAGTATTTTGGTCAGATTTTATTCTATCCATCTAGTTCAATAAAGTTCGAGGAAACCAATCCATATTTTCTGCAGTCTATCGTATATAATCATACAATCCTTTATACTATGATTTTATTGCTTGTAAAATCAATACAGAATATTCAAATAACTGAGAATTAGTAGATGCAGTCTAACCATTTAAAATAACTTTTCCATCTCTATATATTGCTCGTTCTGCACCTTCTGGGGAATAGCTATTAAATTCTGAATTTGTTACTACCTCTGTAGGTACTCCAAATTTCTCTTCAAACCAATCTGCTAAAGATTGTAATTGTCTTATTATTGGTTCTGGCTTTTTTTCTCCAACTTCTTCTTCAACATCTCCTTCCATGTCAAAAACATATATTGAATTATATCCTTTTTCTTTATCAAAATCCGTTACAAAATAGGTTTTGTAATTATTCTCTGATTTTGCTTTACTTATTATATCAAGTGCTTCATCTAGAGTATATTTACTCTAATCTTCAGGAGTTTTTTCAGATAATAAATATGCAAGTATAGCAGCAGATTCTATACTATCTATTGTCTTGGAAACTTTAGTAGAATCCGTGCCAAATAACTATATGAAATTTGCGAGAGTATAATTCCCACGTATTATCGTTGAAAAACGACTATCTAACACTCTAGTATTTATAGGAATATTTAATATCTTTATAATATGTCCCGGATATAATGTTTCTTTAGATTCAAATTTAGTAATTAAATAATTAGTATTGAGAGATCTAAACTCAGGATGCCAGCTATTTTTAAATGTATCTGTTTCCACAATACTATCTACAGCTTTAAAACATTCCTCAATTGTGCTATAATATTTATTTACTCTCATTTTTGGGGACAATCCTTGTTGATTTGCATAAAAATAATCAATTACTCCATCATTATTTCTAGCATAAATTTGAAATCCTTTGTAAACCGATTGAAATTTTACTAATTGATTTATAGTATTGTAAGTCCCTTCAAAGCTAGATGTATTAGACAATGTCCCAACAGAGGTTCGTATTGTTATAGTACTATCTGTTACAGAAATCCCCTTGCATATAAACTGGGTTAAAGGAATTTTATTAAATAAATCTAATATGAGTTTTCTAGCAGAGTCCTTTTGTTCTTCTGATCCTTCTTTTTTCATTATCTTAGATAGAGGAAGTCGCTTACCTTCTTGGTCTACAAATTGTCTATAATCCTCTGGACTTACTTGCTCTAATATATGTAAAAAATTAGAAATAGATAATTTATAAAAACCTTTTCTATCTGTGATTTCTGTAGCATAAGAAGATACCAACATATCAGGTAATTTAGTAAAATCATGTGTTTTTACTTTAGTGAAATTTACAATCTATGAATGAATTTTTGCATATAAAACTCTATCCTTTTGATATTCAGAATTATGTGTTAGATAATCATATAAAAATTCTTTTTCAGATCGAAAAGTTTTCTATAATTTTTCTTCCACTTGCTTTCTCAACTCTGCTACCTTTTCATTCGTATTGTTATTTTCATAATAGTTATAAATCCCATTTCTTAATCTTATAAAAGTTCTAAGACGATCTAATGATTCTTTACTTCCTCCGATGATCATGGTTCCATCAGAAAATAATATATCTAAATCATTTGTTGCAGTTCTTGTAAATGATTTTCTAAATAATATTTTTGGATTATAATCAGGATCTTTAGATTCAGGCAGTGTGTATTTAGTTCGTAATGCTGCATATGTATAATTATACATCAAATCATTTGTAAACTTACCTTTACCTTTATCATCTGTGACTTTTATATCTTTTACTTTTACTTTTCTACCTTCTTTTGTGATTCCTATATCCTAAAGTATCTTTACAAAATTATTTCTCTAACCACTTCTTATTAAAGACTGGGATATCTCAATAAGAGATACCCCATTCTTTTCGTCAGAGTTTAATGTCACTGATATATCGTCATAATCAGTTCCAAGTATTTGAAATGTTGCAACACATTTTCCCATATTAACAGTTTATTCTAATGTTGAAATAACCTAATTCCATATAATATGCTAATGCTTTTGCTACATCTGATTCTTTATCAGATTTTAAATTAGTCATACTATTATTAAAAAATTCAGAAACAGGATTACTCATCATTCCGTATTGTTTCATGTTATTATATCTATCATGCTTCTGTAGGTTTTTATTTGCCCCTTCAGTTGGTTCTTGTATAATTTGATTATCTGTTTCTAAATAAAATCCTTTACTTCTTCTCTTGTATATTATTCTTCCATCCTTTAGTTCCTTTACTATAGGAGCAGTATTGTTATGCTCATCGTATTGAGATATAAGAGGTGCTATTTCGTACAACGCATCATCAAGATCATATTGTAGCAATGCTAAATCGTCTTTTACGGATTTTGTACTTTTATCTCTATCACCTAACCAAACCAAATAATCTCTAATTATTGAATTTTCATTTCTGAATATATTTATAAAGTTAGAAAATAAAGTAGTCATTCTATCTTCACCAAAGTTAGTTCTATTAATTATCAATGAATAAATCATGAATAAATCAGTAAGAGGGATTCCATCTAATTTCACTGTTTTCAGTTTTATAAAATCTGACATACATTCTTGATATTTAATTGCATTATATGGAGTTGATTCAATATTCATCATATCTATATCTAGTCGTATATATGATTGACCATCAGAATTTGTATCAAATCTTAATGCTTTTATAAAAGCATTATTTTTTAATCCTTGAATGAGCTTTGGATCTAATGCGGTTACTCCTTGAATGTTTCCAGATTTTAATGCAGGAACAATATTGGTTTCAAAAATCTTTTTAAATGCAGCTATATTAAAATTAGAATCAAGAGTAAATGTAGCTCCATCCTCGTTTATTTTAACAGAGTCATAATCTTCATTGATATAATTATAGCCTCTTCTTAAAGGAAGAGTGATTCCTTTTTCCTTGATAAATGCTTTGATGAACAAAGAATCTATATATCCAATTAGCTAAGGAATTTTATCATAATTCTTATAGCCATCACAATTCTCTCTAATATCTTTCACAATATAATTAAGGAACTCACTCTTTTTTATAGATACACTATCCATTACAAATGCCGATCTAAATAATTTAAAGATTGCGTCATAGTGTGGTAATTTACGAATCACATCTAAGATATTAAAAGTATCTTTTATCACTCCATAATAGTCTGATGCAATTCTTCTATAATCATCATCGAATACCCATTGCTCAAAATTAAAATCTTGAACAATTCCTTTTTCCATGGCTTTAGATATTATCTCTGTTACATCTGTTCTTGACAGCCAAGGCTTGTTTTTAAGAATATCTGGAATATATGTCGAAACTTTAGTTGGATCTGGAATTACTTTACGAGATTGATTATTGATGGCTTCTTCAATATCAATTATTTTTTTAATAAGATCTACTTTCTTTACTGGAATACCCTGATTTAAAGATAATAATGTAGATCCTAAAGTACTAATTTCATCTGCTTGATTTAATATTTGTTCAAACTAAGCTATGTCCTCATCAAATAAAAATCTATTTCCAGACCTTCTTCTAATTGCAAGTACTCTATCCATATAATCCATTAAGTTATTCCACTACACAGCACACTATCCAGAAAGGGCAACTTTATCTGCTTTCAAATCTATTGTTCCTTCTACAGATGTTTTATATATTGCATATACAAACTCTTGTATTTTATGATTTCTATGCTCTTTTGGATCAAGAGGCTCCAAATATTTATTCTTTATCAAGAAATCATAGAAAGATTCACCAGATTCAGTATAATTAGTTCTAAGGTGCTTTAATATTGCATCTGAAATAATATTAATATTTAAATCTTTAATGTTAGCACCATCATCTGTCGTGGTCCAAGACTTTCCAAATATAAATTTACCAGTACTAAATTTACCTTTTAATATATTTAATACCTATTCCAATTTAGATACTGGATTATAATCATCAAATATGTTCTCCTGTAATAACTGACTAATCGCCTTTACACTAGGAGATGTCATAAAGTTAATAGCATCCTCAATATTTATACCTGTAACAATCATTGTTATATACATTTTCATAAGGTTTGAGTCTGCATTAATCTTCTTTAATATAAGCTCTTTTGCGTTCAATGTTTCTTATATTCGCATATAAGTTTAGACTATATCTTAGTTTAATTATATTAAACTCCCAAAACTTCGAGTTATAAAACTCTACTATTACTAGTAGTCGTTGCCCTGTATCTTATCGATAGTAGGTCAGGATTATCTCTGAGAGACCTCCCCTGAGTTCATTGGGTATTTTACTAACTTCGCTTTATACTTTAATTTATAATACATTGAAGGAACTATATATGGAAAAATTAAACTTTCAAAATCAAATCTTGAACACTCACGAATATGAATATTATGATTAGATGATTGTACTGTAGATTCTATGTTCCATTTATTATCTAACCACTCTTTTAACAATTCACATTCTTCTAATGAAAAGCTATCTGTAGCAATATTTCCACTATAAGTACCATCATCCATAAACCAATAAGCTAAAGCTATTGGATTATTTATTTTATCAAGATATTCTTTTGTAATAGTTTTTTTATTGTTTGGATATAATAAATTATATATTTCGGTAAAACAAGGATGTGCTTTACTTTCACCTCTCCAAGTTTTATATACTTTACCAGTTCTACTATCAGGCTTAGGTTCACATAATCTATATGAACTTATAAATTCTCCGAGAATATTTATTTTTTTCATAAATAATTCTTCTTGTTTTATAGAATGAACTAAGAAAAGTTTAGCATTAATACTTCTGTTCTTTGTATCTTTTCTTAATGCCATATCCCCAAGTAAAGAACCTAGTATCATTTGTTCTTGTAATTCAGATAATTGATGTTCTTTTTGAGAGAAATAACGTATAACGTTAAACTTTCCAGAATTTTCTCCACGAGTTCTATAACTTTTCATAGTTATTTCTTTCACACCAAAGTAATCAGCAATTTCTTTATCTGATTTACCTTCCTCCCATAACTTTTCAAATTCTTCTTGATTTATTTTCTTAGTAGAACGTAATTTTATACCCATACTTTTTAAATGGTATTGAATTGTTCTTCCATCCCTATTTAAAAATTTTCCAATTTGATTAGTACTTAACTTTTTATCAATATACAAGTGTTTAATTTGTTCCTTTAGTTCTTTTGCTTCTTTTGAAGTTTTTTTAAATCGATTTCGAGATAAGCCCATGTCCTTAACTCTTTTTTGAATTGTACCATATCCACAATTCATTATTTGAGCTATCTCTTTTATTATCTTATTTTCTTCAATGTATAGTCTTTTGACTTCTTCCAAATTTAATTCTTTTGTCATTATTAATTCAGTATTAGTTACGATATTATTATCTGTGATCACTAATACGAAATTAAATAATAGAATTAAATTTGACAAGTATGTTAGTCAAAACATGTTTGTAGTATATGAAAATCAGTAGCTGCCGACAACAACTAACTTATAAGGTCGTCCGCATAAACGTCATTATTATACAATTGTCTTATTTTATCCTTAAAATATTTAGCTCTATCGAATATTTCAGAATAATTCCATAATTGCTTGACTCTATCAAGTACACTGGAATCACTAGAATCAATTAGTTTAACAAAATCTTCCTTACTTATTGCTAACTAAGAAGCTGCATCATTTATTTCATTATTAATGTCTAAGAAATTATGAAGTAACTCTGTGTGTCCTTCAAAGTTTGCATTAGCTAATGTTGTTTTTACAATCTTTCGTTTTGCATCTAAGAAAGTCTTATTGAGTGAATCAGACATATAATCACTATATGTTCCAATTACAAGTTCATCTCCTGAATATGAATGTCTAACATACCATACTGTAATATCTGATGTATCTGTCATGTTTTGCAATTCAGTTTCTGATATAGATTGAGAAAGTCTTGTGTATTCTTTTCTAAATTTTAAATCATTTTCCCACTTTTCATTTCCAGATCTAATACCTTCATTCCAATAGTAACTTAGTGCAAAAAATGCTTTCTCACCAACTGCAGATATACCAATACAATCTTTACCAGTCATATTTTCAATCTGCATTGCATATTTAGTAAGAGGATTCATAAGAGACATTACCTTTGTTTCTTTTTCTGCACCCTTCTGCATAGCATCCATAGAAATAGGAGAGTATGCCATATCCATATTTCTAAGATTCTGAATAATTTCAGATATATAATACTATACTGAATTTTTAAGAATTTCTTCTGTGTTACGAACTGTTCTTAAATAGAATGAGTGCGAATTTAATGTTCTCAATATTTCATGTGCACTCTATACATCACCAGCATATAAATAAGCACTATTTGTCCCTTTCTTATTTCTTATGTTTTCTAACTTTTCAAGTAATGCTACATACGCATTTATTTTATTAATTCTATTTTCTTCGGTATCATTTTCAGCAAGTGCTTTTTCTGCATTTTCTATTGCTTGAAATTCAGATTGCGCGTCAATTTGTGCCTCTTCCTTAGAAGCAAGTTTAAATGATTGTCCAGAAGGAACTAATAGTTTTTCAGATGCTTTCAGTGTTTTATAAGAAGTGACGTCGAATAAAGGCGACCATCCTATATACTTACCATTGTCACTAAAAGATACACCCATTATATATGCTTTATCAATATCCATTTTCGACTATATCATCACTTATTAAAAGTGTCTCGTTTTTATTTTAATTATTTATTTCTAATAGTCTGTGAACTTTCTTATAAAAGATAAGCTGCATATTGTCTTTATTTAAGAGTTCTATGCACTTTACGAGATTTAATGACTACAATATTGTTTATAGTCAGATCCTTGTACAATTTATTTAATGGCTCTTTATCCATTAATTCTGTATTTTCTTTATTAGGTTATATACAGTTTAGACTATATCTTCTATGCAGGGCACTCGTGGAAGAAATTATTGTTAGGCTCATTCTTCTAGTCGTTGAACTTTCTAAACTCCCTTATCCTAAGTTTAGCTAAGCTGCTGATTGTCCACCTCTGGAGTTTCCAGCAATTCACCCTGTTTATACTTGGCTACAAGTTTACCAAGTTTGCCAGTGACTAACATACGCTACATTTTTTGTAGTATCTGTAAATGCTACTGCTTCCATTTGCATAAATGATTGAAGCGTTTGGGCAGGAATACGAGATGCTATATAATATCTTGATCTTTCAAAAGATGCAAACACCTCCTTAGCAAGTCTATCCCAAGTACTAGTTAAATACTCATTATACCTATTATCATTTAATAAATCAGATTTTTTCTTATTAATAACAGCATCGTTGTTAATACAATCAATAGCTCTTGATAAATCCCCATTTGCTATATTAGCTGACTTAAAAAATGGTTGTAAGTGTTTAAGTATTTGAGCAGACTTAATATTTAAATTTTCATTTAGCATTACAGTAGCTGCACCACTATCTGTAAATAGTTTACTAATTAAAGTAGACGTAAAAGAAGGAGCTTTATAGGCTTGATTCTAAGCTGTTTTAAATGCATTAATAGCATTAACATCAATGTGTATTATTGTATTTCCACTAATTTTAGAACTTCTAGATTGTACTGCTTTATATTTAGTTGCAAACTAAATATACTCATACACCCCTCCTTTATATTTTTTATATTTTTTATCTCTTATTACTTCTCCTGTATCATGATTTACAATCTCATCACCATTTAAATCTAAGTCAGGACGTTGTAATAAATATCCTATTTGAAATAACGGAGTTCCGTTTTTATCTGTACAAAAAACATTTCCATTAATAGTTTTAGTATTTCCCCAAGAAATTTCTTTTACAGATCTTGCATCCTCATCATTAACACGAGGTTTAGAGAAAGAAATATAAGTATTTTCTCCAGAGAAATTTATAAATGCCATAGCATAATTAGATTCCTAAATAAGATTTGGAATAGACTAAGCAAAGTAGCTAGGACCTTGTTCTAATATTTCCTTCATTGAAGCATTTTGTGTTCCAAATTTGGATGCATACATATTAGAAACAATAAGTTCTGCCGCTTTATTTTGCAAATTAAATACCTTATGTTCGTGATAAAGTCCCTTATCCAGGTTATCAAACATTTGCTATATAGATTGTCTACGCTCAGGAGATTGACCGTATAAGAAGCTATTACGAACCTCTTCAGTGTCAAATACATTTGTATCAACTTGTCTTCCATTTACGTCTGTATAAGAGAATGTAATTCTAGCAGGTGCTAAGTTTCTTGGATTCGTAACATTAGTTACAAATTTTAAATTAGTGGGGAGTGTTTCTAATGTACTTTCAGGATGTTGCTCCCTATTCTTTTGTAATATAAAATCAAAGATAGTTTTCTTATCCCAATTCTATCCTTTTTTATATCCTTTAAAAGTATAATAATCATAAATTGAATCGAGAGTGATTGTACAAATATGATTATTATTTGCATCTACAATATCTACAATATCTGTAGGTATAAATCTAGATATTGCAGAAGTTAATTCAGTATCCACCGTAGTATCTACTGCAGGAGCATTTTGATATAGTGCTTCTTGTTTCCCTTTTAAAAACTCCTGTACTACTCTTATTTGATATGATGGATAGCTCTCTTTAGATTCATCAAAAGACTATGCAGAGCTTCTAGCTTCATTGAAAACATCCTAGAACATAGCGATTTTACCATCATATTTATAAGTCATCATTGTATTATATCCAGGAACCATTACACATCCAGATCCTGGATACTTACGTTTAATAGATTTCTTATTAATCTATGATATAAATTCAATAACAGCCTACTAATAAATATTAGAATCACTTAAAGGCAACCAAAACGCATCATCGGAATGATCTTCTGTAAAATTAAAAGTTCTTTTCAACTCAGACATTATACTTTGAGAAAGATCTGTTCTTCCTTCAATAGGTCTATAATTTGTTATCATAGCCCTACCTACAATATCATATATATAATTTTTAATTTGCTCTAAGTTTAGATTACCTTTTTGTCTTGCCTAAATATATCTTGCAGCAGCATCTATTTCTAATCTAGATGCTTCCAATGCTAGATTTCCAAGTATATTATAAACTCTTTTAGTCAAGTGGTGAAGTCTTCCTCCTGCTTCAAGTGCTGCAATAACCTGAGAGAACTCGGTAAGTTCTGCTTCATCAATGGTGTGGTCTGCATCCATCTAAGGACCAATACCATCAGTGTCTAATTCAATATACATTAACTTAGAATTATCACTCCAGGCACTTTCAGGGTTAATATTAGCTGCACCATTTTTAAATGCAGATTTATTAATTAAGTAACTAATCATACAATCTTTAAGAACCTAATCTCCATGTTCATCAACGACTGTGTTCATAAAGTTTGAAGTAGCAAACGCTGCTTTATTGTTAAAAACAAATTTAACATCACCATTTGCATCAGTAGATCTATTTACTGTATAAATACCTCCTAAAACATTATATAGTTTAAACAATGTATTTATATCATCCAATCCTTGGAACTTTTCTTCAAGATTTTCTTCTGTATTAGTTACATAATCCCCATCCTCTTTGGTAAAATCATATCTAAACTTTAAGTGCTCTCCTTTTGAATTGAATTTATGATATACTTTCTTTCTTGTTCCAGAAATATCAGCTAATTCATTTGTTTTACATTCTATTGTATAATATCCAAAATCATCTCTTCCAAAATCTATAATTTTATAATATGTTCCATCTTGAATATAGCATAATTCTTCTTTCTTTAGAATATCATTAAAGAATGTAGTTTCATAATCTTCAATATTTTGAGCTAAATCTATTGAATCATCCCATTTAATACTATCATTCATCTTTTTGAATTTTCTATACGCAGATGATTTAGACAATAGATGTCTCATTCGTTCAGATGTATCAGTAAACGCAGCAAATTTAACTAAGGATGCAGTTCCTAAATTAGGATTAAAATGATGCCATATAGGCTTTCTATCAAATCCTACTTCTTGATTCTCCAGAGATTGATTTTCTGCAATAGTTTCAAGCATATTTATATCTGCAGAACCATCTCGTGAATCAAGACCTGAATTAACTTCTCCACGGAAGTTAAATGCTTCAGATTGTTCATCTTCAATTACTGCTACTTTTACTTTTTTTCTAACACCTTGTCGAACACCAAGAGATAGATACTAAAGAGTAGCAGGAATAATCACATTACGTTTAAGCTAAGCACCTTGAGCAACAGATTCATACTGCTGCATTAATTTATAATACAATGCTTGCAATCTAGGATCACTAGCAGCATGCTCTCTTAACCAATTTATATCTTTAATATGATCCATAGAAACTGTTTGGTCTGCATCATTTAACAGACTTAATAAAGTTTCTCCTTGCTGTATCATATAAGTCTATAACTCAGGATTAACTGTTTGAGCGTGTGTAATAGATTCATCTATGCCTTTTTTCCATCCTTTTGCGTTTTCTAAAGTCTTTGAGTTTCCTCTATCAACGTCTTTTGTGATGAACTAATTATAATCCATATCTATTATAGCATCAAACTCACTTGCATGATTTCTCAACAAGAAGTGAGGAGATACTAATAATACTTTTCCTTCACGCTGTGCTTTATTCTTTATTCTGGTCCATTCACTTTCTAAGAAGTCTACGTATTCTTTATAAATTAAATTTCCATCATTATCAGTCTAATAGGGATTTATCAGAATATTCTACTTCTTTATTTCTGCAGTTTCTCCAGGTAATTTCTCACCATTCTTTTCAATATATTCTTTAATCCATTTATTACGTCCTACGTTAAATTCATCATCCCAATCAATGAAAAGATTTCCAAGTTTAGGATTATTCTATTTAACCCATGTTTTACCAATAGCAGGATGACCAAATATAATCTTAGGTTTACCCTTTTTATTTCTAAGATTTAAGAATGGATTAGTAGGATCTCCATTATCAGTGGTTATTCCTAATGTAGTTAACTCCTAATTGTAATTGACTTTAGCTTTAATAGGATGTCCGATTTCAGTACCTGTTAATTCAAGACGAAGATTGTTAGCTAATAACGATTCAGTATAAAAGAATTTTTCAAGTAAAGGATTAAGTTCAATTCCTTCTACAGATGTTAATAGATCCCATTTTACTGCCTATCCATTCTATTTAGCAATAATAAGTTTTCCATTTCTTACCCAATCTGATTTAAATTCTAGTTCATCAGAATATTGTGTATTAGCAGAGTCTGCTACAAATTCTTTTATAATTTTTGCAATTTCAGTTTCAGAACCTTCGTAATTTCCATTAAGAAAGAAGTTTACTCCTGAATTAATCAATTCATTTACAAACTCCATTTTTAATTGCTAGAATCTTCTTGCTAAGTTTTCTTTGCTTGCGAAAAGATCATTAGCATAATATTCAAGCAGTGGATTAAATACATACTTACCATTTATCTTAGTATAATATGTGTTTTCTTGAAATTCCATTCCTGCATCAAAAAATTCTCTAGCAATTTCATGTATTTTTCTACCAGAATTTAAATAGTCATTAATATCCTAAACTGTTACAGGTCTTCCTATAATTTTAGAATAATCATCAATTACTTTATTATATAAGTTCTTATAGGAATTTCCTATAGTCTATAAATATAAATCAATCAATTCATCACTATTACATTCCCATATTGATTTTCCAGTATTGAGTTTTTTATTAACATTTATAGCATACTGGATAAGTGTAACTTTATCAGAATATGTAGTTGGCTATATAAGTACTGTATTTACTAATGGGTTTTTACTCTTTGTAGATGTATTCGATTCAAGTTTACTTCTATAATAAGTAGAATAAAAGTTGCCAAATATAGAAGAATAGAATAACTCAGGGGCAGTCATCTTTTTCACTTGTTTTACACGCTTGTTTCTATTGCTTGAGTCAGTATTTACTACAAAATCTTCTATAATATCATTATTTGCAAATAATAACTACCCATTAAAAGACTATCCAACAACCTTTACACCTCTTATCTTAGAAGCAAGTTCTTTACCTCCTTCAAGAGTTTCGATTACATTATACGCAATTCCTGAGTACTCGTCTGTTAAAGTTTTAAGCATCATCTATATTTTAGATAATGACCAATTAGTAGCATTAACTCCTAATTCCATTGCTTCAACAACAATTTTCATTATCTGAGCTGTATGTCCTTTACCATTATCATTGAAATATTTAACAAGTGCTTGAGTTTTAGACGTTCCATCTTTTTCAGCAAGTCTTTCAATTAAGTTATAAGCCTTAGCCCATTCAGTAGATCCAACTAAATCATCTATATTTATACCATATACTGTTTTCTGTGTGCGATTTGAATCTTTAATAAGATTTAGTAGAGATGTAAATTGAGAAGATCCTTCAAAATATGTAAGTTCTTTGTTAATAGCTTCTCTTGTCTAACGTTTATACTTATTAATATAATAACTAATATTTCCTCCTAAGAAAGATACTCTTGTATTTGGAACTTTATTTTTAGATAAGTCATTTATAGTAGATTTAAAAGCAGCACCTCTTACAATAGCTCTTGCCTTTGCAAAGGAATCAACCCATAAATCTTTCTATCTTACTGCAAATAACTAGAATATACCATCTTCCAAACGACCTACTTCTTTTATAAATTTACTATCAGTTAAATTAGCTTTGCTAAATCCTACATACTCCTTACTTAAAAATGTATAAAAATCCAATATAGATTGATATTGTTCCTATGTCTAATCTTGAACTGCTAATTCAAATTGATAATATAATTCATTAACTATTTGTGACTTGGATGCAGCTGTAAGTAACTACTTGATTACAGTATTCCCAAGATCTGTTTCAGTCATTACTTTTATAGTATTTAAGCCATCAATGGTTAAAAAATCAGTTCCTAAATAGTCATCCACATATTCCAGAATATCTCTAAACATTCGTTGATGCTCATTAAGCGAAGTGCCTTTAATAATTGCATTTAGTACGTCTAAATCATCTAATGCAATATATTTAGAATATTCAGTTAATATTTCATGTAATGGTTTATTTTCACTATTAAAACTTAAGGAACCACTTGAAGAATCTAGAACTGTAGCTCCTTTTGGATTTTCTATTGTTAAAACAGTTCCATCACTTAATGTAATTTTAAAGCCACTCCAAGTTTTTGCATTTGAGTCACTATCAGAAAGAGCCTATTTAAAATTCCATTTATCTCTAATAATTTTTCTTTGTGACGTTGGAATACTAACTATAGAATTATTAATATTATTCTTTATATTAAACTAATCCTTTCTTAAAGCGTATTTTCTTTTAGTTCTATACTAGTATATTCCAAGTTCTCTATTATAAACATACTCTCCGTATGTAACAGATCTAGATCTATTTAAAGCAGCACTAACAGTATCAACTAAAGAATAACCTAACGGAGTAGGATCATTTTCTTCTACAGACTTTTCAACATTGTAGTATGATTCTGGGTTATTTTGATCATATACTTTTTTTGCAACGGAGTATAATACATCGTATGCTTTTTGCGAAACACCTGCTTCTTTGAACATTTGCCTCCTTTCAGGCTTTGCTATCTCTTGAAATATTTTTTGATATTCGTTAAGATCACCGTGTGCATTTAATAAAGCCTCTTTAATAACCGCAGGAAGTTTATCAAATCGAGCATCTAGAAGCTGGGTCCAAGCATACATTAATAACTAAAGAGATACAGTTTCTCTAGTTTCTCTACCATAACTAATTATAGGAATTGAGCTTAATACTAATTTAGGAAAAGCACCTAAATCCTTATCGGCATTACGTTGTTCAGAATTTTGATAACCTTTTCGTTTGTTTGCTTCATTCTTACCAAATTCATATTTTCCATCATTAAGATTATACTCAGTTCCTGACATATACGAGTGTTTAAGAGATACTGTATTATCAAGTGATTGAATAATAGAATCAAAGTAAACTAAGTTAACGTATGCATTTAGTACATGAAAGAATTGAGAATTTGCAGTATCTTGATAACTAATTGCATTAGCCCATCCGTTTTGTACTTTTAGCTCTAAAGATCCATCTTCTTTATACTTTTGTACTAAATTATAAAACTTATTTAATACCTATATATGGCTAGATACAACATTTCCATTACTATCAAACATTACATCAGTGAAATCTCCTTCGTAATTAGCTTTTACAAAATCACTGATAAGTTTGAACCATTTATTTTTTAATTTAATTATAGCTATATTTAAATCACGGGTTGTTCTTACTCTAGTTAATCCATTCTATCCTTTAGTAGTCAAAATAGAATTAACAAATTCTAGATTAAATTCTCTTTGCCTATAAACATTGCCGTTAGTAATATAACTATAAAAAGATTCAATAATAGAATCTTTTGTTTCTTTCAATCTTTCTTTCTCACCTTGCATATTCTCATTATCTTCCATATAAGGAGTTTCTTCCTATTCGACTACAGGTATTGCTTTACCAATAAGATATGCGGATAATTCTTCTGGTTTTAATTGTGATATTAAAGATTGTTTGAGTGAATTATCTATATCCATTTCACTCAATACAGACCCTAGGTATTTACCTAGGGCTTGCATTGATGTATCAAATCTTTTATCATTTGTATCAGTATTTACATTACTATCTTGGTCAAACAATATTGACTTGATTGAATTAGCTAATGTGTCTACATTTTTTTCTTCAGAATTTACTATAATATCTTGTATCTAAGAAGTGATTTTACTAATATCTCTATCATTCTTTACAGATTCTTCATTTTCAAAGAATTTTTTAGGCATTTCACAATATGCTCCCATATTAGCAATCTTTTACTGTGTTATTAATAATATTATCTATAGTATTGAATGTTTGTACATCTATTCTTTTAACAGCATCGCGAACTTCTTTTTTACTATTCCAATTGTTTCTTATGTTATCTATACTTTGATCTTCTGAGAATAGTTGTATAAACTAAACTACCTTATCTTTCTAAGTTTTTGTTCTAATAGTTACTTTTCCTACCACTTCATTCAGCATATCTATTATTGCTTTTGAATTATTATTATTCGTAGATTCAACTATTCTAGTAGTAAGTTCTTGTTCGTTTTTTACAAATCTATTATAATCAAAAATGTCTTTTAATCTTGCCCATCTTTGTTTTGCTGCAAGAGCCATTCTATAATCTGTCATTAATAGAATTGTTCCTTTATAATTATATTCTCTTGGATGAAGCTGTGTACCATTTGAAAGTTTTACACCATTAGGATGTACAAAGAAATCAAGTAATTTACCTTTAAAGCCTGCCTTAGTGAATGTTATGTTACCTCTAACAATATGCCCTATAACTTCTCCATTGACAATAACTCTCTGGTGTGTATTATCATTTTTGGTTTCTCCTCTTTGAACATAATCTTCTTGTTCTAAAGTAATCGAATCAGAAGGAATTGTACGTCCATCTGCATCAGCTAAAACCAAATATGTAACAGTGTAATTATCTATATTACCTGTTTCTTTATTTGGATTATTCATGGTTCTAACATGCTTTCTATTCTGAATATCTGATTGTCTAACTTGATTTAAGATTTTATCAACTTCAGCTTTTGCGTCCTCGTTAGAATTTACTTTACCAGTTGCGTATGTATTAAAATCAAGATCATGTAATGGATTCTCTAAAGGTCTATACACTACTCCTTGTGTTGCCATTGCTGTACTTCCTGCTAAGGATACCACTCCTGTATTGGATAGAGCTTTTACTATCTCAAACTCCCATGGGTTTTCATCAAATGCCTATTCCACATTTACCTTATATACCCTTCCTTCCATCTTTGCCCCAGGCTTAGTAATACTCTGCAATATAATTCCTTGATTATTAGCAAGCATATTAAAAGCAGCATATTGAACAAATTTATAAATCTCTTCAACAAGATCTTCATCATCAGATACTTTAGAATCAAAACTGGATATAATAGATTTTATATCTTCGATACTTGCTAATCCTTCTAATGATGCAGAAGAAACATTATCTGTATTTTTAATAACATTAAATTGACGTGCTAATTCTGCATCAATTAATGCACCAAGCATCTTAAAATAATTTGCTTTATTTAAGTCTTTATATGCAAAATCATTAAACTTAGTATAAGGCTATCCTGCTTTAGTTTTTCTCTCCTAGAAGTATTTAGTACCATCTGGATTTTTAAGCTCCTCAGCACGTCCTATAATGTGTTTAACTCTTTCATTCCATTGCATCATGAATGATATAAACTCACCTGCGCCTTCAACAAGATCCCCTTCTCCATGAATACCTTGAATTACACGCTGTAAATAATCAATACTATATCCAGCTGCTCCGTATTCTTCAACAGTTATTCCAAAATTACCAAAAAAAGTCTAAATCGCCTAGGCTACATTTTTATTTTCTTTAATACGATTTAACGTTATATTAAAGTTCTCATATCCTGATTCTAAGAGGACATGACCTAAGTATTCTCCTTCTTTTAATGCGTACTTTTTACTATCATCAGGTACTTTATTAATGATGTCCATTGACTTCTACCAAGCATCAGTGCTATCATACTAATTACCTCTATCAAAGTTACCAGTACGATCTTTGGATTGCCTATCGGTTTCATTATATACAATGTAATCCGCTTGACCAATATCCTAATTTCTAGTAGAAAGGACAGTCATTCCTTGATCCAATAATTGATTTATTTGAACTGTAACTAGTACATTAAATTCATCACTAGCCGAAACAGCAGGTATTCCGTTTATCCATTGTTGTACCTTTGATTCTGATGAATTAGAAACAACTTCTCCGTTTGGATAAACTTTACTAAATCCTTTATAACTTTCTAGCATTGGTTTCATACCAGGAATAATAGCCTCGCTTGATACACCAGATTCATTATCTATTAAAATATTACATATTTTAGTACCTTCAAGTACATCATTTATATTTCTTAAATTAACATCTGGATAGTTTAATGCAGCTACAACTTTATTATATTCCTAGGATGCAATAGGATCGGAAATTATTGATTCAATTGTAAAGAACTAAGCGTTTGGGTATTTAGTACATTTAATATTTTTAAAGTCAATTTTTATCCCATTGCTAGTTATTAAAGATACATTTCCTTTATTTGCTTCTATGTTATTAATTGCACGCTCTGCTATATCTCCTTTAGTTGGAAATTCATCAAGATACTCATGTACATATACTTTTGTCTTAGATCCATCAAGCCTAACGCTTAAAGTGCTTTCATCAACGTAAAAAATATCATCAGATTTCTTTAATAAAGCATACTGTTCCCATGGATATAATTGCTAGAACTCTGCAAACTGTTCAGAATTAGTAAGATCGATACCATTTTCATACTTCTGCATTATAACAGCATGTTGTTGTGCTACTTCTGGATTATTCAAGAGCTGCATCTACTCAATAGGAACTTTTCTTTTAACTGTTTCCCCATTTACTTCCTCAGTTACCCATACATAATCAGACATTAAATGTTCTACAGTTCCTGCTAATTCAGTGGGAACTCCAAGCAATTTAGCTTTAATCCAATCAGAATCAAATACTGTTTCATTGTCTGCGATAGTAGTCTTGCCAGTACCACTTTGAGCATATATAAGTTTACCTCTACCTCCTTGAGGTTGAAATCTTGCTTTAAAAGGAGGTGTTTTGGTAATATTATAAGCAGGATTGTTAATAGGAGTAGTAGAAATTATATCTGATGGATCAAGTTTTTTAGGAGATTTAATTGGATTAGTTACCTATAAATTATTATCCATATCAAGGAAAAATTCAAATTTTCCTACTGGAGTATCGACTATCAGTTTATTTCCATCTTTAGTTAATTTGAAATCCGTTATTTCTTCTCCATTATTTAATGCTTTTAAATATTCGGATATAGTAATATTTCCAAGTTCTGCAACTTTAGTATCGACGTCTAAATTGCTAATAAATGTTTCAAAGCTAACAGCAGTATTTTTTGCACCCCTTCTTCTACCTCGTTTAGGAGTAGGTGTTGTAGTAGGAGATGTCTATTCTGGAGGAGTTTGCTCAGCAGGAGGATTCTACTCTTCTACTGAAGCTGATTCTTCTGGTGGAGTTTGCTCCCCTACTGGAGTTTGTTCAGTCTAACTTGGATTAGTATTCTAAGTTGCTTGTCTTATAGCTTTTTTCATTTCTCCTAGACTAATAGAGAAAACAGGCATGTCAACTTCAACATCAATAAGAAACATCTTATCAGACATTGTACACTCTTTCAACTACGCTTGTTTGTTTGTATTTTCAATTACTGCAGAACCATACGGATCTATAAAGAATCCATATTTAAACATAGCATCTGTAGCATGAGTTGTACTTCTACTAATATCTCCTCTAGCGTTTCCATGAAATATTAAATTTAATAATTCAGTATATAAAGAGAAATTATCAGAACCATATCCTTGCTCTCCATTTGCATATTCATTTAAAGTATCAAGCAAGTTAGTTGTATTAACTTTAACACCATTTACATCCATAGTGTTATCTCCCCTATCTAGACGTGCTGTTAATTCTATTTCTTTCAGAAAAAGAGGAAGTAGTTTTAAGAACGATTTACTAAATCCAGTTATTGTAACCCCATCGACAGTTATTGTTTCTTGATTAACTAAATTTGTTAATTGAGATACAGAATTTGGGTATCCTTCATTATAAGTAATATATCTAGTTTTATCATAAATATTACCATCTTTATCCACTAATTTAAAAGGAACTCCATTTATTTCAATACTTTCTATCGTGGACATTAATGTATCCAATAATTTTATCTGCATATCTAAAGATTGTGGAGATATATAAGTTCCTAATATTTGTTTATTAGGAGTTTTACTATTTTCAACTATTTTCCCGTAGAAAGGATTTCCATTTTTATTAGCATTAGTTAGTACTCTAATTTGAGAATTAAATGCTTTTTCTTCGGCATAATAACCAAGCCTAAATTGTCGAACACTATCTGATAAGGAATCATTAAATTCTTTAATTGCTTTAATTATGGTGTAATACTAATTATTTTCATCTACAGTAGATGTCCCTGTATTAACATCATAATGTTTAGCTTCCTCTTTTAATGCTTCTAATATTAACTCTTTCGTTAATATTATTTCAGGATGACCTTCAATTCCTTTTTTAATAAAGTCATCCAAATATTCTTTGAAATTATATAAAGATGCTCGATAATTCCACAGGGCGGTCATCATTCTTGCTCCAGTAAAATCTCTTTCAAAAGGAAAACGAATCATTTGCTATGTAGAATAGTTATAACCATATTTAAAGAAATCTGTGTAAGCAATACCAGTATTTGTTAGAATTATCATTCTAATAGGATACTTCTTAGAACTAGGATTTACTCTTCCATCTTTATTAGCTTCTCTTTGTTTAATATATAATTCGTATAAATCTTTACCTTCTAAAGTTAAATCGTCCGATACAAATAAAACAGTTTTTCCTCCTAACGGAATTTTACCTTTTGGCTAATCAAACGATCCATCTTGATTAACAATAATATGTTTTTCGGTAATCACCTAAAAAGGATGTGTTGCCCTATAATGACCTACATCTGTAACAGGAACCCTAGTTCTTTCTGCTCCAGTGCCTTGATAATGTCTAAGGTAAGATGTTCCTGAGAATTGTACAGTTCCAGGCACTAAATCAAGTATACCTCCTTGATCAATAGCTTGTTTTGCCTATTGAGTTAAGCTATCGAATAATGTTTTATAACTCTATATGTTTTGTTTAGTTTGTTCTTCTTTACCATTACTTCTTGCCCATTCAGAAACAGTATAAGAATCAGGATTAGCTAATGCTCCCAATGTTATTTCAAAAGTATTAGTTGATCCTTCAGGGGTTACTTGAGCAACAACTGTATAAACATATTCACCTATAGTTAGTTTATCTGATTCAAGTCCATTCCAACCAATATGATGATCACTATCTCTTCTTTTGCGAATTTTAATGTGTATATTCTTTTTTAACTCATTAAAACTCTGTTTTGTTATACCTTTAGAAGAAAGAAAATCTCGGAAATTAGAAGGAAGATCTTCCCACTCTCTTTCATAAACGATTGCAGATTTTAATAAACGTAGTTGCTTTACATACGGAGTTAAATTATTACCATCTATAGTGTCAGTATCTATAAATATTTGTAAATCCTAATGTGTAACTCCAGGATTATTTAAATTATTTCCTTTTCTATATATTGTTCTTTTTCTATCGCCTGAAGAAATAGTCCCTTGTTTTACAAGTCCACTAAGTGATACTTCACTGTATACTCTTATCGGGAAACTATTAGTCTACTTTACAGATTCCTATCTATTCTATCCTTCTTGGATAATGCTTTCAGAATTATCATCTAAATTTGCTGATTTTAATTTATCCTCCATATTGTCATTACCCATCTAAGCAATCAATGCTTGTTCATCTTCTTCAGGTTCTTCATCAACATCGCGTTTGTGGGCTGGTGTCTCTCCAGTACCATCAGTTAATCCTTGATCCTATCCTGAATTATCCTAAGATTCAGTTGATTCAGGATCAGTTGTAGGAGGATTTACGGTCGGGCTAGCTGGAGGGTTCTATATAGGAGGTTGAGTAGTCGGAGGAACTCCTTCTTTAATGATTTCTACTTTAAGTTTTTTATTAACTTTCCAACCATCCCCATCTTTTATAAGTGTTCCTACCTGTGTATCTTTTAGATCTTTTATGTTATTTGCAGTAACTCCAGCAGTATCCATTTCAACTGCATTAGTATCTCTGAATACATCTATATCGCCCTTAATATAGTCTATTGCATCAGGATTTATTCTATATGTACCAGTACCAGTTGCATCATCAAGTTCTACTATAAAGTATTTACTTGAATCTTTAGCATCTTTTAAACCACGAGTATTAAATGTAATTACTCCAGTACTTGGATTAAATATTGAATTTCCATATTTTACAACTCTATTAGCAGATCCACCTTGAGGTGTTGAAGGAGGATTCTACGCAGGAGGTGTTTGACCACCTTGCTATGGCGCAGCAGGATTCTATCCACCTTGACCAGTTCCTCCTTGCTGTGGTGTCTGTCCCTGAGGAGCAGGTGATTGAGGATTCTACTATCCTCCCTGCTAGGGATTTTGTGTAGTATCTCCTTGCTGTGGTGTATTCTGAGAAGGAACAGGAACGTTTAATTTGTTATAAATTATATTTTTCTATTCAATAAATACATTTGCAGAACTCTACAAATTAGGAGCAGCCATCTAACGATTAGAAATGTCATTCCCTTGAATAATATGCGTTAAATTATTATCTATTATAATAGAGTTGGTTCTACCTCTACTAATCATAGTATATAACTTTCGCAAAAATTCTAAATAGGAAGCATTTTGATTAAAATCATAATTCCAATCAATATTTATTACAACATTATCAAATTCTTGACCTTGTACTTCTTTGACACTTAATACTTTGACCTCAGGGTGAACACTCTTTAAAGTGTTAAATGCTTCTGTATTTGTATCTCCAACGTATGCAATTGATCCACTTAATTTACGAGCAGTTTCTTCAGTTATTGTATCCGTTATCAAATCTCCATTTATTTCTTCTTTGTTATATACTTGAAGAGTTAATTCTCTTACTTTTCTTTTGAATAAATCAAGTTTTGGATCATTCGAATCATCTACTGTATATACAAAATCTATTAAAGATTTAATTTTATTGAGATTTGCAAATTTCTAAGAGTTATTTGCTCTTAATGAGATTGATAACTTAGGAGATCTAACCATAAATCCTTTTGGTCTTTGTACATTTTCTCCAATGTGTTCAAATCCAGATTGATAAGTATCACCTAACCCTATAATTTGTACGTTATGATCTTGCGCAAATTTATTTAGTATTTGTAATTCAGCGTTACTAAAGTGAGTGATTTCATCAATTAATAAAATAACAGGAGCATCATCTACATTGTTAAATGTAATTTTATCAAAGTTTACTAAGATATAGTTATTTCCATCTGGATCAGTTTTGAATGTAAATAATTCAGAATTTGTTTTATCTGCATCTAAATCAGACATTAACTATTCATAGATATGAGGATCTATTATTTTTTCAAATAACTATTTTTTATTAAACTTTGTTCCTTTTCCTATTGCACTATGAATCGAATCTGTTTGTACATCTGTATTAGAACTAACCCAAACCTAATCCGTATTTTTAAATTGAATAATTTTCTTTGCACAAACAGAAGATTTACCTGTTCCTGCAAGACCATCTATAAACGTTATGTGTGTAAACTAATATTTATTTATGTGGTCTTTAATATATGCAATACCTTGCTCAAATATAGAGTTATCCTTAAGTTTTGCAATTCCAGTACGAATTACTACTTCCTATGAGGTTAAAGGAACTATAGGATCTCCATTGGTATTAGTATCATTCGATGTACTTCTTACATATGTGTTAAATTCTTCAGAATCTAAAGCACTTATACTTAATAAATATATAAACTTTTGATAGTCTGTTACGGAATTAAATTCAAATTTTTCATTTAATTCAATACTTCTTTGTCCTAAAACTTCATCTAATTTCAGAACAGAGCTAGGATCATCTTTACTAATAAGTTTACAAGCGTCTAATACTTCTGTAAAAGACATGTTTTGTAAACATTTTTGTAGATTAGTATAGTAAAGATGTTCTATTTTTGCCAACTTAACCTATGGTTCTTCATCAGAGATTTGGTCTATTCCTTCTAACAAATCATATTCAGTACCATTATGAACAAACTTGAAATTTCCACTACTTTTAATTACATGGAAAAATTCTACCATAGATTTGGCATAATTAGTATCTGTATTTATCAACTTCTGTATAGTATTAACCTGATTGATACTAGATACATTTAATAATGATGTGCTTCCAGTTAATTCTTCCAGATATGAATCAATTTCCATTTTTAATGTAGCTGTCACATCATCATCTAAAATTACTAATTCTTCAAATCCATCAGCTTTATACTTCTTACCAAATTCATTTATAATTGCTGCATAACTATCGGATATTGACGGATTTTCAACCTATGTCGCAAGCAAAGAACTTAAGGCATTTAAAACATTAACTGCTTCTTCGATAGATGATTCTTCTTCTCCTGTTAAAATAAAATCTTCTTTAGATCTTAATCCTAACATTCTTTCATACATATTATTAAGCAACTATTCTATAGTTTCTTGATTATTAACAGGAAGTTTAGAAATTAATGCTTGAATTGGATTATTAGCAATTAATTTACTGCGAACAATATCAAAGAATTGAATAAATGGATTTCTTTGAATTTTTTTTAAAATTCTTTGAACTAAATCAGCTGCTTCTTGTTTTGATTGATTGACAATTGCGTTATATTCCTATACGATTTCCTCAACCATATCATCATCTTGCAACCATTTATTTAATAATTGCTCCTTCTCATCCTCAGATACTTCTTTAGAGTAGGACATTAAACTCGTAATTCCCTCAATAGCATCCTCTAAAGTGTCATCAGTACTCAGCACTATTGCTTTTGCTTTATTACTAGATACATGTGATGCAATTTTCTCAATTATATCGTTGATATTAGTAATATTTCCATAATTATCAACATTTAGCTGTCTAATAATTTCAGATATAACAGGAACATTATATGCAGCTTGTTCATCAGAATAATCATCAATAACACGTTGTACTTGATCTCTTTTTCTTGTTCCTAAAATATTTACAAGTTGTCTAGATGTAGATAAATCAATTCCTCCAGTTTTATCAATTAATTCTTGTATAAAATCATTTATTTTATTTATATTACGAAGATTGTTCTATTCTATTTTATTTATACGAGCATTTTTCCTTGCCTCAAATTCTTGATCCGTTTCTCCTTCTAATTTAGTATCCCTGTTATTATATTCTTCTTCTGATTCTTCCTCTAATTTTCCATTATAATCAATTAATTTATACTTTACAAAAACAGATTCATTACCAAATAACTCTTGAAACATTTCATCATTCTCTTTAAAAGCCTTAGCTTTCTCAGAAATATTTTTAAGTTCTGGATTTACTAACTCCTACAGCTATTTAAAGAAAGAATATGCCATTTCAATATCATCTTTCTAATTATCTTTCTTATATTGAAGATATTCTTGTTTATAAGTAGCATGTTCAGAATCCGTAAGAGTAAGTACATCTTTTCCTTTATTATTCTTTACCCAAGCAGCGTATGTCATAGACATGAAAGCATTATGAATATTAGGAGTTATTGTAAATAACAATTTCTCCAAATAAGGAAGTGATGCTTTACCAGAAGCAAAATCATTACGAGCTTTTCTAAGTTCATCGACTGTTTTCTTTGCTTTAGCAATATTCTCTAAACGAGCCGCATCTGTTTTATATCTTTCACCAATAACATCACCTTCAAATTGCTTTCCTCCAGGTGTACCATCCTCACTTGTTAATGCATTCTAATAATCTTTTTCAGCATCAATAAGTTTTCTGGTTAATACACGAAAATCTTCTTGATAACGTGTAAGATATGATTGTTCTTTTTCTAATTCAGAGAGCTAAGTAAATCTTTCTTCATTTTGGACTAATTGATTAAATAGATCTTGATCACTCAATTTAGTACCTGTCTATTTAAGTAATTGATCAATTTGAAGAATAGATTCTTTTATTCTATTATATACATATTGATTCTATGTATCTTCACTATCAGTAGTAGTGAGATAAACAGGCTTATTGTCACTGGTGTTTTCATATTTGGTTGCAGACAATGTTGTACTTCCTAACTTACCTTGGTCTCTTAATTTATCAAGTTGTTCAAGTAATTCATTAGTCTTATTATTTGCAACTAAGTTAATAAGATTATCTTTGGTGTTATCTCTTTTAAAGTTACCACCTTTAACAACTCCTACACCGTAGAATAATCCACCACCAAGCGTACCACCTATTAAGGACATGCTATATCTTTCGAGCATATTATCCCATGCACCTACGTCTCTAATACCTGATCTATTAAAGAAGTTAGAATCATATTCACCTGCTACTTCGTAGATGGTCTTAGATATATCAGTTACAAACTCTTCAGATACCTCTTCCAAACCTTCACCAATTGCTTTACCAAAGAAACCAAGAGTGTGATTCTTTAAGTCATCATTAAATTTATTAACCGCTTTCTTACCAATATCCATTCCTCTCATGATAAGGTTCTTGGTTTTCTTCTTTACTTCAGGATTTTTAATTATCTCTGTAAGAGAGTCCATAGATTTCTCAATCTAATCTTTTACAGTATTTCTAAAAGCAATTTTTGATTCATTTTTAAGTTCATCGAAGAAGATTTCTCCTAAATGTGCCCATTTATCTACCCCGAACATACCTACAGAACTAGCAAATGAAACTAACGCTGCATCTCTTTTTGATGCTCCATGATTAAGCATTTCTTCGTATACAGGTTCATTAGAAACTAACGCCATATAAACAAGAGATGCATCTGCACCAAGTTTATAAGCATTTTGTGCTTCTATCTTAGCAGGCATGAGAATAGTTTTATTAGCTATTCTACCTACTGTGGTTTCTAGCCATTCTTCTCCAATGGCTTCTTTACCTGTATTAAGTTTATAAAATTCTTTAGCTGCTTTCTCTGCTGCCTTTACTTTCTTTGTAGATCCTTGTAAATCAGCAATTGCTTTTGCAATATATTGCTGCTGCCCCCATTGAAGAGCAACATCTCCCATAAGGTTGATAGTATTTTCCCAAGTAAATACATTCTATTTAGAATGTTCAGATACACCCATTGTAAATTTATTGGCATACCCTGCAAGAGTGTTTATAAGTTTAGAATCACTCCCATCACCAAATGCAGACGATAACATACCTTGAAGCATAGGAAGAGATTTAGTCATTTCCTTAGCTACTAATAATGCACTATAAGTTGCACTAACTGGACCTCCAAATAACAAAGGGGTTACTAATAATGCAGTTTTAGCAAGAGACCCCATTATGGATTTCTCTTTATCGTCAGAATCTAAAAAGTCATACTTATTTAATCCCTCACCATCCACAGTAAGAATATCAGTAGCAGAAAGTACTTCCTTACCGATCAATGATCTACCATTAAGAGTCTCATAGAAATATTCACCGTTATCATTAAGTTTATATTCTCCTTTCTTATGTCCTACCATTTCTCCGGTGAAAGGATCTTTATGGAATCCATCTTCATCGTAAGTTGCTCTAACTAAAGGATCATCAAACAATGATTTAAACCAACCAAATACATTACTAGTTAAAGATATATCATTAGGAGAATAATCCAAATACTTTCCAGTAGCAGAATCAAATATCTTCTGTGTTTGTGCAATTTCTGCACCTGTTAAAGGAGATTCTGCGGTTTGATTTATTCCACCAATACCAATACTCTCATGATTAGGATTCATCACTCTCATAAGTTGGAATTGAGGATCTTTTACTTTAGAATCAGGTTTACGATAAGCATCAAATACTCCATACTCGAAACTGTCATCGACTAAAGGATTAGTACTAAAGTCTTGAAATCCTACTAAAGCACTTTGATAATATTTTTTAAATTTATCTTCATTAAAAGTACCATCTGAATCTTGAAATGCCCCTATTGATCTAATATAATCATTATTAACATAACTATTATAAGGAAGGATCTAGGTATTATCCATATCCATTCCCAATACTTCTTTAAAATCCTAATTATCAAATTCAGGATTTAATATATTCGCTAATATATAATCGTTTTCTTTCATTTATTATTCATTAAACTAGAATCAGGCTTTTGAGCCGAAAGCATCTTATTAGATCTTTGCCAATTATGTTCTCTTGCTTGTGCTACACTTTCCTTAGGCGTTTGTCCTTCTGCCACCATTGATTGATAAGGATTACTACTAATTGGTATATATACTACACCAGAATATAAATCATCTCCCCACCAGCCAGTCTTTACTTCATAATTATCTTGCTTCTCATTAGTTGATAATGCTTTATTGAGCATTTCTACAATATCATCGTCATCATCCTATTCAACAACAAATTTACTGTTCTCAAATTTATCCTAAGCTCTATCTGTTTTAGCAACTGCAACTGCATTAATTGCCATAAACATACCAAACTTAGAATAGTCAATTTTCTTATCACCTATATTTACAAGACCTTCAAGTTTATGTGATCGAAGGACATTATATATTTCATTGATCTTAGAAGAGTCATTAATATCAATACCTTTACTTTTAAGATCGTCATTAGCTTCTTTCCAACGTTTTAATACATCCAAGTCAATTGTCTTTCTACCATTTGCATCAGTCTTAGTAGGAGCAACAATAAGAGTACCCCCACGACCATCGTACATAATGTTATCAAAGTCTTGAGCATCCAATGTAACATCACCAAATGTAATAGAATTTTTATTAGTGACAATACCTTGTAATCCACTTATAAGTAAGTTTTCAAGACTGGTCTTACCGACAGGTTTGCCTTGATAATCAGGAAGAGATGCATAACTTTTACCATCCACAGTAAACTGATAACTTGTACCAGGATTTAAAGTGAATGAAGTATCTGTTGCTCCAATCATACGAGCAATAGCAGTATATGGACCTGCTTTTCCGTCTATTCCATCATCATAATCTCCGTCTTCTCCAGATCCTGAACCTTTCTTTGATCCACTGCTTTTACCCATTACTTTCTCAAATCCTCCAAGATAGTCTATAGATTGATCATAAGTAGAATCCATTTTAGACATAACAAGTGCACCAAGTATTTTTCTTGCACCAGCATCAGGATTTTTAGTATCTCCTGATCTTAACTTAAGCATTGTTCTTGCATTAGTGGGAAGCATGCTATAAACATAGTTAAGAGCAGCTTCTGCTTGATCTTTCTGTGTTTTAGTAATTACCTTTGCTTTATAAAGACCGTCTAACGACATTCCATACTCGGTCATCATTGCTTGTGCTTGAGCATCATTAAGTACTTGTAAACCTTGAGCAATAACACTACCCTTTTTAATATTAAGTTGCTCTCTTGCTTGCTCTGATGTACCCAATGTACCAATCATCTTAGATGCAAGTTCGTGTATTTCTTTCATTCCAATACCATTAGATACAACTCCTAATATGTTATTTTTATTTACATACTCAGGACGCCATGCTCTCATTTGTAATAGGTTGGAATTAGTAAGTGTGCCATATGTTTTTCCTTTATCTTTCAAAAACTCATTAACAGTTACTTCATCGATTCCATTAGTATCTTTATTAAAAACAACTAAGGTACCAGATGCAGTAATTGCTTGTTCATCTAGTCCTCCATTCTACTATACTGCAGTATATGCTTTATCATATTCTTGCTTATTAAACTTAGCAATTTTTAATTGTGTCATTGCGTTCATATAAGCAACAGACATATCAGAAGAACTACCTATACTTGGTGAAGTAAGCAAACTAATAAGAGATGCTTGTACTGCCTACATGTCACTAGGTAATCCATCTATATTATCAAGCATTTGTGCAATATCTTTTTTAGTAATTCCATCATCTTCACTTTTCTTTGTTTCTGCTGAAGATGCTGCCGTAGGTTGAGCTTCTGCTTGAGCCTATGGTTGAGGAACTGGATTATATGTTACAAATAGGGAGGAAAACCCTCCTCCCTATTGAAATTTAGGTATTACATTCATATTAAAGTACTATTTACTTGGTCTACGTATGCTTGTAAAACAGCTTGTTTATATTTCTTCTAAGCATCTCGTAAATCAGTCATATATTGACCACCTGTGTAAGCATCATAATCTTGAGGTGTTTTAGTTTCATTACCAGGCTGTGCTTTCCAAGCATAATATCCTGCATTAAGTCTATAAGTTTCCTCTTCATAATCAGATAAAGCTAACTGCTAAGCTGATTGAAGATTAATATCTCTTCTATCGAGATTACTCTTATTGATATTATTTTCAAGCTCTTGGAAGAATTTATCTCGTGCTTCCCAATTCTGCTTCTCTAAGTTAGCATCAAGCTAAGCACGTTGTTGATTAGTTTGAATAACACTTGCAGTATTGGTATTAGCAACCTTATTGCGAATTTCTCTACTCTTTTCTTCACGAGCTTGAGATTCAGTAAGTGACTTATCTATAGCTGCATTATCGACCTGTTGTCCTTTTATTTCTTGATCAGAAGCCTGTGATTCGCCTTGCAATGCTCTAGCGGTATTTAATGAAGCATCAGATGAAACTGTCCTCTATCCTTCTCTGCGGATGTCTGCTGCCATATTATTAGCCGTCTTAAGTGAATAATAATCGCCAGTCACTGGTGAATGTAAATCGTAAGGTTCTAATAGTGCAGGTTGTAATGAAGGCATTACTATATCTCTAATTCGATTATTAGTTCTTAAAGCATCTGCTAATCGATTAGAACGTAATAATTGAGGAATTAAATTACGAACTTTATCTTGCCAAGTAGGTTCTTCTTGTTCCTTAGTATCCTTACCATAAACATTCTTCCTTTGTTCTGCTTGCTCCTTTATTTTCTTACCTTCATTATCTATAGAATCGGATACAGGATCGTATATTTCAAGTTTACCATCATTATTAACTCTTACTTTAGTGCCATCATTTAACTGAAATACTCTCTAATCCTAATAATCACTATCAGAATTAAAAGCAAGAGGAGTTCTTAACCACATTGTAGATCCTAATATATCAGATATATTATCTTGAGATCCCATCGCTCCAACATTCCAATTATATTCAGAAGCACGAGATCCATACATCTAATTAAATAAGTTATAATGTGATTTAAATCCAGTAGCATTATATCCTTTATCTTTAAATGTATTAGATGTAGCACGAAGTGTATCAACATTAGAATTATAAAGATCAATAAACTGTTGTGCAGTTAAATTAGGATTTGCAGATTGATATGCAAGTACATCCTTTTTAATATTTCCAGATTTAGCATAATTATTTTGTGAACTCCATGATCCAATTATATTTGGTCTGCTGGGATCTTTCCCAATAGAAGATGTTCTATTATCATGTCTATTTTTAGAACTCCACCCAGGAAGAATAAATGTATTATAAGAATAATCAACCTTACCTACATTTGGATCAGAATTACCTGTATCTAATCCATAATTCAATTCCGCAAACCTACGAGGTGCTAAAGAGTCTACTCCATTAGGCATTTTAAGTGTAGAAGTAGTTCTGTCTATTATAGGATCTACTGCTTTAATTAATTCAGTATCCAATCCAGTTTTACCTTTCAACACACCACCTTTTTTCTATGAAGTTACAAACATATCAGGATAATCTTCAGCAACACTTGAATCTGTTCTTTTTGATGCTAATTCAGGATGCTCTTTAAAGAACTCATCCTCTACTATCTTTCTGTACTAAGGAATCTTATGTATAGATACATTTTGCAAAGTGCCTAATCCTCCTCCGTTAGTGTCCCAGACGTATACTGTATTATCCTTTCTCCATGTTCCAGGAACTAAGTATCTATTCTCTCCTAATTTAATTAACATATTCTTACGATACATCGCATTAAGAAGACGATTTAAATATAATTCTGTTGGATAGTCCTATACTGATGCTGCGTTTCTATATATAGATCTAATTCCAAGAGATGTTTTGACATTAAAATTGTCTCTATGAACAATATAATCTTTAAAGAACTTTGTTAATATATCATTAGAAACTGCTCCTAAACGCATATCTAAATCATCTATTTTAAATTGTGTATTATAATTATTTTTTCCGAGATTATAATCAGGAGCAGTTCTACCAACAGGGTATCTAGTATTTACAAATTGGCTAAATAAAGTACCAAGATCATTAGATATACTATCACTTGTAGAATCATCACTACCTTCACTTGATTCTGTTGGAACAGTTACTGGCTCAGGTTCTTCTATTTCATCCTATGTTGAATAGAATTTCTTAATCCCTTGAAGACCTAATCTTTCTAATGCGAACCAGTCATTAGATGGGTCACCATCCTGTAACTCTTTGATAGTTTGCTGCAACTTATTTAAGAAATCCTATTTAGTTTCTTCATCATCAAAATCTCTATACTAATCAATATTATTATAAATGTCAGTCAACCCTGTTATAAGTTTAGTATCTCTATTCTTAGTAGATCGATGTCCGTTTTCGTCTGCGGCATCTAATGCTAAAAACGCATTAGGATCATTGCCAATTAACCTAGATTGCATTGCTTGTGTAAACATATTATCTCCTTTTTTATAAAGGTTTTCAGGAGTATATGCTTTCACTTTACGAAGCATCTCACCTATGTATCCAACGGCAGCCCCTGCTGCATCAAATCCTTCTGTAGCGTTTGTAACTCCGAAATTATTATTGAAGCTATTACCTGCTTCCATGACAAAGGAAGAAGGATCTTTAGCTATTTCTTTCATTATCCGAGAATATTGCTGTGTTACAGCTTCTTTCTATTTTTTATTTAAAGCTCTTGTATCAAGCCAACCTTGGAAATTAGAATCTGCTAGATTTATAAAATCACTTAACAGTACCTCATCTCCAATTCTTTTATATGTTTGTTTTTTAGCCATGACATATTCATATTAAAAATGGGAGTATATTTTTTACAACATACTCCCATCTAAGATTAGACATCTATTACCACTTTCTACGAACTAAAATACCACCTCTGCGGTATACAGGCTCACCTTGAGGAGCAGGAGCTGCGCCACCGCCACCTTGGGCTTGCTCAATCAACTGTAAGAAGATCTGACAAACCTGCATAGCGGCTTGACAATCCTGACTCTGAAGTGCTTGCATTGCAAGCTGTGCAACCTACATTAAAGGGTCACCGCCACCTTGAGGTGCTTCTTGAGGAGCTGCTCCTTCTGCGGGCATCTCCTGAGGAGCTTGCTCCTCCATTGGTGCTCCCATTGCACCACCATCCTGAAATTTTCTAATAGGTGTAAATTTCATAATTAAAATTGTTTTATATTATATTATTTAGATACATATTCCGCATCTCTACTGTCTTGTCCTTTTATTACTTTAAAAATATACCTTCCTAAAGTTTTATAATCATTATCTGATTTAGAAGCATCTGCCTTTTTAGCTTTACGAATAATTACTTTTGTTTCTGCTCTGGATATAATACGTTCTCCACCCCATAAATCCATTTGTGTTGAACCATCTTGAGCAAGAACCTTCATTATAGGAGCATCGTCCTCAAATTCCAAAACATCACCTTTTTTAACCCCTGAATCTATATTTAATTCAAGCACATAATTAACATTATCAACAGTTATTTTAGAAGTGTCGTTAGGTTCTCCTTTAGCTACTTTAATTACTTCCTAATCATCATTTATAAATATAATGTCTAATGGAATAAGTGTATCTTTCATCCACATTGTGACCTCTTGAGGAGGATCATACACAAAAAGCATACCTTCATCTTTAGGTAATTCTTTAACTCCTTGTAATCCTTTTTTCTTATCCTCTTCAGAAGTTACTTCTTTGACATTATAGTCATTCTTGCCTAAACTCACCTTCATAGGCTTTTGATTCTTGATTAACTTTGGTAGTATCTATCGGTGCAATAGGTATAACTTTTATATTTCCGTTTGCCGTTTTTACTTGTTGTCCTATTATATTTCCGTTTGCATCATATTCATAACCAATAATCTCGTCTTTAGGCTGCATTGCCTCCATTTGTTTTTGCATATCCTCTGCCTATTTGTTTAACTCTTTAGTTTTATTTAATATTTCCATATTAACTTTGGAGTTTTCCATTTCATTTTCCATTTGAGCCTTTTTTGCTGCTCTTTTATACCTGTCTCCTGGAGAAACACCTGTAGCAACATCTTTACCTGCAAGAATTATAGCAGTACCTATCCCAATAGGTGCTGCAACTGTTGTAGCAATAGCAGCAGTTTTCCCATATCCTTTCAAAATTCTTGAAGGAGTTATACCTTTTATTTTACTAGCGAGTTTAGGTTTTTCATTTTGTGATACAGCCTTTACTTTTGCTTCATAATCCTCATATCTAAGTTTTTCAGCTCGGTTTAGTTTTCTTTGTCGGAATCCACCTTTTTCACTCAATTTTACATAATCCTCATATTGTTCTTTTGTTAATCCGTATTTCTGTCCAGGATTATCAAGAGATGTTTCACCTGTATTACCACTTGTAGATGCACTCTCTCCATTTGCAGCACTCTCACTTCTAGCAGGAGTACTTTCTGTAGGAGCTGCTTGACTAGATTCAGAAGTTGAAGAAGCTGCCTATGAAGGTTGTTGAGTAGTTCCTGACTCTGCAGGTTTTGGATTATTCTCAGGAACACCTGTCTATGATGAGGGTTCTGTTGAGAGATCATCGTCTATAGTAGTTCTATAATTATCACCATATTCTATAGTGCTAGATTGTGGCTTCTCTGCTTCTACAGTTTCGTATGAAGCATTTGTTTCTTCTGCAGGTCGAGCAGGTGCTTCCTCAGTAGGTCTTGCTGCTTTTGCAGGAAGTTCCGAAGTAGTAGATTCTGGAGTAACTGGATTATTAGGAGTTACAGTAGGTTCTGCAGTTTGACGAGGTGCGAGAGATGGTTTTGTTGATAATACGTCATCAAAATCTTGAGCATGCTCCATTATATATGCAGATGCTTTTTCATTAAACTATTTAGCAGCTTTAACCTACTACATTTCGGAATGTCCGTTTAAAATATTATTATATTCCGTTTGTAGATCTTGAGGTAATCTTTCTTGTATACTTGCATAATCATCGATCACTGTCTCAACGGCTCTTGTCATTTGTTTATTTGTCGGTCTCTGGTTTGTTCCTGTTCTAACAATCTTACCGTTAGCATTAATAGTGAGTCCATCAGTGCTTTTAGAAAAAAGATAATCACCGCCGCCCATAATCTTACCCATTTCATCAACTGTCAGTGCGTTAGGATTTATCTCAGTTTTAACCATAAGATCAGTCCTCGGATCACTCCTAAGAAAATTATACATATTTCTTCCAACCCCCTAAATTCTAGGCGTTAAACGAGGAATACCTCTTGCTATTAAACCCGCTCCTTTTCCAATAGCCCAAGGAACTGCTAAATCTAATCCTATATTCAATAAAGTTGCAGCTTGTGGATGTCGAAAGGCGAAATCCTCAGTTGCCCATCCAGAATTACCGTATAGCATTGAATCCCAAAGTGCTTGCCTAACATTACTATCTGTAGCAAATTCATATAATCCATATCCTGGTATTAGATACATAAGTGGATTAAAATCACCAGCTTTAGCCATATCTCTACCCCATCCAACCCATTGTCCTGGAGAGAATAAATTACCAATATTTTCTAAAGAAGATCTATTAGCCATTTGTTTGCCATACTAACTCTTCATTGCTTTTTGGTAATTATCAGGGTCTCCGTAATAAATTCCTTCAGGATTGTGTGCTTGATGTTCCCAATCTCCAGCGGATTCACCCATTTGGGCGTATGCTGCATCTAATAAGTAAGGTCCATTTAAGGCAACATCCTAATCGGAGTAATTTTGTAATACTCCTGCTACATCCTAATTTCTATAATAGTTGGCATATTTTTCTAAATCCTACATAAACCCAGGGTAGTAATTTTCTTCCCTTGCTGCATCTAAAAACTTTTTGTATTCTTCTGGAAGTTTAACAGTAACATCAAATCTTTTAAACACAGGATTATATACACCATCATGTAAATAGTTAGTTAATGCTTCTTGATTATCAAGTACAGCAGCATATAATTCCCCAAGACTTGCATTTGGATTATAAGGAACTCCTAAATCATCTAACTATTGTTTGAGATTTTTGATTAAATTAGAACCAATTTCTAATCTATGTCTAGTTTCTCTTTCTTTTTCTTGCCTTTCTTTTTCTATTTTTTGTTGTAACGCTTTCTGATATTCTTTTTCGTATTGTTTTTTATGTGTTCTTTTTAGCTCATCCCTTTTAGCCTACTCAAATTTTCTTCTTTCTTCGGGAGACATTGTAAGAGTTCTAGGGCCTTGTGCTACATCGTTTTGTTGTCGTCTGCGTCGCCCTCGTGCCGCATTATATGCTGTTTTAGCACCGACCTAATATTTCGGAATTAAATATACCTTATTCATTTAATATTCCTGTATTATCCTAAGTATTATATAATATCTCATTTGTAAGAAGTTTTCCTGCTTCTAATGCTAATTCATCCTTTCTTGATTTCTTAGTTTCTTCATTAGAATATTCTTTATAAAGTTCCTCGATTTTTTCAGTAACTTCTAATCGCAGTATTACTTCATTACGCTCAATTTCTGCTTGTTGAGTTAATTCGCCACCCTCTGATTCGGATACGACTGGTATTCCTTTTTTAGTAATATTATCTATATTCATATTGTGTTTACGAGCATGTAAAGCACCTTCAGGTATTACATTAAACTAACCACCTGCTTTATATTCGATAATATCATCAATTGCAGGAATCATCACCTATTTAACTATAGCAGGTACAACTACTTCTTTTACGATTGTGCCTCCTTTTTGTTTCTTAGGTATAGATAATTCCTTTATAAAATCAGAATACAACTTTTCAATATTATCTTCTTGAGTTTCAAGTTTTCCACCATCTTTAAAAGTAGCAGAGTATCTCTAATCGTATCCGCCAGTCATATTGAAATCACGATTTAATCTCTTATACTTACTACCTGCTTCTAAGAGATCTAATCGTTGATTATTCTCTGCATTTATATTCTATAAATTACTCTGCATCTCATTAGCAGTGGCAATTTTACGATTAGCAGATCCAAGACCTGACACCATCTTCTTACCAGATAATTTAGAAGCATCATCTAAGGTACTATATGTATCACCATAACTAGAACCTATAGCACTTCTTGTAGAGTTATCCATTGAAAACGTATCAGAAGTTTTACCAAACATTGAATAAATTCCTCCTAATCCAGGGATTGATGACATAATTGCATCTGTCTTATTTACATTGTCTAATGATCCAAATATTGAATTACTTAACCCATTAAACATATTACCGACACCAACTGCTAAACCAGCAGCAGGAACAAATTGTCCTACCATCTAACTTGCAGTCGTAAGCCCTGAATTAACACCTTGAGCGAGTCCTCCGTAAGTACCATTATATGCACCAGACATTGAACTTAATTCACTTCCTATTGTGTTCATTCCAGAAGCAATAGCAGAAGTAATTTTTGGATCTAATTTTGTAGGAGTTGGTTTTGGATTAATTTTTGCCTGTTGTTTTGTAATTCCCGGCATGTGTTTCTAAAAACTTTGATTGTGCAAACTCATTAAAGAATCAAAAAACCCAAACTCGTTCTTTGTGTCCTTTAATGCAAGATTAAGTAATGTATTCTAATAAGAAGATGTGTCAAATTCAGGAACTGTTAATACATTATTAAATGACGGAGTAAACGATGATACTTGCGTTGTTAAATCAGCCATAACTTACACTAAATAAAGTTCGTAAGGATTGTATTATTGCTAATTTGTCTCCTTTATATCTTATTTTTACTTTCATATAATTACCTTTCATTTTGGTTTCAGTCCATTGGGTTTCAAGATCACCCCATTTAACAATATTTCTATTATCCCAATCCAAAGGTAATTCAATCTATTTAGAATCAATCTACTCTTTAACAGTATCATTAGAAATCCTCTCGTTAGGTATTGGAAGTTTCCATAATTCGACAGGAATTAAATCAGGATTAGCATCATTGGTAAAATCACTCTTACCCCAATCTTCTTCATTCTTTTGAACTATTTTTAAAGGATTTATTTGTATATGCCATTTATCTTCTTTATAATGCATATTACCATACATTCTTCCTTGTTTAGGATCTTGTATGTTAACTGCTTTAACGTGATTTATAATAGAGTATTCTCTAGTAGTAGGATTATAAGCTATTTCTCCTCCTGATAAAGAATCATAATTATGTGATCCATCAATACTTTCTAAAGTAAAGTAAAGATCATGTATATGCTCTATTCTATCTTCTCTGCAATAGAACAATGGCATTATAGTAGATTTATCGTACTATCCGATAATAGGATTGTAATTAGCATCTAATAACTATCTATGTTTCTCTGTATGAAGTTTCTTATAGTCATGATCATATACAATATCAGATCCATTGTACTAATATAACTATTTAGTTGCTTCTTGGCGAATATACATATTTTCCTTATCTTTTGCAAAATCAAAGCAATCCCCAATAATCTCGTAATGGAATGATTCAGGTTCTGCATAGTTACTTATGATTTGCAGATTATCAAATATCTTATGTGAATCAGGGTATTTGTTTACTACAAACTCAAACTCAAAAGGATGTTGATGACCATACCAGTGAGCAGGTAATATCTAATCTTTAATATCTATAATTCCTGATTGTCCATGTTTCCAGAAATCAGTAGTTAAGAACTGAAGATTATATTCAGGAATAATAGCAATTCTACTCTTAAACTATCCTGCATTTGTAGTATAGTATTCATTAAATCCATTAGCATACGCATCAGCAAAAGGAACATCTTCAGAAGTTCTCTTTACAGTAATAGAGCAAGATATATTTAAATATGTAATTACTTTATTATGAGAAGTAGCTTCTTCTAATCCAGAGATTTCTTTCCGTCTATTAGTATTATCCTTATAAATGAATTTAGAACTAGCATTCACATGTGATTTCCAATCCTTTATATCATTTATATCTAATATTTTTCTATTACCAATAACTCTACAATACTATTCAGTACTTAATTCCCATGCAGGAACTTTAGAAAGTAACCACCATTCACCATCTATTTGACGGATTTCAAAATTCTTATTATTTAATTGATAATCTCTTTCTAAAGTGAATATTTCTTCTATTTCTATTCCATCTCCTACTGGAAGATTCCTATTAGTTAAACTAAGTATTCCTACTTTATATAATCCATCAACTGTCTAAGAATTATTCTTAAATACATTATTGCTTAATGTAATTCCATCTGCAAAATCATTGTTAGAATTAGAAATACCTAACTTAGCAATTTGCTTAGATGTATCTCTATCAAACGAGAAGTATTGATTATAAATATTCTCTGAATAAGAAGGAATCCAAGAATAGAATGTTGTAAAACATCCTAATACTTCATTAAAACATAAATTCCAAGATACTTCTTCAAAATCATATTTATTATCATAGAAAGTAAACATTACATCGTTCTTAAACTTATTCCAATGTGATTTTACATTTCTAATACCTATAATTGGTGTAACTTCTCTTTCTGTTAAAGATATATTCTAATTCAAAAATTCTTGAACCTTGAAATCAGATATTATTTCAAAGTTAGATCCGTTAGTTCTCCAAATCTTTTTTGCAATAGTATCTACACCATAAACATAACTATCAGTCTTTATAATAGATTCCTTCCATTGAGATCCGTATGTATCTGATATAATTCTAGGATTTTCAGGAAGTACATTAGAAGTATTAATATATGCTTGACCACCTGCTCCTTGGGCTGCTACTGCTCTTTCGTTTACAGGTATTAAAGCAATTCCGTGCTCAAATACACAAAGTAAGTTATCTTGTATATTTATAAGTTGGATAATACAACCATATTGATTAGTATAATCTCTATAATTAGTTCCCCAGAATGATCTATATCCATTTTTAAATGCGTCAGTTACATAAATATCTGAATACATTATTCTAGTTTGGAAACTATTTTTAAGATATGGAACATCAGGAGTTTCAAAATGATTTCTTTCTCCTACAGTACTTCTAAATCCTTGATTGTATACAGTAGTATCTGCTATCTTATAACTTCCTTCTACTGACATTGGAGTTTGTGGATAATGTCCTCTAGGATGTCCAGACATAGCTATCTCATCAACATTAGATTCATCTAATGTACAAAGATTTAAATTAGAAGAAGATCTTACTTTAAAAGTAACCCACATTCCCATCTATATTGCATTTACATCTCCAAGATTAATTTTAGAATATGTAGTTACATCTTTAGGATCATAATGTTCTCTCCATGTATCAGTTTCTAATATCTAATCATTATAAAGTACTGATGGGTCGTTGAAGTTCCTATTCAATCTATGAGTGGTTTGACATATAAAGCAATCTCCTCTATAAACATGAATAGTATATTCTTTCTCTCCTTGATCAATATTACTATATATTAATTGATTAGAATAATCATCCATGTCTGTAAATGATATTCTTTCAGTAACTGCTTTAAAAGGAGATTTATCATTTGCTCTAATTGAAGCATACTCTTCAATTAAAGATTCATTATATCCTGGAAAATATATATTAACTATTTCTGCAGGTTTGAAATCTCCATTTATAAAACCAAGATATGGACCAAAATTACCTCTTATAATATCAGAATTTACTTTTACATTATCAAGATTCTCTGTAGCATACTCATTATTAGTATTCTTTAAATGTTCAGTAGAAACAGATAAATATCTAAATACTTCTTCTGCTTCTCCTGCTCTTGCTTTAAAAAGAATATCCTCAACTGCTCCTACTTTCTAAGAATCTTGCATTGCTATAATAGGACATTCTGCATTAGATCTATCTGTATTATCATAGTAATCCTTTATATAGAAATGTCTAGGCTATATAGAATCTTCCGCAAAATATGGTCTTATAGTTCCATCTTCAGATTCTATTTGTAATTGATTCTAACTTATAGCACTCTATATATAATGTGTATTACCAGAGAATATAGTATTAAAATATGCTATATTAGTTTCGTATTCAGGAGATAGTATACACTAAACTTCATTCTAAGAAGGATCTTTTATAATCATTCTTTCTTTAAAGTCTTGTGTTAACTTTCTAGAATCATCCTCTTCCTCTTTAGTAAATCCTGATGGTGTTTTAGTTCTCCACCCATCTAAAGTAGTTTTCCCAGACTTAGTTGCTAATACTATAGATTCTGTAGATGCAGCTACAACTGTAGCACCAATAGTTGCTCCTGCTACTATACCAATCACTGGCAATGCTCCTACTACGGAAGCGGTACCTTCTGCTATAACAGTGGCTGCTGCCGCTCCAGCAACAGCACCTGCAGCACCTACTGTAAATACAACTGCGGCTGCTAAAGCTGCTGCGCCAACAACTAACGCACCTATCTTAAGTATTTGACTCCATATAGATCCCTTCTTTCTTTTGAAGTAATAATGGTATCTAGACAGGAATCCTTCAGATACATAGTTTACTCCGTTTATATTATCTACTGCTACATTAGTTTTTTCTAATTTACTTGCTTGACTACTTAAAATAGGTCCAGCAGTAGGAATAGTCGGAGTACGAGAGTGTTTATCAATACCTAATGTAACACCTTGCACAAGTAACATAGGCATACGTTTCTATCTAACAATAAAGAAACCTCGTGCATATTTCTGCATTTCCTACTTTACTTCATCAGATATTATAAACTTAAAAGAATGAATTATATCAGTATCTTTTAAAGAAGTTAATCTGACTACACCTTTTGAATTTTCAAACGAAGCAGTTACTTTTTCAGTATCATCTTTAGTATTGTTCTTTAACTGATATGTTTCTTCATCATACTAAATATAATTACGAACTCCTTTCTTATTTCGTAAAGGTATATCAGAATACTTTATGTCTGAATTTATATTTAAAGCACCTCTTATGTTAAATACAGGAGACAATTCTCCATTATTTAATATATAGACTATACCAAATCTATATAATTCTTCATTCCAATATCCTGTCTTATTATAAATGAATGTAGGATCAACATAACCTAATTCATTTGTTTGTAAATTATATTTATGATTTAATTTAGTCTTATATTCTTCTTCATTTAGATATGGAAGTACTCTTAAAGATAGATCTTCTAATTCAGTATAATTAATTTTAGTCTTCTATACATTTGCTAGGAACAACATATTTTGACATTGCTCTTGAGCTTCTGCACTTTCAACTATACTATAGAAACAATTTATATCTTCTAATGTTTTATCTATTACTTCTTCAAATCCAGTTATTTCTATGTTAGATGTTCCGTTTGAAGAAATAAGATATTTTCTATCTATTTGTGCATACGTTGTAGTACTATTCTACCATATTTCTGCAGATGTTCTAGAATAGTACACATGAATGTATGTATATGATGTATCAAGATTAGATATGTAGAAAGATACTTTTTTAGAACTATTATTATCTCTTTCTCCTGTTCTTGCTGTTTTATAACTATTTCCAAGGAATATACTTACTAATCCAGATTCTCCTATAAAGTCAGATTCATTACCATCTGAATCTGCTAATTTGAAATAGAAGAAATAGTTTCCTACTTTTAAATTACCTCCATAAGAAACTCCTTTCAGCTTAATCTTAGCAAACTTCTCTGTTATTTTATAAAGAGATGTATCAGATTTAAACTATTCACCCCTATCATAAATATTAGTATCAGAAGTTCCTTTACGATCAATTATTTCATACTGGTTTCTTCCTTTAACGCTAAATCTATTATTTATAAGTTTAGGATATGTTTTCCCATCATTTATAATAAGATTTACTGAATTATCGTATGATTTCTAAGGAAGTAAACTAACAGGATGTTCTAAATCAAATTCTAATTCAGGTGTTATGAAATCAACTAATTCACCTGCTTCTCTTAGGACAGGGTCTGTTTTATTTTCAGGAACTCCAGACCACTCATTTAATTTATTTTGTGTAAAGTAATTATGTAAAGCTCTTTTAAGTTCTTCTTTATAGATATTTCTTATCAAGATTCGCTTAGTGTATATTCTATCTGTTACATACCCAGAGTATTTAGAAATTAAATATGTTATATTTTTAGACGGATTATAGTTTAGATCATTAAATTCCTTCATAGAAAGTTCTTTATCATCTTCTGCAGCAATTATATTGCAATTTGGAATAATGTCTAACTAAGCAAGTTCCCCAAGAGTATAATAGTTATCTTCGTATTCATATAAATCCTCATCTAATCTATAATTACGAAACGGATTGTATTCGTATACTAAGTTTCCTTCTTGTGGAAGACGTTTAGTCTACACATAGAACTTAGTAGTTCCGTTAAATAAAGATGTTATATGTTCCATGTATTATATCGTTTACTATCCCACCGTTGCTGTAAAGTATATTCATCTTCAGTATAAGTTACATTATTGTCTTTATCTATACTCCTTATTATTTCTTTAGTTTCATCTCTAAAAAATTCATACAATGTTAAACTGTCAACCTATCGAGCTTCTGCACTATCATCATCCTTTTTATTAGAAGAGGAAACAAAAGTTGATACAGAATTTTGTATAAATCCTATATCAGAAATAGAATCTTTTATATTTAATGTATTCTCTTTTATTTCTAAATAAGGTATTAGTTCTTGTATAGAAAATTTCCAATCTGGATAATGCTCAACATCATATACCTACACCTTAACTCCATCGTCCCCAATTTTATCTGTATCAATTAACCATTTATTAGATCTTATAGGACGTCTAATCTTTTTAAGGCAGAATGTATTCTCTTCTCCTCCTTCTCTGTCGATGCTTTCTGGTACATATTCCATGAAGTATAAAGGATGCGTTAATCCTGTTATATCTTCCATTGCATGAGTTTCTTCATTATAAACTCCGATAGAATCAAAATTCAAAGTAATCCTATTTTCAATATACTTACCTTGCTCAATATCCCATCTTTGACAATTTATAACTCCATCTTCTATATCTGGAGTTGTTACGTTAAAATTAAGAATAATAGGAATATTAGTAACTAATTGATTTATTTTAACCTTAGAATTTGAATAGTCCACATTATCTGCAAGAAGTTTTGCCTTTGTTGCAATTGAAGATAAATAATCTGAATACTTTAATCCTCTAAGAAGAAGTAACTTATTAGTGTTAGTTACTTTATTACTAATTACAGGTTTATAAAGAATATCTTTAACATAAGATACTACTCTATCTTCAAAATAATTTAAGTATTTATAATGATACCCCTCTCTTACTTCAGATCTGTCCTTATAATAAAGCTATCCCAACAAGCCTAATACAAACTCGGAAGCTACATTCATAACAGATCTATCTGCCCAAGGAAACTAAGAGTTCATGTCTGATTCTATTAATTCTGTCTATGTACTAACAGGTCTATTTAAAAAATCAACAACTACTCCATTAGTAGTTGTACACCCAATATATCCTCCGTAAAGACTGAATCCATTTCTTTTCTCAATTCCATTATATACCTTTCGATAAGAATCAGTATCTTCATTATAATTAGGAAGCCACCTGCCATGTACACTTGTATTTATGTTTAATTTTTTGTAAGTATCATCATCCTTAGTATCTTTTAATTTTGAATAAGTACCAATATGAAGGTCTGCTTCAAATTTATCTCCACCTTGATTAGTATGTAATCCATCTATATCTCTACAAAATGCCATAAATAATGTAGGATAAAATAACGGAGATATTTTTTTAGATTGTTCTATAACATCTTTGTCTTTTGTCAACATATCTAATGACATCGACTTTGTATCTTCCCCTATACTTTCACATAATATACGTTTTACACTTCCAGCTCTATAAGGTTTAGATAAAGAGGCGATATATGCACCACGAAAACAACTATTCCCATCATTATCACCAAATCCAAGCACAAGAGCATTTCTAAATGTAATTGTTCCATATCTATTTTGTGCATCAGTTCCACCAACACCTGTATTTTCAGAATCTCCTGATCCTCCTGATCCTGAGAAATTTTCATCAGGTTTTACAAGATCATCTATATCTTTAGATGGACTTGGAGGTATAGTTGGATCAACTACAGCTTTGTAAGTTTTAATACTCTATTGCTCTGTATTTAATCCTCCGTTGTGATTAAAATAATCATTCCAATATTTAGCAATAGCCTAATCCATTAAAGTAACATATCTTGGGTTATATTTTTTTAATAACTGAAGATTGTACTTATGTAAATCAGATTCATACTTTATAAAAGGTCTTATAGTAGTAACTGTAGATGTAGTTTTATCTGCATCTGAAGATAAGAAATATGGATTATGGATTTCTGCATTTACTTCAAACGACATTGGTTTTTTAACATTATACCAATCAACATCCTATACAACAGAGTCATTTGTATATGCAGATACAAATTCTTGCTCAGCAGGTACTGGTTTTATCCCAAAAACTTTCATATACACTTCTGCATGATCCTTCATACCTTCGGGACGAGTAAATACTTCATCATTATAATTACCTCTAATTAAAGTAGGTTCTTCTGGATCAGATTTAATATTTCCTCTATTATCTATATCCTTAGTAATTGCAAATTTACTTGTAATATTACTTACCTATTCAGCATCTATCTAAAAGGTTTCATAATTATCCTCAAAATATAAATCAGTATCTACATTAATATAAGCATTTTTTAACTTCTAAACTACATCTCCTATTCGTTTCTCTATAGGAATCTAATTTTCAGAAAAAGTATAACTTATTTTATTTGATTCATCAGATTCAGGGATAAGAGTACCAGAATATTGTGCAGATACACGAAGATTTAATTCAGGACGTAGTTCATTAAAATCAAGTTCTGTATCATATTGATCATTGAATATTCCATTAGTCCATAACCATCTCCATGCGGTTACAGGATCTCCTATTGTCTGCGTAAATGTATCCCGATGAGAAGTATACATATCTATCTTCACAAGATAAAGAATATTCTTGTAAAGAATACCTGAATCATTTTCCCAGAACTTGTGAGTAGAACTTTTAACAGAATCAGAATATTCTACAAATTCAGGATTCAAAGGATCATCATTAGATGTGATAAGAATTGTATGATTATCAAACTGATCCTTATAATTACTTAATTCAAAATCCTAGATTTCTATCTACTTTCCTATATGTTTTATAATAGATCCATCATTTAAAATATTACTAATATCGTAATATTCAGACGTTCTATCTAGATTGATATAGTTTAAGAATTTACCATTATAAGAAGTATAATCATCTGCAATATAACAAGCAGCTGGACCTTGATTATCATAGAAAGTCATTACTACTTTACTAACATCTTCTCCTGGTTTAGGATTAGCATCGATTCCCCAATTTAAAAGTAAAGTATCACTATATTGATAATATCTCCAAGTGTCTAATGATATTTCTCCAGTTCCTACTTTATCGAAATCTATTTTTATAGTTTGAGATAGATGATCCATAGCACCTGAAAGCATCCAAGGAGTTACTTTCAACTCTAATATTCCTTTAGGATCTGTAAGTGTTCCAATATGAATACTAACATCAGTATCATACTCATTGTTTACAATATCATCAGATATATTCTCAAACTTATTACTTTTAAAATAGAATTTTCCACGCTTTTCTGCACCTACCTAAGACCCATCGCTATCTATATAATAGTATGTACTATCTCTATAATACGATTTAGTAGGAACACCATTATTATATATTTTATATAATTTCTTCTTTTGGTCTATTTCCTAACAATTTAGTTGGACTATAGTTGTACCAACACTATGTTCTTTATTAAAAGTAGCAGTTTTTATTTTAGCATTATTCTGCTTAAAAAATTTATACGAATCTTCAGTGTGTTCTAAATCAAGATTATAAGAATTATTTAAATCAAATTCACCTGAAATCTTGTCACTTTCAACATGTATACAACTTGGGTTTATATTTACATCAGATGTATTCCACGATACATTTAAATATACCTTATATTCTACTTGGTTTGTCTTTTCATTTGTTGTTACATACAAACTATAGGAACAACTGAAATCATCAATCATCTCAGGTTCTACTATTATAGCAAGTTTACCCGATGATTTACTTTTAAATATAGTGTACGCAGAACTAACTATAGATCTATATTCATCTACATTCAATTCAGATTTATTTTCTAAATCCTCGTTAGTTTCCTTTATATAGTATTTATTATCATACCATTTTACATTATCGAAGTATGTTATTTTTCCAGAATCTTCTATTGATGCTAAACGCATTTTCCATAATCCTGGAAATCCTCCAATAGTATTATCAGTATTATAGTAATCTGATAAGTATCTTCCATCTAAATCTTTAGCTACTACCATAAATTTATCTCCTGGAGATAAATTTTCAGTAGTCAACTCTAATTTATGAGACGGTATTAATACATCTTTATTAACTATATCAGTTTCTTTTAAATCATATACTGCAGGACTTAATTCTGTTGAATCTATATTTCTCTCTGGTGAAGGAAATGAACCTATCTGACATAAATCCTTTAAAGGATTATATGATACTATATATATTATTCCCCCATAAGAACATGTTCCCATAGGAATATATCCTTCTGGTAGGACAGCAGTTTCTACTCTACCGTTTCCCATATCACATTGTAGAGCATTTTCATTACCATTATATGTTAATATAGTACCATTCAAGCAATAGGTCATTGCCTCATCAGTCATCTATAATGGATTCAAATCCATTATCATTCCTTTATTAAATGAATTAGCTGCGTAATCTCTTTTCATAAAAGATCGTATTCATTTTCACTTACTAATATATCTTTAAACTTTAAAGGTTCTCGAATAGTTATAAGTTCTGCTTTGCTTGTGGTTAGTTTATCAAAATGTAAGCAATTTTTAATCCATGCGTGATAAGGAAGTCTACAAATATATTTATATCCTGCATTTCTTAAAGAACATTCATCATAGTAAGTATATAACCATATATCCGTAAATGTGAATTTAGATAATCGTTTTCCTTTTTTATTTTCATTTTTGCCGAATGTTTCTTTATATTGATCGTTGGAAAGTGCAAAATAATAGTATCCGTCCCATTTCTTCTTTTTATTAGTTTTATTTAGCCATCTTATTTTTAAAGCAAGTTTTCTAAGATATGACTAAAACCATTTAATAGAATCATGTTTAAGGTATCCTGTGTATGTAATGAATCTTTTACTACGAATTAGTATATCACATCCTCGACTTATAAACATATAATACTATCTCCAACAATAATTCAATATAAGTCGAATATCTCGTTTAGTGATTCCATCGTATTTATCCATAACAGACTCAAAGTAATCATCTATCTTACGATCATGACCACCTCCATAGGTCATTCCTTTGTTTACATTCTATACTATTTCATTTTCGTATGTTTTATTTATATAAATACGTTTGTATCTAGGAGTTCTATTCCCACATAATACTAACTATATTCCATACATTTTGAAATCACTTGCAATATAATCAAGATTTTCCCAATAACCTGCCTTTCTCCTTAACTTAAATGCTTCTTCATCAAAAGTAAAAGGCTCTATTCTTGCTTTTCTTTTGCCAACCAAAGGAAGATGAAAAACAGTATTATTTTCTATAATATCCCTTATGACTAAATAGAAGTGATATGTAAAAATATCTTCTATTAGAGTTATTCTTCCATTAGGGAGTCCTTTATCACGACTTACCTTATAACTAAACTTTAATTTCTATACAGGAAAATTTCGTAGCAACTACTTAACATTTAATGCGCATCCTGTTGCTAATTTCATCGTTCTAATTTATAACTTCTATTATATATTTTTCTATCCCAGCAAGACTTTGCATCAAGAACTTCATCATAGTCATTCTAAGTCCAATTAAATTCAGATCTTGCTTGTACACACCTCTTTTCCCATTCTGCTTTTAATACATTACCTATACTTATAATATTTGTATTATTAGTCATTAATCCTTCTTTAAAGCGATTAATGTAAGCAACATATGTAGCTAATGCTAATGCTTCCGAATCTGTAATTTCAGGAAGTCCATTTTCATCTGCAACTAAACCTCTATATAAAAGATTTACTTTTCTTACTGGTTGAGTAAAATATAATGTATCTCCTACTCTTTCATAATTTATAAACTTACCTTTAGCATACAAAGGTTGCTTAAATGCTTTATGTTCTTCTATATATTCTTCTGTTTCTGAGGACTGAGGTACTCCATCAGGATCTATTCCAGAAGTAAAAGCAAAATCTTCAAAATCACCTGTTACTGCTTCTAATATATCACAATTACAAGGTAATTCTAATTTATATTCTTTTTCACAAGGTTCAAAAGTCTTACAGCTTCTATATAGCTTAGTACGTTTATTGCCTATTAAATTCCAACCTACTAAAGCAATTTCAGCAAAATCTTCCTCGTCCATATCTACACCATACATAGTGTTTAATAAACTGAGAGCATAATAAAAATTATTCATCCAGTAGTATATTCTTGATTATTAGGTTTAAGAGGGGCTTGCATTGATCTATAATAATTAATTTTCAGTTTAGTAAGCCTATCTTTAACTTCATTATCTATAAATGAGAAATTATCATCTGCCTATTCAGTACAACATGAATATTTTTCTAATTGTCTCAGATCTTTAAAGATGCCTACCACAGATACTGCTTTTAATAATGGTGCATTAAATACAAAACAATCATACATTCCATTCTCATTAGGAGTTGTATCAATCCAGACATAAGGTCTACTTTTTGCACGTTTACGCCATTTATGATTCTTATATGTATTTAAAGATGTATAATAAGAAAAAGGAAGCTATCTATCAGCAGAACCAATATACTAAATAGATTCTTTACCATAATCATTTACAAGTTGAGGGATCTCAAAATGCATTGTTGGTGTATGAAGACATTCGTCTTCTAAACATCTACATCTTTCCAAATCTTTACAATCAACTTCTATGCAATTAATTGCTATATATAAATCTTTAACAGGAAGTATTCCTTTTAAAGAATATTCTTTCAATACCTACATCCGCATCATCATTATCTCATCTTCTAGCTATTCCATTGATAAAGAAAGTCCTTGATGATAACCTCTTAATCCGGAAACTATGTCATTATAAACTGCTGATGCTAATTTGTTTACTTTTGTATACATAATAAAAAGAAAAAAAGGCAGGCGTTTGATTGCGCCCGCCTATTAATTATGATTTCTCAATCTTGTTCTTACTTGCATTATAGGTATAAGTTTCGAGCTTATCACCTGCAAAAGCCTTAAATGCAGAATCGAAATCAGCAACATTAGCATCCTCTACAGTTGCATCAGGCTGACCTTCGCCATCAAGAGCCTTGAAAGCATCCTTATCAGTAGTATTCTTTTCAATATTACGATTTACAAAGAATACATGAGTAGTCTCAGATTTAACTTGATCACCTACTGCGTTGAGACCAAGAGGACCACGATTTACGCAATAGCGAATAATGTACTGATCGTACTTTGCCCCAGGAACAGGATTCTCATGCTGGTTGATACCAAATGCACGAGTAGCTTCGTGGGTAGGAAGTTTGATATTACGGAGGATGTAATCATAAGAACCAAATGCTTCATGACCATCAACCATAGTAAAGAGCTTATCAGTAACAGTGCTACCATCAGTTACATCGTAGTAACCATCCTTATAAGGAACATCAGATGCTACATAATACTGGAGCTTGGGAGTATCAAAACGTTGAAACTCAGTTGTTGCGGTAATTACGAGCTTAGTATCCTCAGGAACTGTAACCTTTACCATATCCTTCTCAAACTTAAACAAGCCAAACTTGTCAATAAGTTTCTTAAGACTTTCAGCGGGCTTAGCTGCATTGTACTTAAAGTCTACGCTAAGAACCTTACCCTTACGGTTGGTGTCATTAGCATAATAAGAAAGATCAGATGAAGTAGAGAGATAAAGAGGAATATAAAGACGCATATCCTCACCATCCTCAATAGCAGCACCATTGATCTTAGCCTTTGAGAAGTCAATAGTGATCTGAGCCATTACTGCATCGTTATATGCTGCCTTATAAGCTGCTTCTACATTCTCTTTCTTGAAAGTATTTACACCCTTTACAGTGAAAGTATCAGTACCAAGAATCCAAAGAGGAGTATTGGATGAAAGATCGTAATTACTGTTAATTACATGTGTAGTTGTGAAATTAAACATATTTATTTAGATTAAGATTGCGCAGCCTATTGTGATTGAGCTGGATTAGCTATAGACTGTGTAATCGGTATATGTGTTTGTAATCTAGGATCTGCTGTATTCTCCATCACAAGAGTAACCAGTTCATTAACTATTTCCTAACATACATAATCAGGAAATTCTAGTATTTGTGATGTGTCTTCAATCTTGTCAACCTACTCTTGAGTAAGTCTAATTGTTTGAGGTGTTTTTATATAATCAATGTAAACTTTCTTGAGTTTATATGTATCAATATCGTTACCATAACGTATTTCGCAACGTACTTTAGTAGGATTACCATATCGTACACCTGCTACTCTTTCTACTGTGGAAACTGGATTTTCATCGAAGTTTGTAAGATTAATTACTCTCCTAAAATTACCAGGTTTTGACTCAGTGATAGTTTTAGTGATTACTTTATAATTATCACCATGTTCAGAAATTAATTCTTTACATTCTTTTGTCGTCTCCCAGCCATCTTCTTTTTTTACAGGAGTTTCTAACTCGAATACTTGATTAGGATTATCTTTAGTTGTAAAATCTAATTTAATAATCCACTCAGTTTCTATAGTACCATTTTCTTCCGTAGTAGGATCTGTACCATACTTATTTTCTGAAGTCATCGGATTAGTAGGTAACTCGTTGGAAGTGTTTACATTGTGAATATAATAATAAGGTCTCCAAGGTAATGGTCTGTTATAATAGTCATTTATAATAATAGACCAAGCATCTGCTGTCAATCTTTTCGCTGCAAAGGGGACGTCATCATTTTGATTGTAACATTTATTTCGTTTGGTTACATTATATAAACAAATGCAATTAAGCATGTGTAAATAATCTTCAGGTAAGTCAAACGAAACACTTTTAACAAATCCTGTATTATAATTAGAATCAGCGATTGGAATTGTAGCAGTTGCTTTTAACACCCTTAAATCATCAGTAGTCTATTGATTTACATCATAAATATTATATCTTTTATTGATATACTAATAGACTGCTTTATTCATAAAGTAGTTGAAATCTTGAAGCAACATCGAAGGAGCATTTACTTTACTTAACTCAGTAAGTAATGCTTCAAACATTTGCTTGGCTGTCATTGTTGTTTACAGCTATTATTTTTCAGCACTATACAAGTCGGGATATGTATCCTTTTTAATGAGTTCAAGAACCTTGAGATTAGTAGGATTCTTCATCCACGCAATTACTGCATCATCGGTTGCACCAAGTACAATATTATCACCATAAAGATAAAGTTTATTCTTTACATAGATAGTATGCTTTTCCTTGGCATCAATAAACAAGATACGCAATGTAGTATCTCCGCCTGTATACAGATCTATAATTTTCTTAGGCTCTTTGCTTGCGATTCTAAGAAGGAAATCCTTTACATCAGCATCAGGCTGGTTATACATATTCTTACCAAGAATACGAGCCATCTTCAAGCGACCATCGTTACCACGAGGATCATCAAAGATAAAGGATTCTGCTTTATGTATAAGCTCTTTCTTAGATACACGTCTTTGAGTATCAAGTCCAGGACGATCAATGTAAAGCTCTGCAATTCCATTAACACCTGCCTTATTCGCAGTAGGCTGAATACCGTCAATTAAGAGATTACCTTTCTCATCACGTTCATCTCTGCTCTTAGCAATCAACTTACAATTTTTAATGCAATCCCATTCTGCTTTATCTTCTAAGCGATTGAGATTGTATGTTTTACCAGAAGTAATTTCAAACATGTGATTTTCAGGAAAGAAAACTGCTTTATGCTCTGAGATAAGTTCCTTTTCTTTCTCTGTAAGAATCATATTACCTGCCGCATCAACAAACTTTACACACTGAGGATAGTTACCAAACTTATCTCGGCAAGGCTGAATATAATACTTCATATTGATCGCTTTCTCATAAACACTTCGCAAGACAATTACTTCATCAAGATCAATTTCTGATTTAGTTACTTTAGCCATATTAATTCATATTACATAAAATAGAGCGGAGAGAGGGTTTTAAGGCTCCCTCCACCAGATCTTCAATATCTTAATTTATCTATTAAGACAATTAAGCCTCGTAGATAATAAAACTCTTAAACGGAGCAAATACTGCTACACCAGCAGTACCCGTCATAGTCATTTTAGCTGCTGCTACGTTAGAAGATACATCACCTGAACGAGTAGCAACACCCCAGATCTTATTAGTCTGGACTTCCTGACCCTTAAGACAGAACTTAGCAATAGCAGGAGTACCGCTAGTCTTGTCTGCAGTTAAATCAAGGCAAAGACCATAGCCCTTATTGCCATACCAACGAGTAAGTGACTTATCAGGTATAAATGAGACAAAATTCATTCTGAATTAGAACTGACTATATCTTCATCTTTAAATTTAAATTTAAATCCTTTGTGAGTTTTAATTATTTTTCTAATAACTCGCATTATTTGACTTTTGTCAAGATTAGGATTTTCTTGCGTACATTCATTTATAGACTCATAACTTTTAATAAAATTTCCATCCTTATCAAACATATCAATGGGTAAAGATCCAAATTTTGATTTAGCATTTACTAAGGGACCAATATTATTGTCATCTCCTTCATAATATCTCCATTGGTATCCGCCACACTGGTATCTTTTTTTAACCGCTTGACTAATGCTGTTTAAAGATAATTCTTCTTCAGCTTCAGTAACAGAATCGAAATATCTTATAAACTTTCCAGATAATGTGTATTGTGCAACTTTCTTCCATTTTTCATTATCCTTCTTTACAAACTCTTTCCTATAAGACCAAAAATATCCATGAGATTTTGTAGTAATTCCTCTACAATTATTTTTTATAGCTTGTCTTGTCACTTCTAAGTTTTCAGGATCTATAAAAAACGCAGCTTCTCTGGTATTTTTAAATTTTCGTATATAATTTCCATCTAAACTAAACATATATACCGTCTTAAAAGTATTTTCACATCCCAACTGTCCACCAAGTGCTGAGTTATATACTTGTTTACTTTTTAATAAGGTTTCATTTACTAATATTCTTTCTAACTCAAGTGCTTGTTTTCTACCCTCTTCTGTCCCTTCAAATATTTTTATAGTTGTACGTTTGAAGTTTTCATATCCGTATTTTCTCACTGCTGTATGAAAAGGGAACTTTTTACAAGCGTCATTAGGTCTATAAATCCCACATCCAATGTAGCCGTCAAATACATCTGGATTGGTTTTATGCACGCCTATGTAGAACTTTCCATTACATAGGTTAATAGTAATATATACTATATATTTTAATTCCATAAGATGTTTATTATTTAAATTTCTTTATTTGTTAAAATAGTCGATGAACTTATTTATATTTAAAATAAGCTGCTGATTAGTCGTAACTTTCCAGCAATTTAATAAATTTTTATCATAATAACATTTTACTATTATGCGGCAATTTTCTTACCGGCAATCTCATAAGTATTAAAGGTAGCACCTACCTTTATATAGCCACCGTCACCCTTGTTGGCGTTCTTAGAATACATATATGTACCATCGGTACGGAAATTGGCAAGATATTCACCAAGGGTCTCCTGAATATCATTCCAGAGCTTCTGAGTGCAAAGAATGGAATAATGATTCCCAGTGAGCTTCTCAGACTTCTCTGCCATATTAGAAAGGATAAGATTCAAGATCTGACGCTTGAACTTACCGCTATATACGTACTTAGAAGCAAATGCTTCAACCTGAGGAATAACGCCCTCAGTAATCATCAACTTACGACCTGTATCAGGGTCAGAAATAGTAGCGCGACCTTGTGCGTCAACGTTACCCACGTTAAGAAGAAGACCTGCGTTCATTGAATAATTGAAGTTATCAAGAAGTTCCTTCTCCTTCTTAACCATCTTATATACACCATCTGACTTAGAAGCATCCTTATCATCAGCAATAGACATAAATGCTTGCTCTTGCGCCTGATAAAGTGAAGACCAAGAAATGTCATTACGGAATGTCTGAATGCAATTACGATGCTTTTCAAATGAAGAAAGTGTCTTTGTGTATCCTTCCTCATGCAACTCAGGCATTGATACAGATACCCAAGTAGTAGTCATGCCAGGCTGGCATGCAGAATCGTCAAGGATAGATGAGTAATCATTATCAATAAGACGAACTGTTACCTCCCAATAATCCTTTAGACTATATCATTTACGATTGTATACAAATATATAGTCACCCCAATGTTTTTGACCAAGTTTAATTCTGTTTATTTTACCAGATGTAATACCATACTTTTCTTTGACTTCTTTGATTGTATCAATTTTCTCAATAAAGTTACCGAACTTATCAAATACTTCAATGTATGTTACTTTCTCTTTCTTCTCTGGCACTGAATCAACTTCATTTAAAGATATATAGAAATCATTAAACCACCCATCATTATGCTCTATAGAATATTCTATCTTCTTCCAAGAGTGAGTGCCTATAGGTGTCATAACTTCTTTACCAAAGAATTTACCAACAAACTCTCCCTCTTTATTATAGACATACATATACTCTTTTAAATATTTCCTTCTTGCTTTCGGGGCAAATGATTCAAGAAGTTTGTTAGATGGATAATACCCATTTATAAATCTATGTTTATAAATAATATCATTCATTTCTTTAATGTTCGCATTTATAAATTCACCAAAATCTTCATACGATCCAAAAGAAAATTCCAATTTACCATCCTTATTATACATGTGTACTGGATGACTTTTATCATCTGGATTCACTATATTTAATACTTTAGTTCCAGACCAATAGAAATTAAGAAGTGGTGTACGAGATGCTCTTGCATAGTAAAATCTCCATTTAGGATAACAATAGAAATCACAAACATCATCTATACAATTCCATTCTTTAACAAGCTCTCCTTTTAAATTGAATTGATAAACAGGACGATAATCACACATTCCTGCATATTTCTTATATATTTTAGTGTTATATGTATAACTAGCATTTATAAATGTATCATCTACAATTTCATGATATTTATTATATGCATCTTTTAAAGTATCATATATGTATAAGGTGATTCTTTCAAATGATTTGACTCCATATTTCTTTACTGCATATTGGAATGATGTTTTGGGATACATAAATGTAGATGCTTTATTTACTCTTACTCCTTCTCCTAGGTATCCATCAAATATATCAGGGTTCTCTGTTTTATGTACTCCTATAAGGATTCTATTAATACTATTAATTGTAGATTTATTATTCTTAGTCAAAAATACTATATATTTCATTGTAATTCCATTTTTCAAATTATATCTATAGGTTTCCCTTAGTCGTTGAACGTTATTATCTTTTGTAATCTCGCTGCTGGTTGTCTAGCGATTTCCCAGCATTTTAAAGAATTTATTTAATGTTAGTTGCAGATAATAAGCGAGACAATCATTGGGTTTTCATCACGCTTACGAATGGGACGAGAAAGTACAATACACATCTGACCAGATTCATCAATGCGGAAGATGTCATACTTCTGATACCAATTCTCAGTAAATGCCATGGTTATATCAGTACCACCTTCACCAGTCTGTTCAGGAGCGTTTGCAAATGCAATTCTCTTAATCTGATTGGTCTCAAGTGACCACTCAAAGAACAAACTGTCAATAGGCTGATAACGATTAGAACCCTTAGCATCGTTATAAAATACATTACGAAGACCATCAAGAATATAATTAAGAGTGTTCTCGGGATACATACGAGCTACAACGCCGAGACGATGGGGCTTTGTATTTAAATATGTAGAGAACTCTTCGTAAGTCTTAGTCTGGCCCATGTTGGGCAACTTAGTAGTAAAATTTGCAACTAACATATACTTATTTAATTAATTAATCTAAATCATCATCAATATATGCTGTGGATGATGACTTAGCCCTGCTTTTAGGTTTATAAATAACATCTTGTCTATTATTATACCGGGAAGACGCAAGCTCTTTACGATAATAAGCGTCTATATCCCTTACCATCTGTTCTCCTTTAAGCGCAAACCACGCCATCTTAACGAGAAGATCTGGATCATTCAGGGCTTTTTGAAAATAATTGTTTCCAGCCGCGTCGTACCCAGTAATAAAGTCGTATATTTCTTGTTTATCTTCATCATTCATATTTAAGCTATATCCTGAAAAATCAGTAAATCCATTAATGCTATCTACAACACGATTAGCGTACTGCTGATACTGTTGCTGCCTTTGAGCATTTTGTTCCATTTGCTGCTCCTGCATCTGACGATATTCGAGTTGTTTATAATTCTGTCTGATAGCATCTACCTGCTTCTGATATAAAGTAGGATTAGATTTAATCTTTTCAAGTGCTTCTACAGCTTCTTCATCTGTGATGTCATTCGATCTACTTTTAAAATCTGCCATGAACAGCTCATCATCTGTATAATTATCAATCATAAAATTAGGCTGACTATTAGTAGCATTATAACGATTGATAGTATCTTGCTGAACATAATTCATATATTCTCTAGGCGTGAGACCACTATTTCTAATTGCATTAAGCAACAAGATTTCATCGGTATCAAGTGATTCTTCTTCAGAAGTTCCTTGATTGAGAATATTTATCTGTTCACGAGGATCTAAGCTATTCCAGTCAAGTTCTTCAATCTGTCCTGATGCATTTTCAAATTTAATGCGACTGGGATCTTGAATACCTTTAGATCTTAAAAGTTCTGAGATTAGATCAGAATCATCATACTCTACTGCACTATGCGGTGCATCATCTTCATTATTTTGAGTTGTAGTTGTGTCTTGTGAAAAATCTTCCTCAAATTCATTAAATTCATCCATTCCTATTGTACATTTATTTAAAATGATTAATCATCTTTATTTTCTAGTTTTTCTAATCTTTTAATTATATCTGATAAATCAGCATTTACTTTTCCATCTTTAATAAGATCGAAAAACTTATTACCATATTTAACTTTAATCTGTCCCTTAGTAAGAAGTATAATATCTGTATTAGAATCTCCTAACTGTGTGTAAGATCTACCAAACAATCTATTTTTATTAGGTTTTTCTAATGCAGCAATACGTTCTTCTAATTCTTTTATTTTATTTTCCATTTATATAATTCAATACTCCATTTACATGCAATCTAGCAAGTTTCTCTTTACCTTCTTTCGAGAGTAAGAAATCAACATCTTCCTTATTATCTTGGAACATATTCTCAGTTAAAACTGCAGGGCAGTGTGTATCTCTACACATAGCTAATGATTGTACCCAATACTTCTCTTTAGGCACAGATCTATTTCCTTGCACTTTTTCTACTATAGCTTGTTCGTAAAGATCTTTAGCAAGACGTTTAGAATTAGATGAAGCATTCTGTGAAATATAAACACTCCATCCATTAGCAGTATGCCACTTCTTATCATTACCTGCAGCATTACAATGTACAGATATTAGAATCATATTTTTATTATTCTTATACATCTGATTGACTCTTCTACAACGTTCTCTTAAAGAGATGTCAGTTTCTTCAGGAGTAACTTTATAAGTTTTAATTCCTAACTTAGTAAATTCCTGAATTAAAAGATCAACCATTTCTCTCGCCCACTTATATTCCTTCAAACGAAGATCGGGGCTTGATTTTCCAGGCGTTGTGATCCCATGACCGCCATCTAGAGCAATTAAAAAATTATTCTTATCCATTAATTCATATATTTTATACACAAACTATCATTAATTCATCTGTATCTAATTAATAGAATATATACTACGATAGTCTTCATATAGAAAATTCCAGAAAACTACCTATGCCGCAAAGTTAGATAATTTTCTGGAATTAACAAAACTTAAATCATTTCTTCCCATTGAATAGGAATACCTTTTTTAGCACAATCTGCAATAAATCTATTAAATATAAGATCTTCTTCTTTAGCGTATATATCTTTTATAAATAATGCAATATGTTTTTCTTCAGGTACAGAAGATCCGAAGAATACATATTTACACCAATTTGCAATATATACAGCATCGTCCATTTCCATTTCACTGAAATCAATCATATTTGCTTGTAGTAATATTCTCAATTTATCTTTATCATATTCCATTTTACCAAATAGTTTATTACAAGCAAACTCACATAACTTCTTACTGAAATGAGATCCATAATACCTTAAATAATTCTCAAAATATTCAGGTTTAATATCATATATTGTGAAGTCTTCTTTATAAGACATAATCGTATATGTTAAAAATTAAGGGAGACAGAAAAATCTCCTATCTCCCTTTAGATCTATTAATAGTCGTATCTATTTCTACTACGACTACGTGACTTCATCTCTTCATTATATTCATCATCATAAATATCAGAATGTTCTTCTAATTTCTTGATCATTTTACAAGCAATAGTTTTTAAGCGATGGAGATGCTCGATAGTATCATCGTATGCATCTTCTTTAATTTCGATATAACCTTTCATAAGAGTAATGTTTTAAATATTTCAATCGTCCTTAGTTTGTTTAATCTCAGCTAATAACTAAGACATCATTTTCTCAAGATTAGCATTGGATTGTGCCATTGCTGATACTTGACTTTTTAAATTAGCTATTTCTGCTTCCTATTTCTACTTTTCTGCATATTCTGGATTTAATTGTTGTAAAATAGATTCATACATTAGTATTTTCTATTTTTCTTCATCAACTCTTCTGATATGTTCTTCTGATTTATTTTTGAGAGTTGCTAATTCACTATTCATTGCATCTCTGCTCGTTGACACTATTATATTTCCAAAGCCATCTCCGAAGTCTGCAATCTCCTTATTAGCAGGTAACTTCTAATACTATTGAGTAGCACCATTTACTTGCACTGTTACATCCACAATATATTCAGGTTGCGCACCTAAACCTTGAGGAAGAGAAGGAAACTTCATCTATGGAGCAGATACTGAAGTTACAGTACCTATATCTAATCTTGGCTATGGACCTTTAGTTAATATGTAAAATTGCTGATTTACTCTAAGTGACTGAAACATACGTTATAAATTTTTTATTCAACTGAATTAAGTACTTGGAAAATACCATCGCATTTGTTGAAATACATTAAAAGTACATTCCCAGTAACTACTTTGTTAGATGTAATATTCTCACCTACTCCGTCTATTACAGGAGTTCCTGTGGAACCTGTCTATGGAGTAGCGTGTGTTTCTAAAGATACTGTAAATGCAGCAGACCCTGCACCAGCGGAAGGTGTCTGCGCGATTCTAACTAACAACAATCCCTCATTGGGAAGCTGTCTATATCGCCAAGGACATAGTTGATAAGTTACAACACTGCCGTTGGTCGCAACTGAAATTGTTTTAATAATTGGAATACCATTTAAACGTTTTATTGGAAAACGTCTAGCAAGCATCTAATTACTCCATTGTCCGTACATCAGCAACCACCATTATAAGTTACATAATCACCTTGACATCCAAATGGATTGCAAGTTATATACGCAGGTACAGGACAAGGACGTAACTGATTAACAAGATTCTGAGTTTGCTACTGTGTCAATGCTGACATCTGATAAGCAGTACGCTCATCTCTCAAGCTCTGTATCTCACGTTGCATTTCACGCATCTCAGCGGCTTTCTGACCTGCTAAAATGGCGGCAGTGGATTCACCTATAGCCTTAGTAATATCGCACGTCTGACGTTGAGTTTCATAATTAGTAGCAGAGAAACCACGCTCCACAGAAGAGTTAACAAAATTAATTGCACTCTGTAAAGCATTAGTCTGATTGACTGTTGCTAACTGATTCTCATAACCCTGACGAGTAATAGCTTCACGAGTATTACAGCAGCACTCAGCAAGTTGTCTAGATATAGTAGCATCACCTGCGTTAATTGCATTAATAACACGTTCTGCACTAAATCCAACTTCACCTGCCAGTCTATCAATACCACCACGAACATCACATATAGCTGAATTAAGAGTATTGAAATCACAATTAAGTTGACCAGCGAGCTGACCAACAGCAGTGCCGTTACCCTTAATTGCATCCATTAAAAGACTAGTATTCTGATTAGTACCCATTTGTTCACGGATTGCAGATAATTGATCCTAGATCTCAATATTCTGAGCTCCTTGACCATTTCCCCAGTTATTACCCCACATGCGCTGGGCAAACATCATCCACACTAAGTAAATAACATTTTGTATTATGAATATACCGCGTTTGTATATTCTCTCTATATTACTATAGAGATTAGACTATATCATACTTTTCTATATTGAAAAGCCCTCGTATTTAAGATTTGCTTAAACCTTATTTAAATATTTAAATAGTCGTTGCTCCATCTTTAATAAAGATTGGATCAAGATTGTCCTAATACTAGGAATTTCCGTGAATTTACGAGGTTTTAAATCCGCTTATTATCTCGTCCATTTAAATCCTTTACAAGTTCTATTTGGTTTATTGATAACTTTTAAAATACTACAAGGTTGAGTTTTAACTGCCCTGGCAGCCTCTCCGCTACCTGCGTATTTGTTTACTACTTCGTTAGTTTTAGGATTAATTTGATAAATATATCCTTTAAATACTGGGGATTTTTCTCCAGACATTCCATACATAGGATTATTTTCTCCTTTACAATTTTTCTTCAGAACATCTATTCTGTGACGTTGGTTTTCTGTATTAGTTACCCATTCTAAATTTTCAGATTTGTTGTTTTCTTTATTTCCATCAATATGATTAACTTGCTCTTTATTTTCTGGATTCTCGCAGAAATATGCAGCTACCACTCTATGAAGAGAAAACCATCTTGTCCCAAAAATCAATTTTATTCTAACTTTTACATATCCAGATGTTTCAATTTCTGTCTTAACCAATTGACCATCACATCTTATGTTTCCTAAATTACTAACTTCATAGTGATTGTTTGTTCCTTCAATAATTTTCCAATTTTCCATAAAATTTGAATTTTAGATTAATATTATATTCAAATATATGAATTATTCCGGAATGTTCCAAATTTCACTGAATTTAATTAAATGTTCGAGACTTAGCATTGTTTACGGATTATTCCACATTCCGTTCATTCCACCATTCATCATAGCCATTGCAGCCATAGGATCATTGTTACGATTGAGATTAGCTAAAAGAGCGGCGTCCATTCCTGTATTACTTGATTCAGGAAATGCAAATACTTTAGTTTCACTCATTGTTTTATAAATTTGTAAGTTAAAAATAAGATAATCTTTGAAACTTATTCATCTAACATATTGCAATATATTGTTAACGTTTCATAACAAATTTATACTGGAGTAGGTTACTCACAAACAATTTGATGTTAAGAAATGTTAAATAGTATACATAGTAAAAAAGCCGAGCAAAATGCCCGGCTTCACTTGAATATTATGGATAAGTATATATTTAGGAAAGCTAAGTTTTCAACCCAGAATATTATATTCTTAGACTTTCCTACGATTAATAATATAGTTATTATAAATGCTATAAGGGATATAATATGGTTTGTCATTACCATACTCCAAATTAAAGATAATACTACAGCAAAAAGAGTAAAACATATATGTGTTACCCTATTATCTTTTAAATAATTCGGAGCAAATCCTGCTATAGCTAAAGAAACTACAGATAGAAAACTTAAGAACTAATAGTTTTCATTAGTAATTTCCACCCAAGAAGGGAATATTAATACTCCAATTAATAGAAGCCATATAGTAAATATATAAGGTTTCTTTAATTTATAATATGTTTCTGATATACAGTCTGGCTTATATTTAATGTAAGTATATGCAGTATATGCAATATAAATTACTATAGATATAATCCAACATATTAAAGAAAAAGTACTCATACATTAAAGGTTAACTTCTCTGGGTAGCCTTTTGTATAATCGTACTAATTTACTTCTGATACACTAAATAAGTTATTTACATTCATTTTATGTTCTGCAGTCTTATTATAACATTGTAAAGCATATATTTCTAGTGAACTTAACATTTGTGTAGCAGTATCTATATTGATCTCCAGTTTAATATTACCAAACCACAATGTAGAAGAAGTTTTGCCTGAGGACTTCTCTATATTTAAAGAGTTCATTAAACCAACACGAGTAGATTTATCTAACCATACTTGCAATCCATTTAAATAGAATGAATTTACATCAGGAGATACATCGTATTCGTTTATTCGCTTAATCATCTTTTTCTTTGCGGTTTCTAATTCTGTAGGTTCTGCAATAACTCCAAGAAGTATTTGTGCTTGATCGTACAGGTCAGATGCTATAGACTCCATTTCAGATGTTTTTGACGGAGAATTTAAAGCATCATATAATGTTTTATCGTCATCTACATAATATGCCTTTAAAAGTGCATCGTATGTATTTGCAACATTAAATCCACCTTTAATAGTTACACTATAATACTTATATCTAACTTTAGTGATTTCTTTCTTTTCAAAATCTTCAATAACGGTTTTTACCTTATTGTAAGGTTTTATATCAAAGTTATAAATATAATCTCCGTTATCGAGTTCAATTAATTTCTAAGGCTCAAAGGCACTATCATTTATATTAAACATTTTCAATAGGGTCTATATTTACAACTGTTCTGAATCCATAACTCCAAACATCAGGATCTGTTATATCTGTTGTACAATCCATTGTAGCTAAACCTGTATCGTTACCAATATTTTTACATCCCCCCTAGACATATATCCCATATTTATTTGCACTTGGACCGAAATCATCTGCTGTAAATAAAGAACATTTATGTGTAGTCACTGTAGCAGATGAATCAGCATCTAATGGAAGTAATTCAGCAGTATCACCTAATGTAAATTCTTTAATTGATGCTTCTCCTCCACTCTAAGCACCTAACAATGTTAACTATGTTACATCATCAGAATTAGCAGATTGATCTGAAGAATCATTTATATAGATATTAAAAGTACTATCTGCATTAGTACCATTTATAACAATACCATCCAACATAGTACCAAACTCCATACAAATATCCTCAAATCCTCTATATCGATTTATAGGAAGTGTATACGAAACATCATCTACAGAGAATGTAAGTTTAGAAGAACACGAAGTATTAGCAAATATATCAGTTGATCCGCATTGAGCAAATATTTCAGGCATACTAAACTTAGTTGTTAAAGCAGTAAATGAATCTATAGTATAATTTCTAAATAAACCTCCTGCTTTATATCCGTCTATATCTGCACTATATACATCTTTTACATTAAAATTAGCATACTCAATTACATACAACCAATAGAAAATATTCTTCCATTCTTTGTATGTCAAAAGATGTCCATTACCTCCTTCTGCACGTTGGTTTTGTGCATAAGTACGTGCATTTTCTCTACTCAAACCTGTTATAGGTTTTGCATAACAAGAATCACTAATAGGATGTGTATTACCAGTACTATCTCCATTATAAACTCCACCTTTATAAGATTCTTGGAAATTATGTGAAACAGACACAAGTGTATTTGTTTCAAGTCCGTCTGTATAAAAGTCAGATTCTGAATTAGGTTCACCTCTCCATAAGGTGCAGTGATAAGCATCCACCAAACAAGCAGGTTGTTTTTCCCAACTACTATCAATCTTTTTTTCGGAGATTAATACTTGTTTCTTATTTCCTACATTCTTCGATTTAATGTAGAACTCTGGAACATATACTTTAACAACACCATCTTTGCCAGTAAGATTAGAACCTAACACCATTGTTCCTCCATTTGTGAAGAAATCAGATGTAGCATTATTTTTAATCCATTCAATAGTGAGTTGTTTTTTACCTCCTGCTAATTGTTTTTCAGAGACACTTTTAATGAATCCAGCTGCTTTAAAGTTATTGCTAGAATCGATTAATGTTACACCAGTTCCAACGTAATAACCTTTATTAGTAATTTCAGGTATATTGATTTTGGTTAAGTCATTAGAAGAAGCAAACTCAGGACTATCGACAGTTATATTGTCTTCTTTGGTTTCTTTCAAAAACCAGTTATTGTATCTAAGCCAATATTTTATCTATCCATCAACTGTAGCAACACACCCTTTTAACTTAGATTGAATAGGAAGAGTTTTATGTAAAGAAAGATTACCGATACGAGTTAAAATAGGAGATGATTGATTCTTAGTCCATTCTACACCGTATGCATACGTATTCTCAGTAACTGCATCACTTCCTTCAATGGTTGCCCATTTAACCTAACGAGGTCCAGCATACATTAATATCTATCCTTCAGAGCCACCTTCAGGAATATCATTAGCGTATGGTACATTGTTTAAAAGTAATTCACCAGTATCTGTTGCAAAATATATTACATCTTTATGTTCACCATTAGGAGCATAAGCACTCTTTAATCCCTTTTTTCTAATATTAGGTATTTCAGGTACTGCCATAATTAATAATTATTTTTAGGTGTACGTTTATTACATTTAGTAATATCACATCTCTTTATAGCAAATTGAGATTCCAATGCTGCAATCTTAGCATCTTGTTCTCTCAGTTTGTTATTTAATTCATCTATCTTCAATTTTAATTCCTATATTTCCTTATTGTGCTTTTCGTCCTTCTGCAAGGATTCATCAATAAGTCTATCACACTTAGTTTCCAACTCTACAATACGTGCAGTTTTTGATTCTAAAAGTTGATTTAACTTAAGATTTACTTCAAGTAATCCTTCAAATCGTATATTCTCAACTTCCAATTTACCCTTCTCCACCTCTATGTCAGATTTATCAGCAGAACTAGTTGCAATACGTTTATTAGCCTTTCGGTTTATAAGATATTCAACTCCTTTCCATCCTCCTAAAGTAACACCAATAGTAGAGATAATTGTTATAATAGTATCTAACATAATTAGTATTCGTCTTTAGGTTCCCTCATTACACAATTTTCCACATCACATCGCACCTATTTTAATTCTTTTGATAACTCTGCTATAGTTTCTACATGTATTTTAATTTCATCTTGAGCATCCTATAGCTTAATCTAGAGTTCTTTATTTTCTTTAGATAACTATTCAGCTTCCTATCTACGCTTGGCAATAGCATCTAAATAGTATGTGTGAAACATCTCAATGTGATTATTTAAAGTATCAAGCATTTTCTCATTTGCGTGAAGTACTTGATTAGTTTCTTTCTAAATCAAATCCAACTTCTTATATCTAAAGAATAAACTCCAAATAAACACAACTGCTAAAAAAATGAGTAAACCTAATATATAGTTCATATTACAAAACCTGCTTCTGCGAACAAATTCCCTTCACGAAGTATTTTTATAGATTCGCCTTGTATTGCACCGAGTTCAATAGTAATAGTTTGATTTTCCTTTACTTTTAAAGTATTATCAATAGTAATTTTACCATCCTTTACGCCAGTTACCTTACATACAGTACCTTTGTATTTAATATATTGATTTAGATTTAAAGCGTCTGTAGTAGTGAAACTGTTATTGGAATCCATTATTACTTTAATATACTTAGGATCTTTAAAGAATTTACCATCAAATACATTAAGTTCTCTATTATCTAAGTTAACCATTGATTTAATAGGCTTCTCTTCAGATAAAGTACTAAATGTATAATTATTACCTGATTTAATAGCTTTATATATATTTTGTGTAGATTTTACATAGTAAAGAATATTGCCAGTATATTTAAGATCAGATACTTTATCTACAATTGTTATTTCTGTAGGTGCAGAACCTGAATAATTCTTACCATTAAAAAATACTTTACCAGTGTCTATTGCAAAATATATTAATCCAGCATGTGTAGAAAAAGGTCTATAATTTGCTTCTATTCCAGAAACTGTTCTTGTATTTTGATTATAACTTTCCATTATTCCCAAGTTAATATTTCCTCAACATTAGTCATACGAGCTAGCAATTCATCATAGCTCTTTAATTTATCTTCAAGTGCTTGTATACGTTCTTCTAACGCACCTGTGGAAGTTTCATTTACTTTATCATCAGTATATTTCTTACAAGTGGTGATTGCTACTTGCAAATCTTGTTGAGATACTCCAGAAGTAGGAACTAATTGTAATTCTAATTCTCCGTTAGAGTTTTCAATACACCACCATAATTGTTGACCTAATGATTCTCCAGATGCAGACTTCCCATCAAGAACTACTCTAAGCATACCAGCATACATTGTAGCTTTATTCTCAGGAACAGAATAAAAGCTCTTCATTGCTTCTTCTGTTTTAAAAACAGAATATGCTTCCAACGGGTATCCACCACCTCTTGCGAATGATGCAAGAATACTATTCATAAGTATTTGATCAGGATTCGTCATGATTCAAATGTATATTGTATGTTAGAGTGAAATGCTGCATTACCTTGTTTAAATTTATATACTTTATAAATCAACGTACCAGCATTAGGAATCTCAATAGGAATAGACACATAATCAAATGCCTACTTGTTAAATATCTAAGTTGTGATATTAAGTGATTCAAGATCATTATAGTTCTCAGGAATCAATATCACAGGAGTATATAAAGTCCCATCTGAAGAACTGAAATCTATAGCAGTTTTTAAAGATGTTGAATTAGGACTTATATCCCACTTCTTATTATTCGTCGAATCGTTTGTAATAGCATCTGTAATATAATCCCAATTTAAATCTGCCGTAGCCTTCCAGAAAGGAATCCATAATGTAAATAAGGGTGCAGATGTTTTTACAACACAATAATCCTTATGCTCCACTTCGTTCTTATCTTTTACTACAAACTCAATTTTCATTTCCGTATCACCAGAGTTAGGAATATTAACTTCCTAGCATCCATTCTTTAAAGTTTCAGGATCAATATCCATAACTTTCTTACCATTCACTGCAATGTATGCAGTATCTACATTATCAATTCCTCCGTAAGCACAAATTGTTACAGTAACTGCTTCTCCAAAAGAAACATAATCACCATCATGAGAAATAGATATATACTTACCATAGAATATCTTATCCATAATCTGTTGTAAAGTATATTCGTTAGCAAGAGTATCTCCTTCTTTAATGTTGCCTACTACAACTGTCGAAGGACCACTTGTTTTCCATACATTACTTATAGATTTGATATTACTACTAACATCAGATACTACCTATTTTAATTGACTTAATACTACATAGTCATTAGCATCTTGTGCAGCTACACCCTTCTAAGGTTTAGCGATTTTAGTAGACCCATCTTGCTTTACATATCCTCCTTTATAGGCAACTCTTTCTACAGCTTTATCTATAATTACATCTTGAGCATCTTTAAGTACAGAATCAACAATAGACTCAGCAATTTTACTTACCATATCTTTTGTTTCATCTCTTGTATAAAGTTGCTCTCGAGGATATGTTTGTGTTTTAGTATAATATTTATCCAAACGATCTGCTAATGTAGAATAAAAACTATGAGGATCTGCTTCATTATTGTGATTTTTCATCACATCATCCACATAATTTTTAGTAGTTAAATCATTACCAACCTTTGGATAAATACCCTTTTGTATACCTTTAAATGGAGTTGTTCCATCTAATTTAGCATACTTATTTAATTGTTCATCTACTTCTGTCTTAGTGTAAGTCTAACTTCTACTATAAACAGAAGATGTTTGTGCATAACTACGAAGCAATTGCTTTACCTAATCAACAATTATCTATTTATCTTCTGATTTAAGGCAAGTCTTTATAAGAAGATCGACATAATTCTTAGTAGTCAAATCTTCATCAGAAATAGGAGTAACACCTTTCTAAGGCTTGGTAAAAGGATATGTACCATCTAATCTAGCGTATTTAATTAACTGATCAGCAAGTTTTGCAGGAGTTATAAACTCTGCACTATTAGAATAATCTTCAACAACTTCTTTAGCTGCAGTAAGTGCTACATTTTCAATAGCATCTTTAGTATATGTATCATCAGCAGATAATACATTGAGATTAGTACGAGCTGCTTTCTTAGCTGCTTCAGTTTCAAATTCGCTTAAAAAGTTATCCGTTATTAAATAAACAGAAGTAGTAGGAGTATCCTGAGTATTATCTCCAGGAGTTAAGATTGTATCCGCCATTTGTTATTAAGATAATACTATAACATAGATTCACTATCTAAATCATCCATATCGTTTATGAATGAAATCTCTTCAAGAATAAATTCATAATCAGGTCTATATCCCTAGTTTACTTTACAAATAAATTCTTTATATTCATCTATAACTTTATTTTTGAGAGCATCCACATCCATTGCTTGTACTATTTTTAGATTTACAAATACCATTACAATTCTAAAAAAGAATAGTAATATATCTTTGTGCTTCTTCTAATTGTCCTAAATCTACTAAATATTCAATTATATTTAATGTCATCCACGCTAAATCTCTTTTGAAAATAAGCTCAGGATCAATATTAGATTTAGAAAAGCAACCTGTTAATGCTCTAGATTCAAACAAATCTTTTACTAAATCAAGGTAACAACCTCTTGTGTTTATAATAGAAAAGAATTGTGCAGTAGTATAAGATAAAGTAGAATGTTCTATATCTGTAAAATCTTCTACTTTAATCTCTTCTTTAAGATATTTACCTCCTTCTAATTTATAAAGATAGATTTTATCTAAATCTGCGCAATATACTTTCGCATATAAATCAAGTGCTGAAACATTACGTTCTACCCACTCAAGGGTAGGCAGAACGTAATAATTTACAGTGAATCTTCCATCTTCAGGAAGATCTATTTCTGTGTATGTAGAATTTTCTTTCTAAATACATACTTCAGATTTATTGCAGCTAACCTTGATTATTGAAATAGTATCCGATTTTTTAAACCTATTGTAACCGATAGGATTTATAGCTTCTTCACTAAAATACCCATCTTGTCCAACAGGTGTAGAATCTTTTAAAATTACTTTATAACTTCTAGGATTTATTTCAATTTTAAGATTCATATTACCACTTAGTAACAGTTTCGAGATTAGTTATTCGTGTTACAAGATCATTATACTCTGCAACAGTAACGAGCTTATAATTAGTACTATCAAATGCAATCTAATTATTTGTTACAGTGATACCAGTACCCGCAGTGTAAACATCAACGAGTGAATTTACATCTACATATAGAATCTTTTTAGAACCTGCTGTATTCCAAGTAAACTTGAGATACTGATGATTAGCAGTAAATGCACCATCTCCGAAATCTTCAGGCTTAGTAGAAGGTTTAACAAGTTCTACATTATCAAGCATCCCATCTTTAATAAACTCTACTGCAAGTTGATTGAAATTTATCTGTTGTGTACCAAGATTAGTAGTGTACTACAATACATAATTAGAATCAATCTTAGTAAGAGCCGTAATCTCTGTAACTACACCAGCATCAATAACTTCCTTATTAGCATCTGCTGTTTCTTTAACTGAATTGATAGAATCATTGATATTTCCAGTCGCAGTACTTATAGCAGTAGAAACATCAGAAGCAGTAGCAAGTTTATTAGTAGTAGATGCACCTTCAGGAATCTTACCATTAATAGTATCAACAGAAGTACTAACTGTAGAGATAGTATTATTTGCATTAGCTACTGCAGTTGCATTTGCTTTAATAGCTGTGTCTAACTTTACATCTGCATTATTTAAAGATGTTGCATCAGATATATAGTTTGCTTCTGCATTAGCAACATAAGTATTACCATCAATACCATCAACTGCTTTACGAGCTGCAACTTCTGTATTAATAGTTTCATTTATAGATGTATTTATATCAGAAGATCCTCCATAAACCTATCCATTAAGATAAATCTCATTTGTATCTGTAGTAAAGTAAATTACATCTTTATGTGTGGTTTCAGGAAGATAACTTGCTTTTGTACCACGTTGACGAATTTTTATTAACTCAGCCATAATAAAAATATTAATTTAATTATAGATCTACAACTCAAAATATACTTATATCCATTTCTTTAATTTACATATTATATATGCAATTACAAGTAATGAAATTATTGCGCCAATCCACATTAGAGTTTTCTAATACCAAGTAATATAATTTACTTTCACTTCTTTTGTGGTTTGTATTCTAATTATTTTAGGAATACTATCTACCTTAACCAAAGTATCTGTTTTAAAAAGATACTTATATTTAGTATGCTCTTTATATATATAGAAAGTATCACCTTTCATCCATCTATCGATACTATCTCTTACAAAGACACTATCAATTTTAGTATCATGTATATATTCTGTTCTTACTGTTTCTACTGGTACTGGAACTTCTACAATTTGTTTTTTAACTGAACAAGCTGCCAATAAAAACAATAAAGGAATTATCAAAAGTAATTTTCTCATGCTAATTCAACATAAATTCCTACTAGATTCTTTAATTGAGCATACAACGGATTACCTGAATCTCTTATACACTTATAAAGAATATTATCTTCTAAATAATACTTACCATTATAGATCACCATATTACCATCTGCAGGGTATGGGATAGGATCATCTTTTGTTCCTTTGTGGTCTTCTACTATCTCTGTATAAAGAGAAGCAGTTTCAATAGAAGGAGGGTACTGTTCTTGTACTAAATGAGACTGAACTACTTTGAATAGTTTATTCTCGTATTTTACTTTAGTATCCTTCTGAATAGTTTCTCCTATAAACGATTCCCATTCAGGATATAATGATTTAACAGATAATGCTTGTTGATCAGTTAAATCCATTGTATCTATGGTCATTTGTATCAATTTAATTATATCAGATTGTTTAGGTTCTGAACTAACCTTATCAGAAGATTGATGGTTGAAATCTGTTCTTACAATACCTTTAATCCAATCTACAAGTTCCAAGTATTCTTGATAATCTTTTACAGTATCAGTAACACCCAGCTGGTACATATTGTGTGAATTGATCAACTTAAATTCATCTTCAGCTGATATATACTTTCTTATTACTGCTTTAACCCATTCGTTATAATCAGGAACTATTATAGATGTAATTACAATAGGTACATAAGAATATCCATTCTTAGATCCTACTTCTATCTGACCATCTACTTCAGTATATGTAGGTTGTGTATCCTTTTCTATATTGAAGTTATATGTATATGTATTACCTTTATGATAATACTTCAAAGGTCTTCTTTCTGAGAAAGTTTTATTATTTAATATCATAATGTAGGTTCTTTATCAAGTATTACCATAGATCTATACACTGATGTAAAATTCACATTAGAAGGTGCGTTTGTTACTGAATCTGAACATCTTATATCTAACATATAACTATTTACATTATTACAATATCCAACTGTTGCGTTATTAGTTCCTGAACTCCATTCTATTTTCTAATAAGACGAACTGACATAAGTGTCACTGGGAAACAATGAATGATTGCTTCCATTTAATTGTTTAAACTCATTATAATTAAACTTATATGTCGTACCAGAAGGAGTTATGTATGCTATGTTATTTGAGTAGTTTGTTGGATCTTCGTATGAAGTAGATTTTGGATTATAATATAATACTACTCTATTTGATGTCTGACCGTAAGCAAGAACTTTATCAGTTATTATAAGTGAATCTCCCCAAAAGTTTTCAATTCCTCGATATTTATAAATGACATCTGTGCATACTTTTGAAGAAACATTACTTGAAGTAATCTCACTAGGAAGAGCAGTATTTTTAAATACTGTCATATTTTTAACTGAAGTATTATTACCATATTCATTCATTTCTCCTATTAAATATTTAGGAGTAGCTCCGTTAAAAACAAATCCAGATTGTCTCTTATAAATGCTTAATTTATCCTCAATTAAAGCAAGAATATTTATAAGCATTACATGTTCAAAGTCTATCAATTCAGTACCTGAATATTTACACCAATTTCTTGCTGAAGATCTATTTATAGCAGTTATAGGCTTACGTAATTGAGTAAACTAAGTCATTGAGTATCCATTAGAATACATTGTCAGCCACTGATCCATTGATGAATTATCACTACCTCCTCTACAGTATGCTTTATCATTACAAACAGATGCTAAACATGGATATGTACCAATAGTACTTAAATAACCACCATCATTAGGATTAGAACGTACAATAGATAATGGATATGCAGATACAAGAAATCCTTTTATTTGATCATACTGATCATATTTAGTAGCAGATGCTTCCTTAATTCTTATTTGTCCTGGTTCATTTCTAAGCTGAAATGGAGGAACCCATACCATTACTTCTCCGTCATAACCAGAAAGATCTGATTTAAGGCGAATAAATGCTCTTTGATACTCCTCCGCATTACAATTAAACTATTCTGCAAAATAATGAACATACATATCAAATGTGATGTCACTAGTTAAATTTGGATCTTGTAATGTTACAATTAATACCTGTCCTTCTGAAGTTTCCTTAAATGTTGCCGACATTGTTGTAATTTTTCCAACTTGAGTGTTCTTAGAATTACTGTCTGTCCATAACAATTGATTAAAGTCCGTAATTACAGGAGTTCCTTTTTGTTCATCAGACATATCACACATACTTATCTATAATCTTTTTGGATTTTGTGCAATACGTTCCTTTAACATGCTTATTCCAGGATTAGTAGACTCTAAAAGAAGTCTTACATAAAACATCTTATTTTTCTAATCTACTGCTGCTTTAAATTCAGAATCTGTATTTACAACTACTCCATTAGAATCACAAATTACAATTCCTTCTGTTTGGTACTTACTTTGATGGTGGTAACTATCTCGATATCCATTATTTCTATATATAGGAAGTTGCTATGCCTCTGAATCATTGAGTATAGTATTATTCATTTCCTAAGTAATTCCATCAATATAATTCCAATCATCAGGATCAAGCCAATATTGTAACTTTTTAGTCTTTGGGTTATACACACATCCTTTCATTCCTGATTGTACAGGCATCTTACTAAGAAGTTGCTATGTACCTACTTTAGTGCTAAAAGATCCTGACACATTCAATCCAGAATAAGTAATACCATAAGAATCTTCATCATAAGAATCTTCCCAAACTGGAACTACTTCACCATTTTTAGTTGCCGATGTTAATGTCTGCCCAGATTGAGTAGGAGTAGGAACACTTACAGAAAACTTATTTAATTCTGTTTCAAAATTAACCCAAGTAGGATGTAATGCGTCTACAGTAGCCTAGGTAGAAACGTCACTGCTTTGTACACTTGCTCCTCCAGGTATTGCAACCAAAATCTAGTTTTCTGAAGTAGGATCGTCTAATGTAGTTCCACCCGATGATGAAGCTGTAGAATTTATAGTAATTGTACCACTAGATGCGCTAAGCGTTACATTATTACCTGCTTTAAGGTTTAAAGTTTTAGCGGTACTACCATTAAAAGTATATTTATTAGTTCCTTCAGTGGTTCCTGAATTAACTTGTACAGTCAAAGATGATTTTACACTATTAGCAGCACCACCTGCTGAGGTGGAGCCTGCATAATTATGAGTATGTGATGTGATATTACCTGTTAAAACACTTTCAATATCCGCCTTAGTGAAAGAGGTCATCTCCTTAATCATAGTAACTATTTCCTCCTCTGTATAAGGGCAAGGGTAGATCTGATCATGTGTCCAAATCTCTTTAGTATCTTTTATAAATACTATTGATTGATATTTAATATCAGGATTCCCTGTTGTGACAGTACCTGCAATACCAAGTCTATATTGTGTGTTAGTTTCATTAGTAGAAAGTTTCTTCTAATTGAAGTCTTCTTTCTTTTTAAAGTGTATAAGTTTTTTATTTATAGCCATATTTAATATGATATTTGGAAATTACAGTATGCTAAGGAAACTTAACCTAGCATACTGTAATTATAAGTTATTTAAGAGTTATCTATAAAGATATTTCCAATACTCAATTTATTAAAGTTCAGTCCACTCGAGAAGACCATCTGCATAAGACTTTACAGTCGAAACTTGTGCTAAACCATTAGTTGCAACTTCGCCATTATCATTAAATCCTCCGATTGTTACTGCAACTCCAATAGTCTGTTTACCATCAACTTTATCACCAATAGTAGTAGTTACATAAGTACCATCAGTACCCTTAGTAACACCTTGAAGAGCGGTATCTGCTTTACCACCTTGAGCCGCAGTTGCGTATGCAGATGCTTCAGTATAAGCGGCGGAACCAAGACCCACAATGGAAGCCTGAAGCTCGTTATCAGACATCTCAAGATTTACAGTACCATTAGTAGTCTTATCAGCAGCCTTAAGAGTAATTGCTCCTGTCTTACCACCAAAGCTATTTACATAAGTACCTGAAGTAAGATTACCTACTTTAGTTTCTAAGTCATTCTTACCCTTGATAAGTTTAGCAATAGCAGTATTTACAGAATCCTGTGCTTTAGGATCTTCATAAGTTTCAACAACAGGAATTGCAGTGAGCTTAATATTGCTACCATCATAAACGTCAACCAAACTAGAAAGATCTACTTCAATAGCTTCCTTACCAGAATCAGTATTAAAGGTAAGAGTGAGTTTATGATCTGCTTCAGTAAACTTAGCATCAGAAAGCATTCCGTCCTTTACAAAAGAAGCAATATCTACTTTACCAAGATCAGCACCATCAATACCAGTAAGACGTAAGTACTTCTTACCTTCCTTATCTGCAGTTGAATCAACAGAGAAAGCAATAGTAGTAGATAATTCAGTGCCATCAAGAGCAAGTACTTTGTCACCTTCCTTTACACCAGTTACCGTAGCAGAAGGAATAGTTACAGATGCTTTAAGTCCAGACTTCCCTTGAGAAAGAGTTACATTACCAGTATTATCAAGATTAAGACTTACCACAGGAGCAGTACCAGTGGTTACTGCAATCGCATCCTTACCAGTCACGCTAGCAACTTTAGTATCTGCGGTAGATTGAGCAGCTTCAGCAGCAGCCTGTGCAGTAGCAGCATTAGTAATACCTGTGGTTGCATCAGTCTGCGCAGCAGTAATGCGAGTATCAAAATCTTCTGCTTGTGTAGTAAGAGTTGCAATATCTGTCTTTGCCTTATCAGCAGTAGACTTTACAGCAGCCAAATCAGCAGCTGCTGCAAAATCATCAACTGCTTGATAAGCTGCAGTTCCAAGACCGTGAACAGGAATCTCAGCAGTACCCCACTTAATGTTACCATTAGTAGTAGATTCAGTAACTTCTTTAGATGTTACAGTGACACCGTCTGTACCAACAGAAACAGTTGTACCTCCAGCACCTGTAAATGCAATAGTAGCTTCACCTCCAGGAGCTTCTGCTGAGTTAGTACCATCAGAAATCTTAGAGAAATACTTCTGTGCAGTTGTAGCAGCTTGGAGAGCTTTTACAGCAGTTTCAAGATTAGTAATCTTAGTCTTATAAGAATCAGGAATTGCGTAATACTGACCGTGTGTCCAGATTTCCTGAGTATCCTTTATAAATACAATATTATTAGTGTGTTCAGTTTGAAGAGCTGTAGTAAAGTTCTCCTTTTTTGCAATATGTATAAATTTAATAGCTGCCATAATTATTTAATATCCTCCCAAGATAATGCGTTAACAATTTTATAATCTACCGAACCTTCTGTTTCTGAATTTCCTTTAAGTGTAGCAATATCTGTTTTATTTGTTTCTACTTGAGCTTTTAATGTTGTTAAATCCTCAGTAGCAGTTTCTAGTTCAGATACCTTAGTATTTAAAGTATCGATTAAAGTAAGTTTCTCCTCTGTAATAAGAGTGCTTCCTTCTACCTTCTCTACATAGTTCTCAAGTTTGGTATCTGTATAATCCTTAGATTGCTTTAAGACATTAAGAAGAGAGCCTGTAGTTCCTTCCTCACCGTTAATTTTATTTAATGCGTCAGTGTGACCACCTACTACTTTAGACAAAGTGTCTACCTGACCAGCAACTGCATCTTTAGCGGTCTTAATAGCTTCGTCTGTTTGCTCCTTAGTATAATATCCCGAAAGGTCTATAGAACCACCGAGAGCATCCCAGGATTCACCGTTCCAAGCATAGTTAGTACCTGCGGGAATATTTCCATTAGCATTAACTACATTGTAGGTATCACCTACTTTCTGATCAGCCGAAGGAAGATCTGCATAATTATCTACAGAACCTTTATAAGAATATACTGAAGAGAGAGATGTTTTTACTTCCTCAATCTTATCAGACAAGGCTTTACCTTGCGAAGCAGCAAGTGCTTTAGTATCATCTGTAGATTCAAGATTAGCAATTACGTCAATCTTAGCAGCTGATGCATCTACACATACCCAATTTTCTGCTTCTGTATAAGCATTAGGAGCATCCTTAGGATCATAATTGGTAAGCATGTATTGCTTCCCAGTAGAAGGAATAGATACAACTAAACCATTATACACCCACAATGTACCATCACCACTATCCCAATGATCTGAAGTTAAAAGTGACTCAAATGAATCAGCAACAATTCTCGAATCTAACGGAGCTGCTTTTTTAACTTCTAAGTTTGCTGAAAAATTAAATGTACCTTTTGAACGTGCCATAATTTTTATTTATAAGTTATTCTAAATTTAGTAGCTCCGTTCTTGCCTGTACGAGTGAAAACATCATACGGAACTTTATTAATAGTCTCAGTAGTCTTAACGAAATTAGCATCAAGAGAAATAGTTTCGTACTTACCTGATAAAGTATTCAACATTTCAATTTTAGTAATAGTGTGTGCTGTTGCTGCTTTGAGTACATGATTTACTGCACCATTTTCAGCAGGGAGTTCATAACTGATTTCAAATGTCTTTGTACCTGGATCAACAAGAGGATATTCAGTTACTTTAGTAAGATCAGTTTTATCAGTAAAGTAGAATGGATAAGTCGCTTTAACTGTTAAAGAAGCTGTCTTAGTACCTCCAGGATATGCAAGAATACTGGTAGCAGTACCTCCTTTAGAATCCAAAGGAGTAGGACCAGCTGCAAAAGTTACACTACCTGAATAAACATTACTTCCATAAGTAAACGTACTTCCAGTAGGAGCAGTAATAGTAACATCACCAGCTTCACCAGCATAATCCTATTTCTTTGCATTATTAATTCGGATTTCACCTCTACTAACAGTAGATGAAATATCAGAAGTAGCATATACAGTTGTACCCACTTTTACTAACTTAGCTTTAGTTGTAGAAAGAGACAATGAAGGATCAACTTTAGTAGGTTGAATTGTAGGGAAGATGAGAATATCAAGAACATCACTTATCTCTTTACCCTTTAATTCAGATACCTTAGTACCTGCTTTAATACCTCCAAGAGCATTAACAGTAGCAATACTGTTATCTAACTTTGAAGCGTATGTAACATTAGCAGACATGTTCTCAAGAACATCTTTTACCTGCTCAAGAAGACTTCTATCATCAGCAGTAAGAAGTTTGTTACCAAGACTTACTACAACTGTAGTATCATCTTGCTTAGTAAAAGTAAAAGTGTTTGTTGAATCCTCAAATTCAACATTTTTAATTCTTTCACCATCGATACCATAACGAGTTCCATTCATTAACAACTCGCCAGTATCTGTGGCAAAATAAAGAGCGTCATTAAATTTTGAAGGCGTGTCAGATGAATAAGCATATAACACTCTTTTACCTCTTAAAAAATTAACTTTCATTAATTACGAGATTTAATTATTTAAAATTATATATCTAAAGATATGGACTATAAAAATTAAACCTGAGCAATTTTATCGTTATAAAGATTACCATCATGGAGCTATGCTAACTCCAAATCTGTCCTACGTTTAGTTTCCTCAGACATTTCCTTTTTATAATCACGATCTGTTTGTGCTTTAAACCAGTCTACTTTGTATTGCATATCTATTTTCTGTTTTTCTAATTGCATTTTCTCTTGGTTAAGCTGTTCTACCTTTTTGTTTGCTGCTTCTAATTGTTTAGACGCTTGTTGTAATTGCTATTCGAGTTCTTGAGCTTTTTGAGATAATTGCTGTAGTTGATTATTCTCTGCTTTCTGCTTTTTCATAGCAATCTTAACTTTCTATTTAAGATCAGGCAAATTCTTACTAGTTAAAGCATCCATTACAATATCAGGAGGTAATGCACCTACTTTTACAAATTCAGGTACAATAGCCTTAATCTATTCAAGATCTTTAACTGCTTCCGAACTTGTAACTACACGAATATCGTAATCTGTCATAGTAAAGTATTCAGGAAGTGCAGTAAATATCTTCTAATACTTATCCCCAAGTACTAACGTACCTGTTAAACCATTAGCAAAAACTCTTTTAGATAGATTCAAACAATCAAGTAATATTTCATTCACTACTAAATCCATCTAATGATAATATTGCTTGGTTATAATGAATGAATTATTTACTCCTTGCTTAATATTAGTTACTGCATCTTTTTGCTCAATTCCATTTAATCTTTCTCTGAAGACACCTGTAATTGATGATGTAGTAGCTTCTATAGAATCTAATGCAACTTGTATAGACTGAATTGCTTGCACTTTAATGGTATCATCATAACCATTAAAAATAGTATTTAACGGTCCAGAAGATGTAGCTCTACCTTCATCAGAAGAATTTAATAATGCAATACCTTGCTTCTTTAATTCTATCCATCGGGCAATACGTTCAGGCATATTAACACCTAAATGTGCAGGGATTAATGTTTCATCAATCCAATCACCTACTGTACCGCTATTAGCTATCAAATTATCACGATAGAAGTTCAAAAGGTCATACCTCAATTATTTGTAAATTAGACTATCTCATATATTAATCTAGTTAATATTCTCGCGCTTTATTTATTATTCTATTAGAATAGTCGTTGATCCAATTTATTTATAAAATAGGATGCTGATTTTCATTTCAAAGATTTCTCAGCAATTCACGAGATTTTAGCAGGACTGGTAAGACGTTAATCCTGCAAATGTGCACATGCAAGCACCATAGAGTAAGGTTCTGAACTTCTATTCAAGAAATACACACCGTTTATAGATAATCCGCAATAGTTAGGATTAGATTTACTACGTTGAACATCCTCAACTTTACCTGTAAGTATATAAATCTCTTCTCCTATTCTAATAGTTTCATATCTCTACATGACAAAATTCTTATCAACCTCCAACCACTCTACCTCATAAACAGGTATCAATTCCCAATTAATACCGTGATGTCCTACCGTTGGATACCCAGGAGTAACTTCTACACCCGCCATTAGTCCATCTGTCATAGGTCTACCTGTCTTATCATTCTACATTCTAACATAATACATTGAATTGTCATATATGGATTGCCAATGACTTTCTAAAAGATCTCTATCTTTTTGAGACATTTTCTTTCCATATTTATTAAGAATTTCATTCTTTGACATCCAATTTCTTACAACTGCTCGATAAGAATTTTTAATGTATGGTGATTCAAGATTTCTATCTATAAATGTATTTAATGGATTTAATACTCTTATCTTTATATTATCTCCACTTACAGTAGGTTCTACTTTATAAAAAGTAAATCCTGTTATAAGCAAATCCATTATCAAATTCCTAAGAGAAGGTATTAAATCAGTATCTCTAGATTGAATAATGTAATCAACAACATTCTACGCTGCTGCTTCATATTCTGAAACAAAAGTATTATCAATAGAGTCTTTTATATCTTCAATCTATTCTGCGATTAAGGGATCATCTGTATCTTTACCATTCATAAATTTCAAGATACTCTATTTAAGATGCCCTTTTAAAAATGAATGTATTTCAGAAACAACCTTTAATTGCTTTTCGCGATCCATGTTAGAAATGGTTTCACTATCTTTACAATACACTTTTGGAATTATAGGCATACTTAAGTATTCACCTACTAAAGCATCTATATGCTTCTTTATAAGAGGAGTAAAATTAAGTTCAGTAGGAGTACTTGTACCAAATTTCTCTTCAAGATACTTAAACTGATCTTTATCTCTTACTCCATTGTAGTAGTTGTATGCTTTCTACAAATTCCATTTCGGATAAACTAATTCATTGATAGTAGTATCCGTTTTTTCAATTAATTCATCCTTCGTCATTACAACTACATGATTTATTAATTGGCTAGCATAAATACGGTTGAACCTTTTCCATACGTCCGTATGTGCATAGATGAAACTTACGTTGTCTAATAAATTCTCTCAACTATTTAACAAATGCTTCATCATCTAAATATGCACAAAACTACATTGGTTCATATTCTCCTTGAGGATATAAAGTTACCGTATAACCTTCAGGTTCAAGTGCTTCTACCTCAAGTTTTCCAATATATTCCTTCTTATAGAATGTCCGTATAAAATCTAGTGTCAGTTGTTCTATATCCGTAATTGACATACTATCCAAAGTCATTATTCCAATTTATATCTGGCTATTTCTTATTAGGAATTACTCCCCATCTTTTACGTCCATCATTATCAACATAATACCCAATATTACAACTATTATCTTCTGTATAAACTTCTACTTGTTTGGGAACTCTGCCTTCTAACTCTTCGTTAGCTAAGAGTGCCATCAATTATGTTATCCTATAGGCTTTTTATCCTATAGTTCTTATAGTTTCCTATAAGTTCAGCATATATTTTCACCTTCAGCATTATCTGTTAAGGGTTCCGCACTCGTGGGAGGATTATTACTCTCTTTAACGTTCACCTCCTATGCGTTACGGTGCTCAGTGATTAACTGAGTTACCTCGGTGTTAGCATAATGATTAAACTTATCGAATTTTCTTTTTAAATAGCAGCTGCTGTCGTCGTATAATAAATGAAATAGATTTATTAAATTTTGTCGAGCCTATGTATGTATTCTATACATGTCATCTCGTTTTTCATAAAAAATTCCAGTTTTAATTCCTTTATCTGCAAACCATTTTTGCATTTCGACAAATATATTATCTAATTTACCACAGATGTTAAAAGAAGCTCTTATTCCATAATTTACCATTCTGTGTTTAGGGTTGGGCTTTCGCAAACATGTAGTAAAGCATCCATCTCCATCAAAATACCCTCTTATAAAATGTCTAATTAATTCATCTGAAATTTTCGGCAAACTTAGTTGTTTATATGTTTTGTTTTGAACAATTCCATACTTTGCTAAATCTTCACACATTGTTTTACTGTTTAAAAATAAAGCAATACTTCCTTTATTTTTAACAGCTCTTCCTCGTACTTTAGCTTTTGATTCATACCCTTTCATTGTGTAAACTCCCGCGTTGGGACTAATCACTTTTAAGTATTCAAATAATTCTTTATCTTTTTCATTTATATGTAACTTAATTTGATTATCCGTGTTTACACTCCCGTCAGACATTAAAAGACCAAGTAAATATGCTTGAATTTCAGTCTTAATCTCTTTAAAGAAAGTATGTCTAACTTCTTTTTTAGCTGTTGTACTTTTTGTTAAAGGACAATTCTCTTCAATGTATTTTAATTGTTTCAAAAAAGAATGATTACTCATTTTGATATTTATTTAAAAATTATTAATCACGTTAGCCTTCTCCGATTTTGCGGAATTTTTTAATTAGTGTATTTCTACACTATTCGGCATGTAAACTCTACCGAAAGCCGCGACAATATCAAATCTACGTTTATTATCATCAGTATAGTTGTTTAATTCATCAAGCATTTCATCAAACCACATTTCTTCCCAGTTATCGTTAATGAAATCTGCAATTAAATCAGTTTGATGTGCGATAATAGCCGCAGTAGCAGGTGTACCAAACTACTTATTAGTATTACGTAAGCTCTCGCTAAGAGTAGCTCTAGGACGTCTCATAAACCATTTGATGTACCCCATAGTTCTTGCCCAAGGTACGATAGACATACGAGTTGCTTCAACATTAATCATAGCATTATAATACTACGCTAGTCGTATAGCAATTTTATAACACTCTCGAATATCTTGTGGTCTATCTTTATAAATAGCAACCACTTTAGGAGGTTCTTGACCGTATGCCCTTTTTAATACTACTGCACAAAAATCAGATGGATTTTTAGTATATTCAGATGTTTGAGATGCACCAATATCAATACCGTCTATACCTATTACATACAGATTATTGATTCGTTCAGAAGGTGCTACCCATTCAACATCCCCATCTTCATTTCGTTTTGTAGGAAGAGTCCATAAAGGATGTTCTAATATTTTAACCTTACCAGTTTTATAAGGCTTCCATATAAATCCATTAATTGTCTCTTGAGTTTGTTTTTTATCTTTAAAAGTATACTCCAACCAACCTACATCTATTGGAGGACATTTATGTAATGCTCTAATGTTCGTAAGCTGTTCTGTTATATATAATTTATTAAACTTATTAACAACACCTGCAGAAAATGCTTCTTGATCAGTAAATGGAAACTCTGCACAATGTAACATTAACACATCAGGTGTATTAATCTTTTTTGCACGCTCTTCAAGTTGCCATTCTTTTACTTTTTCAGTATCAACAAAACCTCTATGTTCTAAGAATCTTTTTCTATTCTTAGGTATCTTTGTACACGGTACAAAGAAAGAAGTTATTGAAGTTTCACCTGTCTAAGTGTAGTTATGTCTAAATGGAAGTATACCAAATGAATCAGGGTTATAAAACATAGATTTAAGACCATCTAATGCTTCTTTGGTATCACCTGAAGTACCTCCTACAAGTCTTAATCCCCAAGCCTATCCTGGAGGACCAACAAGTGCTTCTGACTGAACATACGCTTTGGCTAAGTTACGCCAGCTACCTGCTTCTTCAAAGACTAGCAAATCAGTACGATAACCACGAATCTTATTCGGCTTGTCTGCAACAATTCCTATTATTTCAGACATCCATCCAGTTTCTACTTTCTGACCATCTATCATTTTTAATACAGATGCTTTTTTATGATCAGATTTGTCTACTACCTAACGAAGTTTAAAGAAACCTCCTCCTGTGTTATCATTTAAGAATGATAAGCAATTCCAAACTTTTCCTAATGTATTCGTTAAATAATCAGAGTTAAATGCAGTTACTAAGTTTATACTATTCTTAGTACTATTATATGAGTTAGCTACAACTGCCGATAATAATTCTGAATATCCTACCTCGCGAGATTTCATTATACAAGCATTTAAACGTAGCTTTCTGCATAATTCGATATAATGGAACATCTCATACTAACCTGCATAGAAAGCAGGGAATATATAAGCACGACCACCACCTGCTTTGGAGGTGTTATCGAGATCCATCAACTAGAAAAAGTTAAGAAAGAAATAATTATCACCTGTAATAGTATATCCATTTACTGTCATTCCATGTTTACAACGTTTGTATTGTGTCCTCCAGAAATCAGCAAATGCTTTACTTCCTCTACGGAAGGATGTATACTATCCAGTTCTTAAGAATGTTTCTCTCGGCTCAGTAAACCAATCTGGATCAAAATCTAATCCTTTATCTTTAGTAATAGGTCTATACCCTGTTAATTCGTATGATAAATTAATATCAAAGAAATCAATTTTATCATTTAAAGAAAAATCCCAGTCTACAAACGTATTAACTGGCTCCTCAATAACTTCATCATCGGGAATTATCTTTATAACATCTTTGACCTCATTTACTAATGATTGGATCTCATCTGGTAATTCAACTTTCTTCTTTTTTGCCATAATTATATATCATCAGGCATAAAGCCGTCCTCGAAACCTCCTCTAAGAGATGAGCTAGATTCTATCTCTTTTTTAACTTGTGCTTCAAGCTACAAAAGAGTTTCATGAACTTTTATGATATTCTACATTTCAACTTGTAAATCCTTCACTTTATAAATAGGAGTTCCGTCTTCTTTACGGTCAGTTAAAGGATCTACTGTTGTAAAATATTCTATAAACTTATCACACATTTCCTAAGCTGCTTTTAACATCTTTATAGATCGATTTGATTCTTGTAAAGATTTGTATTTTCTACAAGCAGTTCGGAATGTAGGATCATTAAATTCCTCTTCTGTTAAGTTTGCATCTTTTAATGATTCTTGATGTCGTTCTTGCTCATCGTAATCTGAGTATGGACTCCTCCACCAGATTGCTAACACTATATATGTTAACTCTCTGTATGCACGAAGGCCCTACTCACCAGTAGGATCTTCCTTGCATTTATTTCTATTCTTTTCAAAGAGAGCTTTAAATTCTCTTATAAGTAAGGCTTCTGGACTATTAATAATTACCTGATTAGTTCGATTGTCTAATTCAAATATATTATTAATCACTTTTTCTTCTTTACTACAGATTGCGCCTGACGGAAGCGATTTCTGATTCTATTAAACCCTACAGGATTTTCTTTTTTAGAATAACTTTCCGCGTGGCTATCGAAAAGCCCGCTTCTGAAATGAGCTGGAATCTCACTAGCTACACTATCTCTGCCAACAGTTCCAATTGTTATTGTATTGGGCCAAATTAAAAGATCTCCACCAGTACCTTCTATTACTTCATCTCGTGCGTTAAGATTTTTATCACTTATCGTATAATACCTACCTCCTCTGTAGATGTCTCTTGCAGGAGTATCTCCATTTCCGACAACCTTTTTATTCTTACCTCCGCCATCAAATTTATTAACCTTTCTGCCACATTTAAACTCTTCAACTGCGTTCTTAGGTTTACTTACTTTCTTACCTGCACGAGCTTTCTGTACACACTTCTTACAGATGGTTCCGCCAACTTTATAGTATCTCATTTCAGTGCCTTCAGGACAGATTCCACGAAGTTGTCTAACGTATGCAAGTTTAGCACCACGCCTTGCAGATTGTACACCTTGCATCTATTGTACTATACCTTGAATAGCTTGTGCTATTTGCTGTGCTTGAGGATCGCCCTACTGAGCAGCTTGCATTATCTGTTCAATTTGTTGTTTAGCTTCCTAATTACCCTGCATTGCTGCTTGAACAAGCTGGATAATCTGTTGTTGCATTTGTTCGTCCATATTATACTTTAATTAAATCCTTAGTATTATAAATAGCTTCTTGTACGTAACCATCTTTTGTAAACCAACGACATCTAATACCAATAAGTACAGCTTTCTTATCTGTAAACTTATCAGGATCATGTTTAAAGATATTAGTTTCTTTTTTAATAACTAACATAGTTGGCTTATTAGGAATATCTTGTCTTAGTGTGACTATATCTCCTGCATTAAAATAAACATTATTCTCTTCCATTTTCTTTAATTTTTTTAAATCTTTCCTCTAATCCTTCATTGACCACAGATATAACTGCACTCTCACCTATAAGCCACAAACCTTGCTTAAAGAATGGCACAGGCATAGCCATACGCTTATCATAAAATACTACATCGCCTGGCTGAAGATATTTACAGTCAGGACCAACTTCTTGTACTGCCCCTGTAAGTATAACTGTTTCTTCTTGTTCAAATTTACCTGTATCTTGTGATTTGTGATACCCAGGATCAAATCCACCTGTATCAATTATAAGATTAGTTGCTTTATCTATTGTAACCTTTTGGAAAGGATTTTGTTCAAACGGTTTAAGAAGTACTTTATTAAACATAGGTTTGATTTCCATCTTATCCACGTTTGATCCAATTTCCTCAGCTACCTTCTGTAAATTCTCAATATGAGATTTCAATCTCTCTGCATATTCATCTACTTGATTATTATATTTAGTTGCTTCATTACGAGCAATAATATCTTCAATGTGATTTTCTGCCATGTTAAACTGCTCACCACCAACAATCTTCTGTGCGAGCTTTTCCTCTTCAGTCATTACAATTCTATTTGCCATAATTCATTTACCATTTACCTGCAGGACATTCTGCATATTTAGCTTTTGTTTTTGATTTTAATATACAACCACAACCTTTATAATATCCTTCTTTTGCTACCGTTGAAACATCATTTGTTTTAGGATTCAACCATCCCTTACTATTACATTGACCTCCCATAAACGGAATAAACAAAGGACATTCTTTACATATCTTCATTCTTTCATCGCTCAATTCTGTATTTATATCTAATATATTTTTTACTGTTCCTTCAACAATTTGTCCAACATTCCACATAACTCAATATTCTATATGTTTGCGTTTATTTCTCTTAGCTTCTAATTGAATCTTTTTCTTATAATCATATAACATACGTTCTACTTCCTTTTTAAGATAAGGACAATGGTATAATGTGTTTTTACCATTGTGATCATAATGATTGATAATTAAATCCTTGATAATGAAATCAGGATTTAATTTCTGAAGCATCCATGCGTATGTGGATAATTGTAATGCATAATGATAATAATTTACGTCATCGAGATTGTTTAAAGGATATTTCATCTTAGCAGAACTCTTGGTTTTTGAATCATAGAAGCTCTTCTGCTTGATTTCTTTATTTGTTTTATGATCTGCTAATATGAGTTCATTACCATTTTTAATGATTAAATCAATTTGCCCTGCAATCCTAAGAATACCATCATCAGATTCTCTATAAATAAGATACTCAGGATATACACCCTTTTCTAAATCTAAATCAGAATAATCTTTTTTACAAGTGAATTTTCCTCCAATCCCAAATTTACTTACATCACATTTAGTACCTGCATCGTAAAAACTATGTTCTATCTCTGCGTGCATCTTAGTACCCCTCTCACATGCTTCATCTTTAGTAGCTTGCCATTCATCAAGAATATTTTGTTGCTCTCTGTTGAAATCATTCTCAGATATGTTATAAAGATTAAGAAGCTCTTTATTAAACTTATGAGATGATAATAAAGACTTCTTTTCCATATTCCAAGATTCTTTAGGAAGCAATTTTTCTAATGCTTTATAAGCACTCCAAAAATCTTCATCAAATGGCTGAGTATAACTGTGGATTAATGTTGTAACACTAACATACTTCTTATCTGGGTCAGTTAAAGAAGAATACTCATGTGTATCTTCTACAAACCCTACATTTCCATTAATTTTATCATATTTCATTCAACATAAACATTTAAAATTTAACATTGGTTTGTAATTACAAATTTAATAATTAAGTTTGTTAGTACAAAATGAGATCTGACACAACATATATTATTATATATAATACACGATGAAAATTATGACTTTTGCAGAGTTTTACAACTATTACACAAATGATTATGGAAATGGTGTAGATAATGATAATGAGAATATTCCGTTTTATAAGAATGGATATAAAATAAAGATAAAGAAAGAGAATAGAGGTAAGTTTACTGAAACTAAAAAGAGAACAGGTAAAACTACTGAGGAATTAGCACATAGCAAAAATCCTCTTACTAGGAAGAGAGCTATTTTTGCTTTAAATGCTAGAAAATGGAATCATAAATGAAATATAGTGATATATTCGCAACTTATAATGTAGTTAAACCTCCTGAGATTGATGAGGATATATTAACAGATGACACAATGTTAGATTTTTATGGAGATGATATAGAGATTGATTATCCATTTGATAACACTCTTATATTTGCTAATAATACTCCTGAATTTGTAGATGAAAATATCCCTAAGAATAGTGACCCTACAATCACATCTTTAACTAACAATATATTAAATACAGGTAGATCTTTACTTGGTAATAAATATATTTCAGGAGGTAACTCTCCTGATAAGGGATTTGATTGTTCAGGATATTTGCAGTATGTATTTAAGCAGAATGGAATTGATCTTCCTAAGAGTACTGAAGGAATATTTAAAGCAGGTACAGAAGTATCTTTAAATAATCTTCAAGTAGGAGATATTATATGTAGTAAAGGAAGCGGTGCTTCAGGTAGGCACGTCTCAATGGTTAGTAGAATAGGTTCAGATGGAAGTATATATGTATTAGAAGCTAAAGGCAAAGATTATGGAGTTGTAGAGGATAAATTCACTAAACCTACTTCTAGTATTATAACCATTAGACGTGTAATCAATCAAGGAGGATCTATTTCTAATACTGTACAAGCTCCTCAGAAATATAAAACTAAAGAATCTTTTTCTAATTCGTTGATAGCAGCTTATAAACAAGAGTTGACTAAGAAAGGATTAAATCCTGAGTATGCTTACGCTTTAACTGCTCAAGATGCATTAGAATCAGGATGGGGTAAACATGTTACAGGTAAATATAATTATGGAGGAATTAATGCCAGTAAGAATGCTCCTGGGACTTATAAATACACTACACAATGGGATCCAAATAAAGGAATGTATAAAACTAAAACTAAGTTTAGAGATTTCAGTTCTTTAAATGATTATTGTAGATTCAAAATTAATTTGGTGTCTAATAGTAGATATAATATTTTTAATAGAGTTGCTGCTAATAAACCTTACGATTTTGCAATGACCTTATTAGTAAGTGGATATGGTAGTGACAGAGGAGGTCCTCATTCTAGAAAATATGCATCTGATGTAACTAAAATTTATAATTCAATTAAAAAATGATCAAATATTTAATTAATAAGAAACCTCCTCGATTTTATAAATCAGGAGGAATGATTCGTGTATATAGAGAAGGAGGAGTTTAGAATAAATATGATTTCTCTGGATTAAAAACAGGTGGTAGAAAATATAATGTAGATAATCTAAATTATATTGCGGATAGATTATCTAACTTAAATCTTAAATAGAAATGTGCAATTCTTGCTACGATTATTTAGGAATCTGGAGGAGATCCGTTTGCAATAAATGGTAGTTTTAAAGGATTGATTTAGTGGGGTACTGATAGAATAGGAAATAATTATAGCAGATCCTATTCTCCTACGCAAGCATTAGATCTTCAAATTAAGTTAATTAATGACACAATTAATAATACAACAGATAGAAAGAGTTGGAACTCTGGAGGTTCTGCTAATGGGTATAGTAGTAAAAGAACTGCTTATAAAGTTTTTTCAGATCCTAATGCAACTTTGGAACAGATTAATCATGCGTTAGTAAATGGATTTGTTAGACCTGGGCAAAGAGAAAAAGAAGCTAGAGAAAGATATGCAATAGCACAACAGTTGTATGATATAATGAGTGCATACGAACAACCTGCTCTTCCTACTGATGAAGAAGTTAAACAACAACTTAATAAAGATTATTCAAATTATATATTTAATCCTAGTGAATATACAAGTGATAAAACATTAAAGGAATTAAGGAATGATCCAACTACAGCCCCAACAGATCAAACTTTAGCTTATAGATTTGGAGGATTAATTCGCTTCTTAAAAGGCGGAGGTAAATAGAAAAAAATTACTACAGGAGGTCGTTATGCAGATGGGACATATTACAAATTTGTAAGTGAAATGTTTCCTGCTCTTTACAAGGAATGGCGAAAAAGAGGTGTTGATGATGCTCAAGCAAGAAATCTTGCAACTTGGGGGACTTAGCAAGCAGCTCATGAATCCTCGTATGGTCGTTCTAATCTGGCAGATAGATATAACTATGGAGGTCTAAGTGGAGGTACAGTAGATAATTGGCAATCTTTTAATGATATAGATGATTATGCTAGAGGATATGTTAATACTCTTGAAACGAATTTTAAGCATTGTAGAAATGCTAAAAATCTTTATGAGTTTACATACGGTTTACAAGGATATGATAAACAATACTGTGGAGGTGAATCAGTACAACAATATCTCAATAATTTAAAAGGTGTACAAAGAAGAACTCTTGATAACTTAAATAAATATCTTCAGACTAATCCTGCTATTTTTCAACCTACTCAAACCACACCTACTGACGAAGAGATTAAGAAGCAGCTTAATATAAGTTATGATAATTCTTTTTTTAACGCAGATGGTACAATAAAGGTTCCACAAAATCAATTTTTGGAATATGTAGGAGTGAAGCAATTTAATCCTAATGATCCATTTAGACTTTCTAAATAATGGCAGTAAACTTTAAAGATATATTTGCTACATACAATGTAGTTAAACCTCCTAAATTGAGTACGTTTACTTTTGAAGATCCTGATGATTATGATGACTATTAGGATCTTCCTGCGTATCAATCAGTTGATTGGAGTAAATACTATACTGATCCAACAGCTGAGTTTGTAGATGAGGAGGAAAAACCAAAAAAGAAGACAATGAATAATTTAAAAAATATTGATATAGAAGATCTTCTTAAACGAGAAGGAATTACTAGTGTTAATGGTAAACAGATTAAGTTTGGTAATAAAGCATTAAGAACTTCTAATATTGGTTCAAAGACTAGTAATCATAGACGTAAAGATCCAGATACTGGAAATGCTATGGCTAGAGATATTTCTATTGTTGGAGGAACAACTAAAGATTATCAAGATTTCATGAGGATTCTTACTTCTAATGAAACTGTTAAATCATATATGTCCCAGAAAGGATGGGGTATTATAAATGAGATAACTCCTGAGATTCTCTCAAGAACAGGTGGTACTGGACCTCATTTTCATTTTGGTCCTGATACTTGGGCAGTAAGAACATGGAATAAGTGGGTACAATCACCTACTACTGATGTAACTATTAGTATTTAAAAAATGGAAGAGGATTACAAAACAACTGATCTAGGACAATCTAATGAATAGTATAGAGGTGTGCCATATTAGCTTGAGTACATGACACAACCTATAAATCCATTTAGTAGTTCTTAGCCTTTTAGTGCAGAATGGAATAGGAAGTTTACTAGAAGTGCACTTGAAGCTAAATAGGATGAGGAATAGAGTAAAATAGAAACTTTAATAACTCAAGGATACTTACCTGAAATTTATAAAGGTATGACACTTCCTCCTTCTATGTTAAATGATCTTTGGAATAAATTTGAACAAGACTAGGCTTATAAGTCGGGGTAGCCTCAATTAAGGACAGGGTTGAGTGATGCCGAACTGGAAAGAAATAGACAGCAAAGAGAATAGGCAGTAAGAATGAATCAACTAACTAATGGTTTCTTTCTTAACATGTATGGTTCAAATCCAGTTAGTGACAGATATGCATACGAAAACCCCAGTCTTATAAATTAGCGATTTGCATAGAATGCTAGAATCGCTTACGGAGTTGCTCTTGCTCCTTTCATGGGAGGGGCATTTGGTAATTCTGCTGCTGGAACTATGTTTGGATTAAGTCAAGGTTTTATGCCATTTGATTAGTTATTCGGAACATTTCGCAGAGGTTTTCAATATGGGGCAAATGATGCTGTAGATGCATGGGTGAATGGAAATAGCGGTTTTTTTAATGAAGATTGGGCATCATAGAATCCTAGAACTGCATTACTTGGAAATTTATTAGGAGACATTTATGCTGGTAAGGCAGTAAATGGTGCTAGTAGGGCAGTTTCTGATGTAAGAACTATGTGGAATAATGCAGCGAATGAAGCACGTAATAAAGTTGCATTAGAAGTACGTCAAGATGTTGCACCATCTCCTTATAATGGGTTAGAAATAACAGGTCCAACTAAAGCTATAGAAGCAAGACCACAACGTGCAATAACAAGTACATCAGAAGCTCCTAAAGCATTACCTGCACCAGAAGTTAAAGTAACTCCTATAAAATATTCTTTAGAAGAAGGTAATGTTCCAAATTTTGAATATAACCCAGATATTAGTTATTCTGAGATGCTTGGAATTGATAAAGGTTATGAAGACGCAATACGATTTGGATTAGAACGTCCTTTGGTAAATACAGCTGAAGCTACAAGTCGTGTTGAAGCAATAAAACAATCTGCGATAGACTAGTTAAATAATTATATTCGTAAAACATTTGGTGACCACGAGGCACTCACTCCAGAAGGTACAGAAGCTGTAATGGATGTGCGCCCTTATAATACAGGAAGTACTACTGAGTACATGTAGAAAATATTCGGAAACATGGATGAGTCTAATCCAATTTTAGTAACTGATCATTCTCCAAATAACGAATCTCAATCTTACTTATTAACTAAACAAATTATAGCTGAATAGGCTAAGAAAATGGCAGAGGAAACAGCATTGGCTTCAGCAGAAGGTAGAACTCCTAGAAAAATTCCTCAATTGGAATTAGACGAAGAAAGAGTAAACCCAAATGGTGAACCTGTAAGAAAGATAGATCCTTTATCTATGTAGTTTTATAGAGGTGTAATACGTAAATTAGCTACAGAACCTATAAGGGGTTTGGATACAGGATCTGGAGAATATTCTGCACTGCCGCTTTCTAATTTTATTGCTAGAGTAAAGTCACTATCTATTCCAGATATTGAAAAATGGAAAATGATACGAGACTATGTTAAAACACCTTAGATATTTTATAAGCCTTCTGCAGATGGTCCTTTAAATTTAAATTACGACTATTCCACTGATTCATATCCTATGGTTTTAGGTAATTTAGAAAGACCTAAACGAATGCACGTTGAACCAGCTAATTTTTCACACATAGAACTTTTAAATGGGTTTGGATAGAATTCTGATAATTGGTAGATGTTTAGGGTTGATGGAAAGTTCAAACCTTCCGAAGAAGTACTATCAACAAATCCAATGTGGGCACCTTTTGTCAGACAGGCTAAACTAGGATTTCCTTATTTCTATAATTATCCTATTGCGACATTTAAGAAAAAAGGAGGAAAACTAATAAAACAGTATTTCTAATGGAATTTATAAAGAAATTAATAATGTCTCATTCAGGCGTTAGCAGCAAACGCTTATGTGGGATACTGGGATTTATTGTTATAGTATGTATTATGATAATATTTCCTATATTTAAAATAGACACTCCTAATTGTATGGATACATTTATAATAAGTATTGTAAGTTTGTTAGGAGTAGATAGTATTACAGGAATTTTTAAGAAGTTTGATAATGGCTGAAGGTAGAAGACATCAACCTATTTCTAAAGAAGAAAAGATTAGTGAAAATATAAGAAATTTAATAATTATTTATCGAGCCTATTAGTTTCTTCATACATCTCCTCCTAAGGAATTTCTAGATCCTTCTAAACTTATGACTAATCCTCAAGCAAAAAGTCTTTACGAGAGTATGTTAAAAGAAACATATCTTGATACTTTAAATAAATCATACAAACAAAATTATCAAGATTTAGCAAACGATAAAGATGTTCAAAATTACATTAAAACTCTTCCAGAAGATCCTACCAAGCGTGCAGATGCAATGCTCTATGATATAGCAAATAATATATATTTAACTAATTATAGAGATCTTTCTAAAGAAGATTAGGAGGACATAAATCAAGGAAAAACTCAAATCTATAGTAGTTATTCTGACGGAAAGGGACGTGGCGATTGGGTTGATATTGAAGGATTTAAAGCAAATAACAATGCAGTATATACTGATGAAAAAGGAAACCCTATGTCAATATAGGTAACAGGTCCTTCTTTTACTCTTGCTAAAAGATTAATAGATGAGAAAATAAAACTTAATCCGCAATTCTTTATAACCCCTGAAGATAGCACAGATAAGGCACTATCAGATTGGGAGATTGGTCTTACTTGGGCAGGTGCTATTACTGCAGTAGTTGCGGCGGTGGCTCTTGCTGTTGCTTCAGCTGGTACTGCATCTGCTGCATCTGCTGCTATGATATACACAGCTGCTGCTTGGGTTGGTACAGCTATTAGCGCAGGAGGGACTATTGTGGATGGAATTTAGGCAGTTCGCGCCCATGAACGTGGAGATGAAGATGAAGCAACAACTAATTCTATAGAAGCAGTTGTAGGAGCAGTTTGTATGCTTGCTGGTCCTACAGCAAAAATGCTTTTAAAAACTGCTAAAACCCCAGCAACAAAATCAGTTTTATCATTCTTTGCTTCATCAGCCTTTGACTTTGGATCAGAAGCCGCTTTAGATACTTACGGATTTGTGAAATATTATAACGAACAAGATAATACTACCACTAATCAAAATGCTGAATTGAATAACAAAGCATTAGCGTTAAGAGATAAATTTGAAAATACAATAGCGTAGTTAGACAGAGAAATTCAATTAAAAGCAGTAGCTCAACAAAAAAAAGTCTGGGAAGGAGAAAAGGCTCAAGGCAAACATATTTGGTCCGAAAATGATTTTTTTAGCAGTATTAAAAGAAGAGATGAACTTAACGGAGTTACAAAAACCTCTCGGCTTGGTAATAGAGTTGCTCCACTTAATAATAAGTTTGGCACAGACGAAACTTTATATGATGTAGGACATTTAACGCAAGAATATTTAAATGGAGATGCTTCAATGTTTCGTCCACACCAGCCTCGATCTGCGGAATCTATAATGCGTAGATTAACAGGAATCCCAGAAGAGAAAGTTGAAGAACCTGTTCAAGAAACATCTAAACCAAGTTTAGCATCAAAAATGTCTAATTATCTTACTAATTATGTTGGGTATTTAAATAACACTCCAGAAGTAGATAACGGTGCATATAATTTTTATAACGCAGATAATGAAATGATTGCAGGATTCTCAGATAGATAGCAAGCAGCAGATTGGTATGCAAAACAAATGTCAGGATTCGGAAATGGAAGATAATGATATTTCAATAGAAGCAATGCGGAATTACCTAAAAGGTGTATATTATAAAGATAAGTTAGATGAGGATACTCTTTCTCCTATATTTGATAATTCTAATGATTATAATAATGTAGATAAAATGAGCGATTTTATTATTAATTCTCATTTTGACTATTATTACAATAATCCTGATTACATTCATTTAGACGCAGATCCTCAAAAAGTTGAAGTAGAAGCATGGGAACCTATATTTCTAAAAACATGGTATCCTATAGGACATCCTTGGCGTGATTACTCTGATGATACTATGCCTATAGGACATAGTGAATTAGATGTAGGAGATAGAAGGGTTACTAGATATTTCGATGATGACGATTATAATTTAGTAACAAATAATTGTTCTGATGCAACAAGAGAAGCATTAGAAGCTGTGTTCGGAAAAGAAGCAGGTATAATAGGTTTTACAACTCCTGGTGATGTTAGAGATTTCGCGATTGGCAACCTAATAATTACAATATAACATGACAAACGAAGAACTACAAAAATTAAATTCCTTATATCCTTATAAATTAAAAGATGTTCCCGTAGATTAGTACTCTTACTATTTATCAAATTTTGAGAACGTATCTAAAGATAGGCTTGATTCTATATTTGGAAGGTTACACGATAAATCTCCCGAGATATATGAATTTAGTGATGAATAGCTTGAATCTATGAGAAAGTTCCTTGAATAGGACGTTAGACCAAGATTGGTTAAAGCAAGAAAAAATGAAAAACTTCCTTATGATGACGTAGAAGAATATACTGACTTAACTAATCCTCAATTAATGATATTTGGTACTACTCATCTTAATAGGATGAGTAGTAAATTTGGGGGATCAGGCACTTTGACGGGAGCCTATTTCCCTGAAGAGGATTTTGTATACTTGGACTCTAATCAAGAACATCAGCCTATAGCTGATGTAACTCTCATGCACGAACTAGACCACAGATACAGACTGAAGTCTAATCTTTCTCCATATACAAAAAAAGAATTAGATTTATTAAATCGTGCATACAATTATGAATACTTCAAGGATTCTGAAAATCCTACTTTAAAAGGAGTATATCATGATGGACCTATAGAAAAAAGTTCGGTAAATAGAGAGCTTAGATATTGCATATATGACGCAACCGGGTTAGTAGGAAAAGAATTAGATGAATATATAGACATTATACCTGATGATTTGCTATTGAAATTCTATTACACTATGCCTTATACATCATCACTTAAAGATGAATAGGAAGAAATGGAAAATGGAACTTTAGATACAAAAGCTAAAAGTAAAGCAGTAAGAGATGCCTTAAAATATGTAGGATATAATGACACTTAGCAATCACCTTTTAATTTTTAGTATATGACATGAAAGGAGAACAGTATACAAATTATAGTACTTGGGATAAAGGATATTTTACTATGACAGATAAACACACTGGAAAATTAGTAAAAGTTCGTATAAAGCCAGATATTAAGGCAGGAATTAATACCGATTCAGTATTTGAAGATGAGAATTGTAATTTTTATCCAATATATCCTATTATCTCAATAAAGAAACAAGGAGGAAAGTTATGAAACCTAATAAATTAATTACTGCACTGTTTAATAATCCAATATTAAACGATTTTAGATTAAGAAACTATATAGTAAATTCACCTTTGTATTTCATGCGTCAATCTAATTTTACTACTCCTAACTTTGTACAAAGGTTAAAAGATCCGAATAGACAAACTATCCCTAATTGGGAAGTTCCTGGTTAGGTAGCTACTCATAAAATGAGTTATGGTACTATTGGATTTGACAATGAGGATGTTAATATAGTTTATCCTTTAGTTCAAGAGATAAATGGTGAATTACATGATTTCACAGATTCTAAATATAAGCATGGTAAATGGGATGCACGAAATAATGCTTTAGATAATCATGATTATTTAGAATTTACTGATCCGTATTTCGCAGATTATTTTACAAAGAATTATAAACAATACTATCCAGATTTCTCACAATATGAAAAAGAAGAAAATAAAAGAATATATTAAACTAATGATAACCTCTCACTCTGGAATTTCTTCTAAAAGAGTTTGTGGAGGATGGATATAATCCAATGTATGTTAGAGATGGATATCCAACAATGAAAAGATACGAAGCTCCGTATATTGAAAAAGTAGATCAGACTGTAGAAAGACCAGATGGTCACATTAACGGACATCATGACGTTCACGGAATACATACTCCTCTTGAACGAACTAAACCAGGAAATATTACATTATGGCATAAAAAAGGAGGTAAATTGAAATAATGGACGACGAAAATGATTTTTTAAAAACTGATCCAACGACTTTTCTTTTAAATATGAATAACAAAGGTTATCATGTTAATTTAGATCAAAAATAGAAAGAAATACTTGCAAGATCTAGTGTTCCAGAAGTTGCTGATAATTATGAAGATGGAGTAGATGCTTCACTTGGTGTTAAAGCAAAATCTTTACTTGGATGGAAAAGAGGTCTAGCAAATTGTATTCTAACCGCAAGTTAGTGGATAGATCCTGAAACCCCTATTGTATAGAATACCTCTGTTTTAAATAACCCAGGCAAATACGGATATGTTTCTATTCCAGAGTATTTGATTTTACCAGGAGATTTAGCTATATATTAGGAAGGTCGTAATGGAACTACAAGGCACGCTATGTTAGTAAGTGGGTTTTAGGATAAAGATGAAGTTAAAGATGTATTAGATTTGGGAAAGTGGACTGTTCCTGCAGGAACTCCTTTAGTAAGATATAGTAATGGGCATACTAGATATAAAAAAGATATGCCTTTAAATGCAGTGTTTAATTCTTTTACAGAAGATGATAATTACATGGACTACAGTGGAACTAATGTTAACACTATGAGTGATAAAGTTTTTAAATCAGGAAATCCCATAGTAGTTGACACTGAAGGCAACATATCTCCAAATTCTACCAATAGTCATATTAATTTCTTTAGGAAATATTACCCTGGTGATTATGACACATTATTACCAGAAGTAGTGGTAACTAATAAAGGAAATTATACTCCTGCAGGTCAAAGATCAATTTATATTTAGAATGGTATTGCAACTAAAGGAAATCCAATAAATGTACCACTACTCTATATACAGTATTAAAGATCGTATTTATAACTACAAAAAAAAACAATGACAAGTCCAGCACAAGCGTATAGAACATATAAGCAATCATACGCACCATATTTTACAACTAATCAATTTGGTTAGTTAGTTTTTAATCCATTGATGTATAATCCTCAAAATGTTTTTAATAGATATCAATTAGCTGAAAATTTAAGTGATATTTATTCTGCTGATAAAAATGCAGCAGCAATGGCTAGAGGAGAAATGGATTCATACATCCCTTCAGGTCAAATGGTTTTTACAGATTCTTAGGGATATGAATATACTCCTGAAGCTGTTTCACAAATGATGGAAGCTGCTAGTAATGTGGGAGGAGCTCCTGTAGATTGGTATTACAATCAAATAGGACGTGGTGATTCTTTACCCGAAGTTGAAGTTATTGAAGATCCTGAAAGTTTATTTAAAACAGCAAGAGAAGCTAAAAAACAAGTTGCAAAAAATAAAACATATAGAGAGTATATGTCACACGGTTCTCCTATTCCTTTACATGAAACTTGGGCAAATGGATTGATTGGTAAGGCAATAGAAAAACGTAATAATGATATTGTCGATTATATAAAAAATCATTATAATACACCTGATAGTGTATGGAGACCATATGTTGACGATGGATCAGCTCGTGATATTTATGAGAGAGCATCAGGAAATTATTTAAGAGGTTCACGTATTATAGAATAAAAAATAAAAAAGGAGAGTAGCTTAATTGCTACCCTCCTTTAATTGTTTATAGTATGATCTCTTACTGATATTCTATTTAAATAATCCTCAAAGTCTAAATACTCTTGCGTATTATAAAGATTATTCTCTTCTACATATTTCACTAATTCGTTTAGTTCCCTTCGTATTTTATTCAATTTCTATTCAAGCATACTAAAATATTTAGCCGAAGCCCTAGGATTCGAACCCAGACCAACTCCTTCAAAGGGAAAAACGGATTTAGAGTCCGCTGTGCTACCATTACACCAGGCTTCGTGATTTTACCTTACCTGAAAGTAAGGTATTTAAAGTTTATCTTTCAATTCATTAAGAAATTCAATCTTATTATCAATCTCAATTTTTAATGCAAGTTTAGCATCATCAATAAAGTCTGAAAGTATTGCAAGTTCAGTAGGATTATGATTATCCTTATTAAGGAGATCTATATATTCTTCAATACAATAGTTATCAGAAAGCATATTCATTGCATTATCTACCACATCATCATCTACAAGTGCTACATTATTTAAATACTCATCAATGAATGATTCTTCTTTTTCATCTGTAAAGAACATATCAAGAAACTTCTTGAGAGGAAGCTCTTCTCCGTTTAGGAAGAGCTATTCTTTACCATTAATGTTACGATATAATATCTTTGTTTCCATACGTCAAAATTAGATCCATTATTTATAATGACAAATTAAAGAATGTTAAATGTATAGTATAATTTTTGTTCTCCGTTGTTTCTTTTCTTTGCTTTTTTAAAGTTTGGGAAATAATTTTTAATTGATGTTTTGGAGTTCCATTTAATTCCTTTCTCTTGAAACATTGGTTTGAATATTTCTTCCAATTCTTTATAAGTATATTCTTTTTTATCTAATTCTTTTAGTTTATCTCGAACCCAATCTAACCCTTTCTTATTTGTCTCAATTGGAGTAGATACTTTAAATCCTGTTTTCTTTGCTTCTGTTAAAACTGAAATAGAATTTGAATAAATCTCAGATATTAAATCATAATTATACAAATCTAGTTTCTTTAAATTCACATCGTAGAAAATTTCACCATTGTATTTATTTAAATATAAAGAAGAATACATTTCTCTGTTATAAAGCCTAAGTTCTGCTTCTTTCTCTCTATATGTGGCATTTCTAAATTGATTCTCTTTTACTTTCCCAAGATCTTCTGAGTCTTTTACTATATTTAAAAATTCAGTTTTTGTAGTTCCGGCATATCTATGCTTATTTGTATTTAATATAATTGTTACTTCGTCTTTATATTTTGAATCTCTAAGTCTTCCACAAACCTGTCTTACTTTAGTAGTTATATCTAATACTGTTGTTGCTATATTTGTATCAGAGATTATAATACAATATCCATCTTCATCATAAATGTCACATCCTTCAAATGCACAGGATGTATAAAAATTAATATGTCTAACAGGATCTGTTATCTTAGAAAAATTTCTAACTTTAGTTTTACTATTTTCAGAGCAAACTACTCGAAAATCATCAGTATCTAATTTCTCTATAATCTTATATATAGTAGATACTGAATTTAAAAATATATGAAGATTCCTGTCTTTATAAATAGACATTAGATTTAATAATTCTTTCTGTACGTAATAAGTATCTCTTATATTTAAAGATACTGCTACTGCATTGTCCCAAATATAATTTACCTGATCTACATCCTTTAATTCATCAAGAATAAATTCATCCTTTAAAGGAGTTGCAGTTAAAAACGCCCAATCATTAAAAGATTGAAAGTTATTTAATATGTATAGTATTGCATCACTTCTTAAAGAGTAGTCATTAAAAAGTAAGTGATATTCATCAATTAAAAGAAAATATTCTCTATAGTTGGGAATTATCTCTATCAATCTTTTTAAAGCATCATACGTTGCAACAATCTTTTTATATTTAATTGACGAATGTATATAAGATTCGATCTCCGATTTAGTCACATCACCTGTAACTCCAAAATATCCTAATGCAGATTTACTAGTAACTAGATTCTTAGTAGGACATAGTATAATACTGTCTCTAGGTGCTTCCAATTCTAAAGTTGTCCCTCCACACCCAGTTATGCCTTTATTTATAAGACAGTGACTAGGGGGAACGGTAATAAATTCAGATAAGTACTTACAATTTCTAATAATTTGATTTGAGATATTCATAATTTTTTTATTTGAGTTTAAAGTTCATTTAATCTTAAAGTTCTTGGTTATTCCCAACTTTCTATTATAAGTGTGAACGATTATTCTCTTATAGTGGGAACGATGCTAACTTACAATTTTTATACAGTTGCACAAAGTAATTTAAGATATTTTAAAAAATACCCCCCCCCCACCTTAGGCTTTGTTATAAATAGGAGGATTAAAAATATCTCCGTTATAAACGAGATGGTAAAATTTTTATTTAGTTATAAACGAGGGAGTATACTACCTCTTTCAGTCCCCCCTGCACTCCTAAACAATAAACACAATACATTATGTCAGATTTCATCGATAACAAGAATTACGAGAGTTCATCACTGTTTCAGAACGCTTCCGAAGAGGCTCGCAAGGCCTTCGCGGAGACACTCGCCTTCACTGGCACTATGCCTGCACGTGGTGCAAACAACGCACCAGACGCTGGAATGACGTTCAAAGTATCCGGCCTTCCCGGACTGTCTAACATTCAGGGCACTGGTAATAAGTGGGTACGTGTACCCGTCGCCAGCGTCGAGGAAGGCTTCGAGTTCGAGGGCGGTATGTCACTCTCTCGCTTCCAGGGACATCCCAGCAAGAAGTTCTGGACGAAGCCGCACAAACTGGACGAAGTAGCACCAGCCGAAGTCTTGGAGAAGATGGGCATTACTGTCCGTCCTACCGAGAATGGTGAGAGCATCATTGATGTCAGCAACCTGAAAAACGGCTGGTCGGTCTACCGCGCCAGCAACGTTGCTGAGGCTGCGTGTCGTGAACTGTGTTCCGATAACCAAGTGTTCCGTATTATTGCAACTTGCGAGGTAGAGGGCAGCAAATACACCACAAAGCACTCGCTGGTGTGTGTACGCAAATTGCAGGCATCAGACTACTAAAAAGTGTGGAGGGAGGAGTAATCCTCTCTCTGCTCTTTGTAGGGTGCTGTATGTAAGTTCCTAGTGAGAAACGTGTTCTTTGTAAGACCAAGTAAAATCAATCGAGAAGTATGGAAAAGATCGAAAAACTGAAGAGTCTTTGTAACTCTACTGAGCTGACAAAAGAGATCGAAAAGGAAATCTTCAAACTGTATGAAGAGATTCCGAGCGAAGAGAAAAAAGAAGCACTTAGTATAATTGTGAAAGTGTTCTAAAGTTCCTCTGATGAGTCTTTGAAAATTAAGACGAAATCCTCACCGTGGTGAGGATCAGGAATAACCAACAAAAAACTACAGATATGAAACGATATGAAGTAAGATTCAATGATGGTGAGTTGTTCAAGTCTTTCAATAGACTGAAGGATGCTAAGAATTTCCGAGCAAATAACAACTTCAATTTCATCAACCGTTGTCTGGTAATATATGACAACAAAGTATCTGACTATATCAGATAATACCACACTAGTTAGGGAGAGGATACATTCCTCTTCCTACCTATATGTTTCGGACATAGAAATGGCAAGTACACATTTATAGATTATGTGTATAAGCAATGGTATAATAAATATCTATTGATAACACTAGAATGTGTTAGGTTGAAATCCCTTGTTCTCTCTTTATAGAGAGGACTAAAATCTCCCACTAATAAGGCAGCCTTGACGTGGCGTGGGAGCTTTAAACTGATAGCCTAAGTCAAACCAATAAAACACATAACAACAATGGCAACAACAGGTATTCATTTTCAGTCTATCTCTTGTGACAATCTCAAGACAACATGTGCAACAATCATGGTAGCAGACATGCTCGAACTTCTGGGTTATAAGACCCTTGACGCAGAGGACATCACTAATGATATTCAGGAGCTTGAGGAAGGAGAAAAGATCTACATATTCAACAACAACGAAAGAGTATGGGCGTTCCGTGTATGCGGTAAAGTAGTACTCTCACACTGAATCTCATCTCAGTATATAGATGAGTGGCGGATCGGAATTAGACGATCATTTTTTTCATTAACCATTAAAAAAACAATCATCATGACAATAGCAGAATTTATCGAAAAAGTAGCAGTAATCGTTTGGGGCAACAATAGTCGTCCCGTCAACGCAGGTGAGTGTCTCGTCAAGCTCATCGCATCAGCACTCACTCAGAAGTTTATGGGTGAGCGTCACTGTGACGAGGTAGAGGAAATCATTGAACTCGCTAATCAGGAGTATCCTGAGCAGATCAACACAATCCTCTCCAACGCAGACACAATCGGACTGTATGCACCAATCCGTGTCAATGACAATGTCACTGGCTGTGTGTCTATGAAGTTCTTTAAACTTCTCATCGAACTGTGCAAATAATCATCCACCAGAGAGGAGAGTGTCTCGTACACTCTTCTCTCACAATATCAGCAAGCAATGGCAAACATCAAGTTCAATCCCACAGAGAGCATCAAGCTCCTCAATGAGTTCAGAGTGAAATTTCTCAATCAGCCTCTCACCAGAGTAGAAGTAGGCGCAATCTTCACAGGTTGTAAACTGCCTTCCAGTATGTTCAATGCTTTCCTTAAAGCAGAACATTTCATCGTGAGAAGAGGATACAATGAGTATATGTTCATCCGTAGAACTCCTATCTACATCGGTGAACTCAAAGCTCTTCATCGTCTGGCTCTCGATGGACCAACAACTCTCACCAAAGAGGAAGAAGCAATCAAGTATCTGAAGTCTCTCGGATATACAGTCCTCAAGGAAGTATGACTCAGATCTTCTCACTGTTTATCATCATCATTAGTGGCGGTATCCTGTCACTGATGGTGGTGATATACATCATCAATAAGGTTACACACCATCGCCTAGAAGAATGGTGGAACAACTTCACAGACAAACTATTCACAGATGAATAATATAATCTCCTATAAAGGAAAAGAATACTTCGTTACATACGGTATCGGAGTAGCACTCGTACCAGTGCAAGAAATCGCTCGCATCAAAGTTATTGATGACAACAAAGTATATGATGTAACTCTCTTCGACAATCAGGAAGCAGTCGTCACAACTGTCAATGACCTCTCTCTTCCTGGTCGTCTCAGAAGACATCATATCAACACTCTCAAAGACACAACTACTCCATCATATTCAGTAAATGATGATGGATCAGTGATGTTCTTCAAATCCCTCGAAGAAGCAGAGAACTACTGCTCTCTTCATCCTAATTGCATCGTAATTAATTGCGATGGTGATCCTGTAGCATATACTCTTTAAAAAATGTGGGAGGTAATAGATAATCTCTATAATCCTCTCACATTTACTTATAGAGATTATGATACACTATTAAAGAGTCAGAAAGAACTTCTCTTCAACTCTTTCATGCAGAATAATCATCTTCATGATTCTATTAACTATGATAAATGTGATTATCTAGTAAAGAATCGTGAAGATGGTATGATCTCAGATAATATCTTTGTATATTGTACAAAAGATAAAATCATATTCACAATGGAGGGGAAATAATTCTTCTCTATTAACCTCAAGAATCTCAAACAACAATGAAAAAATTCTATGTAAACGTAGAACCGAAATATGAAACGGTTGCTACTCTCGAAATAGATCTCGAAGACTTCAACGCAATGTCTATCAAGCAACTCACATTCGTCATCAACCACTTCGCATCTGTAAATAATATAGATGAGTGGATTGACATCGAAGATCTCATCAACCTCGTTAAAAATAACGAGTGTGGAATGATCTCTAATCGTCTCTCTGTTGATGTAGATGATGATCTCATCATTATAACAGTAGAGAATCAAATAGGCGTTGATGCCTATCTCGTGGATGAAAACAATCAAATGGTAGAGATATGAAAACATTCAAAGTACTCGCAGCACATGAGATCGGAAGAGTAGGATGTCTGAAGATCGAAAGAAATCTCATTCCTCAACTCCAAGATTGGATGATTGAGAAAGTTCTCAATCAATTCATGGAACAAGTTGGTGTAGAATCTAATTTCCTCATCGACTACATTCGTAGATACTGCGCTCGTAATGAGTATGCAGTCATCGGTGATCATCTTGAGATGGAACAAAAAGGAGATTATACTTGCATCTATGCAATTAAAAAATCTCCTATCCTTGATGTGAACATTTTTCCTATCGATATAGTAGAATAATCTTCTGTTCATAAATATCCCTTGGAGAGCTAATTACTCTCCTTGGGAACTAATTTGTCATTGAGTGAATTTGTTTTGGTCTAATCAGTTCGTGATGAATAGATTAGTAATCCCGAGTTAGAAGTAATATTCTTCTCGGGAACTAGATAGCTGTAGTTAGTTAATAAATTGGTTTCCTCTCAATATGTCTGTGATAGATGTATTGAGCAATCCCTGTAAAGAGTAATATCGTTACAGGGAACTAGTTCATTGTTTGTGTTGAAATTATTGGTGAATGATTAAACGTTAAGTAAATTCGTGATGAACTAACTTAATTATCCTAGATAGAGCTGGTAACTCTGTCTAGGAACTAATCACCCCTGTTGTAATTGAACGACTTCGTGATAAATGCGGGATTCATTAATGTAGGTTACACAGGGTGTGTTCATTGTTGAATGGTTTTTAATTGGTTGATTATGTTTAAAGAGTACAGTCTGTGATAGATAGTACTCTTAATTACTCCCAATAGCTCAATTGGATAGAGCAACAGTCTTCTAAACTGTAGGTTTCAGGTTCAAGTCCTGATTGGGAGGCTAGATGTCTATAAATAATTTCATGTCGATAAGTTTTACATTAAGAATTGATTTAAAATTCCCGTAGGTAATAATTTTTAATTTATATTTATAATTACACAACTAACTAGTCTGTGATAGATAGGTTAGTAATCCTAGATGTAAGGTAATACTTCATCTAGGAACTAATTTTTATTAGAAAATAATGAATCTAAGCAACTAGTTCGTGATGAATAGGTTGTACATCCTAGTGTGGAGTGAAATCCATACTAGGAACTAATAACTCTCTAGGTAAGCATGCTACCGTTTTAATGAGGTGCCGTTATAGGCTTTATAACAACGCTTCATGATGGGAGCCCATCATCTAAAACATGAGCAAGCCTAGCCAATCGGGTAGTGATTGGTAAGTGCTGGGAGTTTCTCTCAGCACTTTTTATTTTTAAATCAATTAAAAATATGAAATATATAATCACTCTAATAGTTGCACTTATATTAAGTGTACCTACATTTGCAGAGAAAGTAATCCGTAATGGAAATACTTTTAAAACTGAGAAAACCTCTAAGTCTGATGTATTAACTCCGTATTTCTACACAGATAAAGATGGTAAAACATATCCTGTATGGATCTCAAAGAATGGTTCTCTTTATATAAAGAGAATATCTAAATCAGGGAAAGAATATAAGAAATATCTTCCTAAAGATGTACAAGCACAGATAAAAGGATGTATACAGTAAGAGATAGTTATGGTTTCTTTATAAAGAGATTCAATACTTATAAAGAAGCTAATGAATATAAATTCGTATTTGGTAATTCTAATTGGAGAATATGGGAGCAATATTAGTACTCGCACTACTGTTCCTTACAGGTAGTGTAATCAATCTTCTGTTCGCAGGAATAGGAAAAATACTTTTTAAGATTACTAAAAAATAGTTAATCTAATTTGTGAATTGAATTTGTCGTGGTAATTTTGTCATTGGAATGGTGATGAAGAAAGGGAGTATGGTTCGTGAGAATAGTATTCCCTGAATATTCAGGGAATTGGTGTAATGATAGTCACACTTAACTTTGGATTAAGAGGAAAAGGTTTGATTCCTTTATTCCCTGCTAATATAAATAAAAATGAAATATAATTGGTCAAAAGAAAATATTGAATCTGTAATTAAAGAATGTGATTCTTTAACATAGGTATTAGATAAATTAAATATCCCAAGAGCAGGCAATAATTCTGCAACTCTTAGAAAGAAATTGGAAGAATATAATATAGATTACTCTCATTTTACTTATGGAGCTAAACAAAAAAGAGGGATTGAGAATTATATTCCAGCAAAGGAGTATTTAGGCACAAATAAGCCTATAAAATCAAGTAAATTAAAAGAGAAGCTCTTTAAAGAAGGTATTAAGAAAAATGAATGTGAGAATCCTAAATGCCCCTGTAAAGGAGGATATTGGCTAGATAATCTTTTAGTATGTCAATTACATCATATAAATGGTGATAATACTGATAATAGGTTAGACAATCTTTAGATATTATGTCCAAATTGTCATAGTCAAACTGACAATTATTGTGGTTCAGCTAATACTCCACAAAAATATTATTGTGAATTGTGTGGTGTAGAAAAGAAAACAAAAGAATCTAAATATTGTCCTACTTGTGCATCAAAAATAAAAAGAAAAGTTGAAAGACCTGACAAAGAAGAAATACTTAATAAAATCAAAGAATTAAATTCAATAGTTAAAGTAGGTAAATATTTTAATGTTAGTGATAATTGTATAAGAAAATGGTTAAAAATATATGATTTACCTACAAAATCAAAAGAATTGAAAGAATTTATTTCAAAAATATAATACACGTATTGTTCTTGATAGTTCTGAGAACCCTACTTGCGCAAATATGCTAACTTGATTGGCCATATTATAGTTAGTGAGTGTAATACCTAGTGAGTAAGACAAGATTTAGCTAAATAGAATCACTAGGAGTGTATTAACTTAGCAATCTTAAATGTTGCAAAGGCAAGAACATCATTTATATGATGTCGGTAATGAGGTTAGTAGTTTAAAATGGTAAAACACTATGGATGATGGTTTGAGTCCATCCTAACCTCCTAAATTACGGGAAATTGGTGGAATTGGTAGACACGAGGGACTTTGAGAAAGTTTTAATTCATTTAACTTTTTGTTTAATTGGTAAACACAATTTCTTTTTATTAATTTTGTGTATTAATAAATTACACATTATGAGTAAAAGAAAATGGACTGATGATCAATTTGTAGATGCAGTTAAGATAAGTATGTCTTATGCTGAAGTTCTGCGAAAGATAGGATTAAAAGTGGCAGGAAGTAATTATGATACTGTTAAACGAAAGATAAAAGAATTAAAATTAGATACCTCGCACATGACTGGAAAAGCCTGGAATCAAGGAGATAGATATAGGCAAATAAAGCCTAAACAACCTATAGAAGAAATATTAGTTGAACATTCTACTTATGTAACAACAAATCATCTTCGACATAGGCTCCTTAATGAAGGGATTAAAGAAAGGAAGTGTGAATGTTGTGGTAGAACAGAGTGGCTAGGTAAACCTATAGCTCTTGAACTACATCATATAAATGGTGTAAAAGATGATTTAAGAATAGAGAATTTACAAATACTCTGTCCTAATTGTCATGCTTTTACTGACAACTATAGAGGTAAGGCAATGAGTGCACAGAAGGAAACTTCTGATGTAGAAGTGGGCTAATTCGGTGAATGTGCAAACCGTATAAATTGCAAGAACGCCGAGCTAAGTTAATGATTTTATCATTATAAATGTGTAGAGACTATATACCCACAACCTAAGTAGTTTGACTATATGGTTAAGACATAGTCCAAGCAAAACAAATTGTTTTGTAAGAAAATCCCTTGATCATTGTGATCGTGCGAGTTCGAGTCTCGCATTTCCTACCCGTAGTCTTAGGCTAATAAGAAATTATATTAGCAAGGCTTAATAGATGCCTTATAAATCTATTAAAAATAGTTCATTCCTCAGTTGAGGGAAGGAAATCGGAGAACGCAAGTACTAGAATATTTGCGTTCTCTGTTCTTTTGACAATTAGGGTTAAACATTTTATATTCAAGGAGAGGTTTCTAATCAGAGATCTCTCCTTTATTTTTTAATTAGTATGTTTGTAACAATTTCAATACTCTCATTAATTTGTTTTGCAATATCTTTATATTATATATTTAGATATTTCGACAAGAAGAATGTTATAGGACTTATTATGCTTGTAATAGACATAGTAGGTATCTGCTCAGTAGTTTATTATTTAATTAATTATTTATGGTAACAGAAGTATTAGATTTAATAAAGCAACTTTACGCTAAGGGTAATCCTGAAGTAAAGGAAATTATTCTTCAACATTTTATCAAAGAAGAAGTGGAGAAACCATCGTATAAAGATATAAAAACAGTAAAAGATGTATATGATTATATCTTTAAAAATACTTCCAATACTTTCAATCTTAAAGATGATTACATTGGAGTGGCTAAGTTTATAGAGATTTCTGCTATAAATGCAGTTCTTAATGAACTTAGTCCAACATCTGATAATAATGAGGATTATTATACAGCGTATGAAATACAGTTCTATGGTACAGGATATGATCCTGATCCAAAGGAAATAGATGCTATATGCCATGAAGGATGGCAATATGTACATGACGATATATTTGCTAAGATTATAGAAAATAATAATCCACAGTTTAGAACTACTAATGGACTTATATTCTATAATAAAGATGTAGCACAACATTTTCTTACTCACTTTAAATCATCAATATGTAAATGGTTATGAAAAAGATATTTCTAATAGCAGTAATACTTATAACAAGTGTAACTGCATTCGCAGGTAGAGTATATTATCAAGCTGATTATTTCTCGTATGATGAAGGAAAAGGATGGAGTAATTGGCAACAAGTGGGTATTGGTATACTCTATGATAGTAATGATCAGAATGTATTTATAAATACTAAGAATCCACAAATCTATCATCTTTTATCCTCCGAAGGTGAAGGGTATGATGAGGATGGTGATTATGTAAGAGCATATAATTTTGTCGATGAAGAGAATGTACATGGAATTATTCGATTCGTGTATAGAACTACTTATCAAAGAAATGAAATCTATATTATATATAGTAATCTAAAAATACTATATGTAGTACATAAGATATGAAAGGGAAACTATTAGCGTATTATATATTACTACTTATTGTAATAGTAATAACATTTATAACACATAATCCTTTCTTACAACTCTTTTTAATGGTTAATGTAATCGTGTGGGAAATATTAATTATTAAAAAGAGTTTGTTTGTTAAATATCCTAACAAACAAGTACTTGCCTTTAATATTATACTTGGTTTAGCATTTGCTGCTATTACATGTAGTTGGTTCACATATACAGGACATAATCCTACTCCAATTATAATGGCAATGGGAATGTATTTAGCAGGAGGAATTATGGGTTATTGTAATCTACTTAAAGATGAATAATTTTCTAAATAATCTCCATTGTTGGAAATGGCGAATCAAACAATGGTTCGGATATTGGAAAGTCTGTAAAAGA
>ERZ808275.11-NODE-11-length-174951-cov-20.755260_pt1 | contig 174951 bp, 153 predicted proteins | sample MGYA00520894_ERZ808275 | MGnify/ENA primary metagenome ERZ808275 (study PRJEB31516, sample SAMN03275598) | gut metagenome | biome: mammalia-associated habitat; material: feces | host: Papio cynocephalus | place: Kenya | collected 2012-08-03 ... | reverse complement strand
AAAACGGAATGTGGGATTTAGCCACTTGCAGCAACGGCGAGCCGAATGTTGTTCCGATTCTGCAGAACATCTGTAAATGGTCAAATATCTTCTATAAGGAAGATGAGGAAAACAAAATGTTGCACTGCCAAAAATGCGATTACCGTAATTGAAAAGGAAACTATGCTTAGGTTTACAGAAGAAAAATGCTTTACGCAGGCTCAAATTCAGGAGCTTTTTTTGTCTGTCAATTGGATTTCAGGAAAATATCCGGAGCGGCTTTTTAAGGCTCTGATGAATTCATCGACGGTTCTGACAGTCTGGGATGAGAGCCGGCTTATCGCTCTGACCCGAGTTCTTGATGATTCTGAAATGCTGGCGCAGATTCATTATGTGCTTGTCCATCCGGATTATCAGGGCAAAGGAATCGGCGGAAAAATGCTTGAGCGCATAAAAGAAAAATACAAGAAATTTCTTTATATCGAGGTAATGCCGGAAGACAAAAAAAATGCGTCCTTTTACATAAGGCACGGATTTGCTCTTATGGAAAACGGTGCCGCAGCACAGATTTGCAATTATGGAAACTAGGTTCAAGGAGAGACAAAAGAAATCCTGCTGAAAAAAATCCGTCCTCCGCTGTTTGCGATTTTAAACGGCGGAAGACGAGAAAATGAAAATCCGTCCTCCGCTGTTCGCGATTTTAAACAGCGGAAGATGAGAAATGAAAATATGCCTTACTCCTGCACAGTCCAGACAAAACCGCTTAAGTCGTAGCCTGCGTTCTGGGCAGTCTGAATGTAGCTTTCCTTTACGTCGGAAGGAATCGTCTTTGTGCGGCTTAAAATCCACAAAAGCTTTTTGTTCGCTCCGGCAACAAGCGCGTAGTTGTATTCTGAATCAAGCGCGATAATTTTGTAGTCGCTGTAAAACGGCCCGAAGAACGACACTTTCAGGCTTCCCTCGTTTTTATTTCCGGCGAATTTCGCCTTCCCCACGGACTGCTTTTCTTTTTGTTCGGCGTAATCGTAACCCGAATTTACAACCTTGACAGTGCCGTTTTTGTTCAGCGAGTATTCGGCTGTAACGTTTTTCAGATTCTTTTCCCATTTAAAGTCAAAACGCCCGATTTCATACCATTTTCCAAGATACCGCGCAAGCTCAAAATTCTTTACAGGCTCAAGGCTTGCATTGCTTTTTTTGGAGACTGACTGGGCTGAAAGACCTGCAATGCAGCTTAAAACGGCGGCCAAAGAAAAAATCTTCCTGATTCTGCTTTTCATACATACCTCCATAAAAATCAAAGAAAAAAAATGCACACAACCTACAAAGAAAATAATCATAAAAGAAGGGGATGGCAAGAAAAGTTTTCACTGCTACTGAAAACTTTTGCGGAATTTGAAATAGTTTTCAGTAGGGAAATGGGATTGTCGGGAAAATCTTCGCATAAACTCGCCGAAGAAATTGTGAGTTTTTCAGTCTAAAACTGAAAAACTTATTGTTTTTCTGAACTTTTTCAGTTTACATAGGAAAACACAAGCAATAAATGATAACTTTTCTTGAAAAACTACTCCTATAAGAGTATTGTATAGCTGTGAAAAAGAAGATTTATCATGGTTCAAATAAAATTATAGAAAAACCCATTTTTGGCTTTGAAAAGGCAATAAACGACTACGGATTAGGATTTTATTGCACGGAAGAGCTTGATATGGCTAAGGAATGGGGCGTTTCAAAAAATTTAAACGGATATGCAAATATTTATGAGCTTGAACCCGGCGGATTGACTGTCTTGGACTTGAATTCTGAAAAATACACAATTCTTCATTGGCTTGCAATTCTTCTTGAAAACAGAATTTTTGATATTGACTCGGCGCTTGCCGAAGAGTCAAAAAATTATCTTCTGAAAAATTTTTCTGTTCCTTACAAGGATTACGATATTGTTACTGGCTACAGGGCAGATGACAGCTATTTTTCATTTGCCCAGGATTTTATAAACGGAACAATCTCTGTCCGCCAGCTTGGAAACGCCATGAAACTTGGAAAGCTAGGCATTCAAGTTGTCCTGAAAAGCAAAAAATCCTTTGACGCAATCAAATTTATTGGAGCTGAAACCGCTGATTATTCAGAATGGTTCGCAAAAAAAGAATTGCGGGATACAAGCGCGCGACGTGAATATTTTGATGTTGAGCGGAACAAAAGACAGCGCGGTGATTTGTATATTGTTCAGATTCTTGACGAGGAGATAAAAGCCGATGATTCACGCCTACGATAAAACCTATCTTTCAAAGGCTCAGGTCAATCTTGGCTCAATGCTCGATTTTGCTGTTTATGACTTGAAAGAGATGTTAAGCGGATTTTATAAAAAGTTTCTTTTGTCTGAAATTTCAGCCAGATTTGAAAGAGGCGAGTCATCTGTGATTGCTGGAAAGTCCGGTGTTGAGCTTGCTCTTGAAATTGCCGGTGATTTTTCGCTTGCAAAAAAATACCGGCCGGCCGCAAACAAAAGTCCTGAATACTGGGCTGGCTGGGCATTGGCATATTTTCAATGGCAGACCAATTTGACATTCAAGAAAATAGATTCTCTGATACCGATAGAAGAGATTCTTGGAATGTACAGCCCGTATCATGAGATGGATATTTCTCATTTCTGCGGAAAAATGGCGGAGCTTTATAATTCAAGGAAGCAAAGCACGAATCTAAAATTGCAGAGGCAAACGGCGGGATTTTCGCAGAAGGAACTTTCAGAAATTTCTGGTGTGCCGCTGCGCACAATTCAGCAGTACGAGCAGGGCCAGAAAAATATAAATTCAGCAAAGGCAGAAACTGTGCTGAAGCTTGCAAAAGCCCTTGAATGTTCCGCAGAAGATTTGATGGAAATAGACTGATAAATCAAGCTGTTTTTTTCGCGTCAAAATCCCATAAAAAACAAAGTAACTAAGTTCCCTAAATAAAGTTACTATATTTGCCCAACATAGTGGGTATATTTTTACCAAATTTCTTCCTGCCTATGGTCGCATTAAAATTATTCAGCTGGCTTTGTTTTACAGGCTAAAATCGTGCTATAATAAAAGTCTCAACACATTAAAAGAAAACAGAGATTCTGGAGTAATAAATTGACAAGCGATCAGATGATAAATAAAGTCGGCGGCAATATTCAGGAAAAAGCTGCCTTGATTTGGAACGTTGCGAACACACTGGTCGGACTTTACAAGCCTCATGAGTACGGACTGGTTATTCTGCCCATGTGCATAATAAAAAGATTTCACGACTGCCTTTTGCCGGTTCATAAAAAAGTTCTTGAGACTTACGAAAAAATAAAAGCTCTCGAAGTAAAGGACGGATTTCTTTCAAAGGCTTCAGGCTACCAGTTTTATAACACAAGCAAGTTTACTTTTGAAACTTTGGTGGCCGACCCGCTCAACATTGCGGACAACTTTGAGGATTATATCAACGGATTTTCGGACAATGTAAAGGATATTCTGCACAGGATGAAGTTTGAGGACCAGATAAAGACGATGAAGGAAGGCCGGGTTCTTTATCAGGTTATAAGCGATTTTAATTCAGCGAAAGCCGATATGTCTCCTGAAAAAATAAGCGCGATTGACATGGGCTATATTTTTGAAAATCTTGTCCAGCGGTTTTCAGAAAGCTACGACGAGGAGGCCGGGGCGCATTTTACCAGCCGCGACATCATTTACACCATGTGCGACCTTCTTGTAAGCGGAGACAAGAACGCCTTTGGCTCTGACGGAATAAGCAAGACCGTTTACGATATGACCATGGGAACAAGCCAGATGCTTACCTGCATGGAAGAGCGTCTAAGGCAGTTCGACAAGGATGCTGTGGTAACAAGCTTCGGGCAGGAATTCAATCCGTTTACATTCGGCATCGCGAAGGCAGACATGCTCATCCGCGGCGGCGACCCGGACAATATGCAGTTCGGAGACACCTTGAACGATGACAAATTTTCCGGCTATACATTCGACTACATTATAAGCAATCCGCCTTTTGGAATCGACTGGAAAAAAGAAGCGCCTGACATTGAAAAGGAAAGCAAGCTTGGCGCGAAAGGCAGGTTTGGCGCGGGGCTTCCGCCAAAAAGCGACGGCCAGCTTCTGTTCATGCTAAACGGCGTTGCAAAGCTAAAGGAAACCGGGCGCATGGCAATCATTCAGAACGGCTCAAGCCTTTTCAGCGGAGATGCGGGAAGCGGGCAAAGCGAAATCCGCCGCTACTTAATAGAAAACGACTGGCTTGATGCGATTATTCAGCTTCCGAACGACTCGTTTTATAACACGGGAATCGCGACATATATCTGGATTGTAACAAAAAACAAGGATGAAAAGCGGCTCGGAAAAGTCCAGCTGATAGACGCTTCAAGCTGCTACGAAAGCCGGCGCAAGAATATAGGCAACAAGCGCGTTGACTTGACGGCAGCCTGCCGCAATCTGATTTTACAGGCCTACGATGAATATTCTGACAAAGACTACGAGGAAAAAACAGAAAACGGAAATTCAATCATCTGCAAGTCAAAAGTCTTGGACAGCGTTGACTTGGGCTACAACAAAATCACCGTGGAAAGCCCGCTTTTAGATGAGAACGGGGAACTTGTAAAGGACAAAAAGGGCAAGGCCCAGGCGGACAGCAACAAGCGCGACTATGAAAATGTTCCGTTGGACGAGGACATAGATAAATATTTTGAGCGTGAAGTTCTTCCATATAACAAAGCCGCCTGGATAGACAAATCAAAGACAAAAGTCGGCTATGAGATTCCTTTTACAAGAACATTCTATGTCTACAAGCAGCTTGAAAAAGCGGACGAAATTGCAAGCCGCATAGAGCAGCACGAAAAGTCGTTGATGGAAAAGCTCCGCAAACTGTTCGGGGAGAACTAGATATTTATGGAAAAAGAGATTGCGATTTTTAAGACCGACAAAGAAACGATAAATGTGGAAGTTATTTTTGACGATGAAACCGTCTGGCTTACCCAGGAGCAGATGGCCAATATGTTTGAAAAGGCGAAATCCACAATAAACGAGCATATAAAGCACATTTTTGAGGAAGGCGAGCTGAAAGAAGCTGTTGCTGTAAAGAAATTCGGAAATTCCGAATTTCAACAGAAAGCGCCAAATTATTACAACCTAGATGTGATAATTTCCGTTGGCTACCGTGTAAAATCCCTGCGCGGCACGCAGTTTAGGCAATGGGCCACAAAAAGGCTGAATGAATATATCCGAAAAGGCTTTGCATTGGATGACAGCCGCTTAAAGCAGCTTGGCGGCGGCGAATACTGGCCGGAGCTTTTGGCAAGAATCCGTGACATCCGCGCTTCCGAGAAAGTGTTTTACAGGCAGGTTCTGGATATTTACGCCACGAGCATAGACTATAATCCGCGCTCTGACACATCAATTGAATTTTTCAAGAAAGTCCAGAATAAAATCCATTTTGCGGTTCATGGCAAGACCGCCGCGGAAGTAATCTACAGCCGCGCCGATGCGGAAAAAGAGTTCATGGGCTTAAAGACTTTTGAAGGCGACCGCCCGCACTTGAAAGACGCTGTTGTTGCAAAAAACTATCTTGACGAAAAAGAGCTGCGCGCAATGGGGCAGATTGTGGGCGGATATTTGGATTTTGCGGAGCGTCAGGCGGAACGCCGCCAGCCGATGACAATGAAGGACTGGGCGGAACATCTGGACAGAATTCTTACAATGAGCGGCGAGCAGCTTTTGCAGGGAAACGGCTCTGTTTCCCACGATAAAGCCGTTGAAAAAGCGGCGGCGGAATACAAAAAATACCAGCAGAAAACTTTAAGCGATGTGGAAAAAGCATTCTTGGACTCAATAAAGCAAATTGAGAACGCTGGGAAAAAGTAATTTGCTTAATGGTGGGTGGGTGATAAAGTGGGTGATAAACTGAATAATACCCAGCTGAAGGTCTTGTCAGAAATCAGGAATAATCCAAGTGTTACAAAGCCTGAGCTTGAAAAAATAGTAGGAGTTGGAAAAACCACTATAGACAATGCAATTTATGCCTTAAAAAAGAAAGGCATGATAAGCAGGGCGGGCTCAAACAAGAACGGATATTGGAACGTAATGGCAGAAGACTGATTTTCAAAAAGAATGATTTGGATTCAGTAAAAAACAGGATAAAGCAATGAAAGACAGCGGAATAGATTGGATTGGAAAAATCCCGGATGAGTGGAAAATAAATAAAATTGATTCTCTTTATACTTTGAGAAATACAAAGGTTAGTGATAAAAATTATCCTCCGTTGTCGGTAACGATGAAAGGTATAGTTCCTCAGTTGGCAACCGCAGCAAAAAGTGATGATGGAGATAATCGGAAACTTGTAAAAAAAGGCGATTTTGTAATTAATAGTCGTTCTGACCGCAGAGGTTCTTCTGGTATTTCTAATTATGATGGTTCTGTATCGCTTATAAACACAGTTTTAACTCCTCGTGAAAAAATGAATCCTGATTATTATAATTGGCTATTCCATACAGTACAGTTTGAAGATGAATTTTATAAATGGGGACATGGAATAGTAGATGATTTATGGACAACACGATGGCAAGATATGAAGAATATTTCTGTTCTTGTTCCGCCAGAGGAAGCTCAAGAAAAAATCGCAGGGTTTCTTGACAAAAAATGCTCGGAAATTGACTCGGTAATCGAGGAGTCAAAAAAGTCGATAGAAGAGTACAAGGCATGGAAGCAGTCCGTTATTTTTGAGGCCGTCACCGGGAAAAACTTAAGCTGCAAAAAGAAAAACAGCGGAATTGAATGGCTCGGCGAGATTCCAGAAACGTGGGAAGTCTGTAAATTAAAATATCTTTTGAAAAGTAATCTTCAATATGGTGCAAATTCATCTGGAATTGAATTTAATGAAAATTTGCCACGATATGTTAGAATCACAGATATAAAATCTAGTGAAACATTATATGAGAAAGGAAAATTATCTTTATCTGAGGAAGATAGTAGAGGTTATCTTCTTCAAGATGGTGATATTTTATTTGCTAGAAGTGGTGCTACTGTAGGAAAAACATTTCTTTATCATTCTAATATAGGAAAGGCTGCTTTTGCTGGCTATTTGATTCGAGCACAGTTAAATGAGAATCTAAATCCAAAATTTTTAAGTTATTATACATTAAGTTCTGGATATGATGAATGGAAGAATCGAATATTTATCCAAGCAACAATTCAGAATATTGGAGCAGATAAATATGCTAATATGCAAATTCCTCTTCCTCCGCTTTCCGAGCAGGAATCCATCGCAAAATTCCTGGACAAAAAATGCGCCCAAATCGATTCCCTTATTTCAGAAAAGCAGTCGCTCATAAAAGACCTTGCCGAATACAAGAAATCCCTGATTTTTGAAGCCGTAACCGGAAAAAGGAGAGTGTAAAATAGAATCTTTGGCTTTATTATGGTAAAATAAGAATATGTTAAAAACCGAAAATGCAAAAGCGTATTACTTTTTTGACGAGGCAGGCGACCCGCAGGTTCTTGGAAGAAAAGGCAAAAAAAAATAGACCCTGTATAAGGCTAGGTTTCTTCCGAAACGCATGGCATGCGGCCCGCTTTCACCTTAATAGGATCTAGCAATAATATATCTTATAAACGCAAAAAAATCAACGGAATTAATTATGCCGGACACAGAAAAGCAGTTTGAAGCAGACATTGAAAAATACTTAATCTCACAGGAAGGCGGCTGGACAAAATGCATTGATGCCGGCTACAGGGCCGGAAATGCCGACGGCTACGCGCTTGATATTGCGACCTTGATTGGATTTGTTAAGGACACTCAGCCAAAAGCCTGGGCGCGCTTTGAAAAAATGAATCCTGACAGCACGGAGCATAAGTTTTACCAGAGCTTTGAGGACGCGGTCAATAATTACGGAATGGTTTCTGTTCTGCGGCACGGATTCAAGCATCTGGGAATTGAATTCAAGGTGTGCTATTTTAAGCCTGAAAATGCGCTGAACCAGACTGCGCTTGAGCATTACAAGCAGAATGTGTGCCATTGTGTGCGCCAGTGGCATTATTCCACAGAAAACAATAACTCTGTTGACCTTATGCTTGCCGTGAACGGAATTCCGCTTGTTGCGGCCGAGCTTAAGAATCAGCTTACGGGGCAGAGTACGGACAATGCAAAAATCCAATGGATTAACGACCGCGACGCTAAGGAAAACTGCTTTAGGCTAAATCACCGCGTTCTGGTTTTCTTCTGCGTAGATTTGTACAACGCATTTATGGCGACCAAAAAGCCTGCAAAGGAAGACGATTTTCTGCCGTTCAATCAAGGCTCGAACGGGGCTGGAGTTGACGGCGGAGCGGGAAATCCGCAGACTTTAGACGGCGACTATGTAACTTCATATATATGGAAAGAAGTTTTTCAGAAAGACAAGCTGCTGGATATTTTCCAGAAGTTCATTCATTTTGACAGGCACGAGGAAACTTTTATAAACGGCAAGGGCGAGGAAGAAACTAAGCTTGTAAAAAGGATTATATTTCCCCGCTACCATCAGCTGGACGTTGTGCGTAAGATTATCGCCGATGTAAAGGAAAGCGGCAGCGGAAAAAACTATCTGATTGAACACAGCGCAGGCTCTGGAAAAAGCAACAGCATTGCCTGGATAGCTTACCGTCTTGCCTCTCTTTTTGATGACAATGACAGGCCGATGTTCAATTCTGTGATAATCATCACAGACCGCAAGGTTTTGGACCAGCAGCTGCAGGAAACTGTTTCCGGCTTTGACCACACGCTTGGAAGCGTAATCACCATTGATGACAAGACCGAGGTGGACGGCGAGCGGAAATCGAAAGCCCTTAGAAATGCAATCAACGACGGAAAGCGCATAATAATCACAACCTTGCAGAAGTTTCCTGTTATCTACGAGCAGGTGGAAGGAACTGAAGGCAAAAAATTCGCTGTTATTGTTGACGAGGCTCATTCAAGCCAGAGTGGCGACAGCGCAAAGAAGCTGAAAATTGCGCTTGCAGACAAAACCGATGCTCTTAAGGAGTGGGAGGCAATAGAAGCGGAGGCTGAGGAAAAGTCAGATGACAGCGAGGACGAGCTTATAAGGGAAATGGCTTCCCATGGAAAGCACAAGAATTTAAGTTTCTTTGCCTTTACCGCCACTCCAAAAAACAAGACGCTTGAAATGTTCGGCCAGAAGCAGACAGACGGAAGCTACAGGCCGTTCCATGTCTATTCAATGAGGCAGGCCATTGAAGAAGGCTTTATCATGAATGTCCTTGAAAACTATACGACATATAAAAACTGCTACAAGATTATTCAGGAATCATTGGATGACCCGCAGGTCTTTGCGTCAAAGAGCGCAAAACTTATAAGGCGTTATGAAGAGCTGCATCCGCATAATTTGCAGCAGAAAGCGCAGATTATTGTTGAAACCTATATGGACAGAACACGCAACGCAATCAACGGACGCGGAAAAATGATGGTTGTTACCGCAAGCCGCCTTGCTGCCGTCCGGTATTTTCATGAGATAAAACGCTACATAGAAAATGAGGCAAAAAAAGACGAGGCGTATAAGAACCTTGAAATCTTCATAGCGTTTTCAGGAAGCCTGAAAGACCCGGAAGACCCTGCCGAAACAGAATACAAAGAAAGCTCGATGAACAAAGACCATAACGGAAATTCTGTTTCAGAAGCGCAGACAAAGCAGGTTTTCCATAACGAAGGGAACATTCTTATTGTAGCGGAAAAATATCAGACAGGATTCAGCGAAAGCTATCTTCATACGATGATTGTTGACAAGAAGCTCCGCGATGTAAAGGCTGTGCAGACTCTTAGCCGCCTGAACCGGACTTGCGACGGAAAGGAAGACACTTTTGTTCTGGACTTTGTTAATACAAAAGAGCAGATTCTTGAGGCGTTCCAGCCGTATTATCAGACAACAGAATTAAAGGAGGAGCTGAACAAAAACCTGATTTACAAGACGCAGAAAATGCTGCGCAGCTACAAGATTTACAATGATGAAGATATTAAAAACGTTACAGACATTTATTTAAAAGAAAAAAAGAATCCTTCTCGGCAGGCAATGATTACAAACGCCTTGAAGCCTGTTGTTGACGGCTACAACGGCCTTAACCAGGAGCAGCGTTACCAGTTCAGAAAACTGCTCCGCTCGTTTGTAAAATGGTACAACTTTATTGCCCAGATAATCCGTATGTTCTCAAAAGACCTGCACCGCGAGTATCTGTTCTGCAAGTATCTTGAAAAACTTGTTCCGCAGAACAAGGAGACAATGATTGATATTACGAGCAAGATTAAGCTTGAATATTATAAGCTTGAAAAGACATTTGAAGGCGCTGTTGAGCTGAAGAAAGAGAACGGCGTTATTGAGCCGCAGCGGATAAAAAACAGTGTGGGCGAAAAGGAAAAGAAAACTCCGCTTTCAGAAGTCATAAAAAAGATAAACGAGGAATTCGGAGCAAAATTTACAGAGCGCGACCGCGTTATTTTTGAGGATGTCTACAACACAATGAGGCAGGACAAAAAACTGATGCAGTCGGCGCGCTCAAACGGCCGGCAGATGTTTGAAAACAATATAATGCCCAAGTCGTTTGATGACACTCTCCAAAATTCATACATGGAAAATATGGAAGCGTATCAGTCCTGGTTTGAGGACAAGCAGAAATACGAGTTTATGAAAAAGATGATGGCTGAGGCCTTGTACAAGGCGTTTATAAAAACAGCAAATTAGCTGCTTTCCTCCTGCAAATCCGCTAAAAAAGGCACACGGAAATCTCACAGACAAAATGCATGAAATTATTGGTGGCATTCCTGCTCATTCGGTGTAACTTCAGATAAAGATGCTAAATTATCATAGCACTACAGATTTGGGGCTTCACGGCATTCTCTGTTTTTCCGTAGAATTCTTGATTCTAAGATTCAGCTTGATGAGCCTGAAAATATCTTGATGTTCCATCTTACCCTGTAAAGTTTCTCGATATGACCGGCAGTGCGGTTGAAAATATTCGTGAGAATTGTAATTTCGTTTCTAGTGTTCATCTTTTGATTTTATGATTCGCAGTGGGAACGGACATTTTGTGGCTGTCTGTGCTTTAGTAAAGCAGGTTGGCTGGTTAGGGGTGCCGTTTGGGGCTGTAAGTTGTGCGTAGTTTATGGTCAAAACTGCTGCCAGGCGGAGAATTCTTTGCGGTCTATCTGACTAGAAGGTTTTCACGAGATTTTCGAATCGAGGTTTTGGTACAAATGATAGCAGCTGTCTGAGTAATGTGTTATATTTAATAATGTCTGTAATTCCTTATGTGATAGCTTTTTGTGTGCTAATAAAATCTTAGCATGGATAACAGACTTTAAAAAATAGATGATTTATCTTGGACAGGTAGTGACATAAAATATAAAAATGAGGAGTCCAGAGAGTGAGTATATGAATTTACCAAAATTTAATGAAGAAATAATAAATGAAATAAAAAACAATCTAAGAGTTTTAGAACACCCAGAAGTAAATGATTTTATAAAACTGGAAAAAATTTATAACGAATCTAAAAAAATAAATGTATTTTTGGCACCTTATTTTTCATGCCGTTGTGGCTGTTATTATTGTTGCAAGAATGATGTTTTAGTTACAAGATTTGAAGCTGAATATATATCATGGAAAACAAGGATAAAAGTTACTGATAAACCGTTTTCTTTCAGAAACAATAATTATTGTCCATTTTTAAAAGATAAGATTTGTTCAATTTATGAACATCGACCATTGATTTGTAGAACATATCATGTATTTGGTAACCCAGAAAATTGTAAAGTGGATTATGAAAATGGAATTGGCAAGTACGTTGAGCAATATGGAACTGAAATAGGAATGTATGGAAATACAATATTTAGCGAATTTGCAAGATTTATTTTTTTTGTAAATGAAAATATGTTTAGTGGAATCCGAAAAGATATTAGAAATTTTTTCTAAAAAACTGCTGAAATTATTTTTCTTAATTGTTTTAATTATAAAAGGAGCAGATAAATGGAAACGTTCAAAAAACAGTTTGACAGGCTTTTAGTTAATAGTTTGGAAAATCATGAACATATAAATTTTGAAACCACTTATTATGATGAAAAATACAAGTCTGCATTAATAGATTATCTTAAGAAAAGGAATTTATATTCATCCTTTGATAAAAGAGAATTGCCGGAAAATAATAAGAAGCCGCATATGCTTTCTGTTGCTTCAAGTTCTAGATTATGTTATCTGTATTTTCAAAATCGAAATATTGTGTTTGAAAAAGGATTATCTGTGGGAGTTAAAAGTACAAAAGCTCAATTAGATGCTTTTGATAAATCTAAAGGGATTTATTATGAATGTAAATGCCATGAATTTTTTGACAAACATCAGAAATTGCGGAAATCATATCAAAATCGATTAAGTGAATGTTTTGGTATTCATGGACAAATTAAAGATGAGAAAATTGAACTTTCATTGCAAAATTTTGGAATTGATGGTTTAAAATCAAGTGGTAATTCAATTTACGAACTTCATTTTGATATGAAGCAACTGATTTGTCATCTGCTTGGGCTTGAAAAAAACGGTGGAGGAAAATTGCAGTATATTTTATTTACTCCATCAGAAAAACTTATCAAAGAAAATGTTTGGTGTTTAGATTTATACGAAAAACTTCACGAGGAGATTCAAATTATTTGGAATAGTCCTGTCATCAAAGGAATGATAAATAAGGCGGATATAACACTATGTAAACCTTTGGAAATAGAAATCCAGAATATTGATGATTTTGTTTTAAGTTCAATAAAATAGGACGTTATAAAAATCTTTCCCACTCCGACACTCCATGTCGCTCTTGCGTTTTATAATGAAGAAAAATAAAGCGAAAGGGCGATTTTTTTATTTGCAATGCAAATTCTGGAGGTTGTTATGTCGGAAAAGCAGATTCTTATCAATTGCGGAAAAAACTGGTTTGAGTTTTCAAAGAGCAGGACGGGGCAGCTTGACTTCTGCGGAAAAGTTGAAAATCCGTCGCGCTTGAATGTTGAAAATTATCAGAAACTTGCATCAAGCGCTTATTTTACGCCGAGCTATTATGTGTTTTTGCAGGACGAGCTGAACTGCACGCCAAGAATTTACGTTTCGCCGGAAACTGACATTTCAGACAAGGACACTTTCGATTTTCTGCTTCATGCCGGTGCGCTGCTCTGCGCGGTTGAGGCTGGGGATTCGCTTCTTGCAGGCGAGCTTTATCTGCGTCGGAAAAAATCGTTTGAGAAATTTGCGCGGCTTACTCAGTTTATAATCGAGCCTATTTCTGCGGAAATTCTTTTTTCGCTTTTGCTCGGCAGACTTTATGATATGAAAGAAAACGAGATTCCGCTTGTATTCGACGCGGCTAAAAAGAAGCTCTCTTATCATCCTGAGTCTGAGACTTTGGAGCAGGCGTTTGTTCGCTATTTTAAGGAAAATGAAGCTTGCCTTACGCTTCCGGTTGTCGGAATGAATTATCACAGTTGGTCGCCATATTCAGACTGTCTTGACGGACTTGCGGAAAATCTAAAGCCGGAAGATTTGCTTGTTCAGTCGGAAAAAATCAGAAAGGCGAAACACGATTTTTATTCCTCTCTTGAAATTGCGGTTCAGGCAGAGCCGTACAATCATGCCGATGAAAATGCGGTTGCGGTTATGGCGGAAAGCATTGACGCGAAAATCTCCGGAAATCCAGGACTTGAAAAAACCGGCTATGTCCGTGCCACCGCCGCAAAAATAATCCGTTCCGCAAAACCTGAAAAAATCTCTTTCAAGGCGGAGCTTATGCGGATTGGCGGCCGGGATGTCGTCGTGAAAATCGAAGTCTGACAGACGGCGTGTATGGAAAACTTGGTTCTTTGTATCCTGATTGCGTTCTTGTCCGTTGCGGAATTTCTTGTCGTCTTTTTGCTTAAACGGAGAGTGAAAAAACTTTTGCAGGAATAGGCAAATCATTTTGCAGACACACCCAAAGAAAAACTGTGGTATAATCGAATAATATGGAAGAAATTAAGTTGCTTTATGGGACTGGAAATACGGCGAAACTGAACGCGATGAAAAAACGGCTGTCTGGACTTGGAATCACACTTATCGGGCTGAAAGATTTGGGGTGCGAGATTCCTGATGTTGTCGAGGACGGAAAAACTCCTCTTGAGAATGCCCGGAAAAAGGCTGCCGCATATTTTGATGCGTTCCGTATTCCTGTTTTCTCGTGTGATTCTGGGCTTTATATTGACGGCGTGCCGGAAAACGAACAGCCGGGTATTCATGTGCGCCGCGTGAACGGAAATGTTCTTTCTGATGAACAGATGATAGCCCATTATTCTGCTTTGGCGGAAAAATATGGAAATCCGACAGCGCGCTACAGAAATGCAATCTGCTTTGTTGCGGATGAGAATCATATTTATGAAGCGATGGAGCCTTCTATGGGAAGCAATGCGTTTATTTTGACGAGCAAGCCTTATCCGGTGATGAAAAAAGGTTTTCCGCTCGACAGTCTTTCGGTTGATATAAAAACTGGAAAATATTACTACGAACTTACAGGCAACGAGCTTGATAAGCTTGCGGTGGAAGACGGATTTGCGGAATTTTTCCGAAAAATTCTTTTTAAAAAGCAGAATTAAGGAATCAAACATGGCTTTTGACAAAAAACGCGACGACATCCGCCGCACTACACGCATTATTCAGATTGACGAGATGCTCCGCGGCGGGGCGTTTGTGGGAATGGACGAGCTGATTTTTAACTTCGGCGTGAACAAGCGGACTGTTGAGCGTGATTTTGAGCGGCTCCGGGACGAAATGAACGCTCCTCTTGAATACGACAAGACTAAAAAAATGTATCATTACACCGATCCGACTTTTTCCGTGCCGAATGTCGTGCTTACGGAAGGCGAGCTTTTTACGGTTTCAAAAGTACATTTGGGGGACACAAAAAGAGCAGTGGTTTTAATCTTATGCTTTTTATCTGAAACACGGATATATGGAATATGAACCAATGTATATGATGAAGGTTCTGTAAGTCCCGATTTGTACGGAGCTGATTTTTATTTTATTGAGGAAAAATATATGTTGAATAAGCAAATAAATATTGAATTGCAGGATACGCAATGGCAATTTGAATATGTTGACCATGACAGAAATATTGCCAGAGCAATAGTTTATGATGAAAACGGGTTGTTCTATTTTGTAAGAGCAGAACGAGATGATGATTTTGGAAAAGCAACATTGATTGAAACTTCGGGTGGCGGAGTTGAGATAGGCGAGGACTTACAAACCGCCATTCAAAGAGAATTGAAAGAAGAACTTGGTATATCTGTAGAAATAATTTGCAAAATCGGAGTTGTAAGCGATTATTACAATCTGATTCACAGGCATAATATTAATAATTATTTCTTGTGCAAAGTAAAGTCATTCGGAGAAAAGAATTTGACTCAGGATGAAATAGAAAGTTTTCACTTATCTACATTAAAATTGACATATGACGAAGCTGTTCGAGAATATGAAAATAGGGCAAATACAAAGTTAGGAACACTTGTAGCAAACAGAGAACTGCCTATTTTAAAACGAGCAATAGAAATAATTGATGAAAGCAAAAAGTAAAGTGCATAGAGAACGGAACAATCCCGAGCCGCCTGAGGAATATGAATTCCTTTTTTCCGCAAAAATGGCGAACTACGTCCTTGAGCGCGAATGGCACAAAAATCAGCTGATTGCGCAGCATGAGGACGGCACAGTTCTCCTGAAATTCAGCTCGAACCAGAAACAGATGGTGTTCTCCTGGGCAATGGGCTTCGGCGATTCCGTCACTGTGATAAAGCCTGAAAGACTGAGGGAAGAAATCCGCGCGGAATGCGAGAAAATGGCGGGGAAGTATGGCACGCGAGAGAGTTAGAGATCTATAAAATCTGCTTAATTCATGCTATAATTGCAATATCTAATTTTCATTTAGGGGAATTAAAATGCATTCAAAATTTTTGAAAATCTTACCAAAAGATGGAGCATTAATTCTTGCAAAAGTGTTGAAATATATAATCAAGGAAAAATAGGTATGAAACAAAAAATTAATGGTTTACTAATTTTTTTATTGGGAATAGCTGTTACTCTTATAATGCTAGGTTGCTTGAGTTTATTTAAAAATTCACTTTTTAATAATCTTGGATATTTCTTAGGCATAAGCGTTTTAATAACTGTTGTTTCACTAAATTTAATTGTGTTCTTACAAAAAGAAAAAGATATTAAGTATTTTTTTTATTATAGTTTAATTTTTTTATTGTTTCCATTTTATTCATCTTTAACAGTGAATATTCAAATTTTTAGACTATCTGTAATTACTCCATGTTTAATAATTTTAATAACTCCGTTTTTGGTAAAGAAATCTTATATTAAAGAATTTTTATTTAATTGGGAATTTGTATTTTATATTTGTATTGCAATAGGAGCTGTATTTACTTATTTTTATAAAGTAACAGTCTTTGAAAGATTGATAAAATTTCTTGACTTATGTTGGCCTTGTTATGTACTTATTATGGCATTTATAGCTTTGTCAATACGTATTCTAAAATATCATGTTCACAGAAAAAAATATTAGTTAACTTACTCAAATGAAAATAAATTAAATGAGTCGCTTATTGTTTTTTTTATTAACGAATATTAAGATTTGCTTAATAATTCAAATAAAAACGTATAAAATGAAATTGTAATCTGAGGAACTCCATCATGAACCTAACCCCGCTTCTAAAATCAATCTTTGACTACGACCCGGACGGCCCTAACATTCATCACCTGATGGCGGTGCATGGCTACAGCCGGCTTATCGCGCAGATGGAAAACGTGGACGAGCATACGCTTTTTATAACGGAAGTTGCGGCGTATCTTCACGACATCGGCGTAAAAGTGAGCAAGGAAAAATATGGAAACAGTCAGCCTCAGCATCAGGAGGCGGAAGGTCCTGCAATTGCGAAAAAATTCCTTGAGCCGCTTTCTCTTCCTGCAGCCGATGTTGAGCGGATTTGCTTTATAATCGGCCACCACCACACGTACAAGGCGATTGACGGACTTGACTTTCAGATCCTTGTTGAAGCAGATTTTATTGTGAACGTGATGGAAGGCTACTGCAAGCGCGAGTCAGTTTCTGCGATGAAGGCGAACGTGTTCAAGACCGCAAGCGGAAAATATCTCTTGGAACAGATGTTTGAAAAGTCGGCACGTTGAACAAAATTAGCGGCTCAGTTTTAGAAAATCGGTTATAATATCCATATCACGAGCTGAAAAAATGATTTACAAGGAGTTGAAGTTATGGAAAAGAAATTTACCTGGATTCCATTTTACACTGAATTGGCAAAAAAATTACTGGAATTTAAGGACAATCGAAGCGATTTGGTCAAAATTGTCTATGAACTTGATGAAAAGTATGTGAATTTTATTAACAATCACGACAAATCTCAAGTTTTTGATATAGATTTCTTTTCATTTTTTTCGATTTTTAATCGGGGACTTACTGAAGAAAACCGCAAGATTATTTGTGGTTTTCTGAAAAACAAATTGAATATTTCAGCAGAAATTCCTTCTGATTTTGACAGCATTCCTTTGGTGGATAATAGGAAATCGACATTTTATAGACGTGAAACAGCTGATAGTCAAATTCCTTTGCTGTGTTCATTGTTTGAAGCAGTTTTTAATGATGATTTGCCTCTTGTGGAAAAACTTTTTGATAAGGTGCTTGGTTTTAATGGAATCAAATGGAATATAACAATGGGATTTTATTGGATTTCGCCTTATAATTTTATGCCGCTAGATTCAAATAGCCGTAATTATCTTAAAAATAATGGAATAAATATTTTTGATGAAAAAGAACTTAGCGGAAAGAATTATTTGAATCTTCTGGAAGAAATCAAAAATTGTATTCAAACAGGAAAAATAAAAGAAAAGTCAATTCCTGAAATCTCGTACAATGCATGGAACGGAGGAAACATAATGTCAAATAATTCTCTTGCCGACCAGCTCACCGACCTTCTTCTGCACACCCACAACTTGATTTTTCACGGTGCGCCGGGAACTGGAAAAACTTTTCTTGCAAAACAAATTGCGGAAAGAATAGGTTGCTCACCAAACGAAATCGGCTTTGTCCAGTTTCATCCGAGTTACGACTACACGGATTTTGTCGAAGGTCTGCGCCCTAAAAATCAGAGTAACGGCGAAATCGGCTTTGAGCGGAAAGACGGCGTGTTCAAGGAATTCTGCAAAAGGGCGTTGCCAATGCATTTCCTAGAGAAAGCATATAAAGAAAAAACTGAATTTGATACAAGAGATTATGAAGAAATCAGGTCATTTTATACTTTTACAATAAAATCTATAGATAAGAAAAAAGATAATATTGATATATCTGTAAAAGGTGAAAAGCAAACTTTCCCAAATTCTGTAAAAATTTCTTACTTGTATGAACTCTTATCTAATAGCAATTTTATAAATAATCCTGAAGAAATAAAAGGCAAATTTCCAAATATAGAAAAAATGTCAGAAATATTTTATTTTTATTTGTATAAAAAATTAAATCGAAAATTCGTCTTCATCATCGATGAAATAAACCGAGGCGAGCTTTCAAAAATCTTCGGCGAGCTGTTCTATGCAGTCGAACCGGGCTACCGAGTTTCCTATGACGACTTGAAAAAACATCAGTCTGGCGAAAAAATGATTTCAACAATCCGCACGCAGTACGCAAATCTTGAAACTGAGGGAAACGAGTTTGACAAGGCGTTGCGCGTTTCAAATCCGTCAGATTACGGCCATTTTTTCATCCCCGAAAACGTCTACATCATCGGCACAATGAATGACATCGACCGCAGCGTTGACACAATGGACTTTGCGTTCCGCCGCCGTTTTGCGTTCAGGGAAATCAAAGCGTCTGAAAACCTTGAAATGCTCAGCACGCTTGGCGAAATCGCGGACGAAGCGGAAAACCGCCTTGCAAAACTGAACAGCGAAATTTCAAACATTACGGAACTTTCTTCGCCCTCATCATATCACATCGGCGGTGCGTATTTTATGAAGCTGAAAGATTTTAAAGGCACCAACAACGAACGCTTCCAGAAACTTTGGGATTATCACTTGGAAGGACTTCTAAAAGAATATCTTCGCGGCACAGAAAATGCGGAAGGAAATTTTGAAAAACTTAAGGATGCGTATTTTGGCTTAGGTTCAACGATAATAAATAATTCAGAAGAAGAGGGTGAGTGATTTTAAATGCTCCATCTTAAAACCACCGACAACAACTGCTCGCAAAAAATTTCTTTTCTTATACAAGGCGTTTCTTCCCGAACTGGCGGCGTAGAACCTTTTTCCGTCGCTCATTATTCTTCTCTTTCTCGTATTGCGAATGTTCCTGTCAAAGAGTTGGCGGTGAAAAATCAGAATCTTCTTGTCTTTCCGTATGAAATTGACAAATCTTACGGCAGAATCGGCGAGCTTCCGATTTTTGAGATGTGCGGTTGTGCTGAAAATCTTTCCGAAGCAAAAATCAAAACCGGGAACTTGATGGGCTTTGTCGGTGTAGGTTCTGGCGGTGGTGCAAGAAACGGCGCGGTTCAGCTTGAAATTGCCTCGCGTTTTTCGAAGTCAAAAAACGACTTTTTCCTTCACTATATGCTTGGAAAAGTTTTTGGCGAAAATCTTTTCAGCTTGAATTACAACGCTTCGGGCGGCAGTGTTTTTGACCTCCTGATTTTTACTTTTCCGCTTGTCCTAAAAAATGCATTTCGGCAAGGAATTTTCAAGACCTACAGAACTTTTGAGCGGAACGACGCGAACGTAAAAGGCTCGCTGAATCTTACTCGGCACATCAGGCAGAATATTCCGTTCGCAGGAAAAGTCGCGTACAAAGAGCGCACGCAGGTTTTTGACAATCCGCTTACCGAACTCGTGCGCCACACGGTTGAATTCGTCAAGACAAAACCGTTTGGAAAATCAATTTTGAATTGTGATTCCGCTACAAAAGCCGCTGTCAGCCAGATTGTCGAGCTTACGCAGAATTACAGTTTTCACGACCGGCAGAAAATAATTTCAAAAAATGCAAAGCCCGTGAGCCATCCGTTTTTCACAAGATGGAAGCCACTTCAAAAACTTTGCCTTGCGATTCTGAGCCATTCAAAAATAAATTATCATTCAGGCGAAAAATCAGTCTGCGGACTTTTGTTTGACGGCGCGTGGCTTTGGGAGGAATATCTGAACACAATTCTGCGCCCGCTCGGCTTTGTTCACCCGGAAAACAAAATTCACAAGGGCGGACTTAGAATGTTTTCGGACAACGATGAGCTGACTTTCGACAAGGACTACCGCAGAATCTACCCGGATTTTTACAAAAAAGGCGAATACATTCTGGACGCAAAATACAAGCCGCTTCAAAAAAATCCCTGCCGTGAAGATTTGTATCAGGTCGTTTCCTATATGCACACGATGAAAATTTCCCGCGGCGGATTTATTTTCCCGGACGACAGCACGGATTTTGAAAACCGATGTTACAATCTTGCGAACGACACTGGAACTCTTGATGTGGTTGGTGTTAAAATTCCGCGGGGTGCAAAAGATTTTTCTGAATTTCGCAAACGTATGAACCACTCAGAATCCAGCTTTTCAAAATATTTTACAAATCAACTGCAATAAAATATTTATAAAGAGGGAAATAAATTGTCAAAGAAGCAAACTCTAATAAAAAATCTAATATTTCTTCTGCTTTTTGTTCCTTCAGTTTTTGCAGTTTTTGCCCAAACGCAAGAGCAATCACTCGGTGAATCGCAACAGTCGCCGCAGTCACCGGAAAACCAAAATCAGGAAATTCCGCTTTTTCAGCAAAAACAAAAAACATCATTTTTCAATTCGCAGAATTTCAACTTCAAAGAAAAACGGATTTTCTCCCTCGACACAGCGTATCTTCTTTCCGGCTTAAAAAACAACGGCTGGGGCTTGGGACTTGCCTACGAGCAGCTGGTAATTCCGTTCCTTTCCATAAAAGGCGATTTTTCCCACACAACAATTTTCCCCACAAGCTACGACACAACCATCACAACAGTCGGCATTTCGCTAAACACATTCTACTATCCGTTCAACAAAGGCCTAAATTTTCTTTACATCGGCTTCGGCTGCAGAACCGATTTTCTAATGTATTCAGGCGATGCCGTTCCTTCCGACCACAAAAAAGACGCACTAATCCGCCTCGCCCCACAAATCGGCTGGAAACAAAGCATTTACGACTACGTTCTTATCGACATCTATTACAGCTACCGATTTTCCGTTTTATCCAACGACCTGCCAAATTTCGTCACCGACATAACAAACAACGGCAACGGATTCAGCGTAAAACTAAAATTCAATCTTCAAAAAATATTCAAGACAATCTTTAAAAAATAAAGAATTTGAATCTGGGGCTTCCGGCAACAAGTTGCCGTCAGGCTTTCCATGAGTTTTCAAAGAAAACTTGTTTCAAAAACGGTTTTCCGTTTTTGCGGACTACGGCTTTCACGTAAGAGATTTCATTAGTATATTGAATATTAAGTTTTTATGCTGAATCCATAAATTGAATAAGCGGGAAGAAAAAGAAAGCGGCAACCGAGCCATTCGGAGCGATGGCAAGCAATTTTTGAAAAAAATTGCGCAGTCCGATACCTTATTACGCTCCGCATAGCGAATTGACGCGCTTTTTCTGGTAGCTTATTCAATTTCTTTCACAAAAAATCCACTAAAAACTTAAAAATTCGACTATAATATCACTATGAATCAAATAAAAATTCTCCTATGGGATTTAGATGGCACCATAAACGATTTTCTCGCAACCGAAAACTACGCAATAAAAAAAGGTTTTGCCCGCCTCAATCTTGGACTCTGTACAGACGAAATGGTAAGCCGCTATTCTCAGATAAATATTTCCTATTGGGAAAAACTTGAAAAAGGCGAAATGTCAAAAGCCCAGATTCTTGTGAACCGTTTTAAAGATTTCTTTGCTGAATACGGTTTGCCCGAACAAAATGCAGTTATTTTTAATAAGAATTATCAAATAGATTTGGGCGACAAACTTGTCTTCATAGACGGCGCGTTGGAAGTCCTTCAAAAAATAAAGAAAAGCAAGAAAATCAGGCAGTTTGTCGTAACAAACGGACTTGTTGCAAACCAAAAACGCAAGTTAGAAGGGCAGGAACTAAAGCCTATTTTTGAATACGCGTTCATCAGCGACGAAGTCGGATTTGAAAAACCAAATATCGAATTTTTCAATGCGGTTTTTCAAAAAATCGGCGACATTCAAAAAAATCAGATTATGATTATCGGCGATTCCCTTACAAGCGACATAAAAGGTGGAAACAACGCGGGAATAAAAACTTGCTGGTTCAATCCGAATGGAAAAACGAACAATCAAAGTGTGCAGATTGATTATGAAATCAGCGACTTGCGCCAGCTGCTAAGAATTCTTTGCATTTAAAATATTATTCTTGAAAATTTATCTTTTTCTTTCTATTTTAAAAGCATGAGTTTAAGAAATCTAAACGAAAAAAAAGCTGAAAGTTTGAATTCTCTGGTGGAAATAAAACCTCATCAAGTTGTGAGCATGGCACTTTCAAAAAATGAGCATGCCAACATAACTTTGCTTGCATTTGCGGATGGCGAGGATTTAAGCGAGGAAATTTATCCGCAGGACACGCTTTATTTCGTTGTTGAAGGTTCAATGGACGTGATTTCAAAAGAAGATTCAATTCCTGTTAGTGCAGGGCAGGTCATAAAAGTTCCAGCCGGAAAACCGCATAGGCTTTCTGCCCAAAAATCGTTCAAGATAATGCAAATTTCAATTTAATAAATAAAAAGGACTCTATTATGGAAGAAAAACTTATCAAAAATGTTGAACACGCAACTCCGCTTATTCTGAAAGATTTGGTTCAATACGAAAACGGAAAAGTTGCCAGCATGACACTTTCACAGCAGCCAGGTGTTGGAATAACAATTATGGCATTCGACAAAGATGAATCAATCGCAAGCCACGCCGCCCCCGGTGACGCAATGGTTCAAGTCCTGGAAGGAAAAGCCGAAATTACAGTTGGTGGCGTTCCGCATATTTTGGAAGAAGGTCAGATTATTGTAATGCCAAAAAATATTTCACATTCTCTAAAGGCACTTGAAAAATTCAAGATGCTTTTAACAGTTGTAAAATAACAGCTTATTGTGCAAGATTGACAAAGTGTCAATCTGCATTAAAATAGATTTGTGCTGAATATAAAATTTTTGCCCGCATTTTTATTGATTCCTTTTTTCTCTTTTGGATTTTTAGTTTCCTGTGATTCAGTTTCTGGGGCAGAGAAAGATGAAAAGTCTGAATATATAAATTCAATAACATCAGAAGATTTCCAGTCCGCGGAGGAACAAAAGCTTGTAGACAACTATAGTGTTCCGGAAGACGGTTTCTACACCTGCGGTTCTTATGATAAAAAAATTCTAGATGCAATTTATAAATACAGAAAACAAAAAGGGTTGGCTTCCATCATGTGCTATGATTCAGGCTTGCACAAAATTTGTATAGAACATTCAAAAAAAATGGCAAATAAAAAGCAGATTTTTAATATAAATGTAAAAAAAATATCTGATGACTATAAATTCGTTGCTCAAAATGTTGCCTTTAGCAATACCATGACTATGGATGATTTTGCAATTGAAGAAATTATAAATCTTTGGACTTCAAATTCAAGAGCTAAAAAAAATCTTAAAAATCCTGATGTGAATTATTTTGCTGTCAGCAGTGTAAATAAGGCTGGAGCAAATAATGTCAGCGACGGTTGCTATTACACTTTGATTCTTGTAAAAAAATGACAGAACACATAATCCATCCGTTTGAGCCATTTTTCCGCCCAGATTCAGAAATCTTGATTATAGGAAGTTTGCCTTCTGTAAAATCAAGGGAAAATGGTTTTTACTACGGACATTCTCAAAACCGCTTCTGGAAAATGCTTGCCCGGATTTTTGCAGAAGAAACACCTATATTAATAGAAGAAAAACAACGCTTTTTGGAAAAACATAAAATTGCCGTGTACGATTCAATTAAAGAATGTACAATCAATGCCTCAGCCGACAGTTCAATCCGCAATGTGATTCCATCCGATATAGAAAAAATCGTTTCTGCCGGCAAAATTTCAAAAATTCTTGCCAATGGAAAAACTGCCGCTAAATATTTCTTAAAATATCAAAATCAAAATCTTTGTCAGATGTTAAAGACACTTCCTTCCACAAGTCCAGCCAATGCCGCCTTTTCCTTGGAAAAATTGGTTGAAATCTGGGGCAAAGAATTTTCTATTTAAAACAGTCAGTACCTGCAATCCTGATTTATATTTTTAAGCCAACAGCATTTTTATGCAGAAAACCAATCCTCAATCTTTAAAAATGACCTTTTCTTTGCTTCTGCAAAATCAGAGACATTGCGGGTTACAAGAACCATTCCGTTTGCGATTGCTGTTGCAGCTATTTGGGTATCGCAGTATGGCAGAGTTTTTCCGCATTTTGCGCAAATTCCAAGCAGCTGTCCGCAAATATTCGCGGAAAATTCGTCATAAGGAATTATTTCAAAATTATTTTTCAAATCTTCTGTAAATGCGTAAATTGAATCTTTGCGTTTTCCTTCTGGCATTTTTGAAACACCATAAATTAATTCCTGCCAGGTTACGGCAGAAATTGCGCACATCTTTTTTCGTGCTTCATATAACGCGATTACATTTTGGTTCGGTCTTTCTTTTGAAAATTCCGAAACAATATTTGTATCCAATAAATAAACTTTATTCATTTTTAACTCCTGTAAAAAATTTTGAATAGTTATTCTTCAAAAATAACCCTATTCGGGTCTGGATAAACTTTTGGCGGAAGAGGAATTCCTTCATCGCTCAATACATCTGCATATTTTTCGCGCCATTTTGAAAGCCAACTCGGACCTTCTGATGAAAATTTCTTTTCATATTCCTCATAGCTGATAATCACCGCAACCGGCTTGTCGTATCTGGTCAGCTCCACAGGCTCGCCGCCTTCCGCGATTTTCACAAAATTAGAAAGATTGTTCCGCGCCTCGTAAATTGAAGTTCTGCACATAATGACACCTCCAAAATATCTTTTATAAGAAAAGAATAGCACACAAAAATATTCTGGTCAAGATTTAAAATGTTGGCTAGGATTGTCAAAAAGACGAAACGCCTCTTTTTAGTCATAAAACCTAATATAATAGAAGAAAGTATGATTTTTTATATGAGGAAACAAATTTTTTGAAAAAAAATGGCAAGATTTTTACTGTGAGTTATTCAAATATTCTGCAAGTGCAATCACGGTTTTTTTGTCTTTTTGAGAAAGTTCTGTAAATGTCCTTAGAAGCTTCTGTTCTTCTTTTTGTGTGGGATTTTCATTTTTGTTGATGGGTGAAAGGATTTCATTCGGAACATTATTTTTTCCTGTGATAAGGTATTCAACAGAAACACCGAGCACTTGTGCGATGCGGACGGCAATATCTGCACTCGGCATACATCCGCGCGAACCTACATAACTGTCAATGGCTCTTTTTGAAATTCCAGCACGAGCCGCGACTTCTTTATCCAAAAGTCCAAGAAAATCAATCTGTTCACGTAGACGGTCACGAAAATCCATATTTTTATAATAACACTTTGGTAGTATTATAAAATTGACAGTAATAAAATAGTGATATATATTTGTTATTGGAGTAATACTAAAGTGGTATTACTAAGGAAAATTTTATGAAACCTATTTTTGTTAAGAATGAAAAAGAATTAAAGTATTTTATTAAAGAAAGAAAATCGACAATTAAAACGCGAGGCTAAAAAATAATCGGATCACTGCAAAACTTCTTGCGTTTGCAGCCCTTGCAGAAACTGCCCATCCAAACGCTGTCGAACTGGTCGGTGGCGTTTTTTACAAAGTCTTTGTTGCTGCTCAAAATGCCGGCTTCAAAGTTGCGGGTGTTTTCGCCCTTCATGCCAAGTCCGGCTCCAGTCAGGTTTGCAGAACCCACGTACGCTGTCTTAAAGTCAAAAATTATGATTTTAAAATGGACTCGCGGGCAAAGAACTCGCTCCATTCCTTCTATTAAAACTGGATATTTGTCAAAATCCTGGCGGAACGCAGGACCAGGTTCTTTTGCGTGAATAAGGCGGATTGCAACTCCGCGTTTTGCAAGGTTAGAAAGGACTTCCAAAAGCGGTTTTGTGCCGCGACCGTCTTTTACGTAAAGGTCTTTTATGTCGGCAGTGCCAATCCACAGAGTTTTTTTTACGTCTTTTATCCGCTCAACTACTTGCTCGTAATGGGCTTCATTTGCAATGTACAAAGTTTCCATGGCGGAAGAACTTTCTGTTTCTGAGGACTTTTTCTTTCCAATCATCCTATCTTTCCATCAACCTAACCACTTCATCCTTTGAATCCAAGAAAATCTTTGCAATCTGCGGGTCAAAGTCTGTGCCGCTGCCTTTTTCAATTATTGAAAAGCACTGGTCAAGCGGCATTGCGTCGCGGTAGCAGCGTTTTTGGGAAACTGCGTCAAAAACGTCGGCGACTGCCATAATCCGCGCGTGAAGTGGAATCTGTTCGCCGGCAAGTCCTTGTGGGTAGCCTTTTCCGTTGTATTTTTCGTGGTGGAACCTTGCCACTTCGTAGGCAATTTTTTCAAATTCTGCGTCATCCAGGTTTTTGAATGTGTTCTGAATAATTTCTCCGCCGCAAGATGCGTGCTTTTTCATAATCGCAAATTCTTCATCCGTAAGCTTTCCTGGCTTTTGCAGAATATGGTCAGGCGTTGCGATTTTTCCAATATCGTGAAGCGGAGCCGCATTGCTTACGTTAATCAGATAGTCTTTGTTCATAATATCTTGATAACGCTTATCGTGGCGCATTTTTTGAAGAATCAGATTGACATAGGCTCTAGTGCGCTTGATGTGTCCGCCGGTGTTGCTGTCGCGGTTTTCAACAAGATTCGCAAATCCTTCAACCATGTTGTCGCTGTACAAAGTAAGTTTTTTAATTGCAGGATTTTCAAAGTCAACATAAATTCCCAGAAGAAGAATGGTAGGGCAGATTGAAGAAAGCAAAATCTCTGGGAAAATAATCTGAGCAATAAGAATGATTCCTACAATCACGATAATTGAAACTGTTCCGAATTTTTTATCCTTTGCAAGATATTTGTGACGCGTAACAACAAGACCTAAAATAATTCCGTAATGAAGAAATAGCGAAACAAAGCAGACATAAACTGAAAATCCCATTGAATAAAAAGTCGTTTTTCCCTGAATGTATTCAAGCTGATTGATTCCGGTAAAAATCAGAATTAGAGAGATAATTCCCGGCAAAAAAAGAAGAAAATTCCTTTTTTTATGCTCTTTGCAAAAGCCTACAATCTGGTCGTACATGTAAAGCGAGGTTACAATAATCGTTAAATCCATAAAGACAAAAAACAAAAGGTGTCCGTATTTATTCAGCCAGTCAGGAATACTTTCAAGGTGATTTACAGTCCAGGCTGTCAGACCGTCAAAAAATACCGCCCAGGGAGCAACAATCATAAGAGCGTCAAAAAATTTATTGCAGGGAATTTTCGTTTTTAAAGTCGCCCTTAAATAAGTTATTATAATATAAAGAGTTACAATCAAACAACCAATCTGTAATTTAAAATATTGCATAAAATTCCTCTCTAAAAGCAACTTAAATTATATGCTAAAGGATTTTAAAAATCAAACTTCTTGCAATCTTTTCTTGTTATAATACGTTTTTCCTAATATTATTAAATAGCCAAATTTTGAGTTTTTTATAAATTGTGAAAAAAACGCTCTCAACGAATTTATTCTCTTTTTAAAAACTCTTATAAAAGCGGGAAAATTATGCAAAGCACGGAACGCGCAAAAAACAACAGAACTCTTGCTCTTAATTCTGAAGAAATTGAAAGCCTAAGAAAAAATATTCTTACAAGCAGGCAAATTTCAGAAAATACTGATTTTTTAAATAAAACCTTGAATGGCGATATAAATGAAATGCTGGAATACGTTCCAGATAATTTTGCAGATTTGATTATTATTGACCCCCCGTATAATCTTACAAAAAATTTTAATGGTCTAAAGTTTAATTCGTGTTCAGAAAAAAATTATGATGATTATCTAAATAGCTGGTTTCCTGCTGTTTGCAAAAAATTAAAACCTTCGGGCTCTTTGTACATGTGCGGCGACTGGAAGTGTACGTCTTCTCTTCAGCGTGCAATTGAAAAAGAGCTTTCAATATTGAATAGAATTACCTGGCAGCGAGAAAAAGGGCGAGGCGCAAAATCAAATTGGAAAAATGGAATGGAAGACATTTGGTTCGCCGTAAAGAATCCAAGCGATTACTATTTTAATGTGGATGCAGTAATGATGAAACGAAAGGTCCTTGCTCCGTATAAAAAAGACGGAAAGCCTAAAGACTGGAATAAAGAAGAAAGAGGTAATTTTAGATTGACATATCCTTCGAACTTTTGGGATGATATTTCAATTCCGTTTTGGTCTATGCCAGAAAACACAGAGCATCCCACTCAAAAAAGCGAAAAATTATATGCAAAGCTGATTTTAGCAAGCTCTAAACCTGGCGATGTCGTGCTTGATCCGTTTTTAGGAAGCGGAACTGCTAGCGTTGTCGCAAAAAAATTAAACAGAAATTATTGCGGCATTGAAATTAACGAAGAATATTGTTTGCTTGCGGAAAAGCGTTTAAAGCTTGCGGAACTTGACCCAGCTATACAAGGCTATTCTGATGGTGTTTTTTGGGAAAGAAATTCACTTCCTTTTCAGAAAAAGGAATAAACGGATTTTTTTTCCTCCCCACACACACGCATACGCAAACTCAACCAGACGCGGAGCATCTGGCTATGTTCCTGTGCGCGAATTAATTTTATAATTTTTTATGGCACTTGCCAGTTTTTCATAAAAAGTTCAAAATGACTTGTATGAAAACTAAAGTGAACTTTACACCTTTTATTTTGTTAGGAATTCTGATTTTAAGTATTGCAGGATATTTTTTCTTCGGAAGCCGCTATAATCTTCAAAAATCTGATTTTACTTTTATTGGATTTTTTATTTCCTCGTTCTTGGCAATAGAATTGTTAATTTTTCACTTGGTTCCGCCTTTTTCTGCGTTAATGCTTTTTCTTATTTCTCGCAATAAAGACTTTTTAAATGGCTTTTGGTTTAAGGAATATTCTTGGGAAAAAAGTTTTTACAAATTTATAAAAGTTAAGCGGTGGAAAACTCGAATAGGCACTTATGACAAAAATTTATTTTCTAGCAAGAATTTTTCTAAAGAAAAACTTTTAATGACAATTACCCAGTCAGAACTTGTGCACGAAATAATTTTTGTTTTAAGTTTTTTGCCTCTTTGGTTTATGAAAGATTTTAAACATCCATTTTTGCTCGCAGTTTTATGTACGATTTTCGCGCTTTTGAATTTGCCCTTCGTTTTTATTCAACGCTACAATCGCCCTAGAATAATCAATTTTAAATCGAAAATTGAAAAATCTTAAAATGCCAAAAGTCGAGTTTTTAGGAACAAACAAAAGTCTGAATTCGTTGAAACCGTTTTTTCACAGTTATAAAAAGCTCGCCTTTTAACCTTTTTAACCTATGGTTTATTCGACTTCATAATTGAACATTAGTTGTTAAAATGTTAAAGTAAACTTTATGAATACACTTGTTGCCTTGTGTCCTGTAGGGGCTGAAAAAATTCTTGGAAATGAAATAAAACATCTTGGATATAAGTTAGTTAGTAACACCGCAGGAAGAGTTGTTTTTTTAGGTGACGATGATGCTCTTTTTAGGGCAAATTTGTGTCTTAGAACTTCTGACAGAATTTTTTTGCAAGCAACTTCTTTTGACGCAGAAGATTTTGACCAGCTGTTTGATGGAATTTATACTGTAAACTGGCAGGATTATTTTAAAAAAGATTCCAAAATAACAATTGACAAGGTGCGCTGCCACAGAAGCAAGCTTAATTCAGAGCACGCAATTCAAGGTATTGTTCAAAAAGCGATTTATAAAAAACTTTGCGAACGCTGGCACATGTATTCAATGCCAGAAACTGGAACCGAACAAACAATTAGAATCTATATTGAAGAAAATGAAGTTCTTGTTCTTTTAGATTTATCTGGACTTCCTCTTCATAAAAGAGGCTATCGCGTGGACGGAGGAATTGCTCCTTTGCGTGAAACTGTCGCAGCTGTTCTTTTGCAAGAAATGACTTGGCGGCGAAAAACACCTCTTCACGATCCGTTTTGTGGTTCTGGAACAATTGCAATAGAAGCTGCGCTTTACGCTTACAATATTGCGCCTGGATTTGGCAGGCGTTTCGCCATAGAAACACTTCCTTTTTTTAACGAAAAAAGAGCTTTGGAAATCCGCAAAAAAGAGGCTGAGCAAATACGGACCGATGTTGAAGTCAGAATAACTGGTTCGGATATTGACAGCGAGGCTATCGCCCGTTCTAAAAAGAATGCTGAGTACGCTTGTGTTGCGGCAGGAAGAGCTTTGCAGTCAATTGGCAGCGACGCAAAAATTCTTAGGCCGGATTTTATTCAAGCAGATTTTAAGGAACTTTCCGCGCCTTATGAAAGCGGGCTTGTTCTTTGCAATCCTCCTTATGGGGAACGAATTGGCGACTTAGAGCAGGCTGAACAACTTTACAAAGATATGAGCTGCTTGTTTACGGAATTTAAGAGTTGGGATTTTGGAATAATAACTTCGCACAAAGAATTTCAAGAAAAAATAGGACATTATGCTCAAAAGTTAAAAAATATAAAAGCAGGAAATTTGGATACAATTCTTTACATTTATAAAAATTCAGAAAATTTTGAAAAATCGCAAAAAAAGGGGAGAGAAAGACTTTAATGGCAGCAATAATAGAACACGAAAAAAGAAAGCATGAAATTCTGCAAAAATCTTTAGATGTATTTATGGACGAAGGGTACGATGATGTTACTTTTCAAAAAATTGCAGACAGATGCGGAATTACAAGGACAACATTATATATATACTTTAAGAACAAACGGGAAATATTTCTTTGGAGCATAAAAGAACTTACGCAAAATCTAGAACAGAAGCTGCTTGCCATAACTAGCGATAAATCTCTTGAAGCTCCGCTTGCTCTAAAAAAAATAACTTATACAATAATCGATTCTTGTATAGAAAATAAAAAATTGTTTAACGTCTTGCTTGCCTATCTTATGCAGCTTCAAAAGTCCGGCGGCGATTCCGGCGAAAAAGTTAGGCGACGCGTTATACGCCTTAGACACTTGCTTACTTCAAAAATAGTTCAAGGCGAAAAAAAAGGACAGCTTAAAATAAGCAGCGTAAAAGATGCAAATGAACTTCTTTACAGTTTGATTGAATCCGCAATCTTTAGGCTTTCTATTTTAAACCAAGACAAACTGGACGAGGTTTATGGAGCTATAGATATTGCAATTGCAGGAATGACTAAATAGCCTGAACTTTGGGTTTTTAGAAAAATAAACATAAGCGTAAGCGAAGCTGCAATTTGTGAAGACTTTGTGCGATTAGAACAAGTAAGGTTGCGTAGCGACCCAAACCAGCCCAAGTGAAACGCGAGCACAACCGTCTGAACAAAGTGTAAATTCGCTGAAAGCATTTTTTTAAGTTATAAAAAGACTCAAAGTTTGGGCTAATTATACGTGTACAGCGAGCCGTTCGCTTGTGAATAATCGTGTTTGTTGTCGTCCCAATTGCTTGTATCAAGTTCTATTTGATTATCGTTTGTATTTTCAATAGGAAGTTCGCTTTCTAAAGGTAAGGACCAATAGATTACTGTGTAGTCAAGAGTCGTATTCTTTTCAATTTTTTCTAAAATAAAACTTTCTACGCTAAATGAAGAAGTCAAAAAATCAGAGCTTAAAACTGAACGCAAATCAATTTCTTTTGTTAAAGGGGCATCTTCAGTGATTCTAAAAACTCTGCTTTTTGAACTGTTTGTAGCAATCATAGAAATTGCCCAGTTTGTTGTATCTGTTAATTCAGAAGGAAAACCAAAAGAACCTGTTTTGATTTCAATAATGCTTTTTTCTTTATTATATGATAGAGCAATGTCGCTAGAGGGAGCTGTATGCAATTCGCCTATGCCGTTAGAATTATTAACAGGTTCTGACCAGTCAACTTTTTTAGAATAATCTTCGTAAGTATAGCGAACGCAATATGAATATGAGCTTGAAGGCTCTACAAAACTGTCTGTAAAAACGTAAGAAACAGAATTGTCTTTTTCTCCTGGAACAATCTCTCCAATATTGTATTCCACTTTGGAATTTTTTATCTTTCTGTAGATATTTATGTATTTTGCTTTTTTATCTGCAGGAACGGCAATTACAATGCCAGTCTCCTTTGCTTCTACACCTAACTTTTTTTCTTCTTCAGGGTCTTGCATTGTGCAGCTAATAAGGGAAGATAATAAAAATAAAAGTCCCATATTCAATAAAAGTTTTTTCATAAAATGCCTCATAATATTTTCGGCGCAATATTATCAAAACTTTAAATTGAATATGGAAAGCAAAGTGTTTAGCCTATTTTGCCGCAAAAACAGCTACTGTCTTAGGTTTTATTTGAACAATGGAACCTGCTGCAATGGAATTGTTTTGTTCTTTTGAAAAATTGCAGCCATCAGTTACCAATATCCAATTTCCTTCCTGCGGGATAGCGTGCTTCACATCAGAATTTATAGGGTTTGCTAAAATTATGATTTTTTTCCAAGAATCGCCGCACTTTGTCCCGTCTAGTTCCCAAGCAAGCACTTGTTCAGGAAGTCCTGCTTGTTTGTTGTCAATAAAGCGCAACGCTTTTAAAAGTGTTTTTTCATCAGCAATTCTGAATGCAGAATGTTTTTTTCTTAAGTCAATAAGATTTTTTACGTATTCCACAACAGAATGTTTTTGAATGCAACGCTGCCAGTCAAGAGAGTTTATTCTGTCGCATGCATTGTAGCTGTTTCGCAAAAATGCGCGCTTTTTGTCGTCAGAATAACCGACATCGTAGAGAGCAGGGTTTTGTGCCAAAATATCAGCTGGAACTTCTTTAGAGCGCATGAATTCCATTCCCGCGTGCAAAATTGGCATTCCTTCTGCAAGCAGAACTAACGAAATCGCCATTTTTTGCATCTGCTCATAATAAGCTTCATCTTTATCCTGCTCTGCAAGAAAGATTTTGTCTGCGAGCGTGATATTGTCGTGAATTTCAGTGTAGTTTACACTAACCCAGGTTTTTTGACTCCACGGATTAGGAGCGGCTGTTCCTTCTATTTTTTTATATTCAACCTGATGATGTTTTGTTGCTCCTACAATTCCAAATTTCACAGCTTCTTTTCTTGAGCCGTCGTGAATAAAGCCTTTTTCTTTGTCGTCAAAAACAGGACCTTTTATTCCGCAGCGCATGGCATCGTTAAAAAATCCGATTTCTGGCATTTTGCTGCTGTTAGCCTGGCACGCGCTTACCATTTTTTTTGCTCTGTACATGTCCCAGCCTTCGCCGTAAATTAGAACATCTTTTTTAATTTTTCTAAGAGCGTCTCTTATCATGTTCATGGTTACAACATCGTGCAGACCCATTAAGTCAAACCTAAATCCGCAAAGCTTGTATTCGCTGAGCCAGTAGCAAAGCGTGTCAATCATGTATTTGCGGAACATTTCCCGCTCGCTTGCTGTATCTTCGCCAGCACCAGAGTAGCCTTCCACACGGAAAAAATATCCAGGCACGCTGGTTCCAAGCCCTTGATGCAGTCCGTCGTTTACGTGGTTGTAAACAACGTCCATAATTACGCCGATTCCTTCGTCTGCAAATGCTTTTATCATGGTTTTTAGTTCTTTTATTCTAACTTCGCCATGATATGGGTCGGTAGAATAAGAGCCTTCTGGAAGCGCGTAATTTTCTGGATCGTAGCCCCAGTTGAATGTTCCAAAGGTTATTTTTTTCTTATAACTTTCGTCGTCCATTCGGCTTTCGTCAACAGAGCGGAAATCAAAAATCGGCAGAAATTGAACATGGGTTATGCCAAGCGATTTTATATGGTCAAAACCTGTTGGAATTCCGTTTATGGAAGTTCCTTTTTGGCAAGCACCCAAATAAGTTCGTTTTACTTTTTGCAAATCTTTAGAACCTTTCCAAAATTCGCTAGAAGAAATATCTGCAATATGAGCTTCATAAGCGATTACATCCGAAGGAGTCGCAACAGTTGGAAGTTTTACATTTTCCCATCCAACAGGATTTGTTCGGTGCAAATCCACAACCATTGAACGAATGCCGTTTACTCCGCTAGCTTTTGCGTAAGGATCTGAACTTATGTTCTGCACACCGTGAACGGTAACTTCGTATAGATAATAAATTCCGTGCAGGTCGCCTTTTACACAAGTTTCCCAAATGCCTTCTGAGCCATCTGCGTTTTTTTTGTGTAAAGGAACTTCTTTAAAACATTCTGATTTGTTGCCATCTTTAAAAAGTTTTAGAACAACTTGTTTTGCAGTTGGCGCCCATAGGCGGAAAACGGTTTTTCTCTTTGAATATATTGCGCCAAGTTCCGCATTTGTAAGATATTTTTTCTTAAAATCGTCTGAATCAAAGAACCATTCCAATGCGGCGGTATTTTCCCCTCCGGAAGTTTTGCTTTTCATTCTTTCGCTAAGAATTAAGTTGTACAAGTAGTCCTTTTTCTTTTCGCTTCCGCACCAAGGATTGTCAAGATTGTGCTGCTCAAACGGCGATTTTATCCATTTTTTAGGGCAAGCAAATTTTTCGTAAGTCTCGGAATTTCTAATTTTGATAGAAAATTCGGTTGCCTGTTCAGCTTTTAAAGGATGACCATTAATTTTAAGTTCTGTTTTTAAGGTTGATGAATGGAGAACCGTTGAACAATTGTACGATTTTCCATTGCGAGCTATTTTTACGGAAATTGAGCTTTCAGTTCCAAACGGCAAAGTCGCGTTAAAACTGCTGCAACCTGAAGGAAGATGAGGATTTAATTCTAAAGAGTTTTCTAAAAGATTGCATTTAAAGCCAATTAAATCCTGAACAATGTTTCTTACAAATTCAGCGACGCTCCAGGCTTGGCTAAAAGTGCCGGAAAGTTTTGGATTTCCGTTGGAATCTGGGCGGGCATGAATATTTTCGCTTAATGAACCTGCGCAACCCATTTCCATAATCATTTTAGATTCATTCATCAAAATGGCGGCAGGTTTTGCGGGTAAAAGACCATTTTCTTCTAAAGCGCAGGCAGAAACGTACATTCCTGTGTTCCATTCCCAAATTGTGCCATTGTGATAAGCCGCATCTTTGTGATACCAAGCGGGATTTTCGTGTTCTGGATGAAACAATGGGTCTTCGGGGCTTAAACTGTAAAGTCCAAAAGGATTTACAAGCTCTCGTTCAACATTTGCTATTACAATTTTTGAGTAATTTTCGTCAACAAACTTGTTTTCTTCGCTTTTTGGCAGAATTGAAGGAATCGTTATGGTCATAAGTTGATTAGGTCTTACTCGCATATCCTTTGCCCATTCGCCATATCCGCCTTCAAGAAGGTGGTCTGCCATTGCATTGCAATCGTTGTTCCAAAAAATCCTATTAAAAGAATCTTTTACTTTGGCAGCTTTTTGCGCATAGTCTTTTTCTTTTTCGTAGTCTTCAAAATAAGAACAAACAAAGCTTCCAATTCTTAGCGCAGTAAACCACAGTGCTTGAATGTCGTTCGCCCTGTTTCCGCGTGGCGACCAAGGCTGATTGTTTTTAATTCTAGCGTCCATCCAAGTGTCCGCATCGCCGTGCATTAAGAATCCGTGTTCATCGCAACGCTTTGCGTCTGCATCAAGGGCAATAAGAATTGTATCTCTTAATTTTTCAAGAATGGCTTTGTCGCCAGAATAAAGAATGTATTCCCAAACGCCGCGAATAAACCACAAGGTTCCATCTGCTGTATTGTAAATAACATCGTCTTTATCTCTGTAGCGATTAGGAATTCTTCCGTAGGTCGGGCTTTCTTTATTTAAGTCTTGAAATCCTGCAAATCCTAAAAGAACATCTTTTGCTTCTTCAAAGCAACCTGAGTTCAAAAGAGTTCCGCACAGAGAAATAAATGTGTCCCTTCCCCAGTTGTCTCTAAACCAGCGCAGGCCAGCCCAAATTCCGCGGTAGGAACTTCCGTGGTCTTTTGTTGCAAGGAGCCATCCGCTAAAACGGGCCCAAGCAAACGCTTCGTCAAATCTTTTGTCTCCGCTTTGAATGGAACATTTTTCAAGAAACTCATTTATTTTTTTGCAGTGAGCGGCAATTGCATTTTCGTTTGCAAGACGGACAGCTTTTTTTTCGGCTGTTGCACGGTCTTTTTCGAATACAAGGTACCAGCCTTTTGAAGAGAACTTTTCTTCCTGATTCAGCTGCTTTTCATTGCAAAACAGGTTTAGTGTATCCGGATTTTCTGCATAGTTAAAATCAAAATTTCCAGCTATGGCAAAACCTATGTCGCTGGAAAGAACGTGAATCCCGTCGACTAATTCCATTTTCCAGCAAGGAATTTTTACATCATTTGAAGTGTCTTCATCGGGATTAAAATCATAGCGTACAGTGTTGTAAAACAAGTCTTTTAGACCAATGTTTTGTAATGAAGAAATATAAAAAGCCTGCTCGTCTAGCAAGAGAGAGGCTTCAAGGATATTTTCTCCAAAAAAGGCCCTAAATCCATAAGGGTAAACATTTATATAATCAGCGTCGCAAAGCGAATGTCCGTAGGCAAGAATGTCTGTAAAATATCTTACTGAATTTTGCCAATATCCATTATTTTCGTTGTTTTTGAATTCATACTCAAAATATCCGTTTTTGAGGTCCGTCCACGCCATGCGGCGGTTGCCATCTGTAAGAAGTTTTATATGCATATTATTTAGAATATCCTAGTTATTTTTGTTTCGCAATAGATTTTTAATCTCTTATAGCGTAAAATTAAGTTGATTGAAAGCTGAGTTTTTATGAATTATGAATAAAAGCGTAAGCAAATTTACAATTTGTGAAGATTTTGTGCGATAAGAACAGCTAAGGTTGCATAGCAACCCAAACCGATTCAAACGAAGTGCGAGCACAACCATCTGTAGCAAATTGTAAATTTGATGAGAGCGTTTTTTACAATTTATAAAAACTCGGCTTTCAAGCTATTATCAAGATAGGAAAATGCTTATGAAAAAGAAAATTACATTTATTCTGTTGGCATTGCTTTGTTTTTTTGCAAGCGCGGCTACAAAACTTACTCTTTCAAATGGCATAAAGCTGACATTTGAAGGCTGTACAGATAATTCTGTAAGAATCGAAGCTATTTGCAAGACAGGTTCTGCTCCTGCAAAAGAGCTTGAACTAAAGCGAAAGGCTTCAAAGGACCAGTTCGTTCAAGCAGGAGATTCTTATGTCTGGAGAGATTATTCAATAGAACCTTCAGAAAACGGGTATTCCATTTTATTTAAGGGAAAAGAACTTTATTCTTCAAAATTTGTAGAAGAAAAAAAGGTTCTTCGAGAACTTAGGACTTGGAGCGAAGCAAAGTCATTTTACGGATTTGGACAGGCAGGCAGAAAAACGGATTTAAGAAACCAGTCGTTTACTATTTTTAATGTTTCAAAATACGGCGACCATGCATACATCTTTATTCCGTTCTATTTTACAGAAAAGGCGACAAGCGTTTATTACAATGCAAACGGAAAAGACTGGATTTTCTTTCAAGACGGCGAAGATTGCCAGGCATACACAAGTCTTTACAAACGAATTGAAAGTTACGTTTGCCAGGAAGAAAATACTAAAGACTGCGTAAAAAAGTTCTATAAAGAAACAGAAACTTCTTGCATGCTGCCGAAGTGGGCTTATGGCTATATTCAGTCAAAGTATGGGTATAAGACCCAGCAGGAAGTGGTTAATCTTGTAAATGATTTTAAAAAGCACGATATTCCTCTTGATGCAGTTGTGCTTGATTTGTTTTGGTTTAGGAAGATGGGCGATATTTATTGGACTAGCCCCGATTTTCCAAATCCGCAAGAGCTTGACAATTTTATGGAAGAAAACGGTGTTAAACTCATTACAATAACAGAACCTTTCTTTTCAACTGCAAGCCAAAACTATAAGGATTTAAAATCCATGAACCTTTTGTGCAAGGACAAAAAAGGTAAGATTGTTCTTTGGCGTGACTGGTGGCTTGTAGACAAAGACCGCGAAGGGGGACTTTTTAATCCTCTTGGCAAAAAAGCGTCTAAGTTTATGGGAAGCCGCTATTCTAAAATGGTAGAAAGTGGAATTGACGGTTTTTGGACGGATTTAGGCGAGCCAGAAGGTGCAAAAGACACAATTTTTTACGGAAAATATCCTGAGCAGGTATTTCACAATTACTACAATTATTATTGGTCAAAAGCTCTTTTTGAAGGAATGAAGGCTGAGCATCCTGACAAGCGAATTTTTATAATGTCGCGTTCGGCAACTACTGGAAGCGGAAAATTTAATGTTTCTGTATGGTCTGGAGATGTTGCAGTAAGCTGGCCAAGTCTTTCAAATCAGGTCGCTTACGGAGTAAATACTGGATTAAGCGGATTGCCGTATTGGGGCAGCGATGTTGGAGGCTTTACTCCTGAAGAAAGTCCTGAAGAACTTTATGTTCGTTGGCAGCAGTTTGGCGCTTTTACTCCAATTTATAGAGCTCATGGAACTGGAAGCCGTGAGCCTTACGCTTATTCAAAAGAAGCTGAAGAAATTACAAGAGATGCAATAAAGACTAGAAAAGCTTTGCTGCCATATATTTATTCAACAGCAAGACAAACAATGAATGGAATTCCAATGATGCGGCCAATGTTCTTTGAAGATTCAGAGATTCCTTCTGAGTACAATTCTACGCAATACATGTTTGGAGATTCAATTTTGGTTTCGCCAATATGCAAGCCAAAAATACTGGAAACTGAACATACAACTTATCTTCCGGAAGGAAATTGGTACAACTTTTATAGTCTGGAAAAAGTTTCTATTCAAAAAGGGAAAAATGCTCTTGTTACAAAAAATTCTATTAATCAGATTCCTGTTTTTATAAAGGAAGGTGCTATAATTCCTGCCCAAAAAGATGGCGAAAACTACATTTTTGTAATTCCTGCAGAAAATGTGCAAAATACTTTTACTTTGTACAACGACGATGGCGAAAGTGAACAGTATAAAGAAGGCTCTTTTGCCGAACTTCAGCTTTCTCTTTTTGGAAACAGTCTTAGAGGCAAAGTTATAGGCGACAAAAAGTTCCTTTCAGATTCGTATACAATTGTAGTGCCAGCAAAGAACGGAACTTTTAGCAAGCAAAAAGTTTTGCTAGATGAGCTTTGCAGTGGAATTCAATTAAAGTAAATAAAATTTATGGAAGTCGAGTTTTTAGAAAAAAGAATAAAAGCGCTGAAAGCATTCTTTTTTCTAATTATAAAAACTCGACTTCCGGCCTATAAAGAAATGCCTGCTTCTAACAATTTTTTGTCTATTTTTCTGTAATATTTTTTGTAAAGCCACGGATGTAAATCGTCGTATTCCTTGCCGATTTGCGGCGTTTCTATATTTGCATCCAAAGAAGTTTTTTCAATTTGATAAGAACCGTTGATTCTCCATCCATTTAAAAGTCCTATGCTAATTGCGCATTTAGGGCAACCAAATGAACAAGCTGTGCACATTGTACATCTGTGGCCGAAAATAAACTTTTTTCCATCAAAATGAATATTTTCAGTCGGGCAATTTTTTTCGCACTTGTGGCAAAGAACGCATTTTTCCATATCAACTTTTAGGGTTGGACCTGCAATTCTGTAATAGAGCCATTCTATTCTAAAAAGTGGAACCCAAAAACGCAAGAAAGGGCTTATGTGGACGTTCTGCTTTTTGTCTGCCAAAATTTCAGCGCAAGAAAGTTTTGCGTAAGCGTTTGCATACAAGGCTTCTCTTTTTACCATTGATGGCGTGTGCCTAAAAATCATGTTGTAAGGCATGACATAATGCCGGTCAGAAACAAAACTAAGGCCTTTTTTTTCAAGAAGCGCAATCAATTTTTGCGAAGAAAATTCATTTATATAAAGACCTTCTCCGCTGGTTTTAAAAACAAACGCTTTTTTTGATGATTTTTCCTGAACTTTTGGCAAAAGTTTTGCAAATTCAAAAAAAGGCAATGGAACATTAAAACCGTAGACAGGATGTCCAAAGCCAATTAGGTCAAAATCATTGGGCGAAGGCACATCAAAAAATGCTTCTCTTTTATTTTTTTTAAGAACAAGCTTTTTTTCGCTTTTATTAAGATTGTCAGTTTCTAAAATACTTCGGCTTCTTACGTCATAAATAGTTGTTTCATAATCGGTCAAATATTTCTTATACAGTTCCGCAACAAATCTTGTATTTCCTGTTCCAGAAAAAACGTAAATTATAGCTTTCTTCATTAGAGCTTTTCCACCGGCTTTAATAAATCGTCGTCTTCATGATCATCGTAAGGATAGACATTGTTTTCTTCATCTTTTCTGTGCGTGTCGTACCAAATTTGCGCATAAAAAGGAACTTTTGCCGCAGCTTTATCAAAAGACCACTTTGGCAGCGCTTCGCAACATTCTGGACACCAAAAGCCAGCCTTTAAAATTGTGTAAGGAGAAGATTCAAAAACGTGCCCATTGTGGCATTTCCATGAAATTTTAGAATACAAGTCGCCTTTTTTCATATCAGAAGAAACAACTTCACCTCCTCTGAATTGTGCTGCCTGTTTTAAATCTTGCAAGTCTAATTCATCATCACTTTTTGACTCATCGTAACCGTGGTTTAGTTTGTATTTGTCTGCCTTTGATTCATCCTTTAATTCGCCATAGTCAATTTTGCCTTCCGGAGAGCGGCCTTCTGCCAAGACAGGAAAATCTTTCCAGTCTTTTGGAATGGCTTCAAACGCTTCTTTTCCGCCAAAAAACGCATCTATTCGTCCTTTTTTGCCAAGCCGAACCCAGTTCATTGGAGCGTTGCTATTTTTTAAAAGCCGCTCGATTGCAAGTTTTCGAATTAATCCAGAAGGAACTATTCGGCCAAACCAATAGTACCAAAGCGATTTTTTCATGCGCCGCCAATAGTCTGCGCTTGTTTCGGTTCGATATTCAAGCCATTTATCGAGAATGTCGGAATCTGTATACCAGACTCCGTGGAAATTCCTTGTGATATTCCAATTTGGATTAAAGAATTTTTTTGCGCTTGCACCCATAAGGCCAAAGCCGGAATTAAATGTTTCAAATCCAGTTTCGCGGCAAGCGGCTCCGCCTCCAATGTTGTAGTCTTTTTTCCAAAATCCTTGCAATTTTCCGTGCAAGTCTTTTTCAATTAAATGCTGAATACAAAGCCCCGAATCTCGGTCTGTAACCCATTCAAGAGGAGCATTCCAACAAGTATGGAACATAAGTCCATCGTTCATGTTGTTCGCAAGAAAATACTTGTGATAAACAGCGGTCTGCCTTAAAACAACCCAGTTTTTTAGACCGCTTTCAAGAACGTAGCGTTCGCCTTTAATCTTGCTTGCGGAATAGTAGTCGTAAGCCGAAGACATAACCGGGTCGCCCATTCTAGCCCAAATATGATGATAGTCACGGTTGCCGTAAACAGCCACAGTGGAAATGTGGACAAGTTTTATTTCATCTTGGCGGCCGCTATTTTTTATTGCGTCAACAACATTGCAAGTTCCTGCATAGTTTGTGTTTATTGTGTTTAAAGGATTATGGTCGGCTTTTGGCGGAATAACCGCTCCGCAATGAACAACGTAATCTGCCCCGTCAATAAAACGGGCAACCGCATTGTAGTCGGCAAGGTCGCCTTTTATAACAGTTATTCTGTTTTTTCCCTTTTTTAAAAGCGATTTAAAAAAACTTCTGTAGTGGCGGGTTTTATCGTAAACAAAAAGCCGCAGTTCAAAATTTTCAGCAGAGCTCAAAAGATGGGCAACAACTTCGCCCCCCATTGCTCCATCAGGTCCCGTAACAGCAACAACTGTATTTTTTTTAGAATTTTCCATGGTTGATCCTTGTAAAAGATTATATCTACATTCGTTGCCGGTACGATTCATAAAGCAAAACGCCGGCGGCGACGCTTACATTTAGGCTGTCGATTTTTCCGCATGTGGGAATGCTTACAATTTCGTCGCATTGGCGGCTCAAAAGTTTTGCCATGCCACTGCCTTCGCTGCCCATTACGATTACACTTTTTGCAGGAAACTTTATTTTATTTAAGCTAGTTCCGCCTGCATCTGCGCCAAAAATCCAAAATCCTGCTTCTTTTAACTCTTGGACGGCTCTTACAAGGTTTGTAACGATTGAAACTGGAACCCAAGCAACAGAACCTGCGCTGCTGCGTGCAACGACTTCGTTATTGTAAATGTCTTTGGTGCCGCGATGGTCTGGCAGAACCACTAGAGAAACTCCAAATTGGTCGCAACTGCGGATAATTGCGCCTACATTGTGCGGGTCTGTAACAGAGTCCAAAACTATAACAAGCCGTTTTTCTTCTTGGTCAAGTTTTTTTGCCTCTGCAATCCAAGCAGAAAAATCAACTTGAGCTGTACCGGTCGATTCATCTTTAATCTTCATTACAATTCCGCGATGATCCCGGCTAGTTTCTGGCAACACTTGGACTATGGAATCAAGCGTTTTTTCATCGCAAGAAGAACTTTGAATTCCGGCTTCTTTTGCCTCTGCTAAAATTTTTTTTACACGAGGACCCGGCTTTGAAAAACGAATGCAAATGTTTTTTGTTTTGCCAGTTTCTTTAGCTTTTAAAACTCTCTCTTCAATTGCGTGAAATCCGGTTATAATTCTTTCCATAAATAAAGTCCAAAAATGCGGTATAGCCCAAACTTCGAGTTTCTTATAAATTGTGAAAAAACGCTTTCAGCAAATTTCCAATTTGTTCAGAGGTTGTGCTCGCGTTTCACTTGGGCTGGTTTGGGTTTCTATGAAACCTTAGATGTTCTTATCGCACAAAATCTTCACAAATTGTAAATTTGCCTACGCTTTTATTTATTTCCTAAAAACTCAAAGATTATGCTGTGTAAGATTTCATCTTCCACAGCAAGGTTGTTGCTCCTTTGGTCGCAACAATTTACCAAAAATGCTGTGTAAGATTTTATCTTCCACAGCATTTTTTATATTTTTTTCCAGAACCGCAGGGGCAGGGGTCGTTGCGGCCGATTTTTTCGCCTTCGCGTTTTACGGTTGTTGTAAGAATGTTTCCGGCAATGTATTTCCAATCGCCATTTATCTTTTTAAAGCCAGCAATTTCGTGGTGAACATCTCTCATCTGCTTAAGAGTATAGTCAGCGGTAAATTCAACAACGCCTTCATCGTCGTTTTCGCCGCCTTTTTCTGTTCTAAGAATTTTTAAACCGTGCCAAGTTGACTGGTTGCTCCAGTCTTCAGTTGCTTTTTTGTCAATATCAGCAATTCCTTCGCCTTCTTCGCAAGAATCGATTATGAAGTCTATTTCATGTTTTACGTAGGCAGAATATCTTGCTCTCATCAAAGCTTCTGCTGTTGGAGCTTTGATTTTTCCTTTTATAATTGGTTCACAGCAATCGCTATAATTTTTCCCAGAACCACATGGGCATTTTTCAATGTTTTCACTCATAATTTTACTATACCAAAATCTTAAAGGCTTCGCAATTATAAAAAAAGGGCCGTCACTCATGAAGTTTTATAGACTTCAGAGGCAGCCCGTTTTACCTTAATCTTATAAAAAGTTATTTAGAACCTTTTTTAGGAGGTGTTGTTACAACAACAGAGTTGTCAGCATTTGAATAAGGAGCTGGAATGTATTTATCTGCTTTCCAATCGTTTTCCCATTTGTAGCCGTCAAGCAAATAGCGGAACTGATATTCTTTATTAGCTTCAAGTTCAAGTTTTACAGAGAAAGAACCATCTTTTCCGAGTTTTAATGGTGTATCAGTACTAGACCAACTGTTAAAATCACCAGCAATATTTATTTTTTTTGCACCCTGAGCTGCTTCTGCTGATACTGTGAATGTTACGTTACACTTTGTTTTGTCTTTAGAAAAAGTTTTCTTTAATGACATAATATAACTCCATGACTTTCTATTATGTTTGACATCAAAAAAATGTCATCTTTATATAGTATATAACATTAAATTAATTTGGTACATATCTTTTTTGAAAATTAAATTCAGAAAAACCATATATGCGCTTGGTTTGATTTAAAATCTAACCTACATATTTTAGCACTATTACTGTCAAATCATCACGCAAAGGAACTGCTTCGGTGTATGCGTCGAAAACGTCGATTAAGTATTCTAAGATTTTTTTCGAATTATCAGCAGGGGCTTTTGAAAAAATCTTTTTTAAAAGATTAACCCCCATTTCGTCGCCTGCTAGATTTCTGCTTTCTATAAGACAATCGGTATACAAAAGAAGGCAGTCTCCTTTTTCTAGGTCGGTTTTAAATACGCCATAGTCGCCTTCTGGAAGTCCTTGCATGCCCAAGAACATTCCTCTAAACGAATTGTCTTCTTCTCCTAGTATAGAAACTTTTCCGCTGGCTTTCTTAAGAAGTATATCTGTATGGCCGCCGTTTACGTATTCAATGTGATTTTCATTAAGCCTAAGAAAAATTCCTGTTAGATAGTTTTCTACAGCGCCTTTGGCTTCTATGAGAGTTGAACTGAATTCTTGTATAATTTTGTTAAGAGGCTTTTTTTCGTCAGAATTAAAGATTTTTTCCGCAAGGTATTTTGAAAGAATTCCTACGAGCCCGGAAGCAACTCCGTGTCCTGAAACATCAAAAAGTCCTAGTCCGGTGAATTTGCCGTTCTTGTTGTAATAAAAATCATATAAATCGCCAGAAACTGATGCCATCGGCTTAAAAATAAACGAACATTCCCAGCTGTTCCCTTTAGGAGCCTTAGATGGGTAAAAGCTTTTTTGCACAAGTTCTGCCATTTTCATATCTCTGGCTTGAATTTGCTGTTGATTTTGTAAAAGCCTGTTTTTCCTGGTTATTTCGCGAGTCCGTTCATTCACTTCCACCGTTACAATGCTGTCTAGCAATTCTTTGATTGTAACAACTCCAAAGTATTTTCCTTCTTTTTCAACAATAACTGGTTCGTAAAGGTTTTTTTCATCTCTGGCAGTTGCTTTTGAGGCGACTTTTCCGGGCGTTTCTGTCCAGTCTACTGCTAAAAAATCTGTAATCATTTTGTCGCGAATCATTTTGTGGCTATTAAGTCCGAAACCAAACTGTCCGCCAAGCAAATCTGATAAAACCGAACGCGACATAATTCCTAGAACCCTGTTTTCTAAATCTACAACAGTAACAAGAGAGCATGTAGGATTTAAGTGGAAAAAGTTCATCAAGTCTATTAAAGATGTGTCTGGAAAAAATGTAATTCCAGAGTCTGCAAGCTCGCCTATCTTGTGAGCGCCGTTGTTCAAAGCGTTTTTTGTCTGTAAATCATCCTGTGCGATTTTGTCGTCTTTAATACTTTTTTTTGCTTTTTTTGAATCTTTTGAAAGCTCGTTTTTTTCTTTAGGCACCTTTTCTTTTTCAAAATCTTTTTCAAGATTTTTTCTTTTTAAAGCCTCAAGATTTTGTCTATTTGCAACAATTCTTGCGTAAGGCGCAGAATTAACCTTTCCTGGAATTTTTTGCGGTCTTGCTATAAAAAATCCTTGCGCAAAATTTACGCCAAGTTTTAGCAAGGTTTCTAATTCTTTTGAAGTTTCAACGCCAACTGCAATAACGCCAATTCCCGATTCGTGGCAGAACTGCACAATATTTTTTACCATCGATTGCTTTATGTTGTTTTCTTCAATTCCTCGAACTATTTTTATGTCAATTTTTACAAAGTCTGGATTTAAATTGCAGATTCTCTCTAAGCCTGAATAAGATGAGCCGACGTTGTCTAGCGCGATGCTAAAGTCTTGTTCTCTGTAGTGTTTTGCAATGTCGCTTAAAACATTAGGATTTTCTATGCTGCAGCGTTCAGTTATTTCTAGAACTACATTGTTTGGATTTAGTCCATATTTTTTTAGAAGTTTTTTTGTAAATCCTGTGTAGAATTCCTCGTCTTGAATTATATCAAGATTTATGTTTATAAAGAGTTTGGTTGAAAGACCGAACATTTTTGCAGTCTTTATAATCATCTTGCGGCAGATTTTTTCAAGCATCCAGCTTTTTTCAGATTTATCTGCCTGCTCAAAAAATTCTGCAATAGATTTTTCTTCTTTAGCAGAATCTCCCTCAATTCTTGTAAAGGCTTCGTAACCTAAAATGTCTCCAGTTTCCAAAGATACAATTGGCTGAAATACTGGAAAAAGTTTTTTCCCTGTTAAAATTTTTTCTAAGTCCATGCCGATATACTATTTTTAAAGTGTAAATTTTTTGCATAGCAACCGTGAAATGTTTGTAAATTTTCTTAACCGCTTTGAATGTGGATTTTGAACTGCTTCAAAAAAAGACAAAAAAGATAAATTTATTGTGAAAAATAAAAAATAGGATTATAATAAGCTATGAATTTTTTAACGGATAGAAAAGGTTTATTTTTAGGATTATTTTTAACTTTTATTTTTGCTCCAAACATTTGTTTTGGATCAGATGTGCGAAGTTCTCGCAGCAAATTGGTTACGCAAGCAAAAAAATACGTTGGCTGTTCTTATGAGTTAGGTTCAACAGGGCCTAATACTTTTGACTGTTCTGGTTTAATTCTTACGGTTGCAAGAGAAGCTATTGGTTACCAAATGCCAAGAACAGCAAAAAGTATGTATGAAATGGCAAGGCATATTCCAGACAACAAAAAAGAGCCGGGAGACCTTGTGTTTTTTAAGAGTTCTCCGAGCGGACCTGTTTCGCACGTAGGTTTGTATATTGGACGAAATCAATTTATTTCTGCTGTAAGCGACGGACCTAATACAGGCGTAATTGTTTCTTCCCTAAAAGAAAATTATTGGAAAACGCATTACTTTTCGAGCGGACGTTTCTTGAAAAGTACAAATGAATACGAAGAAGATTACGATTCAGTTGTAGCTTCGGCAGATGACAGTTCAGAAGGTGAAGAAACTGTTTCTTCGTCTGCAAGTTTTGCGGACAGAGTTATTATAAATTTTAGTGCTACTGGCGATTGGTCGCTTTTTACGCAAAAAAGATTTATGCCTAATTTTAGAGGCGTAACTGCAAATGCTGGATTGACATACCAAGGGAAAGCGTTTTCTCCAGGCGTTTCCGTTTTGCTTAGGTGGAACAATGGTGTAAAGGCATTTCAGTTGCCTGTTGTAGGTTCCCTTGAATTTGGAAAATATATAAAGGTTTATGCAGGTCCTGTTTTTACAATAGGGGAATGTCATCTTCCTGATTCTGATGAAAAAATTAGTTCATCAATTTTTCCTGGTGTAATGGGAATTGTTTTTCAGACGCCATCTATTACAAAAGGAAGTGTAAAAATCAAATTTATTCAAGATATTTGCTATACAATCTTTAATAATGCTGATAACAGCGCGCTTTCTCCTGCAAAGGCATTTTCTGCGGGTTTGGAATTTGCAACAGGAATAAGCGTTTCTCTTCCTATGTCTACTTTTTCAAGTAAAGCAAGCAATGATTAAAAGGTTGCGTTTCAAACTTTTTTATATTTAGATGAAGAAACTATTTTTTTTAATATTATTTGCAGTATCAGTTTTTTTATGCTCTTGTAAAAATGAACTAAAAATAAAGCTTTCCGATTCTGGAATTTCGTTTGCATACTCTGTAAGCTGCGGAAAAGCTTTTGTAGAAACCATGCAGTCTTTAACTGGGGAATATGATGAGAATATCTTTTCAAAAGAAGATATAAATTCTTTTTTTGAATCGGCGGGTTTTAAAAACCTTAAAGTTCAGATTTTAGGAAAAGAAAGTTTTCAGATTCAGGGAAATCTAGCACCAGATGGAACAGATGCGCTTTCAAAAGCCGGTTTTCTTTCTTTTGGAAAAGATTTTTTAAAAATGTCTGTTTCTGCAGAAAAACTAAAATTATTCTATGCTGATTTACCAGATGACTTAAAGGCTTATATAGATATGCTTATGGCGCCTTCCTTTACGGGCGAAGAAATGACAAACGAAGATTATACCGGTCTAGTGGAAACCGTTTATGGCACGGAACTTGCGCAGGAGCTTAAAACTTCTCAAATAGTTTTGTATTTGGAGATTGAGGGAAAATCTTCAAAAAAGTTTTCTATTTCGCTTGTAAACTTTTTAAATATGATAGGAACGCTGGTTTTTGAAAATGGAAACTGAATTACTTGAAAAAAGAATAATTGATTTAGAAATAAAGTTATCTTATATAGAAGATTTTTCAAATCAAATTCAAGAGCTTGCTGTGGAACAGTCTAAAACAATAGATTTGCTCCACAAAGAGATGAAAATTATGGCGACTAGGATAAAAGACATGTCCGACCAACTGGAAGGAGATGTTCCAAACCGAAAGCCGCCGCATTATTAATCTTGCAAGCAAAGAAAGGCTTTGTATGCATTGAACGCTTGAGCAATATCTTCGCAAGAGGTAAGTTCCCAAGGCGCGTGCATACTTAATACAGAAACCCCCGCGTCAATTACATTCATTCCGTATTTCGCTGCAAGATATGCAATTGTTCCGCCTCCGCCTTGGTCAACTCTTCCTAGTTCTGCCATTTGGTATTTTACGTCAGCCTTGTTCATACATGAGCGAAGTTTTGCAATAAACTCTGGGTTCGCATCGCTTGCGCCGCTTTTTCCACGGCTTCCTGTGTACTTGTTAAAAACAATTCCAGCGCCCAGAAAAGAAGCGTTGTCTTTATCAAAAAGGCTTGCATTTATAGGATCAAAAGCCGCATTTACATCGCTTGAAAGCATATTGCTGTTTGAAAGGCAGCGGCGCAGTGTAAGTTCATTGTAAGATGGGGAAAGACGGGCAATTACTTCTGCGACTGCGTTTTCAAATATGTGAGATCCCATTCCTGTAGCCCCGACACTTCCAATTTCTTCTTTATCTACGCACAAACAGCAGGTTGTTCTAGACTTTGCATTAGTTTCAAGCATTGCGGCAAAAGATGCAAACGCGCACGAACGGTCGTCTTGACCGTAAGCGAGGATAAGGGACTTGTCGAATCCGCAAAAGCGGGCTTTTCCCGCTGGAACAATTTCAAGCTCTGCAGATTCAAAGTCTTTTTCTTCAATTCCGTATTTTTTTGATAAAATTTCTAAAAGCGCTTTTTTACCAGAAACTTTGTCATCTTTTTTCTTTTTAGTTTTCTTTGAATTATCCGAAGCTTCTTCTTTGACAGGAATTTCTGAACCAATAATAACATCTAAGTCTTCACCCTTTATGATGTCCGAACCAATTTTTTTCATTTGGTCTTGTGCAAGGTGAGGAAGGATGTCTGAAATGCAGAAAACAGGGTCTTTTTCGTCTTCTCCAATATTTACGATTGTTGATTTTCCTTCCTGCGTGCAAACAACTCCGTGAATTGCCAAAGGAAGTGTTACCCACTGATACTTTTTTATTCCGCCATAGTAATGGGTATTTAGGTAAACAAGAAAATCTTTTTCGTAGATAGGATTTTGTTTTGCATCTAGACGGGGAGAATCGATGTGCGCTCCAAGAATGTTCATTCCTTTTTCTATAGGGTCAGTTCCTATTTCAAAAAGGGCAATGGCTTTATTCATTTTTTGAATATAAATTTTATCGCCAGGATTTAGGCTTGAAACTTCGTTGATATCTTTGTAACCGCAAGAGCGTGCTTGTTCAATTATCTGAGATACACATTCTCGTTCCGTTTTTCCGTTATTTAAAAACGATTTGTAATTTTCTATAAGCTGAGCAACATCCTTGCTTACTTTTTTTGACATATTTTAACCTCCCATAAATAAGTTTGCAACGCAAACTTAAAAAGATAAAAACTATTTGCAAATTATTTCTACAAGTTCAAATGCATTGTCTACAATTGTTTTTGCTCCTAATTTTTCAAGGAAAACTCTTCCTCTGAATCCCCAGTCCACGCCGATAAAGTCCAGGTTTGAATTTTGCGCAGTTTGAAAGTCCACATCGCTGTCGCCAATGTAGACTGCGTCTTTTTGGGAAACGTTTAATTCATTCAGGGCTTTTAAAACCATGTCTGGAGCAGGCTTTTTTGCAACTTCTTCAGTTTCTCCGATAGCTACATCAAAAAGTCCTTTGAAATAGATTTCAACTAGTTCTTGAACTCCATAGTCTGCTTTGTTAGAAACTACGGCTGTTCTTATGCCTGCATTTTTGAGTTCCTTGATTGCTTCTAAAATTCCGTTGTAAGCGCAGGTTTTATCCGCGCAGTGGATTTTGTAGTGTTCATTGAAATCATTAAAAACTTTTTCAATTTGTTGCTTAGAAGCATTTTTAGGAACTGCCCGCTCAATCAATTTTCTTATGCCGTTGCCTACAAAAAATCTTACTTCTTCGTAGGTTCTAGTTGGCATATTGTTAATCGAAAGGGCGTAGTTTGTAGAATCCATAAGATCCTGCAAGGTGTTTAAAATTGTTCCGTCCATATCAAAAACTGCTGCTTTGTACTTCATAATACTTTTATTGTAATGATATGAACGGATTTTGAAAAGTTGGCTTTGAAAACAACTCTTTGCTGTTTTTATCTGCTTAGCTTGCGGTAAACAGTTCGTTTTGGAACGCCTGCGTCTTCGCCAAATTGTTCTTTCTTCCATTCGGCGTATTCTGACCAGTTGCCTTCAAAAAAACGTACTTCAGAATTGTTTTCAAACGCGAGAATGTGCGTGCAAATTCTGTCTAAAAACCAACGGTCGTGGCTTACAACAAGAGCGCAGCCTGCAAAATCTTCAAGAGCTTCTTCTAGTGCTCGGACAGTTTGAACATCTAAATCGTTTGTAGGTTCGTCAAAAAGAAGAACATTTCCCGCTTCTTTTAGCATCATTCCAAGATTTAGACGATTTTTTTCTCCGCCGGAAAGAACGCTGACTTTTTTGTTTTGGTCAGGGCCGGCAAAATTAAACCATCCGCAATATGCGTGAGCGTTTACTTCACGAACGCCGCCTTCAAGTGCGCGTCCCTTTTCGTCAACAGCGCCGAGTTTTATCATATCTGCACCGCCTCCTAAGGTTTCGTACACAGTTTTATTCATGTCTAAGCCAGTTCTCATCTGGTCAACATAAGTAATTTTTACTGTAGAGCCAATTTTTATTTCGCCAGAGTCAGGTTTTTCGCCGCCTTCCAAGCCTGCTGCATCAACTATCATTCTAAAAAGAGTTGTCTTTCCGGCTCCGTTTGGCCCTACGATTCCGACAATTGCACCTGCCGGAATATGAACGTTTAAGTTGTCGAAAAGCAGTTTGTCGCCAAAGGATTTTGATAAGTTTTCAATATCTATAACTTGATTTCCCAGCCTAGGTCCTGCAGGAATTGAAATTTGAGTGTCTTTGAGCTGCTTTTTGCCTTCCTGAGCCATAAGCTCGTTGTAGCGAGTAATGTGTTCCTTGTGTTTTGCTTGGCGACCTTTTGCCCCCATGTGAATCCATTCAAGTTCTCTTTGAATTTCTTTTTGGCGTTGAGTTTCGTTTTTGTTTTCAAGGGCAAGGCGTTGATTTTTTTGTTCAAGCCAGGAAGAATAATTTCCTTTAAATGGGAAGCCTTCGCCGCGGTCAAGTTCAAGAATCCAGCCGGCAACATCGTCAAGAAAGTAGCGGTCGTGCGTAATGGCGATTACAGTTCCCGGATAGTCGTGAAGATGTTTTTCAAGCCAAGCGACAGTTTCTGCATCAAGGTGGTTTGTAGGTTCGTCCAGAAGAAGAATATCTGGCTTTTGAAGGAGCAGGCGGCAAAGAGCTACACGGCGGCGTTCTCCTCCAGAAAGAACATCTACAACTTGGTCTGCTGGCGGACAGCGCAAAGCGTCCATTGCGAGTTCCAGGTTGTTGTCTAAATTCCATGCGTCAAGCGCGTCCAGTTTTTCTTGAACTTCGCCCTGCCTTGCACAGAGCTTGTCAATATCTGCATCCGGGTCGCCAAAGGCTTCGTTTATTTTGTCAAATTCCGCAAGAAGATTTGTAACTTCTTTTACGCCTTCTTTTACAATTTCAATAACAGTTTTGCCTTTTTCAAGTTGCGGCTCCTGTTCAAGATAGCCGATTGTATATCCTGGAGCGAGCGTGGTTTCTCCTGTAAAGTCCTTGTCAATTCCTGCAAGAATTTTAAAAAGGGAAGATTTTCCGGAACCGTTTGGTCCGATTACACCAATTTTTGCACCGTAAAAATAGGAAATGCTTACGTCTTTTAGAACAACTTTTGTACCGTAAGCTCGCGAAACGCGATCCATCGTGTAGATTATTTTTTTGTCATCGAAAGTTTTTGCCATGTATTTTTCCTGTTGAGATTTTTATCATTCTGTTATGGCTATACTATATAGAAGAAAAATGAAAGGGGCAAGGGTAACTTTTAATTGTTTTTAAGAGCGGTGATCTAGGGTTTATCAAAACGCTAAATCACCACATGGTAAGTTTGAATTTTAGAGGCGATTTCGACGTGTTCAAGCGCCTCTAAATCAAATCATTTTATTTGGATTGTCTTTTTTTCATATATGTAAGGAAGCCAAGCAATGCTGCTATGCCAAAAGCTAATGAAATCAGGCAACTAGGAATTGTGCCTAGTTTGTGCGTAAATCCAGCGATTATGTATGAAATAAATGAAACTGCGGCAACAGTAATTGCATAAGGAAGCTGGGTCTCTACGTGTTTTACGTGGTCGCACTGAGCTCCCGCGCTTGCCATGATGGTTGTGTCAGAAATTGGAGAGCAGTGGTCGCCACAAACAGCACCTGCCATGCAAGAAGAAATAGAAATTATTCGCAAAACATCTCCTACTGGGAAGATTGCAATGCAGATTGGAATTAAAATGCCGAATGTTCCCCAAGAAGTTCCTGTGGCAAATGCAAGCCCGCAGGCGATTATAAAGATGATAGCTGGTAGAAAGTTCTTTAATCCCTGCGCGCTGCCGTTTACAATGCCTGCAACGTATTCTGCGGCTCCAAGGCTGTCTGTCATTGCCTTTAGTGTCCAAGCAAGGGTAAGGATTAAAATTGCTGGAACCATTGCCTTGAATCCGTCTGGAATACAAAGCATGCAAGCCTTAAAAGAAAGAACTCTTCTGATAAGATATGAAATCAAAGTGATTATAAGAGCGGCGAATGAACCTAGCACAAGACCGATTGAAGCGTCGCTGTTCGCAAAAGAGTCAATGAAGTTCAAATATGTCGGGTTTGCAACCATCTCGCCTTCTGCTTCGCCTGCTGTAAGTTTTGTAAAGAATCCGCCGGAATAAATCATTCCGATTGTGCAGAATATTATTAAAATTGCGATTGGGAATACTAGGTCAAAAACTGTTCCTTTTCCTTCGATATTTTTTTCTTCCTCGTCAATGTCGGCTTCGCTCATTATTTGAACTGCTTTTTCATATTTTGACATTTTTCCGTATTCAACGTGCATGAATACAAGAGCGAACATCATGACAATAGTAAAAAGAGCGTAGAAATTAAAAGGAATTGCTTGAATAAAAAGCGTAAGCCCGTTTTCGCCTTCGCCGGCAAAACCCGAAACAGCAGCTGCCCAGGAACTTATAGGGGCAATGATGCAGACAGGAGCTGCTGTGGCGTCGATTAAATATGCTAGCTTTTCCTTTGAAACGCCGTACTTGTCTGTTACAGGCTTCATTACAGAGCCTACTGTAAGGCAGTTGAAGTAGTCGTCTATAAAGATGAGTATTCCTAAGCAGATTGTGGCAACTTGAGCTCCGGCTTTTGACTTTATATGCTTTTTAGCCCACCTTCCAAATGCGGCAGAACCGCCGGCTTTGTTCATAAGGCAGACCATGATGCCTAAAACAACAAGGAAGATGAGAATACCAACGTTCCAGCTGTCAGAAAGCTGGGCAACCATTCCGTCTTGAAAAACGTGTGTTATAAATCCTGTAAACGAAAGACCTGAATAAAATGCTCCTCCAATAAGGATTCCGATAAAAAGCGAAGAATAAACTTCTTTTGTAATTAATGCCAATGCAATGGCAACGATAGGTGGTACTAACGACCAAAATGTTCCGACCATGATTTGTTCCTTTATTTTAGTTTTGTAAAGTCTGTGTTTAATGGTTCTTTTATGCCGTCTCTTTCAAGTTTTTCCATAACTTGAATAACGTAGTCGAGTTCATCAAGCATTGTGGCGGCACAATATGTCTTGATTTGTTTTAATGCCTTTATGGCTTTTTCGTTTGTCATAGATTTCTCCTATAAAATAAGAAAGTTTTGCAATGCAAACTTTTTGGCTTTTACCATAAAATTGTACTCACATAAGAAACTTTTGTAAATAAAATTATAAACTTTATAAAGGGTGAAGTTCTATTTTTTTGTATCACAAGTTACAAAAATGACAACAGAAATGACAAAGTTTGAACTTTTTGTCTTTGTGTGTTATTATGCGAGAAGTTTGCATTGCAAACTTCTTTTATGGGAGGACAGTATGGATAATTTGGACAAAAACAGAAAGAAAAACGTTATTAAGACTAGAACCATTGTTTTGACAAGCGCGCTTGTTGCTCTTGAAATTCTTATGGGAATTCCAGGCTTGCATTTAGGTTATATCCAGCTTCCGTTTATGGCATCCGTTACCATAATGCATATTCCTGTAATTATTGCGGCAATTTTTATAGGACCGTTTGGAGGAATTTTAACGGGATTTGTTTTTGGTCTTTCAAGTTTAATAAATGCGGCTGCAAATCCAAGCGGCGTTCTTGATCCGCTTTTTGTAAATCCTCTGTGTTCAATTTTGCCAAGAATTCTTTTTGGACTTATAACGGCTTATATCTTTAAAGTAATGGATTTTATTCCATATTTGCCAAAATTTTTAAAAGGCGCATTAACAGCATTCTTTGGAACACTTATTCACACTTGTCTTGTAATTGGAAGCCTTTACCTTTTTGTAAACGAACAGATTTCTGGCATAATGAACGTTGGCTATTTTGCTGCTCTTGCAGCGATAATTCCTGGAGCAATGGTAGAAGTGCTTGTTGCGGTTATTGTCTGCACAGCGGTTTTAATTCCTCAAACAATGAGTTACTATAGGGAATCGAAACTTCTATCTTCAGATGATAGCAATGATTCTGAAGAGTAGATTTTAATTCAAAATTAAGGATATTCAAATGAACGTTGTTATAATCGGAGCAGGTTTTACAGGCGTACAGCTTGCAAGCCTTTTAGTTGATGAAAAAAATCAGGTTGTCTTGATTGATAACGAAGAGGAAGTGACTCGCCACGTTGTTGACCGCTTGGATTGCACCGTTCTTACTAAAGACGGAAATAGCCTTGAAAATCTTGAAGAAGCCGGAATTGCAAAGGCGGACGCCCTTGTTTGCCTTACAAGCAGCGATGAAGTGAACATGATAACTTGTTCGCTAGTTGATGCGGTTTATCCCGACATTTTAAAAATTGCCCGGGTAAGGAATTATGCTTATTATGTGAATTCTGCGGTTGCGCAAAAGACTCATGCAAATGCTTTTAGCGGAAATCACCGCCCGCTTTATGGAATTGACTACATGATTCATCCTGATGTGGAAGCTGCCGATGCAATTGTAAAAGCTGTTGAAAATGGGGCTATAAGCACGGTTCTTTCCTTTGATGGCTCAGAAAAACTTATAAGCAGAATTAAGATAGAAAAAGAAAGTGTTCTTGCAGGGCATAAGTTAATGGATCTTCCTAGTCTTACAAATCTTTCGATGTTTGTGGCCTATGTTGAAAAAAACGGAAAAACTTCGCTTCCTAGCGGACAAACGTTAATGGAAGTTGACTGTGTTCTTGGTGTTCTTTGCGAAAAAAGCGATGTTACCGAAGTTCTAAAGCTTTGCGGTTCAGAGCAACGCGAATTAAAAAAAATTGCCGTGATTGGCGCTGGAAGAATAGGCACGCTTGTTGCCTCAAAGTTGAGCGAGCAAAAAAAAGTTTCAATTTTCCAGAGATTAAAAAATCGTTCATTAAAGAATTCTACAAAGATTGCAATTATCGATACAGATTCCGAAAAAACAAAAATTGCTTCTGAAAAATTTCCTGAAGCAAAAGTTTTGTGCGGCGATGCGATGGACGAATCCTTTTTAAGGGAAGAAGGAATTCCTAGTTACGATTTAGCGATTTGCGCAACTCATAACCACGAATTGAACATGGTTTTAGCAGCTTATTTGGAATCTTTAGGAGTGGGGCAATCTGTCAGCCTTGTAAACAACAGCGCCTTTTCGTCAATAGCTCAAAAACTTGGAGTCGATGTTTCTATTGCTTTGCGAGATGTTGTTGTTGATTCAATTATGAGTCACATGCGTGGCAAGTCTGTAAAAGAAATTCATACTGTTACAAACGGTGATTTAGAAATAATTGAATGTGAGCTTGCAAGTTCTTCAAAAGTTATTGGCAAAAAGATGAAAGAAGTTGCTGCGCCTGGAAAATTTTTAGTTCTGCTTGATAGGCACGCAGGTAAAACCGATTACGAATTTGTAGGCGGAGAAACAGTTTTAAATGTGGGCGATCATCTTGTTTTAATTTCAAATTCTGATTTTACTATACAAAACTTGGAATTCTTTGGTAATACGAGTGAATAAAATGGCAGTAGTAACAGTTTTTAGAATAGTTTCGGCCTTGGTCGCTATTATCGGCACAACTTTTTTAATACCAATTCTGGTTGCCCTCTTCTGTGGCGAAAGTGCAGTTTTGCTTGCGTTTATTATTCCTATGATTGCTAGCTGGGCATTTTTTTTGGCGGTAAATCTGCCTTTTTGGAAGAAGAAAATTGCGCTTGATATGCGAATGACTTTTATTTCTGTGGCATTAGCTTGGATAGGGGCCGGCTTTTTTGGCGCGCTGCCGCTTTGGATTAGCGGAGCGATTCCTTCTTTTACAGATGCAGTTTTTGAAAGTGTCAGCGGCTTTTCAACAACGGGCGGAACTATTCTTTCTGAAATAGAAAGTTTGCCAAGAAGCATAAATCTGTGGCGATGCATGACGCATTGGCTTGGCGGAATGGGAATTGTAGCTTTAACTGTTGCTCTTTTGCCTCTTTTGGGGGTAGGAGGATTTCAGTTAATAAAAGCAGAAACTACAGGTCCTGAAAAAGGAAAAGTTACTCCAAAAATTGCGACCACTGCGAAATTTCTTTGGATAATCTACATGGCTCTTACGGTTTTGAACGTAATTTTTCTTATGATTTTTGGAATGGATTTTGTAGACGCGCTTTCGCATGCCTTTGCGACTCTAGGAACCGGCGGATTTTCTTCAAGAAACGCTAGCATCGGGGCGTACAATTCTTTGCCGATAGAAATTACTACAACTGTCTTCATGCTTTTGGCAGGCGTAAACTTCAGCATGTATTATTATCTAATAAGCGGAAAAATCCGAGATGTTTACGAAAATTCAGAATTAAAAGCTTATATTTTGATATGCTTTTTTTCAGTCTTATTTATAACACTTTCTAATATAGGCTTTTATGGAACTTTTGGAAGGTCCTTGCGTTTTTCAAGCTTTCAGGTGGCTTCAATAATTACAACTACAGGCTTTGCAACCGCAGATTACACGTTTTGGAATAGCGCTTCACAGTTTTTAATTTTTATTCTTTTTTTTATAGGCGGATGCTCCGGTTCCACTGCCGGCGGAATTAAAGTTATTCGTTGGGTTGTTTTGGGCAAGCAGTTCAACAACGAAACTAAAAGAATGCTGCATCCTCACGGGGTTTTTAGTATCCGTCTTAATGGAAATCCTGGCAGAAAAGATATAGTTTTTAGCGTGGCGGCTTTTATAATGGCTTACATAATGCTTGTAATGGTTACGACTTTGGTTGCCTGTCTTGGAAAAGTTGATTTGTTTTCATCTTTTACAGGAGCTTTAAGCATGGTGGGCAATGTTGGACCTGCGTTTGGGAAACTTGGACCTTCCTGCAATTACGGATTTTTGCCAGGATTTGTAAAATGGTTCTACAGTTTTGCAATGCTCGCAGGCCGCCTTGAACTTTATACAATGATAATTTACTTTGTGCCTACTTTCTGGAAAAAGTAGGCTTGCAAAAAGTTTTATTTGTTTGTTACAAGTCCTGCAATGGAAACAATCCAGCCAACAATAATCATATATGCGCCAATATAAAGCGACTTAAATACTTGTTGACCTACATTTTTTCCTAAGCCAAGACCTTTTATTACGCTTGCGCCATCAGAGTTCAACATATTTACTAAAACAAGAACAAAGCCCAAAATTGAAACGATGAGAGCGACAATTTTTAAAATTGAAGCATTCGGTATTTTTATAAGCGAAAAAACAATGCCGGCTGCTCCACCAATAAAAATTAGAAGAGTATAAATCTTCATGGCAGTGTTTCCGTCCCCTACAAGGTCAAATCCGGAAATTGTTCTCGCACCTAAAAAGTTGAACTTAAAAATCGGAAGCAAGAAACCGATTGCTACAAGAGCCATTCCAATCAAATAAATAATATTGATTGAAGCCTTTTTTGATTTACCCATAATAAATCCTCCTAGTTAAATCTTATATTATTATCGCGGCACAGATATTGTGCAGCTCTTCTTCCTGCGTCAACTGCAATAGGAAGTCCGCCTGGCATTGCAGAGCGTTGGCTGGCAAAGTAAAGTCCCTTGACAGTTTTAGATTTTGAAGGATAGTTTGAAAACTTGCCTCCGGCTTGCCAAACAGACATCCAGCTTCCTTTGAATGTGTGGCAGTAACGTTCGTAGGTTAAAGGCGTTGCAACGTCGGTTACTTCTATATTTCCTTTTATTTGTGGAATAAAGTTTTCTAACTCCGCAATAAATTTTTCTAGCAGTTCTTGCTTCTTTTGCTTGTAAGTGCCATCTTCTTTTGCGGTCTTCCAAAAATCGTAGCTGTTTCCAATTAACAGGCTTGTAATAGTGGTGCAGCCTTCGGGCGAATGGTTTTTATACTCTGAATAGTTGTTTATTCGCAATTCGCTGAACGAAAGCCCTGCAAATTCAAACGGTGTTTTTAGAGGATAAACAATTCCCTTCGGCAAATCAGAAAGGTTTCCTTTTATGCCCAGACAGATGAACATATTCTGTTCGCCAATTGTGTTCTTCTTTAAGTGATTTATCCATCTTTCCTTTAGTGGAACGCGGAATAAAGTTTCTACAGCTTGCCGGGTATCCTGTGTTACAATCACTGAGTCTGCAGGAATAAAGGTTTGCCCGCAGGTTATTCCTTTTACGCGGTTGTTTTCAATTTCAACTTTATCAATCTTAGTGCGATAGATAATTTTACCGCCGAGCTCTTCAAAATAGTCCGCCATGTTTTGAGCCATTCGCACAGAACCGCCTTCAGGAAATCCGCAGTCGCCAGTTGAAAAAGAGGCAAGAGTGTAAATCAGCGAAATTGCATTGTACCGTTCGCCGATTATGGAATTTAAAAGAGCTTTTATATCAGTATTTCTAAACTTGGAAATATATTTTTTTAGGCTCATTCCTGCTAAAGCAGTAAAGCGAAAGATTGCTGGAACCATTTTTAAAAGTTCTTTTAGATTTTGTTTTACTGGATTAGTTGTTTTTAGTCCCGCAATATCCGATACGACCATGTGGACTGGTTGAAAAATGCGGATGTCTTTGCAAAGTTTTTTTATGGCTGTTTTATCTTCGGGAGCATGCTCAATAAAGTGTTTTTCAAGTTGATTTACATCCCTGTAAAGGTGAAGCCTTTTGCCCCCGTTTATAACGGTATAAAAAGGGTCTTTTACAATTATTGGATTGTTTTCTTGCAAGGCTCTTAATTCTTTCCAGACTTTATTTAAAGGCATTTTGGAAGATGAACCTGTAAGCCAGTGCATTCCTCCTTCAAAAAGGTAGCCTTTTCTGCTCCAGCTTGTGGAAAGACCCCCTGGAATAATATGGCTTTCATAAATCGTTACATCGAATCCTGCTTTCCTTGCATAAATTCCTGCGGAAAGTCCCGCTATTCCCGCTCCGATAACGATAATATTCTTGTTAGACATAAAATTATTTTACTATGTTTTTTTCTGTTGTCAATTAATTCAATTGAAAGTTGAGTTTCGCTTTGCTTGCCTTTTATGCCTTTTTGGAAATACAATGAGATGGTGCAATTATGAAAAGAATTTTGTGTGTATGTTTTAGCCCTGCTGTTCAAAAAACAGTTTTTTTTAATAAACTAGATTTAGGGGAAGTAAACCGCTGCGAAAAATATCTGCTGGCAGCCGGCGGAAAAGCTGTAAATTCTGCAAGAGTCCTTGAGCAATTGCAAAAAGGTTGCCCGTCTTTGATTTGTCCCGCTGGAATAAAAAATGCGGCTCTTTTTTCTTCTCTTTTAAGCAGTGATAAAATAGATTTTTCGCTAGTTCAGATTCCAGGATATACGCGGGAATGTTTAACTGTTGTTAGCAAAGACTGCAAGCAGACAACAGAACTTATACTTCAAGAACCAAAATTAACTGAAGACTTTGCTGTTTATCAAAAAGAATTTTTGTCTTTAGTGCGAAAAAAAGTCTGCGATTGTGAAGCGGTTTTAATTTCTGGCAGCGTTCCTGAATGTTGGTCAGAAGAAATGCCTTGCCTTGTAGCGAAAATTGCAAAATCGGCAAAAAAGATTTTGCTTGTGGACGCGTGCAATTCTGTTTTAAAAAACATTCTTTTAAACTGCGAGGTTGATTTTGTAAAAATAAATGAAAAAGAATTTTTAGATACTTTTGAACCTGGTAAAAAAACTTTTCCTAGTACCGATTTTATAAAGCAAGAAAAACTTTTGCTTTTAAAAGAATACATTTTGCATGCTTGCAAAGAGTTTAAAACAAACATAATTGTTACGCGTGGGAAAAATTCTACAATAGCGGTAAATGACGGAAAGTGTTTTGAAATTTTTCCAGAAAAAATAGAAAATATTGTGAATACCACCGCTTGCGGAGATTCTTTTAATGCTGGTTTTTTATATGAATATGTCAACGGCTCTTCTTTTGAAAAAGCCTTGCAAAAAGGAGCTTGGTGCGCGGCGCAAAATGCACGGACACAGCAGCCAGGCTCGATAAAGATTTAAAAAAATAAGAAAAAACTAAAGATTGTATTAAATTTTTTCTTAATCTATAATGCACTTATGAACAAGTTAAAATCCTTGCTTGGGAAGCAAATTCTTTTTTTCGACGGCGGAACTGGTTCAATGCTTCAAAAAATGGGCTTAAAACCAGGAGAGCTTCCCGAATTATGGAATATTTCAAAGCCGCAAAATCTTATATCTCTTCATAAAGAATATTTTTGTGCGGGCGCAGACATTGTAAATGCGAACACTTTTGGAGCTTCTGCTTTAAAATTTAAGGATTTTCAACTTAAGCAGATTGTAGAAAAAGCTATAGAAAATGCAGATATTGCTAGAACCATTGCAGAAAAGGAAACTGGCCGTAAAAATCTTTTTATCTCACTTGATATAGGTCCGTGCGGAAAACTTTTAAAGCCCATGGGCGATTTAGATTTTGAAGATGCTGTGGAACTGTTTAAAAAAACTCTTCGCTTTGGCGTCTGTTCTAAAATTGACTGCATTCTTATAGAAACGATGAATGACGCTTATGAAACAAAAGCTGCTGTGATTGCCGCAAAGGAAGTTTGCAAGGAATTGCAAATGGAAGAAATTCCAATTTTTGTAACAAATGTGTACGATGCGTCCTCAAGGCTTTTGACAGGCGCGGAACCTGAAACAATGGCTGCCATTTTAGAAGGACTTGGCGTGGATGCCTTGGGGCTGAATTGCAGTCTTGGACCTGAGCAGATGAAGCCAGTTGTGCAAAGGCTTGTTGATAGCAGCAGTATTCCTGTTATGGTAAAGCCAAATGCGGGGCTCCCTGTAGAAAAAAACGGAAATACAGCTTACGATGTTTTGCCAGAAGATTTTGCCTCTTCAATGGCAGATATTGCAAAAATGGGAGCGTGCATATTAGGTGGCTGCTGCGGAACAACGCCTGAATATATTAAGTTATTAAAAAGCCAGTTAAGTTCTATAAATAAAGATTTAGCACCTTTTAAGAAAATAGAAGAAAAGAATATAACAGTTGTAGCTTCTTATTCAAAAAATGTAAGAATAGGTTCTCCTTGCGCTCCAGTTTTAATCGGCGAGCGAATTAATCCCACTGGAAAAAAGAAGTTCAAGGAAGCGCTTAGAAATAATGATATTTCATATATTGTAAAGCAGGGGTTAGAGCAAGAAAAGGCAGGAGTTCATGTTCTTGATGTCAATGTAGGACTTCCAGAAATTGATGAAAAAAAGATGATGTCGAAAGTTGTTTGCGAGTTGCAGGCTGTTACAGATTTGCCGCTTCAAATAGACACTTCTAGCGCCGAAGTTATGGAAAAGGCCATGCGATGCTATAACGGAAAGCCTTTGGTTAATTCCGTTAATGGAAAACAAGAAGTAATGGATTCAGTTTTTCCGCTTGTAAAAAAATATGGCGGAGTTGTGGTAGGTCTTACGCTCGATGAAGATGGAATACCTTCAGATTCGGAAGGGCGAATAAAAATCGTAAAAAAAATCTACAAGAATGCTGAAAAATGGGGAATCAAAAGAAAAGACATTGTAATAGACGCTCTTACTATGTCGGTTTCTAGCGATGCGAATGCCGCTAAAGCAACTCTTGAAACAGTAGCCGCAGTTAGCAGCGATTTTGGCGGAAATACTGTGCTTGGAGTTTCTAACGTTTCTTTTGGGCTTCCTAACCGGGAATTTGTAAATTCTTCGTTCTTTACGCTTGCAATGGAAAAAGGTCTTTCAAGCGCAATTATGAATCCTTTAAGCCTTGAAATGATGAAGGCATGGCATTGTTTTTGTCTTTTAAAAGGAATGGACAGCGACTGCTGCAATTACATTGATTTTTCTAAAAAGTATGATGAAGAAAAACTGCGTGCAAGTTCATCAATTTCTTTAGAACAAAAAAAAGTTCCTGCGCAAGATGCTCAGATTCTTCAGGATTCAAAAAACGCTCAAAATAATTCAAGCTTAGATTCGCTAAAAAATGCTGTAATTCATGGCTTAAAAGAAGATTCTGCAAAAATAACGCAAAGCCTTCTTCAAGATGGAATAGAGCCAGTTCAAATTATAGATGGCAAATTGATTCCTGGTCTTGATTACGTTGGCAAGCGCTTTGAGCAAAAGACAATGTATTTGCCGCAGCTTTTAATGTCCGCCGAAGCTGCAAAATCAGCATTTGAAGTCATAAAAGATTTTCTTGAAAAGACTGGAAAAAAAGGCAGCTCAAAGGGTACAATTATTGTTGCCACTGTACATGGCGACATTCACGATATTGGCAAAAATATTGTAAAAGTTTTGCTGGAAAACTACGATTTTACAGTTATTGATTTGGGAAAAGATGTTCCTGCTCAAAAAATTGTAGAAGAATGTAAAAAAAATCATGTGGAGTTAGTTGGACTTAGCGCCTTGATGACAACTACAGTTTCGGCAATGAAGGAAACTGTTCGCCTGCTAAAAGAAGAATGTCCTTGGGCAAAAACTTGTGTCGGCGGTGCAGTTATGAATCAAGAATATGCAGACAGCATAGGTGCAGATTTTTATGGCAAAGATGCGATGGATACTGTAAAATATGCACAAAAAGTATTTGGAGTAAAGTGTTAGTATGCTAAATTATTTTGTAAATCTCTTAAAATCCCTAAATTCAAATTCAAAGCCTAGTCAGATTGCAAATTCGTTTTGCATAGGACTTTTGCTCGGATTTATGCCAAAAAACAATCTTCTTTGGTATATGCTAGTGATTTTTTTCGCCTTTGTAAGAATCAATAAGTCCGGATATTGGCTTATGATGCTCTTAGGAACTTTGATTGCAGGCTGCGCGGACCCTCTTTTTGACAAAGTGGGCTATGCAGTTCTTACGTTTCCGCCGTTTGAACCATTTTTTTCTTGGTGGATTGATGTTCCTTTTCTTGGATTTACAAAACTAAATAACACAATTGTGTGCGGCTCCCTTGTGTGCGGACTAGTGTGCTACATTCCTTTGTACATTCTTGCGTATTTCTTTGTAAAAGCATGGCGAAAAAAACTTGCGCCAGTATTCAATAATTCAAGGCTTGCAAAAGCTTTATATAAACTTCCTCTTATAGAAAAACTTGTAAGCAAAGCGATTGGCTAATTGACTAAAAATAAAAAACTAAAGAGGGAAAATTATGGAAAACAAAAATAAAACAGAAATAAAGACAAAAAATAAAGAAAAAAATATGCCTGTAGAAAAGAAATCTTCTAAAAAAGAAAAAGTCGCAAAGGTTGAAAAAAACATTCCTGCAAAAAAGTTGCCGTCAATATTTAAAAAACAGTATACAGAACAAAAGTTTGAAAAAAGGATTCTAAAAAAACTTTATATTGAGCAAGACAAAAATATGATAAAAGACCTTTTTGTTCCTGCAAAAGATAAAAAAGGCCGCAATGTTCTTGCTGTGGATTTAACAAAAAGCCTTCCTAAAAGTCAATTTGAAAAACTAAAAGCGCTTTCTAAGCAAATTGCTCAGCAAAAGGGAGGAATAAAAATAGTTCCTTTGATTGCTGTTGTTGCTCTGATTGCTGCAATAGGAATTTGTGTTGCGCTTTTTAAGAATGTAATTATTGCAAGCGCCATAAAATCTTCTATGCAAGGAGTTTTCGGGGCAAAGACCGATATTGGCCGCGTAGATTTCCAGATTTTTAATGCAAAGCTTCAAGTTTTTGATTTGGAACAGGCCAATAAAGAGAACCCCATGAAAAATCTGTTTCAAATAGATGATATAAATGTTGATTTTAACCTTACGGACCTATTGAGAGGAAAGTTCCATGCGGAAAACCTTGTAGTTGCAGGCGTTGCGCTAGACACGGACAGAAGCGCAAGCGGGGAGCTTCCTGTTAAGCAGAAAAAAACAAAAGAAGAAAAAAAAGCAGAATCAAATATTTCAGAAACCAGAAAAAAACTTATGGATGAAGCCGCCAGGCAGCTTTCTGCCATGTTTGAAAACTACAATCCTGAAAAATTCTTGGAAAATCTGCAAAGCGAATTAAAATCTCCTTCTGTCGCAATAGAAATTTCTACTGATGTCCAAAAAAAAGTTGAAAAGTGGAAAAACACTCCTGTAGAGCTTCAATCCAGCGTTGCAAAGTTCAGCAAAAGTGTTGATTCTCTTGTAAAAACGGATTGGGCAAATGTAAATGACCCAGTAAAATTAAAAAATGCTTTGGAAAATCTTAATACTTCTGTAGAAGAAGGAAAAAAAATAAAGCAAAGTCTAGAAGAAACAACAAATTCTCTAAAAACCGATGTAAGCGCGGTTTCAAGCTATCAAGCGCAGTTAACAAACGCAATAAAGGCAGACACATCTTTAGTGGATTCTAAAATTTCTGAAATGAAGAGCACTTTTAGTCCTACTGGATTAAAAAAGATAATGAACGATGCTGTTCAATCAATGCTTTACGAACTGTGTGGAAAGTACTATCCGTATGTAAAAAAAGGTCTGGATGCGGCCATGGATATTAAGAACAGCTCTTCAGCTGCAAATAGTTCTGAAAAATCTAAAAAAGCAGAGCAAAAGAAATCTAAAAACCAAAAGTCTTCGATTCACAGAATGGAAGGAAGAACCGTTTACTATAAAAAAGATATAGTTCCAAAACTTCTGATAGAAAATGCTGTTGCCAGCGGCTATGAATATGGTACACAGAACCTTTTGTTCAAAGGTGTTGCAACAGAAATTTCTAGCGACCAAAATATGCGCGGAAAACCAACTGCGATTTCTGCAGATTTCAAGATTGCAGGCAAGCCGAATTCTGCAAGCATTGCTATAGATGCCCGCAAAGAAACAACTTCGCCGCTTTTATCTGCTTCGTATAATGGAAGCGGTTATCCTGTAAATGCAGATGCAAAAGTTTTTAGTCTGGAATCTAATGGCAATATTTCTGCAAAAATGACGGCAAGCAGTTCTGGCTCATTTAAGATTTCTGGACTTCTTGATATGAGCATAAATAGCATGGCGGGCATGAATTTTGAGCCGGAAAGAGTAAGTTCCCTTTACAATAAGGCTTTGGCAAATGTAAAGCAACTTTCCGTAGGGTTTAACATCGGCCTTGATTCTAATGGAAATTTTGAAGTTTTATTAACAGAGCCAGAAAAACTTGCTCGCCAGCTTGTAACTCCAATTACAAATGCGCTTTCTTCGGAAATAAATGCCATTGCCGCAGATGCAAAAAAGAACATAACTTCAGTTTTAAGCCAAAAAACGGGAATTGCAAGCGAACAGCTTGCCCAGTTTGCAAATATTCAAGAATCAATAAGCGAGCAAAAAAACAAGGTTAATTCTTTAAATTCTCAGCTTGAAGCAAAAAAGAAGGAAATTACAGCGCAAATTGCAAATGCTGGTAAAAATTCCTTAAAAGATGCTGCATCTGGAGCATTAAAAAATCTTTTTAAATAATTAAGGTGAATTATGACAGTTTTACAAGGAATTTTACTAGGAATTTTACAAGGCATAGCAGAATTTTTGCCAATTTCTTCGAGCGGACACCTTGCTGTTGCGCAAAAATTTTTTAAGCTAGAAGATTTGCCCCTGCTATACGATGTTATGCTGCATTTGGCGACCTTGCTTGCAGTAGTTTTGTTTTTTAGAAAAAAAATCTGGGGACTATTGAAGGTTTTAGGCAGATGGATTGCCAGAAAAGAACCTAAAGCAACGGAAAATGAACAGGATTTTTTATGTGGAACAGAAGAGCGTGGAAGGCGTACAATTGTTGCTATAATTATTACAACCTTTATTACCGGTGCAATCGGAATTTTTACAAGCAAGCTTATTCCTGAACTTTCCATAAAAGTTACTTGCGCAGGTTTTATTATTACAGCTTGCCTTTTGATGTTTTCTTCATTTTGGGAGAAACGCCGCCTAACAAAACAGAACGTTGCAGAAGATAAATCTGAAAAAGGAATTTCCTGGAAGCAGGCAATCGTTGTAGGATTTATGCAAGGTGTGGGAACTCTTCCCGGAATAAGCCGGAGCGGTTCTACAATTGCAGGAAGCCAGCTTTGTGGAATAAACAGGGCTGCGGCTGGAGAATATTCATTTATAGTTTCCATTCCTGCAATTCTGGGTGCCTTTGTGCTTGAAATAAAAGATTTAGGACAGATGTCTTCCATGGTGGGCGCTGCGCAGCTTGCAGCCGGCTGCTTAAGCGCATTTATTTCCGGTTATTTTGCTCTTGCCGTCTTAATGAAGATTATAAAAAAAGGAAAACTTGAATGGTTTGCCTGCTATTTAATTCCTTTAGGAATCGCAGGACTTATATTCTTTTAGGTAGAAAGCCGAGTTTTTTATAACTTTGAAAAAAAACGCTTTCAGCGACTTTCCAATTTGCTACAGATAGTTGCGCTCGCACTTCGTTTGAGTCGGTTTGGGTTGCTATGCAACCTTAATTGTTCTTATAGCACAAAATCTTCACAAATTGTAAATTCGCTTACGCTTTTATTTATTTTTCTAAAAACTCGACTTTCGAGCTTTTAGTCATTCATTTATTTGGAAGTTTTTTATGAAAAGAAAATTTTATGCTTTTGCGCTCGTTTTTAGTTGTTTTATGACTTTAGTTCCTCTTTCTGCAGAAGACAATAGTCGGGAAGAAAATCAAATGCAATCTGAAGAGCAGGCTTTAAGCGAAACATGGAAAAATGCTTTAAATAGCACAGGTCGCTACCTAAGGGAAAAGAGCAAAACTGCCGGCGAGCAACTTGAAAAGGCTGGAAGACAATTGAAATCGGATTTGCAAGAAAGCTATAAAAGTTTTAAAGAAGTTAAATGCAAAGGAACTTGGGTTCATCAAGGCGAAAGTGTAAAAACAGTTATAGAAATCAATGATGACGGAACAATGCTGTTGAGCCGGAAAAGAGGTCTGAATGTTGAATATTTTAAAGGAACGTATGTTGGAAATTCCATCAGCATAAGTTTTTATTGTTCAGAAATCGGCAGAAAAGATTTTTTCAAAAAAGATTCCAAAAAAGTTTCCGTAGACTATTTTATAACCTACACACTTATTGATGAATCTGCATTGAAAGTAAAATTTGTAATTAGAGGAATTGGGCCTGATTCGGATTTGCTTAGTTTAGAAGATGGAGTTATTTTTTCCAAAAAATGAACGCTCTAAAATCAGTTCCAGAAATAATATGAAACCAGTTTATAAAAATTTTTCTAAAGTTGAAAATCTTGCCAAAGAACAGTTTTTCTTCAGTCAGGGAATAATGATGGAAAATGCCGCTGCCGCGTTGGAAAAATCTGTGTTAGAGGCTTTGAATAAAACTTCTAAAATTGCAGGCGGTTCATCTCTTCAAAAGATAATTATAGTTTGCGGAGCTGGAAACAATGGAGCAGACGGTCTTGCCCTTGCTAGAAGGCTTTGTCCCATGCTAGATGTAAAAGTTCTTTTGACTGCTCAGCCAAAGACGGAAGAAGCAAAAATGCAGTGCAAAACAGCTAGGGCCGTAGGCGTTGATTTTATAGACTGTTTTGACGAAAAATGCTCATATTCAGTAGTTGTTGACTGTATGTTTGGAACGGGTTTTCATGGAGAATTAGACGAGAAATCTAAAAAACTTATACAAAAACTAAATCAGGCTGATGCTTTTAAAATTGCGTGCGATGTTCCTTCCGGATTGGATAAAGATGGATTTGGAGGAAAAGTTGTTTTTTGCGCGGACGAAACAGTTTGCATGGGAGCGATAAAGTTGGCCCATTTAAGTGACTTTGCAAAAGATTTTACAGGAAAACTTACAATAGCAAGTTTAGGAATCTGTGAAGAAAAGTTGATTCAAGTAAAAACTCCTGAAGCAATGCTTTTAGAAGAAAAAGATATTGTTCCGCCCGAACGTAAAAAGAAAAACGTGCACAAAGGTAATTTTGGACACCTTTGCGTTGTCGTTGGAGAAAAACCTGGCGCGGCAGTAATAGCCGGAACTTCTGCTCTCTGTTTTGGGTGCGGTTTAGTTACTTGCGTGCAGTTTGAAGATGAATGTAAAAAAATCATTATGTCGCCAGAACTTATGGCTAGCAATTCTTTTCCAGAAAATACAAATGCAGTTCTTTTAGGCAGCGGACTTGGAAGAGATTTAAAAAGATTAAAAGAAGCCGAAAAAGTGTTGGATTTTTTGTATAAAATGGAAAAGCCTTCTGCGGTTTTAGATGCAGATTTTTTTTACCAAGAGAAACTTTTGCAAAAATTAGAAGAATTAAATTCCTTAAAAAATGCCAAAATTTTGCTCACTCCGCATCCAAAAGAGTTTTATAATTTGATAAAAGAATGTCTTGATGAAAGCGTAGAATTTTCGCAAGTTGTGCAGAACCGCTTTCTGTATGTTCAGATGTTTAGCAAGAAATTTAAAAATCTTGTTTTAGTTGCAAAGGGCGCTGTTACTTACATTGCCAAAGAAGACCGTATTTTTATTTGCGATGGTAACGCTCCTTCTCTTGCGAAGGCTGGCAGCGGCGATGTCCTTGCTGGTATGTGCGCGGCTTTGCTTGCGCAAGGATATTCCGATTTGGATTCTGCAAAAACGGCAGTATATCTTCATGCGAAAGCGGGCAGGGCATTTTTGCCAAACTACGCGTGTACACCGCTTTCGCTTGCAAATTGTATTGCAAAAATCTAATTTGCTGAAAGACAAGTTGCGGCAAATTGGAAATTCACTGAAAGCGTTTTTTTTTACAATCTATAAAAAACTTGATTTTCAACCTGAGACTTTCTTACTAGATTTCTTTTTTGTAAAGTAATAAAATATTTTTTATGGAAAATTCTGCGAATATTACTGTTGTGGGAACCGGTTACGTTGGGCTTTCTAACTCAATTCTTTTGGCGCAGCACAACAATGTAGTTGCTTTGGATTTAGTTGAATCTAAGGTCAATCTGATTAATAAAAAAAAATCGCCAATTGTCGACAAGGAAATCTCTGAATACCTTTCTTCTCGCTCGTTGAGCCTGACAGCCACAACGGACAAGTCTCTTGCGTATAAAAATCCCGACTTTGTGGTTGTTGCAACGCCTACCGACTACGACAGCGAAAAGAATTTTTTCAATACTTCTTCAGTTGAGTCTGTACTTTCGCTTGTAAACGAACATTGCCCGTCTGCAGCGGTTGTAATAAAATCCACAATTCCCGTTGGCTTTACAGAAAAAATGCGGAAACGGTTTCCGTCTTTGGAAATTATTTTTTCCCCGGAATTTTTGCGCGAAGGCAAGGCTCTTTACGACAATCTTTATCCAAGCAGAATTATTGTTGGCGACACTTCAGCAAAGGCAAAGCAGTTCGCTGCGCTTTTAAAGCAGGGCGCAATCAAGCAGGATATTCCGATTCTTTTTATGAAGCCAACGGAAGCTGAGGCTGTAAAACTTTTTGCGAACACGTATCTGGCTCTCCGCGTGGCATATTTTAACGAGCTTGACACTTACGCAGAGCTTAAAAATCTTAATACGAAGTCGATAATCGACGGCGTTTGCCTTGATCCAAGAATCGGCAATCATTACAACAATCCAAGTTTTGGCTATGGCGGTTACTGCCTTCCAAAAGACACGAAGCAGCTGCGCGCGAATTACGAAAACGTTCCGAGCAATCTGATTGGCGCGATTGTTGAGTCGAACGATACGCGAAAAACTCATATTGCAGCAATGATTTTGGCAAAAAAGCCTAAGACAGTTGGAGTTTTCCGCCTTACGATGAAGTCAAATTCCGACAACTTTAGGGCGAGCGCAATTCAAGACATAATGAAAAAGCTCCGTGCGGAAGGCGTTGAGGTTGTAATCTACGAGCCTACAATTTCTTCCTGCGAATATGAAAAATACAAGGTTCTAAACGATTTGCAAAGTTTTAAAAATTCCTGCGATGTTATTATTGCAAACAGAATGAGCGGTGAGCTTTTGGACGTTAAGCAAAAAGTCTACACGCGGGATTTGTATTCAAGGGATTAAAATGAAAAAAATCACGTTTTTGACCGGACACAACTGGAAGTCCAACCGTTTGGGAGGTTTCCACAAATTCGCGCAGGAAGCGCTCGACCAGGGAATTGAAGTTGTTTTTTTCAGTTTTCCGAGGCCTTATTATTCGTACTTTCAGCATCAGGAGCTCTACAACAAAAAATCCATAAAGGAACTGCAAAAGGGGCTTATCTACCACGAAAATAAAGCAACGCTCACGAATGTTACTCTTTCAACCTTAAAGCTCCCTAATTTTTTCAACAAGTTTTTTCCAGATTCCTTGATGAACGCTTTTGAACGCTTTTCTTTTTCTTCTTTTAAGAAATTTGCAAAAAAATGGCTTTGCGGTACGGATGTTTTTGTTTTTGAAAGCTGCGACGGAATGATTTTTCTAAAAAAACTGAAAAAAATGTTTCCAGAGGCAAAATTCGTCTACCGTCCAAGCGACCCCTTGATGTACGACGGCTGCCTTTCCCGCTATCAAAAGAACGAAACTCAGATGATTTTGGGCGCAGACTTGAACATCATCGTAAATCAGGAAGGCTTGGACCTTTACAAGCGAAAAATTGACGGTTTTGAAGAAAAAGCTAGATACACGCTCCTTTCAAACGGTGTTGACATAGAAAGCTACCAAAAAATATATCCAAAGCCGGCTCTTTTGAACAAGCCTAACACGTTTTTGTACGTCGGCGCATGGGAAGTTGAATGGAATCTTTTGTTCAAGGCGTGCGACTGTAACAAAAATTTTAATTACATTGTTGTGTGTCCTAATTTTCCTGACGAAAGCGTTTTGCAAAAGGTAAAATCGTTTGAAAATCTTTTTTATGTTCCCGGAATAAAGCCTCAGGAAGTTCCCGCCTGGATTACAAATTGCGATGTTGTTATGGTTCCCTACGTTACGGATTTTTACAAAAACCGGCCTTTGGGAATTACCGCAAAATATTATCAGGCGATGGCGGCTCAAAAACCGATTGTTGCCTACTGCGACACGCCAAAATTATCCGATGCTGGAATTAGCGTGACCTACACTTACGAAGATTTTATTGAAGAATGTCAAAAAGCAATTGCGGTTGGCAAAAAGTTGTACACATTTGACTTAAAAGACCGGCAGTGGTCTAAAATCACGGCTAAATTTATAGAATTATTGCAGAATTTGTGATAAAATTTTATAACTTGCTTGAAATTCGAGTTTTAAAAAAATGAACAAAAGCGTAAGCGAATTTACAATTTGTGAAGATTTTGTGCGATAAGAACCATTAAGGTTGCATAGCAACCCCAGCCAATTCAAACGAAGTGCGAGCACAACCATCTGCAACAAATTGGAAAGTCGCTGAAAGCGTTTTTTTCACAATTTACAAAAAACTTGAAATTCGGGCTAATTTACAAGGACAGTTTATGATTCCATTTAACATTCCTCCCGTAACCGGAAATGAACTTAAATATATTCAGCAGGCTATAGAAAATCACAAGATTTGTGGCGACGGCTCGTTTACAAAAAAATGCACTCAGTATTTTGAAAATTCGCTTCAGAGAAAATTCCTTTTAACAACTTCCTGCACTTCCGCCTTGGAAATGGCGGCTCTCCTTTGCAATATAAATCCCGGCGATGAAGTTATCTTGCCTTCGTTTACGTTCTGTTCCACTGCCGACGCCTTTGTTCAGCGCGGCGCAAAGCTGGTTTTTGTTGATGTGAGGCGCGACACAATGAACATCGACGAAAACAAGATTGAACAGGCGATTACAGAAAAAACAAAGGTTATTGTTCCCGTGCATTATGCCGGCGTTGCCTGCGAAATGGACAAAATCATGCAGATTGCAAAAAAGCACAATCTAAAAGTGGTGGAAGATGCCGCCCAGGCAGTCTGCTCGTTCTACAAAGGCAAGCCTCTTGGAACAATCGGCGACTACGGCTGTTTTTCTTTTCACGAAACAAAGAACCTTTCCATGGGCGAGGGGGGGGGTATATCAATAAACACGAATTTAGAAGATTACGAAAAAGCCGAAATCATCAGGGAAAAGGGTACCGACCGTTCAAAATTTATCCGCGGTCAAATAGACAAATACACTTGGCGTGATTACGGCTCTAGTTATCTTCCAAGCGACTTGAACGCCGCATACCTTTATGCGCAGCTTGAAGACTGTCAAAAGATTCAGGAAAATCGCCTTTCAATTTGGAAAAAGTATTTTGAATCATTTGAAAACCTTGCGCAGCAGAAAAAAATTGCGCTTCCTTTTGTTCCAAAAGACTGCATTCACAACGCGCATATGTTCTATTTTATTACAAAGTCTTTGGAAGAACGCACAGAACTGATTTCTTACCTAAAGCAAAACGAAGTTCAGGCTGTTTTCCATTATATTCCGCTTCATTCTTCCCCGGCAGGAATAAAATTTGGCCGTTTCGATTCAAAAGATGAGATTACAACGGAATACAGTTTGCGTTTGGTAAGACTTCCTCTTTTTTATGGACTTTCAGAAGGTGAGCAAAATAAAGTTATTCACTGCGTCCAGAATTTTTATGCGCAAAGGTAAATTATGAAAGAGATAAGTATTGTAATTCCAGTTTATAATAGCCAGGAATGTGTTCAGGAAATTTCAAGGCAGATTGCTGACGCTCTAAAAGATTTTGACTACGAGCAGATTATGGTCAACGACTGCTCAAAAGATTCCAGCTGGGAAGAAATCATAAAAGTCTGCCAATCGAATAAAAACGTGATTGGAATAAGTCTTAGAAAAAATGCAGGGCAGGACAGCGCGATTCTTGCCGGCCTGAACTACGCTAAAGGGAATTTTGTTGTAATTATGGACGACGATTTGCAACATTCCCCTTACGATATTTTAAAGCTTTACGACGAGGCGAAAAAGGGCTTTGATGTTTGCTATGCGAATTTTGAGCACAAAAAGCAGAAGCTTTGGAAAAACCTTGGCAGCTGGTTCAACGGAAAAATAAGTGAAATTTCAATCGGCAAGCCAAAGGAAATTTATCTTTCGCCTTTCAAGATTCTTTCAAAAGGCGTTGTTCAGGAAATTGTAAAGTTCAACAATCTTTTTCCGTATATCGACGGTCTTATTTTTCAGGTTACAAAAAATATTACGCAGATAAACATTGAGCATCACAAAAGAGAGCTTGGAAAAAGCAATTACAACCTTGTAAAGTCCATAAAAGTCTTTTTGAGGATGCTTTTCGGCTTTTCCACAATGCCGCTGAATATTTCCACGTATTTTGGCTTTGTTTCCGCATTTGCAGGCTTTGTGCTTGCTATTGTTTATCTGGTTCAGTATTTTACTGGAAAAGTCGAAGTTCAAGGCTGGACAACTCTTGTTATCTTGCTGCTGCTTTTAGGCGGATTAATCCTTGTAAGCTTGGGAATTATTGGCAAATATCTTGGGCAGATTTATCTTACCGTGAACGGCCAGCCAAAATTCCTTGTGAAAGAAACAGAAAATGAATAAAATTCTTCCATATATATTCATGCATTTGGGCTTCCTCTTGTACAGCTTTTACACTGTTTTAGGAAAAGTCGCTTCATCTTATGAATTTCTTTCGCTGAAATTTTGTGCATTTTACTGCGTTCTGATTTTGATTCTTTTTGTATACGCGCTTTTGTGGCAGCAGGTTCTAAAAAAGATTCCCTTGTCGGTGGCTACGGCGAACAAGGCTATTACCATTATTTGGGGAATGATTTGGAGCTTTTTGTTCTTTGGCGAAAATATAACTGCGAAAAAACTTGTTGGCGCGGCAATAATAATTTTGGGAATTACGCTTTTGTCGCTTGAAGAGAAAATAAATTTCAAGCTTAAAAGCATGAGGCAAAATAAAAATGAGCAATAATTTTTTCAGTCTGTTTTTGCTTTTGTCGGTTTTTATTTCGGCAGTTTCTCAAATCCTTTTAAAAAGCTCCGCAACGGAAAGCCATTCTTCATTTTTACGCGAATACCTTAATTTTAAAGTGATTTTTGCGTACTTTTTGTTTTTTCTTGCGGTTTTTATAGATTTGTTTGCTTTAAAATACGTTCCTGCAAGCTTTGTTCCCGTAATCGAAACTTCAAGCTACATCTTTGTAGTCGTTTTGAGCAGAATAATCTTCAAGGAAAAAATAAACTTGGTTCAGGGAATCGCAATGCTTTTGGTGATTCTGGGAATTTTTGTGTATATAATTTGAAATCTGTTTTGCAAACAGTTTTTCAATGCTGACAAAGCTTAAGATTTTACTTATAATTTAAACATAAGTTTTTCTATATGGAGGTAATAAATATGAGTGATATTGCATTTTCAACATTGACGCAGCAGATAAAAAATTGTACCTATGATGAAAAAATATCCCTTCTGTCATTTATTGCAGATTTATTGAAGAATAATCCTAAAGTAGAAAAAAAAGCCAAACGAAAACTTGGAGAGTTCAAAGGGAAAATTTTTATGTCAGAAGATTTTGACGAAACTCCAGAATGTTTTAAGGACTATGTCTGATGTATTTAATCGATACTAATATTTTGTTGTTCAGTCTTGATTGCACAGAAAAATTGTCTTCAAAAGTAAAACATATATTACAAACAGAAGAAACTATTTTTATAAGCATGGCTTCTTTTTGGGAAATTGAAATAAAAAGAAATTTAGGGAAACTTAAAATACCTTTTACGCCAAAGGAACTTATGGATTATTGCATAGAACAGGATTACTCTGTTTTGAATATTAATATCGAGCATATTTCACAATTAAAAGAATTGCCTAAAATTCATAATGATCCATTTGACAGGTTGATAATATGCCAGGCAATTTCAGAAAATTTAACCTTATTGACTGCTGATTCAATAATTTCTCAATATCCAGTAGCAACTGTTTGGAAATAGATTTTCACGCGAGGGTAATATGGAAACTTTAGAAAAAAAATATTTTTCAAAAAAAGCTACAATCACACTTTTGGCAATTTCAATTGCTGCGATTGTGCTTTCGAGCATTCTGATTCTTTTTTCGAATCAATTTTATGGTTTGATTTACGAAATTCTTTCAAAAAAAGTTTTTCACCGTGAATTTGATTTTGAAAAATGGCTTCCGTCGATTGAATCGTTCTTTTTAGCTCCGATTTTTGTTGTACTCGTAGTGAACGCTCTTATTTTTGTAAAATATTCCGATAGGTCAAAAACTGTCCTTCTTTCAGTTTTATTTGCGGATTTGATGGTGATGATTTTGTACACAAACTATGCCGCAACCGACTTTTTTGTTGATTCAGATTTGGCTTCAGAGATTCTGCTCGGAAAAGAATGTGTAAAGGAAAAAACTCTCTGGCCAAAAGGCTGGTACTATTCCACAGAATTCCGCTTTATAAATACGCAGTTTTTCTCGGCATTGGGCTTTTTGTTCACCAATAATTTTAACGCCGTAAAAACAATTCAGACTTTGTTCTGCGTTCCGTGCCTGTTCTTTGCAATGTGGTTCCTTCTGAATCAGATTTCAATAAAGAAATTCTGGCTCAAGTTTTTAACCTGCATCTTAACAGTAATTCCTTGGTCCTGGATTGTTTGGCACGTAAGCGCCGGCGAAAACTATTACATTCCGCACGCGGTTTTCAGCTTGATTTACGTTTCACTGTTCATAAAAGTTACGCAGAACAGCGAGCTTAAGCACAAAAAGTTTTTTACAGCCTTCTTTTTTGTTTGGGCTTTTTTGAGCGGACTTTCGAGCATCCGCTACATAATAATTTTTGTTCTTCCGCTTACGTTCGCAATCTTGTGGATTGAAGGACGCGACAAGAATTCCAATGCGAAAATCACCGATTTTAAGAATTTTTGGATTAAAAATCAGAATGTGTTTTTAAGTGTTTCAGGCTTGATTCTTAGCGGAGTCGGCTACGTTTTCAATAATCTGATTTTTCAAAAGATATTTACGTTCCACCAGTGGAATTCAATGAATTTCAACAAGTTTGGCGAAACAACATTGAGCGACATTTTGCTTGGTCTTTTGGAAACATTTGGATTCAAGCAGGAAGTTGCGGTTCTTACTCCGAGCGGCGTAATAAACTGCCTTGTTTATGCGGCTATTTTTCTGTTTGTTTTGTATTTGTTTCTTGCCCTAAAAAAGGATTTGCCAAAATCAAACAGAATTGTGATGGTTTTCTTTGTTTCGGCTTTTCTGTTCAATACGTTCCTTCATCTGAACGTGGACTACATAAACAGATATTACTATCCGATTATAATTTACGTTATGCCTTGCATTGCAATCATTGTAGAAAACAGCCAGCTTTCTGCCTTGCGAAAGTGGACTTTGGCGGTTGTTTGGTCTATTGTGCTTGTTACATCGTCTTTTTCAATAATGCAGCATCTTTTTAGCACCGACGCAAACAAAAAACGCTATGCTTCAATCGAGTTTATCCAGGAAAAAGGCTATGAATTTGGCTATGCGACGTTCTGGAATTCGACGGTTGCGACCTATCTTACCGATGGCGACCTAAAAATTGGAAATTTAACCTGCGACCGCAAGACTGGTAAAGTCATAATCACACCGAAGTTTGACTTTACAAAATGGCTTGCTCCAAAGGACTGGTACACAAACGACTACGGCAACAAACCGGTTTTCCTTTTGGTAGAACAAGTTGAATACGAAAACACAAAGGATTACAAGGTCTACTCAAACGGAAAACTTGTTTACGAAGACGAATTTTATAAAATCTATGAATATCCAAGCCACGAAGATTTTAAAAAGGCGTTTTAATTATTAGTTCAAATTTTAAACTTTTATAATTGTTAAAAACGCTTTCAGCGAATTTCCAATTTGTTCAGATGGTTGTGCTCGCGCTTCGTTTGGGCTGTTTTTGGTTGCTATGCAATGGTTGCGGTGCGACCTTAATTGTTCTTATCGCACAAAATCTTCGCAAATTGAAAATTCGCTTACGCTTTTGTTCAGCATCTTAAAAACTTTGGATATAATCGTCTTGTTGCAATTATAACGCACTAATCGCTTGCCCTTTTTGTATGCTTATTTTATAGTATTTAAATGAATTTTTTAGCTTTTCTTTACAATATAATCATTGCGCCAATCGAAATGATTATTGAATTTGTCTTTGTTTTTGCAAAGGAAAAAATTAAAGTCGGCGGGATTTTCGGTTCGATTATCACCGTTAGCCTTGTTGTGAATTTTTTGGCTCTTCCGCTTTACAATATTGCAGACAATCTTCAAAAAAAAGAACGTGACATTCAATTAAAAATGTCAAAGTGGATTGCAAATATAAAAAAAACCTTCAGCGGCGACGAACGCTTTATGATGATTCAAGCATATTACCGTCAAAATGGTTATCATCCGCTTTATGCGCTGCGTTCAAGTCTTTCTGTCCTTATAGAAATTCCGTTTTTTATTGCGGCTTACCACTTTTTGTCGAATTCGCCTTCTCTTAAAGGTGCCGGCTTTGCTTTTTTTAGCGATTTAGGCTCGCCAGACAGGCTTTTGCATTTTTCTGTTTTTGGAAAAGAAATTTTTATAAACGTCTTGCCAATTTTAATGACTCTTATAAACATCTTTTCTGGAATTGTTTATTTAAAAAACGCTCCTTTGCGCGAAAAAGTTCAAGTCTACGGACTTGCGGCACTATTTTTAGTCATTTTGTATAATTCTCCTTGCGGCTTAGTTCTTTACTGGATTTTGAACAATCTGTTTTCTCTTGTAAAAAATATTGTAAACGAAAAAGTCAAAAATCCTAGGAAGTTTGTTTTTAGGACGATTGCAGTCATCTTCTTGGCAGGGGCAGCTGGCGTTTTAACAAATACAATTTTAGGCTTTAAGAAAAGAATGATTTTCTTTGCCGCTGCAGTTGTTTTTGCATTTATTGTATTTGGTTTTGAATTTATAAAAAAAGTTCCTGCCTTCATTAAAAAAGTATTAAACTTAAAAGAAAATGCTTCCGCCCGGCGTGAAAAAACTGAGTTGGATACTCCTGAAAGCCGAAAATCTGATTTTTTGCTTTTGTTGTTTTCTGGCATTGGCCTTTCAATTCTTGCTGGATTTTTGCTTCCTTCCGAAGTTATTGCTGCAAGTCCAATCGAATTTAGTTTTATAGAAGACCGGACAAATCCTAATAGTTTTGTCTGGGGATGTTTTTCTTTGTATTTAGGGCTTTTTACGTTCTGGCCGCTTGTAATTTACAATTTATTTGGCAAAAATGTAAAACGGCACCTTCCGTATTTGTGGGCAGGAATTTTTATTCTTGCAGTGCTAAACAGTTTTGTGTTCCGCCATCACTTTGGAACTATGAGTATTTTTAGCATTCTTGATAGCACAGCTCCTTTGGAAAAACATTCTTTCTATTTAACTTATTTGCCATTCCTTGTTTTTGCTTTTGTGGTTTTGTCTTTGATTTTGATAAAAAGATTTAACTTTCAAAAGTACTTGTCTTTGTTTTTAGCTGTAATTTGTTGTTCAGAAACAATTTTTGCGGCGATTAATGCTTGTAAAATAAGCAGAGAATTTAAAAAATATGAACAAATTGTAAAGGCTGATTCTGAAGGCATAAAAAAAGATTCTCAAAAAGAACTGGAAAAAGTTTATCATCTTTCAAAAGACAAAGAAAACGTTATTGTTCTGTTTTTAGACAGAGAAATTCCCTCTTTAATACCTTATGTTTTTAAGGAATTTCCTGAGCTTGAAGACATTTTTAGCGGATTTAAACTTTTTGAAAATACAGTTTCTTTTTCAGATTCTACAATAAAAGCAAGTCCTGCTTTAATGGGCGGTTATGAATATACTCCAGAAAATATAAATAAACGTTCGAATGAGCTTTTAGTGGATAAGCACAATGAAGCAACTTTAGTTATGCCAAAATTATTTTTGGATGCAGGCTTTAATGCGACAGTTTCTAATCTTCCGTTGCAAAACTATACTTGGAGCGGCGACACTTCAAATTACGAACGATTGCCAGAACTTAATGTAGCAAAAAGCGGAAAAAAATATTCAACACATTATCTTGAAGAAAATCCAGAACTAAAACCGGAAAAAGAAGCCTATTGCGTTGAAGGCAACTTGCAGAGTTTTGCATTGCTTGAAATTATACCTCCAGTGCTTAGACAAGTCTTTTATTTTAGCGGTTTGTATTTTAGAGAAAGAATTCCATTTTATCTGAATACAGTGCCTTCTAGGTTTTTAGACGAATGGTCAACTTTGTATTATCTTCCTGAAGTTTGTGATACTGAAAGTGAAAAGCCTTCATTCATTTTTATTGATAATGAAACTACCCACGAGCCTTGTATTTTGGAAGAACATACCTATCTTCCTAAAAAAAATCTTGACAAAGAAAAGGCAACTTGTGGCGGAGTTATGGTTCCTAACGAGTTAGCTCCAATTGAATACTATCACGTAACAGCCACAGCCATGCTGCAGCTTGCAAAGTGGATGACTTATTTAAAAGAACATGGCGTTTACGACAATACCCGGATAATTTTTGTTGGTGACCACGGAAAAGACATTCCTCTTCCTGTATTCAGGGATATTGAATACGGTGTCCGTTTGGGAAGTTTTAATTGCCTGCTGATGTACAAAGATTTTAATGCCGCGGGAAAGTTTAAAATCGACAGCACCTTTATGACAAATGCGGATACAGTTATTCTTGCAACGCAAAATCTTGCAGTTTCAAAAGAAAATCCTTTTACGAATAATAATCTGAAAGATTTTGTTCAAAAGGATGACGTTCACATTTACCCTTGCTTGGATACAAACACATTCCGCGAATTTGATTCTTACTATATGCTGAACAAAACTCAATTTATATTGGAAGACAAAAAATCTAACTATGCGCATTACACCGTGCACACAAACATTTTTGACAAGAACAATTGGCAAAAAATTGTAGATTAATAGAACGAATTTTGTTTTTATTATAAATTATGAAAAACGCTATCAGTGAATTTGCAATTTGCTGCAGATGGTTTTGCTCGCGCTTCGTCTGGGCTGTTTTTGGTTGCTATGCAATGGTTGCGGTGCGACCTCAATTGTTCTTATCGCACAAAATCTTCGCAAATTGCAAATTCACTTACGCTTTTGTTTATCTTCAAAAAACTCTAATTTTATTGCTTTAGGCGAGACCAATTTTCTTCTCTAAATATATCGTCTTTTACAGTGTACCATTGTGAAGCGTCTATTTTGAACTTTTTATTGTTGCGGCTTCTCAGGTTTTCTACGGGCGCATAGGAAAGTTTCACAAAGTCAGATTTTTTTTCTTGCGGAACTTTCAATGCGTTCCCAGTGAATGGATTTTTAGCGTCTTTTATAATTCCTTCTGTGGCAAGAGCTGGAGTGTCGGAATTAGTCATAAAGGTGTTGTCGATTTTTAAATTTCCGTGCGAATAGAAGTCTTTTACAAGCAGAGTGGCTGTAACGCTTTCTTTCATAAATGGAATGTGGTTAAAGTCGTTTTCAAACTGCTTTGAATTTGTTCCTTGTCCGTGGTCGGAAACAATGATTATTCTTGTGTTGTCGTAGCAATTGTTTTTTCTTAGATAATCAAAAAAATCGTTCCACTTGCTTAAAATCGCGTTTGCAGCGTGAAAACTTTTATCATTTTTAAATTCGGAAGAGCCTTTCATTTCATCTGTTACTTCATTTGAATATAAATACTGTTTTGTGCCGTCTTTTTTGTAAATGAAAGGGGAATAGTCAGCGGAATTTAAAAACCTTGCTTCGTGGGTTGTTTCATTATCGATAATAATAAGGCTTGGGTTTTGGGAATTTGTGTCTGAAAGCAAAGGCATCAGGTCGAGCGTGGAATATGAATCGTCAAAGAATTTGTCTTCAATTTTGGAATTGCTTTGCATCCAGTAAGAGCGATGAAAAACCATCGGCCTGAAAAACGGCGGAACAATTTTAAACAAGCCAAGATACGCAAAATTCCTTTTTAAAAGATTTGAAAGAATTGGGTACGGCTTTATTCCGTTCATTTTGTACCAAACATTGTTGTAAACGCGTTTTGTAATATGGCGGCTGATATTCGGCATGCCGTTGTAAATTTGCGCGACAGGTTCTTCTCCGTAATTTTCGTAAGGCAAGTCGCTTACTGTTACTTGAAAACCTGCGTTGTAAAAAAGAGTTGGCATTGTCAAAAGCGCCTGATTGTGTTTTTGCTGAATTGTTCCTTCTCTTTTGTTTATCTCGTAAGGAGTAAAATCATAGCCGCCAAAAAGAGCAGGCGCTCCAATTTGCGTGTAATAGCTGGAAGAAACCGTGTTCGGGTAAAATGTGAATCCATCGTACTCCTGAGCCAGTTTTGGATTTTCTTTAAAGGCTTGGGCAACTAAAGGAGAAACGCAGGCGTCTTCCATAATCACAAGAACGTTTTTTTCGTCTTTTGAAAAGTGGAAAATTGGCTCAACTTTGTTTTTTGCTTCATAGTCCATTTTTTTGTAGTTTGAGTTTATAAAAACAACATTTTTTACAGTGATTGCAAGACAAGAAATCAATAAAACAGAGCAAATGTAATTCAAGATTTTAATCTTTTTTGAAATTAAGAAAAATGTAAACGCAAAAATCAGCGCCAGAACTAAAAAGTTTAGCAGAGTTTCGCCAAGCGAAGGAAAAACAACTTCGTGCATAAAAGTTAAATCATCGTTTAATGCGCCGTAACTTCCGCTGAAAATAAAGCAGTTTACAATCGAACAAATGAACACTGCTGGAAGAACAATCGAAAATGCCTTTTTTACATTTTTAGAAAATAATTTGTAAAAGCAAGCTGGCCAAAAAACGTATAATCCCAAAGCTTGCACAAAAGGAACAAATAAAAATACAAAAGGGGATTTGTAGTTGTCGATGTAGCAAAAGTTTGCAGGCGAAGATTCAATTGCGAACGAAGGAATTACCGCTCCTACCAAAAACGCCATTGAAAAAGCGCAAAGAAAAAATAAAAAATCCCGGTTTTTAGGTTTGTCTAAAGGAGCAAACTTGTTCTGCAGAACGTATAAAACTGCTTTTTTGATTTTAAAGTAAAACAGAACGGCAGCAAAAATAATTATCATTCCAACGATGTAGATTTTCTTTCCTGTAGAAAATGCCCAGATTACGCCAAAGCCTAAAACTATGCAGCAGCAAATGTGAAAAACTTTGGCAGGATTTTTTAGTTTGAAAAAAACGTTTTTTATCAAGGACAAAATGTTGTTCATCGTCCAGTAAACTACAAGTCCTGCCGGTGAATTGTACAAAAGCAAAAGAAAAATTGCCGCCGAAGCAAAAATTTGTATTTTTTCGCTTTTTGCGTGTCCTTTTGAATAAATAACGCCAGAAATGCAGTTGATTGCAGTCATTAAAATTGGCAAAATATTGATGTAAAGGTTCCCGATTTTTGCAAAGTGGTCAGGGGCACCAAAGTCTTTTATGAACAAAAAACTGTAGCCTTTTAGCGATTCAACGTTTGATAAAAATGTATATGCCGCAATAAAAAAAGGAATTTGAATCAGCAAACTGAACGAAGAGCGCAATGCGAAAATCGGGCGGTAATTGTTTTGGCGGTAGTAGGCGTTTAAAATCATGTATTGCTCGTCGCCTTTAAAAGTTTTTTTGATTTTATCAACCCAAGGTTTTAATTTTTTTTGTGTTCGGCGTTCTTGTTCCTGCCAGTTTTCCGCAACGATATATAATGGCAGACAAAACAGTGTTACTACAAAACTCAACGCAATTACAGAAAGTCCTTTTGATGTTACGCTAGAAAAAAACACATAAAAAAATTCTAAAATATTCGAAATCGGTGAAATTATAAGATTGTAAAAGAAACTCATAATTTCAGTATAAATTTTATGGGGGGGGGTAGGTCAAGTACTCTTTGATTTGATTGCCACTTGTTTTTAATCTAAGTTTGCCTTATTCTTTATATAGTCCTAAATTCGAGTTTTAAAAGAACTAAATTCGCTGAAAGCATTTTTTTATAATTGCAAAAGCTCGAAATTTGGGCTATATAAATTATTTTGGAGATTTTGATGTCTGGTTTATTTTTGTACATTGACCCGGGAACGGGCAGCATGCTTTTTTCGCTTTTTATTGGGCTTGCGACAACCGCCGTTTTTGGAATTCGCGCGCTTTCTATTAAACTTAAAGCAATTGTCGGGCGAGGAAAACAGACAGAACTCGATAAATCGCACTTGGGAATTGTGATTTATTCTGATTCAAAAAGATATTGGAACGTTTTTGGACCGATTGCTCATGAATTTGAAAATCGAAAGATTCCGTTGACTTATTTTACTCAAAGCAGCGACGATCCGGCTCTCTCTGAAAAATTTGAATACGTAAAAACTGAATTCATAGGCGAAGGCAACAAAGGTTTTGCCAAAATGAACTTCTTGAATGCGGATATCTGTCTTTCTACAACACCTGGACTTGATGTTCTTCAGTGGAAAAGAAGCAAGCTTTGCAAGTATTATGTGCATATTCCGCACATGCTAAGCGACATGACAGGTTACAGAATGTTTGGCCTTGACTATTACGATGCGGTTTTATGCACAGGCGACTATCAAAAAAATGACATTCAAAAGTTGGAGGAAATCAGGGGAACTGAAAAGAAGGAATTTGTGACCGTCGGTTATCCGCCAATGGACGAAATGAAAAAGCGGCTTGATTCTGTTCAAAAAAGTTCTTCTGAAAATGGCATAAAAACTGTTTTGGTTGCTCCAAGCTGGGGAAAAAGCGGAATTCTTTCAAAGTATGGCGAAAAATTCCTTGAAGCGCTAAAAAGCACTGGATATAAAGTTGTGGTTCGTCCTCATCCTCAAAGCCTTAGTGCCGAAAAAGATATGATTGACCGATTGATGAAAAAGTTCCCTGATAGCGAAAATTTTGAATGGAACTTTGACAACGACAACTTTAACTGCATGAACAATGCTTCCATTTTAATTTCCGATTTTTCTGGAATTATTTTTGAATTTACACTTTTGTTCGACAAACCTGTAATTTACGCCGACACAAATTTTGACAAAGCTCCTTATGATGCAAGCTGGATTGACGGCGAAATGTGGCAGTTTAAAACATTGCCTTTGCTTGGAGAAAAACTTTCTGAAGAAAAAATTTCTAATATAAAAGATGTAATCGACGAAACAATTGCAAATGACAAGTACGCCGAAGGTCGAAAAATTGCCCGGGAACAAGCTTGGCAAAATCCAGGCGACTCTGTAAATAAAATTGTTGACTATTTGGTAGAAAAGCAAAAAAGTTTGGCGGAGGAAAAATAAATGCAAGCATTAATGTTAGCTGCTGGTATGGGAAAACGGCTTGGTCGTTTTACAAAAAATTCTACAAAATGTATGGTTCCTGTAAATGGAAAAACTCTTATAGAATATGCAATAGAATCTCTAATCCAGTGTGGAATAAAGAAGTTTGTAATGGTTGTTGGTTACAAGTCTGAAGTTCTTATAAACTTTATAAAGGAAAAGTTTCCAGAAGAACGGCTTTGCGGAATGGAAATTGAATTTATAGAAAATCCAATCTACGACAAAACGAACAATATTTATTCGCTTTACCTTGCAAAAAATCGTCTTTCAGAAGACGACACTCTTCTTCTTGAAAGCGATTTAATTTTTAAGAAGGAAATTTTATCTTCGTTGATTTCTAGCTCTGATAAAAATGTTGCCGTTGTTTCAAAGTTTGAGCCATGGATGGACGGAACTTGCACTCTGCTTAATTGTGAAAATCAGATAACTCAAATTGTTGATAAATCCGCGTTTAAGTGGAATCACACAGAAGATTACTATAAGACTGTAAATATTTATAAATTTTCTAAAGATTTTTCAAAAAACTATTATATTCCTTTTCTTGAAGCGTATCAAAAAGCTTTTGGAGAAAACGAATACTACGAACAGGTTCTAAAGGTAATTTCATTTCTTTCTTCAACGGCAATAAAAGGCATGAAAGTTAGCGGTGATGATTGGTATGAGATTGATGATGCCGCAGATTTGGCTATTGCCGAAGACCGGTTTGCAAATAATGAAGAAAAAATAAAGCGGATGCAGCATCGTTACGGTGGCTATTGGCGTTTTCCTAATATGAAAGACTTTTGCTATTTGGTAAATCCATATTTTCCTCCGCAGAATATGATTGATGAGCTTTCTTCAAATTTTAAAACTTTGCTAACTCAATATCCAAGCGGAGCTGCTCAGCAGAGCCTTCTTTTAGGGAAAATTTTTAATATTCTTCCAGAAAACATTGTTGCAGGAAACGGCGCTGCCGAATTAATTGCCTCGCTAGGAGAAAAAATTCAAGGAACTGTTGCAATTCCTTATCCAACTTTTAATGAATATCCAGAACGTTTTATTAATGCAAAGACTGTTCCGGTTCCAGTAGATAAGGAAGCATTTTCTTATACGGCTGAAGATATTCTTAAAACAGTAAGGACTTCTGGAGCAAAAACAGTTCTTCTTATAAATCCTGATAATCCAAGTGGAAATTTTTTGAATAAAAAAGATGTTCTTTTGCTTTGCTCTGAATTGAAAAAACTAGATGCAAAACTTATTTTTGACGAAAGTTTTATTGATTTCGCACAAAAAGACGAACGATACACTTTGCTTGATGATAAAATTTTAATGGAAAATCCAAACCTTATTGTTGTAAAATCTATAAGCAAAAGCTATGGAGTTCCAGGTTTGCGTCTCGGTTTGCTTGCAAGTTCAGACTCTAGCTATGTAAAGCAGATTCAAAAGAAGAATGCAATTTGGAATATTAATTCGTTTGCAGAATACTACTTGCAAATCTATGATAAGTATAAAAAATTGTATGCAGCTGCTTGCGATAAAATTGCAGAAGAAAGAGAACGTTTCGCTTTCGAATTAGCAAAAATCCCAGATTTTTATGTATTCCCAAGCCAGGCGAACTTTTTAATGTGCAGGCTTGATGGAAAAATTACTGCGTCTGAACTTACCCAGATTCTTATGCAGCGTTACAATCTTTTTATAAAAGATTTAACCGGAAAGAAATGTTTTGAAAATGGAAAGTACATAAGGCTTGCAGTTCGCGACAAAAATGACAACGACGCTTTGCTTTGCGCATTAAAAGAAATTTTATGTTAAGTTGCAAACAGAAGAGTTTCATCTATGCTTCAAAATAAATTTTTAAACAAGCGTATTTTCATTTCTCTAGTATTAAACGTCCTAATCGCAGTATTTGAAGTTATTGCCGTTATTTTGACTTTTACAGAATACGGCAGCTTCATATTTTTCAAATACTACACGCAGGACAGCAACATTCTTTTGGGAATTTCGTGTGCAGCCATGGCGATTTTTAAAGTCCGTTCTTTGCGCTTTGGAAAAAAAGTTCCTTATTCTGCAAAACTTTTTTTATACATTGCAACTTGCTGCACAACTTTGACGATTACGGTTGTTCTTGCCCTTCTTATTCCGAACGCCGGCGGATATACAATGCGGAATTTTAGCAGCTATATGCTGGAAGGTTCAGGGCTTTTTATGCACTTTGTTTGCCCGGTTTTAGCTTTGGTTTCATTTATCATATTTGAAGATGTTCAATTGACTTTTTCGCGTGCAGTTTGCGCTTTGATTCCTACATTGATTTATGCAGCTGTGCTTTTTATCCTGAATATCGCAAACGTGCTGGTTGGACCGTATTTTTTTCTTCACGTTTATGAACAAAGCGTTTTAGCCTCTGTGGGTTGGACTTTTGTTGTTCTTGGCATAAACTATCTTATGAGCGTAGGAATTTGGGCTTTGTCTAAAAAATAAAAAAAATCGACTACTTGACGCTCCCCCCCCCCCGATTTTATACTTAAAAAATGAGTTTGTTTTACAATTTGATTGTTTCTCCAATTGAAATAATCGTGGATTGGGTTTTTGTATTTTTTTGCACAAAATTCAGTGCTTTTGGAATTATCGGGGCTGTTTGCGGAGTTAGTCTTGTAATTAATTTTTTGGCTTTGCCGCTTTACAATATTGCAGATTCCTTGCAGGAAAAAGAGCGGAAGATTGCTAAGTCGCTTGAGCACCGTGTAAAATTAATAAAAAAAGCTTTTACTGGCGATGAACGCTTTATGATGCTTCAGACTTATTATCGCCAAAACAATTATAATCCTGTTTATGTTCTTAGAAGCTCGCTTTCGATTTTGATTGAAATTCCATTTTTTATTGCTGCTTACCATTACTTGAGCAACTGCGAAGCGTTAAAAGGCTCTTCTTTTTGGATTTTCAAGGATTTAGGCTCTCCAGATGGACTTTTCCATATAGGAAATTTTAAAATCCACATACTGCCAATCTTAATGACGTTGATAAATTTTGTTTCCGGAGCAATTTATACAAAAGATGCAACTTTTAGAGAAAAAGTCCAGCTCTACGGCATTGCGTTGGTTTTTCTTATTTTGCTATATAATTCACCAAGCGGCCTTGTTATTTACTGGATTTTGAACAATCTGTTTAGTCTTGCAAAAAATATTGTAATGAAATGTAAAAATCCAAAAAAGATTTTGCATGGAATTATCAGCGGAATCTTACTCTGTCTTTCCGTTTTCTTCTTGTTTAATAGCGGCGCTTTGTATAAAAAAGTCGGGTTGCTGATTTTTTCTATTCTTATAACTTTCCTGCCGTTTATAAAAAATTGGTTTATAAAAACTTTTCCTTTTGCAGCTAACTTTTCGTTTGAAGATGCCGAAAAAAAATCTAACCTTTGGGTTTTGTTTTTCAGCGGATTGGCATTGGCTTTGCTATGCGGATTGTATCTTCCTGCAAGCGTTATTGCTACAAGTCCAACAGAATTTTCTTTTTTAGGAAAAACTTCTTCGCCCATTGCCTATGTTTTAAATAGTTTGTCAACATTTTGCGGTCTTTTTGTTTTTTGGCCGCTTTGCATTTACTTTATGTTTGGAAAAACGGTAAAAAAAATTGAACCTGCATTGTTTTTTGTTTTATTTATCGTTTCTTTGTTGAATGTGTTTGTTTTTAAGGCTGATTATGGAACTGTTGATACAAATTTTTCGCTTGAAACTCAAAAAGTTCTTGAATGTTCAAAGCTGTTTAAAATCCTTCCTTTGGTTTTAGCTTTTTTTGTCGCGTTTTTGTATCTTTTCCTTTTAAAATTTAAGAAAAACTATGTCGCTACCTTTGCAGCTTTGGCAATTAGCGCTGCGGAACTCGTGCTTGGAATTTCAAAAGTCGGCGCAATAAAAAAAGATTATGCAGAGTTTGCAAAAAATACAGAAAAGACTAGGGCAGAAATTACAAACGAAAAAACTGAAATAAAGCCTGTTTATCATCTTTCAAAAGAGCAAAAAAATGTTGTTGTAATTTTTTTAGACAGAGCGGTAAATTCTTTTTTTCCCTATGCGTTGCAACAGCTTCCTGAATTAAAAGGGCAAATGAAAGGCTTTGTTTATTATCCTAACACTTTAAGCTTTAGTTCAAGTACGATTATTGCGGCTCCTGCTCTTATGGGTGGTTATGAATACACTCCTGAAAATCTAAACAAGCGCAGTTCTGAATTGTTAAAAAAGAAATTTAACGAAGCCTCTTTGGTAATGCCAAGACTTTTTAGCGATGCGGGTTTTGATGTTACAGTAACGGATCCACCTGCTCCGAATTTTACTCCTAAAGGTGATTTATCACCATTTTTTGCTAACAAAAACACTTCCGCTTACGAGCTAATGGGAAAATATACAAATCAATTTAAAAAATCTATTAATTTTTATACAAAAACTTCTGCTGATGGTAATGTTTTTAAAGAAATAAAAAACTTTTCAATTTTACAAATTTTGTTTCCATTTTTGAGAAACACTTTTTATGGTGATTTTAAAAAAAATTATGGGTTTAACGAAAAATATTTAGATTTTATATCTTGCTTGTACTTTTTACCGGAACTTACGGATTTTAATGCAAAAAGAGCTAATTTTATTTTTATTGATAACGAAACAACCCATGAACCTGTCTATTTACAAAGTGATTTTTTAACTCCTACAGATTCAATAAAAGTTTATTTGTATAAAACAGAAGACGGCCAAACAAATCGGCAGTATCAAGTTTCTGTAGCTGCATTAAAGCAACTTGGCAAATGGTTTGATTATCTTAGAGAAAATAGCGTTTTTGATAATACAAGAATAATTGTGGTTGCTGACCATGGCTGCAATTATTTGCCCTTAAATGATTATTCAAATTTTGAAAAAAATACAATTCCAGGATCTTTTACCCCAATTCTTTTAGTAAAAGATTTTTATTCTGATTCAGAGCTTTCTACAAGCAATGAGTTTATGACAAATGCAGATACTCTTTTTCTAGCAAAAAAAGATTTGCCGGTTTCTAATAAAAATCCTTTTACTGGAAACGATTTTGTTCAGCAAAAGCAAGATGGCATAAACGTCTTTAAATGCTATGAACCAAACAAAGAAGACAAAGAATGGCAAGTTCAGTATATGAAGGATAAAACTCAGTTCACTTTGGATAAAAAGCAGGGTTTTCATGTGTCAAAAAATATCTTTGATGAAAAGAATTGGGTTTTGCTTGCAGAATGAACAAAAAATCTTCATACTGTAAAAATGAAATATAAACTGCTTGCCATAAACGGAGAATTTTTTTGCCGAAATCTTACAGGAATAGAGCGTCTTGCCATAGAAGTTACAGGCTTCCTTGACGAAATGGTCGCTCCAAACAAAGTGGAACTTGTAATTCCTGCGAACGCGCAGAATGTTCCGTCTTATAAAAATATAAAAGTTGTAAGACTCAAAAAAGAAGCTCATTTTTTCCCAAAGTGGACTCAATTCGCTTTTCAAAAATATGTTTTAACCCGCAGAGCTTTAAGCTTGGATTTTTCAAACACATGCCCATATTTTTGTCCTGGAATTGAATTCATTCACGATATTTATTGCAAGCTTTTTAGAGAAGATTTTACTTCAAAACGCGACCGCCTTATTAGTCTTTACAGCAGGATAATGTATCATCGCATCGCAAAAAAGGCAAAAAGAATTGTTACGGTTTCGGAATACACAAAAAAGACTATTGTGGAAACTTACAAAATAAGACCAGAAAGAGTTGCTGTTGTTTACAGCGGAATTGGCGAATATCAAAAAATTGAAAAAGATATGTCAGTTTTTGAAAAGTTTTCAGTTCTAAAAGAAAAAGAATTCTTTTTTACTTTGGGAAGCCTTTCTACAAGAAAAAACTTAAAGTGGATTGCCTTGCATGCACAGCTATTTCCGCAGGAACTTTTTGTAATTTGCGGAAAACCTATTCCCGCAGTTGTTCCGCCAGAATTAGAAAAACTAAAGACTTTAAAAAATGTTATCATGACAGGTTATCTTTCGGATGGGGAAGTTAAAGCAATGCTTTCAAAGTGCAAGGCTTTTATTTTTCCTTCGTACTTTGAAGGTTTTGGTCTGCCGCCTTTAGAAGCTCTTTCCTGCGGGACTCCTATTATAATTTCTGATAAAACTTGCCTGCCGGAAATTTATGAAGATTGCGCGCATTATATAAATCCTGATGTTTATGATGTGGATTTAAATAAAATTCTTGGGCAGCCAGTCGCAAGTCCAGAAAAGCTTCTTGAAAAATACACCTTGCAAAATACTGCCCAGCGTCTGCTTGGCGTTATAAATGAAGTTATGAGGGTGGCTTAAATATTCTAGAATAGCTAACAGCCTAAACTTTGAGTTTTTATAGATTATGAAAAAAACGCTTACAACGAATTTAAAATTTGCTCAGATGGTTTTGCTCGCACTTCGTTTGAATTGTTTTATGTTGCTACGCAATCTAAATAGTTCTTATCGCACAAAATCTTCACAAATTGTAAATTCGCTTACGCTTTTGTTTGCTTTTCAAAAACTCGAAGTTTGAACTATATAATTTTTTCTACGCACCTTTTATTCCTTGCAAGAAAGTTGTTACCACATTTGTTCCGCCTATAAAGGTTCCTATTGAGCTTCCTAAAGAAGAAAGCAAAAAAACCGTAAGAACGTGCAGAATTCTATTTTTATAAAATCCTTTTAAAGATGAAGCATCGTCTGTTAAAGTTTCCATGTCGCGAACTTTGGGTTTCTTTATAAGCGCCTGCGTTATTCCAGTAAGAATTCCCACCCCTATAAACGGGCAAAGGGATGTAAAAGGCGCTCCTAGAAAAGAAACCAAAATTGTTAAAGGGTGCGCGCCTGCGATAACTGAGCCGATTGCAGAAAGTGCGCCATTCCACAAAAACCAGCTTAATGCCATTTGAGAGCCAGTTTTTCTGCCTCCGTATACAAATCCCAAAATTATGAGCGCAACTATAAAAACAGGTATAATCCAAGAAGCTATTTTTCCGCCTTTAGATTTTGCAGGAACTTTTTCAATTTCCGTTGTGTCTGTGGATTCTTTTCCAAACGCCATGCTTTCAAGGTGGTTTTTTACGCCTGGCAAATGTCCTGCTCCAAGAACGGCGACAATATTGTTTCCTGTTGCGTTCCATATATGGGCGGCAAGGTATTGGTCGCGTTCGTCTATTAAAACTTCCTTTACGGTAGGCAAGTATTCAGACAGTTCCTTCATCATGGAATCCATTTCGGAAGAGTTTTTTAGTTCTTCGATTTGATTTGAAGAAACTTCTTCGTTTGAAAAGGCGCTTGCAATCAAGGCTGAAAAAAGCTTGCATTTTCCCCATGCAGAATTTTTTGCCCAAGCGCGCTGGAGCGTAGTCTGTATAGGGCGGTCCACCATTGCGGTAGGAATTTTCAATTCTTCTGCCGTGTTCATTGCAGCGAGCATTTCGTCTCCAGGTCTTACTCCCACATTTTTTCCAATTCTTTTTTGGAATGAGGACAAAACAAGGTTTGCGAGCAGCAAGAATCCTTCTTTTTTTCTTAAAACTTTTATAATATCAAGTTCCTTGTACTTTTCAGGATTTTTTATGGAAGCACAGCGTTTTTCGTCAAGCTCAATTGCTACGCAGTCTGGCTTAAGATTTTTTATTGTCTGTGAGACTTCGTTTACGCTTTCTTCTGAAACATGGGCTGTTCCAATTAATGTAATCTTTCTTCCATTAAGTTCTAATATTTGCTGTGTTTGGCTCATTGGTATGTTCCCCATTCTGCAAGTCTGTATTCAAAAAACATTGGATTTTGCATTTTTGTTATTTTTGAATAATATTCGTATGCGACTTTCGGCAGACCTTTTAGTTCGTAGTAGAGTCCAAAATAGTAAGTCATTTTTCCTTTTTTAGTAGAATCCGTTTCCTTATCAAGTAGTTTTACTATTGCATTTTCAGCATTTACTGGACCTTGATCATGATAAAGTCTTATCATTAGATATTCAATAGAGTTTCTATCTAAAGGTTTCATGCAAGTTGCGGCGAATTCCTTTGCTTTAAATGTATTTTTTTCTTTTAAGTACGTGGCAATTATCATAAGCTGATACGCTGTGTTCTTTTTGATTGAATTAGCCTTTATAAATGCCTGCCTAGCAGCTTCCCAGTTTTTTAGATGAAATTCAAGAATTCCAATTTCTTCAAACGCAAAGTAATAGTTTGGATTTTTTTCAAGCAGGCTGTTGTAATCTTTTAAAGCTTCTTCAAGACGGTTTTGCTCGTCAAGCAGACCAGCTCTATAAGCGTAAGGAAGAAAGTAGTCTGGATTTAGTTCAATTGCTTTTGACCAGGCTTCTTCAGCCTCTTTGTATTTTCCTTGGCTTCTCATATATTGACCCAAATCTATGTAGTATTCGTAGTTTTTTGGGTCAAGCTTTATAGCTTTTTGAATATATTTTGTTGCGCTTAAATAATTATCATCTTCTGCGCTAAGCTTTCCAAGATAGTAATATGCGCTAGGATTTTCGCTGTCGATTTGTAGAAGTTTTTCAAATTGGGGTCGGCTGGTTTCAAGGTCTCCCAGATAGTAGTTCATTTGGCCGTATCCAAAAAGCGCTTCTTGATTTTCGCCGTCGCCAGTCAGCGCTTTTTTGTAATAATTTGCGGCAACTTTATATTTCTTGCGAAGAGCCTGCTGGTTTCCAAGTATTATATTTGCAGTAGAATTGTAGGGGTCAGAGGCGAGCAGCTGATTTAAAGTGTTTTGCAAGCTGCTGTTGTTGTTTGTGGCCATGTCAATTTGAGCTTTTATTTCAAGGGCGTCTTTTCTAGCGGAAGGATTTGAAGACAGTTCCTTTACAATTTCATCGGCCTGCGCATATCTTTTTGCAGAAAACAGCAATGAAGCGTGAAGCAGTTTTAAATCTGCGTTTGAGTCAAGCGATTTTGGCAAGTCTTTGTAAAGGTCAATTGCTGCGTTCAAATCGCCATTTTCTAGTTCGTTCTGGAGTTTTTGCACGAACATAACAACTTCGTCTTGGGCTGCTGGTTCAGAATCTTGCGCTTGTGGTTGCGTTTGGGCAAAAAATGGAGTTGCTAAAGTTCCTGTTGTAAAAAAAAGTGCTAAAGCTAAAAGAAATATTCTTGCGTTCATATAATCCTCAAAATAAAAGATGAAAAAACTGCGTTCATAACTGGTTGAAATTCATCTTGCCTTTAATTAAACTTATAGAATGTTTACACAAGTTTTAAGAAAATCTTTGATATTGCTTGCAACTTATGCTTTTATAATTATCGGTATTTTTGTATTTCAGTTTAAGAATGATTCTATAATATCAGAAAAAATCGGAAGCCTCCATATAACTCTGCTTGAATCTACTGCAGAAGATAACAGCATTAGCCTTAAAAATAAATTCACTTTTATGTTCAATGGAATTACCTTTAGCGGAAATGATGAAAAGCCTGTAATCGCTCAAATAAATGGCAAGAAAACTCCTCTTTCGCTTGTCTCTTGGAAAAAACTTTCTCCTCTTTCTTGTGAATTTGCTTTTAATCACGGAATAAAACTTTTATGTTCTGTTAGCGATGAAACTTCTAAGGCTTATCTTTTGATTGATGCTGCCTTGCCAAAAGGTGTAGAAAGAATTTCTCTCCCTTACGGGCTTTCTGCAGGCTCTACAATTACAAATCAGGCGGATTCAAAACTGAGGCTTACAAATAAAAAGAATTCTTGGGAGCTTGCAGCCTCTGATGTTGAATCAGATAAAATTGTTTTCACCAAAAAAGAACATTCTGCCTCTTATGCATTTTTCGACAGTTCCCGCGCATTTTCGTTTGAAATGGTTGCGAGTCTTGATTCTGCAAACGAAACTAATTACATCAATACCATTGAAAACTTTAAATCTAATCTTATCTCTTCGTTTGCGCAAGTTCCTGCTGATTCAAGCGCGGTTGCTGAGCAGGAAGCCGTTTCTTACGTCGCAGCAATGGCTGAACGCGGTAAATACAATGAAGCCCTGGACGCTGTGCCTCAGGCGTTTAAGAAGAGCTCTTCAAGAACCTTTCTTTCCGGGCCGTATTTTGATACTCTTGTAAAGGTAAATGAAACTTTGCAAAGAACGCTTTTAGGAATTGCGGACTTTATAAGAACTTGCAACGAAAACGGCACTATTGAAGCAATGAGCACGCCTTTTGTTGCAGATTATATGTGTATGCATCCTGGAGCAGAATCTGTTCAAACTTTATTAAAGAATGTGGCTGCAATGGATTACGCAGAATCTTCAATGCAAATTGTGGCTGCCGTTTTAAACGTTTATAACGAGCTTTACGAAAAAGACACGAGTCTTGCTCAAATTTTAAAACCTGCGGCGCAAAAATGCGTGGAAAAAATTCAAAATTCGTGTGCTGTTGACAATGGAAATATAACTCTTTCCGAAAGAGGAACCTTCCTTTCTGTTGTTCAAGCCGTTTCTGCAGGAGATGCTTTGTATCGCTATGGTCTTGGTGTTCAAAACGAATCTTACATAAGTGCTGGAAGGCTTATAATAAGTTCTTATCTAAAAGAAAGCGCTTCGTTTGACCTAAAAACTCTTAGCGATTTGTATCCAATTGTTGTTCATAAAAACAACTTTTATCCTCATTTTGAAATTCTTTCATTTGATAATGGCCGCGCAGTTTGGGCGTTTACTTGCGCAGAAAATATTTCTTATAAGAATGACAACGCCGGAACTGTAACCCTTGCAATCGACTTCCCGCTTTCTTATACGCATTACGTCATTATAGACGGAATTGAACGCTTCCAGTCGATTTATATTTACGATTTGGCATTCAGAACAGACTTTAGATTTGAAACATACAATTCGTCTGGATACGTATATCAAAGAGACACATCAACTTTGCTGCTAAAATCAAGGCACAAGTCGCAGCTTGAAACAATTCGCCTAGTTTACAACGTGCAAAAGGAAGATACTGCGATTAAAGAAACAGTTTCCGAATAAAAGAGCATAGCAAGAATATTATAAGATTCGCCACAACTATGCTTGCTCCCGCTGGCGTGCTCCAGGCAAAACTTGCTAGTATGCCAGCTATAAAGCAAAACACAGAAATGGCAGCAGAAAAAATTACTACCTTAAAAAAACTTTTAAAAACTTGCATTGCGCTAAGGGCAGGAAACACTATAAGGCTTGAAATCATCATAGCCCCCATGAGCCTCATTCCTATTACAACTGTAAGCGCAGTTAGTATTGCAATTAGCGCATTGTAGGCGTTTGTTTTTATTCCTGCCGCTTTTGCAAATGGCTCGTCAAAAGTTACTGTAAATATTCTGTTGTAAAATATAGCAAAAAGGCTGACTACCGTTATTGCAAGAGCAATGCTTATCCAGACATCTGCTTTGCTGATTGCAAGAATGCTTCCAAACATAAAAGATGTAACATCCGTGTTCAATCCGCTTGTTAAAGATGTTATAAGTATGCCCAGAGCTAGCGAACTTGAAGAAATTAATGCAATTGAAGCGTCTCCTTTTAGATTGCTTGAAGAACTCACTTTTAATAAAAGAAAGGCTGCCAGAATGCAAATAGGAATAGAAACTGCTAACGGAGCCCAATTAAAAGCCATGGCAGTTGCCATTGTTCCAAAAGCTACGTGGCTAAGGCCGTCTCCAATCATTGAAAATCGTTTTAGAACAAGTATTATTCCTAAAAATGCGGCGCACAGACTTATTAGCGTTCCTGCTATTAGCGCTCTAACTATAAAACCGTAAGAAAAAAGTTTTGCAAAAAAATCAATCATTTATGTATTTCCTAATATGAATATGGCTAGCGTTGCAGTCTGGCCCGCAATGATTTCCGCAATGGGTTTCGCAAACTTCTACCTGGCTCATCAGTTTATACAAGTCTGTTTTTGCGTAATCTTTAGATTTTCCAAAAAACAGGGGAGAGGTGTTCATTTGAAGAATATGGGTCGCATTTTGAACAGCCCTGTGAACATCGTGGCTTACCATTAAAATTGCAATTCCGTCTTTTTTGTTCAAGTCTTGAATTATTGAATAAAGTTCGTCAGTTACGATTGGGTCTAATCCAGTTACGGGCTCGTCTAAAACTAGCATATTTTTTGCCGCGCACAAGGCTCTTGCTAAAAGAACGCGCTGCTGTTGGCCTCCGCTTAGGGCGCTGAACGGTTTGTTTGCAAGGTGGCTTAGTTGGAGACGCTGAATTTGAAACTCTGCATTTTGCCTGTCTGCTTTTGTATGAAAAAAACTTGATGAAGAAAGGCATCCTGAAAGAACAACTTCTTTTACGCTTGCAGGAAAATCTTTTTGAATATTTTTTTGCTGCGGAAGATAACCTGTGTGCAGCCTGTCTAAATTTATTTTTCCTGATTTTATAGGGACTAGTCCTAAAATCGCCTTTACCAAAGTTGTTTTTCCAGAACCGTTTGAGCCAACTATGCAAACATAGTCACCGGGATTTACAGAAAAAGAAACATTTTTGCAAGCTTCAAAACTGCCATAGTTTACGCACACGTTGCTGCATTCTACAAGGGGAATCATCTTAGACCTCTTTTTAGGGCAAGGGCATTTTTTTTCATTAAAGAAACCCAAGTCTCGGCGTTTTCAAAGTCTTTTTTTGAAACATTTTGACAAGACTGCAATAGAATTGCGGGTACGTTTGCAGATTCTGAAATTATGTCCGCAATTTTATGATTGCCCAGTTCTATGTAAAATACGGCTGGCAATCCAAGAGTTTTTATTTTATCTATAAGTCTTGAAATTGTCGCAGAGCTAGCTTCTACTGCTGTGCTGCAGCCTGAAAATGCCGCGTCGTATTCTAATCCGTAGTATTTTGCAAAGTAGATAAATGGAAAGCGGTCGCCCATTACAATGTACTTTTCTTTAGCATTTAAAACTATCTGCGCAATTTCCATAGAAACCTTTGCGATTTGTTCACAGTAATTGTTCGCGTTCTGTTCGAATTCTTCAACAAGCTGAAAGAGCTGCTTTTGCGCGGCAACTTCTTGCAACGATTTGCAAACCGATTTTACTATGGCAATTTCGTTTTTTGGGCTCGTCCAAATGTGTTCGTCCTGTTCGTGAATATTTTGATTTTGTCCGTCTTTTAAATCTTTGCTTTCTTCTTCACTATGATTTTTATGTTCGTCTAAGTGTTCTTCAGAATCGAAATGCTCTTCATCAAGTGTTTCTACAAAATCAAAAAGTCTTAGTTCGGAATTTTTGTTTTTTTCTGTGTTAGAATTAAAAATCTTTTTTACCCAGGCATCGCTTTCTCCGCCTACGTAGATAAAAAGGTCGCTGTTAGTTATGGCAATTATATCTGCGGGGCTTGGATCAAACGAATGTGATTCTGCGCCCGGTTTTACAAGCAATTTGAGTTCGGCGGTTCCGTCAAGAAGAGTGTCTCCTAAAACGGCTCTTGCGGCATCGTAGCATGGAAAAGTTGTTGCAACGACTGAAATTTGAGCGTTTTGTTTTGGAATGTTATTTTTTTTACAAGCAATTATTGTAAAAACTGTTGTGAAAATGCAGATTGCTGTAATTTTTGTTAGAATGTTCTTTTTCATTTAAAAGAAAATATACTAAAAAAAATCTTACAATTCAAATGGTTGCAAAGCAAAATCTTCACAAATTAAAAATTCGCTTACGCTTTTATTCGTTTTATTAATATTGTAAGAAACGCCTTCAGCGAATTTTTAATTTATTCGCCAAAAATTTCTTTTCTGTGTTTTGTCCCAAGCTCGTCTAATAATTCTTTTAGTGTTTTTTTGGGATTTTCATTTTTGAACGAATTTAAGTCTTTTGTAAAGCAGTTCATAGAAAAATGCTGAAAGACTTTTACGTTTTTCCAAGTTTGCTGGCCGCAAGTTTTTTTCAGTTCTGCCTTATACGGTTCAAAAATTCCGCTGGGCTTTAATTCGCTGTAGCCAACAAGCCAAAGTTGAGTTTTCGTTTTTCCGTATTTGTTTAAGTTTTCAAGAAGATTTGCAGTTGCTTGCGCCATCCAAAGCTGGCTTTCAAGAATCAATTGTTCTATCTGCCTTCCGCCCTCCCTTGCGATTGCTTTTAGTTGCGCCGTTTTTGCAGAATGAATGGGAGTCTTGTTCAAAATTATTACGTTTTTTCTAAAATCTATTTCAAGTTCCGCGTTGCGCTTAAAAAATCCTTCGGCAATTTTTCCGGCTTGCCCCACAAGGTACTTTTGATTTTTTGCAAGCTGCTCGTTTTTGCCAGGATTGTCGCCTATGACAATGAGTTTTATTTCGTCTTCGCCTTTAATATCGTCAAGAGCCTTGTTATAAACTACAGGAGTTTCTATTGGATATTCTGGCGTTTTTGCCTTTTGTGCTGCCTGTTTTTGTAAACTTGCTAAAATTGTTTTATACTGATTCCAAGTTGTAATTTTAGATTTAAAATCGTTTTTGAAATTTTCAACGCATTTCCATTGTAATTCTGTCATTTTTTTCCTCGGTTTAGGTTTTGGACTAAAGTTAGTTTTTTTTGTTATGAAGAACTTTTAGATTCTTTTAGTTCGTTTAGAATTTTTCCAACCGCCTGTTGAATTCTCTTTCCTGATTTTGTATCGTACATTTCTGCTCTTCGTATAAAGCCTATGTCGTAATAGCCCATTATATTTCCAGCTGTATGGATTACAAAATTGTTGGAAAACCGGCCGCTTTCAAGAACAATTTGGGGAACGAGCCCCATTCCTAAATCAAGTTGGGCTAGCGCAAGAATTGCTTCGTTTCCTTCGGTTTCGGCAGCGATAATCGGTTTTACATTGCGGCTTTTTGTCCATTGGTCAAAGCGGCGGCGTGCCAAACCAGTTTTTGGTAAAATTAGCGGTGTTGAAGAAATTATGTCTTGAGGCGAACCTGCAAGATTTGTAAAATCTCCATTTTTGTTTGCCGCAAAAATCAAAGGCGTTTTTTTCATGCTGATTGTTTGCAAAAACGAAAGTCCGTCTTCTGGAATTGCTGCAACGGCAAGGGCGGCTCTGCCTTCTTTTATTGCGGGAATCGCTCCTGCGGGGTCTCCTGTTTCTACCGCAAGTTGAATGGCAGGAAATTCTGCGGCAAGTTTACTTAAAAAAAGAGGAAGAATTGTGTAGCAAGCTGTTACAGAGGCGTAAACTTTTAGCGTGCCGGAAACAGTTCCTTTTTCGCCTTTGAATTTTTCTTGCATGATTTTTTGTCGCTCTAAAGTTTCTTTTGCAAAATCGGCAAAAATCCTGCCGTTTTTTGTGAGGACGACTTTTCTGTTAGTTCTGTCTAAAAGTTCTGTTCCATTTTCTTCTTCAAGACGGCTTATAATTCTGCTCAATGCGGAAGGGCTTATGTTTATGGAATCTGCGGTTTTTGCAAAGTGCAAGTTTTCAGAAAGTGTTAAAAAAGCCTTTAATTCGTAAAAGTTCATATTTCAAGGGATTTTATCACATAATTCTTTGTAAGTCTTTATTTTTGACAAATCAAACTTGTGGATATATAATTTAATTAGTATAAACTTCGAGTTTTTATAGGAGGTTTTCAGCAATGAAAAAAATATTTTTTTCTTTTGTAGCTTTTTTTATTGGAATTTCACTGTACGGCTACGATATTATGGGAAATACATCTGTAAAATCGGGTGCAAAAACCGTTACTCGTACAGACTATTCAATAATATCTAAATTTGGAGAGTATTACAGAACTCCTAGTTCAAAATTTATCTATCTTTACGATGAAACTGGCAAGCAAACTGAAAATTCAGAACTTACTGTGCGCGATGTTCTTGTAAACAAGGTTGTAAATTCTTATGATTCTGAAGGAAAAGTTTCTGAGCGCAAAGCCTATGATTCAGAAGGGTTGCAGCTTTGGAATTCTGTGCTTTCTTATAAGGACGGGCTTCTTTGTGATGAAACCCAGTATGCCCGCGATGGTAATTTAAAGAGCAAAACAATCTACACATATACAGATTCAAAACTTACAGACGAAAGTTACTACAATTCTGATGGAGTTCTTATTTGGAAGATTGTTTACAAATATAACGATAAAGAGCTTTTAGAAAAAGAAGAGCAATATTTTGGTGACGGTTCCTTAAATGAGGAGCGTGTTTACACATATACAGATTCTGGAAACAAGGATTCAATTGCTGTTTACGGTGCGAACGGTCTGCAGCTTTATAAAGATGTTTTTAGATACGGTTCTAATGAGCTCCTTTCTGAAGTAACAACTTATAATGCAGAAAATAAAACTTCAAAGCGCGAACTTGTAAAATACGATTCAAAAGGCAATATTTCTAAGTTGACTGTTTATTTAGTTTCTAAGAAATTTGGAACTATTGTAAATGAAATGTCATCAATGACTGAATTTTCTTACGAATATTAGTCTGGATACTAACTTCTTGTGCTTAGCTGCGCAGCGGCTTCAATTGCGCGGTTTTTATCTAAAGACAAGTTTTTAAAGCAGTGGCGCAAATATTTTAAAAAACCAGCCTATTACCCTCTGACGAAGAGGGTATTTTTTATATATATCCAAAGTAATTTCTGTGCAACGCTTTTTAGTTTCTTGAAAATCTTTTTCCATATCAACGATTACATTCGTTTTGTACATATATAAGCCACATTCAAAGTGGTGGTCTAAACTTCTGTAGTCAAGGTTTACAGAGCCCACAGTTCCTCTGTTTCCATCGGAAATAAATACTTTTGCATGTATAAAACCGGGATCGAATCCGTATACGTGGACTCCGTTTTTAATCAATGTTTTTATAAAATTTCTTCCTACACAAAAGGTTATGTAATGGTCGTAGTGCGAAGGAACAATCAAACTGACTTCAACCCCTCTTTTTGCTGCAAAAATAAGGCTGTTCATAAGCGTGTTGTCTATTATTATGTACGGAGTCATTATGTGCACATAACCGTGCGACTTTGAAAGAATGTAATTATAGACGTTTTCCGCAATGTCTTCGTTGTTGTATGCGTCGTCACCGTAAGGAATTACAACTCCACTTTGCGGCGTTTCTGGAAATGCTGTTTCTATATACTTTGAAAAATCTTCAAGAGCAAAACTGTTTTTTTCTTTTTGCGGAATTTGAATATTCCACATTTCTAAAAACATTGTTGTAAAAGAGCGCACCGCAGGTCCTTGGATTTTTATGCCGGTATCTTTCCAGTAATCGAACCGTTTGTGATTTAAGTTTATGTATTCATCAGAAATGTTTATGCCGCCTGTGTAGGCGATTTTGCCGTCAATGACAAGAATTTTCCTGTGATCCCGGTTGTTAAGTCCTGTGTCAAAAACTGGCACGAACTTTTTAAAAATCTGAGCTTTTATTCCAAAAGATTTTAGATAATCGATATACGCGTTTGTTGAAAAGGCAATAGAGCCAAGACTGTCGTACATTAATCTAACTTCAACACCGTTTTTTACTTTATCCTTTAAAATTTTTAAAATAAGCTCCCATAAGGTTCCTGGTTCGATTATAAAGTATTCCAAAAAAATAAATTTTTCAGCCGATTTTAAATCTTTTATGATTTGAGGGAACATATATTCGCCGGCAGAAAAATATTGAGTGCTTGTGTTCGTAAACGGCGGAAAATTTCCTGTTTTCATGAGATATGTAGAAATATCCTGAACCTTTGGATAATCGGCTAGAGCTTTTTTGTTCTCTGGAGAATCTAGAAAGTAGTTTTTTGAAGATTTTTTTATTTTGTTTAGTTTTCTGCTTAAAGAAAATCCGCCTAAATTCAGTTTGTAAGAAAAATAAAGCGAAATTCCAAAGACTGGAACTATAAGAACGGGTATGAGCCAGGAAATTTTGAATTCATTTTTTCCAGGACTATTAACAAGATAAGTTGCGAATAAAAGGCTTAAGGCAATGCTTCCGCCTATAAAATACTTTGTGTAAGGTTCAAGCTTTAAACAAAAAACAGCAAAAAGCGTGAACTGTATTAATAGCAAAATAATGATTAATAAAAGTTTGCTGTAAATTAAAGTTTTGAGAAATTTGTTATCTTTTTTTAATTTGAGATTTTTTTGATTTTTATTCATAAAATTATTTTATTTAGCGTGCCTTTTTTTGATAATCATAATATAATAAAAATAGAATAAATAAACTAGATTTTTTTCCGATAAATAAGTGTCTAGCTTTAATTTTTAAAGGCTGTTTGTATTAGGTTGAAAGTCAATTTTTTAGAAAAATGAATAAAAAACTCGGCTTTCGACCTATTAAAAGATAATAAAAAAGATGAGGGTAATATATGAAACAGATTGGAATCAGACTCGCAGACGGATCTTTTTATCCAATTATGGAAGATGGTCAAAAGTGTACAAAAACTCTAGGGCTTACCACTGTAAAGGATAATCAAACACGTGTAATAGTTGATGTTTATCGTTCAAAAACAGGAACTATGGAAGATGCTGAATATATTGACTCTCTTCAAATTGAAAATCTTGTTGAACATCCAAACGGAACTGTAGACATAAATTTAGATATTGGGCTTGATGAAAATGGCAAATTAAGAGCCGCGATGATTGACCCTGAAACAGGAAACAAGAGCAGCGCGGATGTTACCTTGGTTTCAAGAACTGTAGAAGAGCGCCTTGAGCCCACTAATTACGAAATTTCAATGCCAGAGACTGAGCCTGCAGAAAGAGACACAAAAGATGAAAAAGAAGATTCTTTAGGTTCGGACAAGGTTGAAGCAGCTGAAGCTGCTATTGCTGGGGCTGCGCTTGGCGCAGTTGCTGGCGGTATTGTTGTAAACGAGCTGAATAAAGAGGCGGAAAAAAACGACGCAGATATTTTTGATTTAGATGACGCAATTGTAGAAGAACCAGTTGTTTCTGACGACCCTAATTCTACGGCAGAAGAGCCTTCTGTTGAATTTGATTCTGACTCTACTGCCGAACCTGAACCTGAAATTCCTTTAGAAGATGCGACGCAAGGGGAGTCTGCAATATCTGACGATATTACGTTTGATGAACCTTCGCTAGATGATTCTGTTTCTAGCGCAGAATCTGAACCAGCTGAAAATTTTGCAGAAGAAAAATCAGATGGCTCTGCAGAAGCTCAAATGCCTCCTTTAGAAGATTTTGACGATACCCCTGTAGCTAGTGATTTTAATATCGATGAAATTGAAGAGCCTAAAATCGAAGAGTCAAAAGAAGATTCTATTTCTGAGCCAGAATTGCCAGAGCCTGATGAAACCGTTGTTTCAGAAAATACTAGCGAATCTGTTCCTGTTCATAGTGAAGACGAAAGTTCTAGTTCCGAATCCTTTGAAGATTTTGATTTGCCGGATTTTAATCTTCCAGAAGAAAATACTCAAACAGAAACTGCAGATTCTTTGAGCGATGACGACTTCTTAAAAACTCTTGACAGTTCAAACGGCTTGCAATCAAATGATATTGCTTCTGAAGCTTCCGATTCAATTTTTAACAATGAGCTTGTAAATGACAACACTCCTTCAAACGGAATAAATTTCAATGGTCTTTACGATAAAGAAACTGAGCAAGGAACTTCTTCTGTCTCGACTGACGAGGTTTCAGAAAGCGTAAGGAAAAAGACAAAAACTCCTGTGATAATTTGCCTTGTTTGCGCAATAATTTGTCTTATTTGCGCGGCTCTTGTGCTTTTTGTAGTTCCATCAAAATTTAATCTTCTTGGAAAAAAGAATTCTGCTTCTAAAGAAAAAGAAGTTGCTCCAATTGTTGAAGAAGCAAAGCCTGTTCAGGAAGAAGAAATTCAAGAAACAGTTCCTATTCAGGCAAAGGAAGAGGAAGTTGTTGTTGCCCAGGAGCCAGAAGAAATTGTTCCAGAGCCTCCTGCTCCTCCTGTAGAAAAACCAAAGAATATTACTTACAAAATAAAATGGGGCGACACTCTTTGGGATATTGCTGACGCTTATTATAAAAATCCTTGGCGTTACAAGTACATTGCAAGGTACAATGGAATAAAAAATCCTGATTATATTATTTCAGGAACAACAATTGTAATTCCTGCAAATTAGTATATTAGGTCTAAAGTCTAGCTTTTAGAAAAAATTATAATAATGAAAAAAGAAATTTTATTTACTCTTGTTTTATGCGCTGGCTTTTGTCTTTGTGGTTGTGCAAATTCAAAAAGTGATTTTAAAAACGACTCTCCCTATTACGTAGGTCTAGTTAAACTAAAAGACGGAAAATATCCGGAAGCAAAAAGGCATTTTGCTAAAGCCTTAAAAAAAGGTTCAAGCTATGTACGCCGCCGCAGCGCAGAGGAACTTACAAAGATTGGAAATCTTCAAGAACGGCTAGAAGCCTGCGAAAATCTTTTAAAACTTTATATGGATGAAGATTCTGTTCTTCTTGCAATAAGACAGTACGAAGCTGCTGGCAAATATGCAAAACTTTTAGCGCTCACAGAAAAACTGGACTATTCAACGTGCCTTAATGAAATTGCTCTTTTTCGCTTAAAGTCAATGTTTGCAGTAAAAGATGCTAGATTCCTAAAAGAAGCGGAAAGCTGGTTTTACTTTAGACCTGTTTCAAGCAGCCATTGTGAATTGTACGATTTTATAGTTTCGCAAAAGGATTCTAAAATGAATCTTGATGATTTTGTTTTTCTTGCAGATTTTAGAGTAAATATTTTTAGAAAAAAATACAAACTGTCTTATAATAGTTTTAAAGAAAAGCCAGAAAAAATTCCGCTTTTGCCGCAATTTGTTAGCGATATAGGAAAGGCTTGTCTTTATTCATCAGATGACTTTTACAAGGAAGCCCAGTTTTTTGAATTGATTGCAAAAAAAGTTGCAAAAAGTCCGTCTGAATTTTATGCGGCATTTTATGTGGCTCGGTTCTATGAAAAAGCTGGAAACTATTTTACATTGGCAGAGAATTATTATAAAAAGGCAATGGAAGTTGCTCCTGCTGCCCAAAACTACGACAATGCCCTTTGGTACCTTTTGCAGCTTAGTCTGAAGCGTTCTGTTTCTAAAGGCATTGAGTCTGTAAAAAAGTATTGCAAAACATGGAGCAATCCTTCGTATTTTGACGACTTTTTTAATACGCTTTCGCCGCTTCTTTTGTCTGAAGGAAGCTGGGATTCTTTTAGGGATTTGTACAACGCGCTGGACGGTCATGCAAGCGGCGAAGTTGTTTCTAAATATGCGTACATCTACGCTCGCCTTGTTAAAGAAAAAGTTTTGCTTCTTGCTAGCGATGAAGATTATAAGGCTCAGGAAATTGCCGCCTTGAAAAAAGTTGTTGAAAGAGCAGGAAAAACCGATTATTACCGAATTATGGCTATCAATCAACTTAAAAAAAATGATGTTGAAACTGAAGAAATTTTAAGTTTTACCGCCGAACCATCGGATTTAAAAGTTGATTTTGATGCGGAATCTCTTTTGCTTGGATACGCGCGCTTCGGAATTCCAGAAAAGATTTATCCGGAATGGCAGAATATTTATGGTTCTGGAAAATTGCGTTTCAGCCTTAAAAACGGAATAAAAATTGCGAATTTTTTAAGAGAATGTGGCGATGAAGACAATCGCTATTTTCCTCAAAGCTTAAGAATTGCTGCAAGAGTTGTTTCTAAGGCCGAAGAACCTGTCGGTTGTGATGAATTGAAGGCTTTGTTTCCGCGCAATTTTAGCGGTTTTGTAAGCGAAAGCTGTTCTAAGTACGCTCTTCCAGAAGAAATCATGTATGCTTTAATTCGAAGCGAAAGTTTTTTTGATGCCGGCATAAACAGTCACGCAGGGGCGATAGGTTTAACTCAGCTTATGAAAGAAACTGCGTCAGACGTTGCAAGAAAGTTAAAATTTCAAAACTATGATTTAACGGAGCCGGAAACTAATATAACTTTTGGAAGCTATTATCTTGCAGAACTTGCAAGGCGGCTTGATGGAAATTGGCTTTCCGCTTTTTTTTCGTATAATGCAGGCATAACACGAGTTCGCCGCTGGATAAAGAGTTCTAAAATAGCTTTCGGTAATCGGCGTTATTTGCCGGATGACCTTTTTTTAGAAACCATTCCGTACGAAGAAACTAGGGAGTATGGTCGAAAGCTCGTAGGCGCAACTGTAATGTACGGTTTGCTTTATTATGAAAAAGATATTCAAGAAGTTATTGGCGAAATAGTAAAATAACTGTATATTTAAAAGGACGAAAGTCGAGCTTTTTATAACAGTGAAAAGCTTTCAGCGGCTTTCGACCTAAAATATAGTGTGTCAATTTATAAATGTTCGATTCATTCAGTATTGACTTTTTTATGGATGGTAAAAATGGATGAAAAAAGAAAAGAAATTGAGGAAAAAATAAAAGAAGCAATAGAAATGTTTCGACCTCAGCTTCAAGCAGACGGTGGCGATATGGAATACATTTGTCTTGATGATCAAATGAAGGTTCATCTCCGTCTTGTTGGTGCTTGTGGAAGTTGCCCGATGGCAGTAATGACTCTTAAAATGGGAGTCGAACGCTATATAAAAGATGCGGTTCCAGAAGTTGTAGAAGTAGTTCAGGATTTGCCTGAAGGTGTAAATGAATCTGACTATTCATCTTTTTAGTTTAAATAGTTCAGAAAAAATAAAAAAAGAGTGTAAGATAAAAACAGCTGAAAATGGTGTCTGTTTTTATCTTTAAAAGTTTGCGTTGCAAACTTCTTAACATCTGTTGTTTCTCACTTCGTTGCGAAACAACTTAAAAAGTCAATCTTAAAACTTCAGTTTTAAGATTGACTTTTTATTATAGGAAAAAAAATGAATATTGCACAAGACAAAAAAGTTTCGTTTAACTACATTCTTAAAGATTCAGAAGGAAAGGTTATTGATTCTTCAGAGGGAAAGGCTCCATTGGAGTACATCCATGGAAAAGGTTTGATAATAAGCGGTTTAGAAACGGCTTTGGAAGGCAAGAAGCCAGGAGACAAGTTTTCTGTTGTCATAGAGCCAAAGGACGCTTATGGTGAATACGAGCCTAAGCTTGTGGCGGAAATTTCAAAGAGCCAGTTTGATGAAGGAACTATTGTTGAGCCGGGAATGATTTTTAGAGCATCAACTCCTGATGGCGGCTTTTTTACTGTAAGAGTTACAAAGGTTGAAGGCGACAAAATTACTGTTGACGGAAATCATGAGCTTGCAGGAAAACAGCTTGCTTTTGATATTGAAGTTGTAGACGTTAAAGACGCCACCGAAGAAGAATTGAAAAATGCAGAGAACAGTTGCAATTGTTGCGGCGGAGAATGTGACGGCGGTTGCGATTGTTCAGAAGGTGGCTGTGAAGGTTGCAAAAACTAAATGGTTTTATAATCAGCCTGACTTCAAGATAAAACTCCTAAGAGTTTTATAAGATTTTTTTCAGCCGAATCTGATTCCATTTGGAAAATGATGTCGGCTGCTTTTTTATAAACTTCAACGCGTTCTTCATAAATCTTTTTAAAAAAAACAATAGCTTCCTCAACGCTTTTTGGTTGCTTTTTAGCGATGTACGCAGGAATTCCAATTACGGTATTCGTGGTTGCGTTGTATTTTGCGTCTGCAAAAACTCTTTGAATAATTGTTTCTTCATCGGTGTCTAAAAAAACGATTTTTCCTAGAGGGCTAAGTTCAATTAATGCTTGCGGATTGTCGCAAATTCCGCCGCCTGTTGAAATTACAATCCTTTTTTCTTTAAATTTTTCTGCTAAAAGGTGGCAAACTTTTGTTTCTGTTTGCATAAAAGTTGAAACTCCAAATTCGTTGTACAAATCTCTAACAGATTTTTTTGTTACTTTTTGAATTACTTCATCTGTGTCAAAAAAAAGGCAGTCTAATCTTTTTGCAAGGAGTTTGCCAATCGTTGTTTTTCCGCAGTGTTTCACACCTGTAAGAATTATTGAATTGCAATTAATCATATTTTTATTATAAACGTTGCAATTGCAAAAGTCCACTTCATGCGTTATCCTAAAAAGGATGAATGTTTATTTTGCTATAGCAATTTGTTTTATTCCGTTTTTTATTTGCTTTTTTCTATTTAAAATTTTTGCCAAAAATAAATTTTCCATTGAGCTTTTAGCAAGTTTTTTAGGCTTGCTTGCAGTTCTTCCAATTACATTTATGCAATTTTTGCTTGGAGAAGTGATTCCGTCTTCGCAATTTGCAAGTGCAGGTTCTTTGGCAAAAATTTTTCTTGAGGTTTTGTTTTTTAATGGAATCCTTGAAGAAGTCTTAAAAATGTTTTTGCTTGTTTTTTTACCGGCAAAAAAAGTAAGTCTAAAAGAGTTTTTTTGCGCTTCCCTTTTGTGCGGCCTTAGTTTTGGCTGTTTTGAATCTGTTGTATATTTGTTGCAGAGTTTGCAGCAAAACAATGTTCGCGGAGGAGAATTCTTGTGGAATTTAGTTTTTGCAAGAATGTTTACTTCAGATTTGATTCACATGTTTTGCACAGGTTTAACAGGCCTTTTTATATGGGGAATCCGGAATAAAAAAGTAGATTTATTTTCGCTGTTTTTTGCAATAATTGCGCACGCTCTATTTGACTTTTTTGTATACTTTAAAAACGGAATACACTGGTTTGCGATAGCTCCTTTGCTTCTTGCTTTTGTTGAATGCAGAATAAGATATTCAAAGCAAAAAGAAGTCTTAAAAATTGAAAAAACAAACGCTTAATGTTGACAAGTATTAATATTTTTTGTAATATAAAGCCAATTACGACGCGAGGTAGAGCAGTTGGCAGCTCGTCGGGCTCATAACCCGGAGGCCGTAGGTTCGAGTCCTACCCTCGCTAAACAAAGGCATTCATTGATAAGTGAGTGCCTTTTTTTTTGCTATGCAATATTTTTAAAACATAATAAAAACTTCTAAATTGGAGGTCTCTTATGGGAAGAATTTTAAAAGATGCTTATGGCAAGTATTTTCACGAAATGATGAAAATATCGCATGCTCCTGCAAAAATTGACACAACAAATGTTTATCAAGAAGCAAACAAAGAACTTACAAAATATATGTATATGATTCTGGATGAAAATTTTCTTCCTGGTTCCGGACTTGGCAACGTTCAAGTCTTTAAGGAGTTTTATGAAAAAGTTGTAAAGGACGGAAAAAGAGGCCTTATTTTAATGGAGCATTACACAAATTTAGACCTTCCGGCAATCCTTTACTTGCTAAAAAAGCAAGGAGAAACTTGGGCGTCGGATTTTGCAGATAGAATTGTTGCTGTTGCAGGAATGAAATTAAACGAAGCTTCTGATGCGGTCCGCGTTTGGACGGAAGGATTTACAAGGGTTGTAATCTACCCTACAAGAAGTCTTGATAAAGTGGAAGAGTCTGGCATTTCTAAAGAAGAAAAAGAAAATGAAGAAAAAAAGGCAAGGGCTATAAATTTTGCGGCCATGCGCGCTATGGACGAATGTAAAAAACGGGGACAAATTATTTTAGTTTTTCCAAGCGGAACAAGGTATAGACCTGGAAAACCAGAAACAAAGCGGGGATTGCGTGAAATTGATAGTTACTTGCGCCTGTTTGACATTGTGCTTCCAGTTTCAATTAATGGTAACTGCCTGCGCATAAATCCAGAAACTCCAGATGATATGCTTTCTGATATAGTGGAAAAAGATGTTGTTCTTCTTACAGCTCATCCTATAATCGAATGTAAGTCTTTCCGCAATAGTATTCTTGAGTCTTTGCCAAAAGACGAGCCTGACCCTAAGCAAAAAACAATAGATGCTCTTATGCAAATGCTGGAAGAGCAGCACGATCAGGTTGAAAAACAACGTGTAAAAGAATAGTTTTAACCAAAAAGACTTGAGCTATCCAAATATTTTTTTTACAAGTTCGCTGATGTTGTTTGTGTATTCAATGCCAGCGCTTTTTTCCGGGGCAAAGATGTTTGAAAATCCCAGGTTTTCAGCAGTTTTTGCCCTTTGCTTTATTTTTGGCACGGCTCTTAATTCTCCGGCAAGGCTTAATTCCCCAAAAACAGCAGTTCCTACAGAAACAGAAATATCTGTCCGTGCAGAAAATATTGCAATGGCCAATGCTCCGTCTATTGCGCTTTCTGTAAGCTTTATTCCTCCTGCCACGTTTACATAAATATCTTGTCCAAGAAATTTTATGCCGGCGCGTTTTTCAAGAATTGCTGCTATTCTGCTTACCCTTGCGGAATCTATTTTTTCGCTAAAGACTCTAGAAATAGACGCCTTTGCAGGCGCTACAAGGGCTTGAATTTCTACCATAAATACGCGGTTTCCTTCAAACACTGCTGTGCAGCATACCCCGGCTGGCTGAACATCTCTTCGTTCGCTAAGGAACATTGTTGCAGGATTTAAAACTGGCTCAAGGCCGTTTTCCGTCATTGTAAAAATACCTAATTCATCAACAGAGCCAAACCTGTTCTTTTGCGCATGTAAAAATCTTACATCGTCAGTGTTTCTTTCAAAGGAAATTACTGTGTCTACCATGTGTTCTAGCGTTTTTGGACCGGCAATTGTTCCTTCTTTTGTTATGTGGGCAGTCATAATTAAAATGCTATCCCGTTCCTTTACCCATAAGATTAGTTCATTAGAGCAATACTTTAGTTGATTTACAGTGCCAGGAATAATTCCTGCCTCTGCTGAATATACAGTTTGAATTGAATCCACGATAACCATTATTGGATTAAGTTTGTCTAAAGCGTCTAAAATGTCTTCAAGGCGAGAGGTGCAAAGAATTTCGATTCCATTGCAATTTAGTTTTAACCTGTCGGCTCTCTCTTTGATTTGAACGGCAGATTCCTCTCCGCTTACATAAAGAATTTTCCCCGGCAGACTTTTTGGTCCGCAGAAATTGTTTGCAGAACTGTTAGCCATTTTGCTAGCGGTTTGCAAGAGCAGTGTGCTTTTTCCAATTCCTGGTTCGCCTCCAATAAGAATCGCAGAACGCTTTGTGGCTCCGCCCCCAAGGACTCTGTCTAGTTCATCAATCCCGGTAAAAAACCTTGAATTGTCTTTTGCTTGGATATTTGCAAGCGGCTGCGGCTTTGCTTTTTCAGATACGGCAGAACCTCTGCCCGCTGGTGAAATTGCATTTGGGTCGATAATACATTCTTCCATGCAGTTCCATTGGCCGCATTCCGGGCATCTTCCAAGCCATCTAGGCTGGCTGTAACCGCATTGGTTGCATTTATAAGTAATTGCTCCGTTTTTTTTCATATTTCCTCACTTTTTACAATTTTTTATTTTTTTTATATTGACATCTTAGTTTAAACATATTATATTCTAATCAGCTTGTAAATAAGCTGATAAACTCTCTCCGATGTCCAGGAAACTGGACGCGAGCCTTTTGGATATTTGGTATTCGAAAGGCTCGTTTTTTTTATGGTTTGCCAAGCCCCTAGGATGGCTAATCAAGGGTTTGAATCTAAGCAAGCCTTTATTGAAAATCTTTTTGCAGGCTTTTTAATTTTTTTCCAAAATAATTACAGAATTCGGAGCAATAGATTTGGTAACCCAGGTGTTTCCGCCAATAGTGCTGCCTTTTCCAATTATGGTATCGCCTCCAAGAATTGTTGCGCCTGCATAAATTGTTACATCATCTTCAATTGTTGGATGTCTCTTTTTATCCATAAACTCTTTTTTTACGCTATGAGCGCCAAGTGTAACTCCCTGATAAATCTTTACATTATTTCCGATAATACAAGTTTCACCAATAACAACACCTGTCCCATGGTCGATAAAAAAAGATTCTCCAATTTTTGCGCCAGGATTTATGTCAATTCCTGTTCGCGAATGAATGTATTCGCTCATAATTCTAGGAATGATGGGAACTCCGTTTTCATGAAGAAAATGTGCAATCCTGTATACTTGAATGGCTTGCAATCCTGGATAAGAAAGGATTACATCTTCGTTGCTTTTTGCTGCGGGATCTCCTTTGTAAGATGCGACTACGTCTAGCATAAGTTTTCTTCGGATTTCAGGGATTTCTTCCAAAAGAGCAAATGAAGTTTGTTCTGCAAGCTTAAAACAGTGAGAATTTTCTATATTTTTAGCATTTCCTTTTTGTTGTGTAACTGCATATACCAATGCTTTTTGAATTTCTGTTGTTAGCAAAGAGATTATGTTGTTTACTTTTGAACCTGTAATGTACCTTATGCTTGTAGGTCTTATATCTTCTGCATTTTTAAATCCTGGAAAAATTAGGCTTTGAAGTTCAGAAAGAACTTTTAGAACGTTTTGTCTATTTGGAAAGTTTTCGCCATCGCTTCTGTTTATTCCGCCGTATCTATCGTAAGAATCAAGAATTCCGTCTATAAGCATATCAATATTCATAAAAACCTCTGATTTGGTAGATGGTTGTTTTTTTTAGGCGCGATGTTCGTCCTATAAAAAAGTCAGCTTTAATTTGTGCAAGCTCAAAACTGGGTAATTCAAGATTTTGAGTGTAAGCGAGCCTTGGTTAAATTTATTTTAGATATACTAGCATAGATATATAGAAAAAACTAGAATTTTCATTAAATTTATCAGAAATCTTATTGACACAAAACAGAAGGTTTAATATATTCTTAGAACGCATTGTATTGAAAATTACGAGGCGATTACGCCCTTGTAGCTCAGTCGGTAGAGCGCAGCCATGGTAAGGCTGAGGTCTGCGGTTCGAACCCGCACGGGGGCTCGAGGAAACAAAGAATATAATAATTAGGAGTATAGATATGGGTAGCAAGAAAAAAGGTGCTGTAGAAATTATAGCTTTGCAGTGTTCTGAATGTAAGCGAAAGAACTATACAACATACAAGAATCGCAAGAATATCACTGGTAAACTTGAACTTAATAAGTATTGTCCATTTGATCGCAAGCATACAATGCACAAAGAAACAAAAGCAAAATAATTAATGTATATTTCCTATCTTAAATTATGGTAGGTTTATATAATAGGGCAGTAGTTCAGCTGGTAGAGCAGCGGTCTCCAAAACCGCCTGTCGTGGGTTCAAATCCTGCCTGCCCTGATATTGTAGCAGTTCCGTTATGGAACTGCTTTTATTTAGGATTTAAGGCAAATCCTAAGAACGCCTGTGTCAAGGTCTTGAGCATAATTGAATGTGTCTTGGCAATGCGTTTTCAGTATACTTCTTTATATTGTTGTTGTCTGGGTTGTCTAGGCAATCTTATCAATCCCCATTTGGAGGAATTATGTCAAAGATTGGTCAGTTTTTCCGTGAAAGTAAAGCGGAACTTAAAAAAGTTGTATGGCCTACACGCAATGATGTATTGTCATCAGTAAAAGTTGTGATTATTTCTACAGTTGTCATGGCTGTCTTGCTCGGCTTGTTGGATACAGGATTTTCTGCTGCATTCCGTGCTTTGATGAGATAGTGGAAGGTTCTTATGTCTAAGAGTTGGTACATACTTCATACTTATACCGGTTATGAAGGAAAAATAGAGCGTACTATAAGAGCTCTTCTTGAAAAAAAAGACCTTGATTCTGCCGTTGTAACAGATGTAAAAGTTCCTGTAGAAGAAGTCGTAGAAATCAAAGACGGAAAGAAAAAAACTCGCAACGACAAATTTCTTCCTGGCTATATAATGATAGAATTGGATCTTCCTGATATTGGTTGGAAAGCAACTTGTTCAACGTTGAGAAGAATCCAAGGGGTTACAGGTTTTGTAGGAACTAATCCTAACGAGCGTCCTAGACCAATATCTGCTGCGGAAGCAAAAAATCTTTTACAGAAGTCTGGTGTAATCAAGGGTGAAAAGACCGTAAAAATTAAGCAAACATATTCTGTTGGTGATGTTGTAAAAATTACTGATGGACCATTTGCTTCGTTCAGTGGAAATATTGAAGAAGTTAACGACGAAAAGAATAAGTTGCGCGTAAATGTGCAAATCTTTGGTCGTGCAACTCCTGTTGAAGTAGATTTGCTTCAAGTTGAAAAAGTTTAGAACAAAATATCAGGTGCTCACATGCCAGTGTGGGCATTGCCTGTTTTTGGGAGGAATACAAGTCCGTTGGACAAAGGTGTTCCGCTAGAAATTTTTGTATGCTTTTGCATAAAAAGTTTCATACCAATTTAGGAGAATTAAAATGGCAACAAAGAAGGTAACAGCCGTAATCAAATTGCAGTGCCCTGCTGGCGCAGCGACTCCGGCTCCTCCAATTGGTCCTGCGTTAGGACCTCACGGTGTAAGTGCCCCTAAGTTTGTACAGGAATTCAACGACAGAACAAAGAAAATGGAAAAAGGTCTTATTATTCCAGTTGTTTTGACCGTTTACGCTGACAAATCTTACACATTTATTCTAAAAACACCTCCAGCAGCTGTTCTTATTAAGAAAGCTTGCAAAGTTGAAAAGGGTTCAGGAAATCCTCTTCGCGACAAGGTGGCAACTCTTTCTCAGAAAGATTTGGAAGAGATTGCAAAAACAAAGCTCCCGGACGTTAATGCTAACGATCTTGAGGCTGCGAAGAAAATCATTGCCGGTACTGCTCGCAGTATGGGTGTAGAGGTGGAGCACTAATATGAAACATGGAAAGAAATATCGCGCATCCGCTGCAAAATACGATTTAACAAAAAAATACGATGTAGCATCTGCTTGTAAAATGGTACAAGACATGAAATTAGCTAACTTTGATGAAACTGTAGAAGCTCACATCAATGTTAAGTTGGATAAATCTACTTCTGTACGTGATACATTGGTATTCCCAAATCAATTCAGAGGTGAAAAGAAAGTTCTTGTTTTCTGTCAGCCTGGACGTGTTCAGGAAGCTTTGGATGCTGGTGCTGCTTATGCAGGTTCTGATGAATACATTGAAAAAGTTAAGGGTGGCTGGCTTGATTTTGATATAGCTGTAGCAACTCCTGACATGATGAAAGATGTAGGTCGTCTTGGTATGGTTTTGGGTCGAAAAGGACTTATGCCTAACCCTAAGACTGGAACAGTAACTAATGACATCGTAAATGCTATCGGCGAACTTAAAAAGGGTCGTACAGAATATCGTGCAGACAAAACAGGAGTAATTCATATTTCTGTAGGTAAATGCTCAATGGATCCTGCTAAAGTTGCTGAAAACGTAAATGTATTGATTGCAGAAGTTTCAAAGAAAGCTCCTAACGGAGTTGTTGAAAACTTTATTCAGTCAATATCCCTCAGTTCAACTATGGGCCCTGGCGTATGGGTTGGCATGAAGGAAGGTGAATAATTATGGCAATGATGGCAAAAAAGATTCAGTCTGCAAAAACAGTTGCTATTGATGAAGCAAAAAAATCTTTTGCAGATTACAATAGTTTTATCTTCGCTGATTATCGCGGAATGACTGTTGAACAGATTTCTAAACTTCGCAAGAAGCTCAGAGAACAAAATGCAGTTCTTAAAGTAGTAAAGAATAACTTTGCTAGAATTGCATTTGAATCAATGGATATAAACAACGTTGCTGATTATCTTAAAGGACCTACAGTTATCTGTATGGCTAACGAAGATGCAAATGTTGTTGCAAAAACTCTTTTTGATTTTTCAAAAGAAGCTCCTGTTACAGTAAAAGGTGCTTGCGTTGAAAAAGAAATTTACGACGCTGCAAAAATCGAAGCGTTTTCAAAAGTTCCTGGAAAGAAAGAACTTATTGCTATGCTTATGTCTGCAATCAACGGACCTGCTCGTCAGTTGGCTGCAACTATCAAAGCTTACGCAGAAAAGAAAGAAGCAGAAGGTTCAAACTAGTAACCTGGCTTTTTTCAAAAAGATTCTTATGAATCTATACACGGTCAGGCTTCATAGCTGTCGACTGTCCGTGATGATTTGCAGAAAAATCCGTATGGATTGCTTACTGCAAGCGCTCAAAAGGGCGTATATTTTATTCATATTTGTGAGGAAGACAATATGGCAGCATTAACAACAGATCAGATTTTGGACGCAATCTCTGGCATGACAGTTTTGGAATGTTCAGAACTTGTAAAAGCAATGGAAGAAAAATTCGGCGTTACAGCAGCAGTTGCTGTAGCAGCAGCTCCAGCAGCAGGCGCAGCAGCAGGCGCAGAAGAACAGACAGAATTCACTGTAACTCTTGATAGCTTTGACGCTGCTAAAAAGATTCCTGTTATCAAAGTTGTTCGCGAAATCACAGGACTTGGTCTTGGAGAAGCAAAAGCTTTGGTTGAAGGTGCTCCAAAAGAAGTTAAAGCTGGCGTAAGCAAGGCTGATGCAGATGCTATGATAGCTAAGATTACAGAAGCTGGTGGTAAGGCTTCAAAGAAATAAGTTTTTGACGCTTATTTAAGACTGTTCCTAAAAAATTGCTTTGTCAGCTTTTTAGGAATAAGTTGTTTTTTAAGTTATTGTGCTACAGTAGCTTAAATAAAAAGGGTCTGTTTTGAAAATGAGTTTTGCGCTTTTGCAAAAGCATTTTTAAAATAAGTCCCTTTTTGTGTATTTGCTCTTTTTTGTGAGAGTTTTTATTAGGTCTAACCTATTAGTTCTTTTATATTTAAGTAAACCCAAATCCCTTGGGAAATCAGAGTTTTCTGTGCTGTGCAGAGTTTCTTGCATGTAGCAGATTTCAACTGAATCTATATTTTAGGGGGAACAGATGTTCGCAAAGACACGAACAATCAACCGTCAGTATATCGGTAAGGATATTCAGAATTTTATGGATGTTCCTGATTTGATATCTGTTCAAACCGATTCTTATGAAAGTTTTCTACAGGCAGATCGCCTTAGAAAAGGTGAACCATTGCTTAATCAAGGGCTTCAGGAAGTTTTTACTTCTACATTTCCTATTGAAAGTCCGAACGGCGATATGTCATTAGAGTTTGAATATTACGAACTTGAATATGACAAAATGAAGTTTTCAGAACTTGAATGTAAGCAAAAAGGTGCTACTTATTCCGTTCCATTAAAAGCAAAAATAAATCTAACATTCTTAAATGATGGACATATAATCCAAAAAGACATCTACATGGGCGATATTCCTCTTATGACAGATAGAGGAACCTTTATTATAAATGGGGCAGAACGCGTTGTTGTTTCTCAGATTCATCGTTCTCCTGGTGTTATTTTCCAGCATGAAAAAGGCGTTTATTCTAGCCGAATTATACCTTATCGAGGTTCTTGGCTTGAATTTGAAATTGACCAAAAGAAAGAGCTTATTTTTGCAAAGATTGATAGAAAAAAGAAGATTTTGGGTACAATTTTCCTTCGTGCGTTAGGATATAACACTCGAGAAGAAATAATTAGTGCTTTTTATAAAACAGAAAAAACAAAAGTTGAAGATTCTACACAGGTGCGAGAAGCCTTGGTTGACAGAGTTCTTGCTCAGGCAGTTATCGTAAAAGATGAAAATGGCGAAGAAAAACGTCTGTTCAATGCGGGCGTTCGGCTTCACCCTCATGATATTGACGATTTAGTTGCTAACAATGTTCAAGAAATTTCTGTAATTGTTTTCAGCACAAAGAAGAATCCTAACGATAAAGATGAAAAAAATGATTCGCTTGATTCACAGATTATAATCAATTGTTTTGAACGCGAAGAAGTTCGTTTTGTAAAAGAGGGTTCTATCGATAATGAGCCTACAAAAGAAGACGCTTTGGCTGCTGTTTATGCAATTCTTATGCCTGGCGAACCTATAACTGTAGACGCAGCCGAAAAAGATTTGACTACAATGTTCTTTAGTGAACGCCGCTATGATCTTGGTCGTGTTGGTCGCTACAAGCTTAACAAAAAATTCGATTATCCTGAGGATGTAAAAGATTTTACTCTCATAAAAGATGATATTATCAATACGATGAAAACTCTTATCAATGTTTACATTGGTGAAGACCAGATTGACGATATTGATCATTTGGGAAACCGTCGTATTCGCTGTGTGGGAGAACTTCTTACAAATCAGTTGAAAACTGCGTTCAGCAGAATGGAAAGAATTGTAAAAGAGCGCATGAGTATCAAAGAAAATGATACAATGAAACCTCAGGATTTAATCTCTATTAAACCTATTGTTGCTGCGATTCGAGAGTTCTACGGTTCTAGCCAGCTTTCGCAGTTCATGGATCAGGTAAATCCGCTTTCTGAACTTACTCATAAACGCCGATTAAACGCTTTAGGACCTGGCGGTCTTTCTAGAGACAGAGCTGGTTTTGAAGTTCGCGATGTACACTATTCTCATTACGGACGTATGTGTCCTATTGAAACTCCTGAAGGTCCGAATATTGGTCTTATAGTTTCGCTTGCAATGTACACTCGTATAAATGATTACGGCTTCCTTGAAGCTCCTTACAGAAAAGTTGTGGATGGAAAGGCAACAAAGGAAGTTGAATATCTCTCGGCTATGGACGAAGATAAATATTATATTGGGCAGCTTGTTCCTGGAATTAAGGAAGATGGTTCGTTCCCAACGGATATGATTTCTGTTCGTCACCGCGGGGATTATACTCAGCGTTCGCCAAAAGATGTTCAGTACATCGACGTTTCTCCACGTCAGGTAATATCTGTTTCTGCGTCATTGATTCCGTTCCTTGAACACGACGATGCTAACCGTGCGCTCATGGGCTGTAATATGCAGCGTCAAGGTGTTCCTTTGCTGTTCCCAGAGCCTCCTCATGTAGGAACTGGCATGGAACGAAAAACTGCTTACGATTCTGGAGTTCTTGTAAAGGCTAAGTATGAAGGTGATGTTACTTATGTTGCAAGCGATGTTATTCGTGTAAAGCCTACAGATTCTTCAGCAGGTGAAGTAACAGAATACAAGCTTTTAAAATATCAAAGAACAAATAACGATACTTGTAACCATCAAAGACCAATTGTTGAGGTTGGACAGCATGTAAAGAAAGGCGATGTTCTTGCCGACGGTCCTGCAACATTTAATGGAGAACTTGCTTTGGGACGAAACCTTCTTGTAGGATTCGTTCCTTGGAATGGATACAACTATGAGGATGCTGTTTTGATTTCTCAGCGAGTTGTTCGCGAAGATATGTACACAACTATCCATATTAAAGAGTTTGAAGTTGAAGTTCGAGAAACGAAACTTGGTCCTGAAAAAATTACTCGCGATATTCCTAACAAAGCAGAAAAGGATCTTGATAACCTTGATGCAGAAGGTATTGTCCGCATTGGCGCAAAGGTTCGTTCTGGAGACATTCTTGTTGGAAAAGTAACTCCTAAGAATGATACCGAAACAACTCCAGAGTTTAAGCTTTTAAATTCAATCTTTGGTGAAAAGGCAAAAGAAGTAAGGGATTCTTCTTTGCACGTTCCTCATGGAATTGAAGGTGTTGTAATTGATATTCAGCGAATGAAGAGAATGGAAGGCGATGAGCTTTCTCCTGGCGTTGATGAAGTTGTAAAAGTAATTATTGCCAATAAGCGAAAACTTCGCGAAGGCGACAAGATGGCCGGCCGACACGGAAACAAAGGTGTTGTTGCGCGAATTCTTCCGCCAGAAGATATGCCTTATTTGGAAGATGGTACTCCGCTTGATGTTTGCTTAAATCCTCTAGGTGTACCTTCCCGAATGAATATTGGTCAGATTATGGAATCTGAACTTGGAATTGCTGGAAAATATTTAAATCAATTCTTTGAATCTCCTGTATTCCAGTCGCCAAGTCAGGAGCAAATTGCTGATAAGCTAAAAGAAGCTGGTCTTTCTCCAGATTGCAAGCAAATTGTTCGAAGCGGTCAGACTGGAGAACCTTTTATCAATCCAATCTTTGTCGGCGTAATTTACTTCCTTAAATTGCATCACTTGGTTGATGATAAGATGCACGCCCGTTCTACAGGACCTTATTCACTTGTTACTCAGCAGCCACTTGGTGGTAAGGCTCAGTTCGGTGGTCAGCGTCTTGGAGAAATGGAAGTCTGGGCTCTTGAAGCTTACGGTGCTGCAAACTGTCTTCAGGAGATGATGACAATCAAGTCTGATGATATGACGGGTCGTTCAAAGATTTACGAATCTATTGTAAAAGGCGACCCTTCTTCTCCAGCTGGTGTTCCGGAGGCGTTCAACGTAATGGTTCAGGAATTGCGTGGATTGGCACTCGATTTTACGATTTACGATGACAAGGGCAAACAAATTGCGCTAACAGAACGTGATCAAGAATTGATTGACAAAGCTTCGTCTGGTTTTGACAAAGAAGCAAGATAATAGGAGATATTAAATGCGTGATATTCAAGATTTCGCAAGTCTTAAAATAAAATTGGCTTCTCCAGATACCATTCGTGCATGGTCTTATGGTGAAGTAAAGAAACCGGAAACTATAAATTATCGAACTCTTCGTCCAGAGAAGGACGGTCTTTTTTGCGAACGCATTTTCGGAACTACAAAGGAATGGGAATGTTATTGCGGAAAATTTAAGTCTATTCGCTATAAAGGTGTAATTTGCGACCGCTGCGGCGTTGAGGTTACTCACTATAAAGTTCGCCGTGAACGCACTGGTCATATTGAGCTTGCAGCTCCTGTAAGCCATATTTGGTATTACCGCTCTGTTCCTAGCAGAATGGGGCTTCTTTTGGATATGCAGGTTGCTCAGCTTCGTTCTGTTCTATATTACGAAAAATATATTGTAATTGACGCAGGCGACACTGACTTAAAAAGAATGCAGCTTCTTTCTGAAGATGAATATCTTGAAGCTCGTGACCGCTATGGTGAGACTTTTACTGCGGATATGGGTGCAGAGGCTATTAAAACGCTTTTAGACCAAACTGATTTGGACGCTCTCGCTGCAGAATTGCGTGCAAAGATGATTGAAAAAGGCGCAAAAAGCGATAAGCGTCTTTTAAAGCGCATTGAAATTGTAGAAAATTTCCGCTCTTCAGGAAATAAAGCTTCTTGGATGATTTTGGATGTTATTCCAGTAATTCCACCTGATTTGCGTCCAATGGTTCAGCTTGATGGCGGAAGATTTGCGACATCGGATTTGAACGATCTTTATCGCCGTGTAATAAACAGAAATAATCGCTTGAAAAGACTTCAGCAGCTTTCTGCCCCAGATATTATTATTCGCAATGAAAAACGCATGCTTCAGGAAGCTGTTGACGCTTTGTTTGATAATTCAAAACGCAAGCGGGTTGTAAAGGGTGCTTCAAACCGACCATTAAAGTCTATTTCGGACATGATAAAGGGTAAGCAAGGTCGTTTCCGTCAGAATCTTCTTGGTAAACGCGTTGACTATTCAGGGCGTTCAGTAATCGTTGTTGGCCCAGAACTAAAACTTTGGCAGTGCGGTCTTCCAACAAAAATGGCACTGGAACTTTTTAAGCCATTTATAATGAAGAAACTCGTTGATAAAGGCGTAGTCACAAATATAAAACGAGCTAAAATGCAAGTGGAGGCTGAAGCTCCAGAGGTATTTAGCATCCTTGATGAAGTAGTTCGCGAGCATCCTGTAATGTTAAACCGTGCGCCTACACTTCACCGACTTGGTATTCTTGCATTTGAGCCAGTTCTTGTTGAAGGAAAAGCTCTAAAACTTCATCCTCTTGCTTGTAAGTCGTTTAATGCCGACTTTGATGGCGACCAGATGGCTATTCACGTTCCTCTTACTCAAGCAGCGCAGATGGAATGTTGGACTTTGATGCTTTCTGCAAGAAACTTGCTTGATCCTGCGAACGGAAACACAATTGTGGCGCCTTCTCAGGATATGGTTCTTGGTATCTACTACATGACTTCCATAAAGCCTGGTTCAAAGGGAACTGGAAAACGCTTTAGTGATTCTGATGAAGTTCGACTTGCCGCCGAAAGCGGCGCAATTGAATGGCAGGCTGCTATAAAAGTTCCAGCTCCAAAAGATTCTTTTAAAGAAGGCGAATTCAAGGCTGGTGATTTAATAGAAACTACTGCTGGACGGCTTGCATTTAATGAAGCAATGCCTCAAGAAGTTCGTTACGTAAATGAACTTATGGGCGACAAAAAGCTCAAGGCGATGATTGAACATGTTTATCATACGCAAGGTGCATGGCTTACAATTCAAATGCTGGATGCAATTAAGTCAGTAGGTTATAAAAACGCAACTTTCTATGGCGCGACTCTTTGTATGGACGACATCATTATTCCTAAAGAAAAGAAGGAAATGGTTGAAAAAGCAAACAAAGAAGTTGAAAAGATTGTAAACCAGTATAGCCGTGGTGAAATTACTGCGGAAGAGCGTTACAACAGAGTAACCGATATTTGGTCTAGAACGAACGATGAACTTACAAAGATAATGTACGACAATCTTGGAAAAGATAAAGATGGTTTCAATACTATTTACATGATGGCAACGTCAGGTGCGCGCGGTTCTAAAAAGCAGATTTCTCAGCTTGCCGCGATGCGTGGACTTATGGCTAAGCCTAGTGGAGAAATTATAGAACTTCCAATTCGCTCAAACTTTAAGGAAGGTCTTTCGGTTATTGAATACTTTATTTCAACTAACGGTGCTAGAAAAGGTCTTTCTGATACTGCGTTGAAAACCGCCGATGCAGGTTACATGACTCGCCGTCTTGTTGACGTTGCTCAGGATGTTGTTGTAAACGATGAGGATTGTGGAACTATAAACGGTATTGACTATGCGGCAATTAAGGAAGGTGATGAAATTGTTGTTCATCTTGCGGACAGAATTGTAGGTCATTACACAATTGAACGCGTTGTTCATCCAATTACAGGCGAACTTATTTGCGATGTAAATCAGTACATTGATCCTGTTCTTGCTAAAAAAATTGAAGACGCCGGCGTTGAAAAAGTAAAGCTTAGAACAGTTCTTACATGCGAAGCTCAGCACGGAATTTGTATCAAGTGCTATGGACAGAACCTTGCACGCAATAAGATTGTAGAAATTGGTGAAGCCGTAGGAATCATTGCAGCTCAGTCAATTGGTCAGCCAGGTACTCAGCTTACTTTGAGAACGTTCCACTCTGGTGGTACAGCCGATAAGTCTACAGAAGATAACCACATTGTTTTGAAATTCCCGGCAATTATAACTGATGTTCAGGGAACTCACGTCGAAATGGATGATGGCAGCTGGTTGTTCACTCGTAAAGGTTTTATGAATGTCATCAGGATTCTTGATAGCATAAAACTTGAAAAAGGTGATGAACTTTCTGTAAAAGATGGCGTAAGCCTTATGAAGGACAGTTTGCTTCTTAAGAGAGGCGGAAAGGATATCACCGCATCTGCTTCTGGAAAAGTTATAATAATAGGCGATATGCTTTATCTTACTAGCAAACAGATTAAAGTAGAAATCGCAAATGGTTCTACTCTATCTGTAAAAGCAAACGATATAGTAAAAGCAGATCAGCCGATAGGAACTTTTGATCAGTACTCAGATCCTATTATTGCAGAAAGCGACGGTTACGTTCACTTTGAAGATATAATTCCAGGTTCAACGCTTGCTGAAAAGGTTGATATGAAGTCTGGTTCTGTAGAAAGAACGATTTCAGATCTTCACCTTGATATAAAACAGCCTCGTATTCTTGTAACGGATGAAGCTGGTAACGAAATGGGTAGTTACTATCTTCCTGCTGGTGCGGTTCTTCTTGTGGAAGATAAACAGCAGATAAAAGCCGGTGAAACTCTTGCAAAAATGCCAAAGGCAGCCGCTAAAACAAACGATATTACTGGTGGTATTCCTCGCGTTACAGAACTTTTTGAAGCTAGAAAGCCAAAGAATATTTGTGTTCTTGCGCAGATTTCTGGTCTTATTAAGTTTAATGGAATTACCAAAGCAAAACGTGTTGTTACAATTGAAGATGAGTTTGGAAGAAAGTACGAGCATCTTGTTCCAACAAACAAACACATGATTGTGCGCGATGGCGACCGAATTGAAGCTGGAGAGCGTCTGTGCGATGGTTCTCCAAATCCAAGCGATATTCTTGCTATTCTTGGAGAAAATGCTCTTCAGAATTATCTTATGGATCAGATTCAGGCGGTTTATCGTGCCCAGGGCGTATCTATAAACGATAAGCACATTGGTGTAATTGTTCGTCAAATGCTTCGCAAGGTAGAAGTTGTTGCTGTAGGTGATACGAAATTTATATATGGTCAACAAGTTGATAAGTACAAGTTCCATGAAGAAAATAAGCGTGTGATTGCTGCTGGTGGACAACCTGCTGTTGCTCGGCCAATGTATCAGGGAATTACAAAAGCTGCTTTGAATGTTGATTCATTTATTTCTGCCGCTTCGTTCCAGGAAACAACTCGTGTTCTTACGAATGCAGCTATTTCTGGAGCTTCTGATGGTCTCCACGGAATTAAGGAAAATGTTGCTATCGGACACATGATTCCAGCCGGAACTGGTATTAGAAACTATAAGAACATAAAACTTTTTGACGGAAGTGACAGAGATTTGGATCTTCAAATGGAAGAAATTTTGGAACGAAGACGTCTTGAAGAAGAAAGACTTCAAAATTCTGAAATTGAGCCTGTTTTCGAAAGTGAAGATTCTGACTAGTTTGTAAGCTGTTAAAATTGATAAAGCATTGCGCAGAAATGTTTTTCTGCGCAATGCTTTACAAATATCAATTCTGCTCGTAAGTTTTAAATTGTTAATTTTGCACTATATATGTTATTATAAAAAGTAAAACTGAGGATAATATGCTTTATAATTTTATGGAATTGCCAGATAAAGCATTAATCAGTCATTCTGAACTTATAAAAAAGATGGGAAAGAACAGGTTAAGGTTTATATTGAAAAACCAATTTACGGCGGATTCACGACAGCAACTTGTTATCTTTCTGAATATAAGTATTTAACTTGTCAATTTAATGGTAGTATAGTATAAAAAATAGGAGTGAGGGAGATATGAAAAAACTTTTTATAAGTGTTTTTGCTTTTTTTGTTATCAGCTCGGTGTTTTCCGATGAATTTAAGATAACTCGAGAAATTCCTGAAAATTTTACGGGAACTTATGTTTCTGTTTTATTTGATAATATTTTGAAGAACACTCATTCTTATGAAGAAGCTATGTCAAAAAGTCACAGTGCCGGAAATTATGACATTCTTATGTTGAACAATGAAATATGTTATTCAGATTTGTGGTTTCATGATGGTTATGCAGTTCCTGCAAAAGAAATTGATAAATGGAATTTTTTCAAAAAAGATAATGATTATTTTCTTACCGATGAAAAAGGCTCTGATTATATAAAGATTGGGAACGAGTCAGACCATAAAGGTTATGAGGCTTTTAATAGATACGTTCTCCCAGTAATCTTTGAGGATTTTTTGCAAAACTCAGAGATAAAAATACAAAATGACAGAATAACAATTTATGATAAAGAATTCCGCTGGTTTAAGGATTCTAGTTATTGTCATGGCACAAACTGTTCTATCTGGCTGTATGGCGACATGGGACTTTGTGTCCTAAAAATTGAAGGTATTGCCGCGCGAATCTACAAAGAAAAACCAACAGAATACAGAATGTGGTATGAAGATTCTGATGATTTGTTGCTTGAAATTCCTCTTTTTTACTGGAATGATAAAAACTATCCAAATATCGATGTGTCAAATTTGAATAAAAAAGACCTTAGAATTGTTAGAAATCTTGTATACGCAAAACACGGTTATGCTTTTAAATCTGATGATTTAAAAAATATTTTTGAAGACTTCAATTGGTACAAAATTAATCCGAATTTCAAGAATTCTGATTTGTCGGCAGAAGAGATAGGTTTGGTAAATAAAATTAAAGATTTAGAAGGAAAATAATTTTTTTCACAAAATTTTTCTAATTTTTCTCAAAATTCAGCACATTTACTTCCAACTAAACATATAGATTCTTTAGTGTAAAAAGGAAGGGTAAAATATGAAAGAAAATGTGTTGTTAAAGGTTAAGTCTTGTTCTCAAAATGACGCGCTGGCTCTTACTTATTATTTATATCAACTTTGTTTTGACAAATCTTTTGTGTCAGATACTGAGGAATTGCAGTATTTGTTCAATGCTCTTGTGGAACGCTTAGGCGTGCAGGAACATTTGGAATCTATTCTGAATATATTTATACAAAAACTTGAAAAAGAAAAATACCTTGTTCCTGTGGAAGTAAGTCCTCGATACTTGCATCCTTACGCTTATAAAGGAAAGTTAAAAATAAATTACAGGGAAGATGAAGACATTTATCAAAATTCTGGAAATTGGGCATCAAACACGCTCCGCGATATTAATCTGATTCGGATTGTGTTTTCTTATTCAAAATCAGAATGTTATTTTTCAAAAATTGTTGCGCTTACTTTTTTCAAAAAAGCAGGAACTGTCCGCCAAAAAGACATTGCCTCTTCAACAAAAATTGCTGTTCCTGCAAAAATAAAAAAGGCTGTAGAGGATGTAAGTACCGTTCAGTTTGCAATTGACGTTTTAAAGTTAAGTAAAGACGAAGGCTTGTTTTTGCAATCTATATATAGGCTTCAGTCCGTAAAAGAAATGTATGATGTCTGCAATTCATTTTTTCACGAAGATGGTTTTTCTCGTATTGATATTTTTTCAAAGTGCATGGACAAAAGTCAGCGTGAAATTCGCATGATGTTAAAAAACGACCAAAAACTTGTCGCTTATGGGCTGCTTGATAGTGAAGGCGAATTGGAAACAGACGCTATTGATGCAATTTCTGAAAAGGACATGAGGCTTTATTTTATCGACATAATAAAAAATGAAAAAGCCGAAAACTCTTACGAGCCAGATTCATTTAGTATTCCAAAAGAAAAAACAGAAATTGCCATTCAGCTTTTAAAAAGCAAAAATGCCTGCAACATTCTTCTTTACGGTGCTCCCGGTTCTGGAAAAACCGAATATGCAAAAATGCTTGTTGAGCAGTCCGGGCTAAAAATGTCCACCTATAAGAATGAACTTGAAGTTTGCGAAAAAAACGATTCTGAAACAAGGGCAATAAGCCGTTTGAACTGTTATTTGTCTCTAAAAAAAGACGATTCAGTTTTGGTTGTTGATGAGGCTGAAAATGTTCTTCAGACACGTGAGTTTAATTTTTTTCATGGAATTAGCTCTTCTAAAAAAGGAACTGTAAACAGAATGTTGGAACAATCTGAAAACAAGGTTATTTGGATTGTGAACCACACAAACGAAATGGACGAATCTACTTTGCGCAGGTTCACGTTTTCAATAAAATTCAACCAGATGCCAAAGCAGATTTTGCGTTCAATTGCGAAAAGCAAACTTAAAACTTTGGATATTCCACAAAGACTAAAAACCGACATTCTTGACATGTCCAGTAAATACAAGGTTACAGGTGCTTCTGTTGAAAATATCGTAAAGGCAATAAAATCTTTTGACTATCAAACTTGTGGTGAAAATAAAATCCTTTCCGATGTAAAGCTGGTTTTGGAAGCAAATTCTTCGTTGTTATATGGAAGAAAAAAGATTCGCGACGAGGTTAAAAGTTCTTACGATTTATCTGTTTTGAACACTTCGATGAAAGCTTGCGAAATTGTGGAAATGCTAAAAAATGCGGAAGAAAATAAGGACGAAAAAAATCCAGCTAGCGTCAGAATGCTTTTTTACGGAATGAGCGGAACTGGCAAAACCGAATTTGCCCGCTACATTGCGCAAAGTTTGCAAAAACCTCTGCTTTTAAAACGCTGTTCAGATTTAATAAGTCCTTATGTTGGTGAAACTGAATCCAATATAAAAGCTGCTTTTGATGAGGCTGAAAATTGCGATTCAATTCTTTTGATAGATGAAGCGGATTCGTTTTTTTCTGATAGGAATATGGCTCATTATGGTTGGGAGCGCACAATGGTGAATGAATTTCTGACGCAGATGGAAGAATTTAGCGGAATTATGATTTGTACCACAAACTTGCGTAAAATTATGGATCCTGCAATGCAAAGGCGTTTTCATATCATTACGGAATTCAAGCCGCTTACGGAATGGGGAATTCAGATTTTTCTGAAAAACTACTTTGGCTCTTTGAGTTTTAAAAATACTCAGCTTGAAAAACTCCTGAAATGCAGCTCTGTAACTCCGGGTGACTTTGGTTCTTTGAACGGAAGTCTTCGCTTTGTTTCAAAAGAAAAATTGACTCCGGAATATATCGTTCAGGAACTCTTAAAAATCCAAGCGGAAAAAAGGATGAATGGCATTGGTCAAATCGGTTTTGCCTCGTAATTGAAATTCCATCGCAGTTTATGTTTTTTATTTAAAAGTTTACGTTGAAAAATTTATTATTCATAGGAGAATTTATGTATATTGAACCACGTTTATCGGATCATACGGATATTTGGACGGCTAATTTGAACAGCAGGATTGTTCACTGTTTTGGCGAAATTGAAGAGAATATGGCTGAAAGCATTATCGCCCAGCTTTTGTATTTGGACGCTCAAAGCCATGACGACATTCAGTTTTACATAAACAGCTACGGCGGCGACGTTACTGCAGGAATGGCAATTTACGACACAATGAAGCACATAAAAAGCCAAGTGCGTACAATCTGCGTGGGAAAAGCCATGAGCATGGGAGCTGTTTTGCTTAGCGGAGGAACAAAAGGCAAACGAAATGTGCTTCCAAATTCAACAGTGATGATTCATCAGGTTTTGGGCGGTGCAAAAGGTCAGTCTTCTGATGTAGAAATTGAAGCGAACGAATTGAAACGCACAAAAATCTGCTTGAATAAAATTCTTGCGGAAAACTGCGGCAAACCGTTTGAGCAAATCGAAAAGGACGCGGACAGAAACTTTTACCTGCACGGAACAGAAGCCGTTGAATACGGAATTGTGGATTCAGTTTTGGAATAGGAAAATTTATGAGGCAAGATGATATTAGATACGAGCATATATTTGAAATGTTCCCATATTCGATAGGAATAAAATATCCTCAAAATAGTTTTATGAATTCATTCTTTTATATGTTCAAAGATACTGTAAAAGAAACTCTTGAAGATTTCAATAAAAAACATTCTGAAAAAATTGAGTTAGAAATGCATTGTGGAAGTTCGTATGAGCAAGAAGTAGTAATTATTGTAAAAAATGAGATAGTTTACACAATTGACACAAAAAATCAAAAAGAAAATGGCTGGACTTTGCAGAGTGCAAGTGAATTTTGTGAAAAAGTAAAAGCGGCTTTAAAAGACACTTTAAACAACAGGCATGATGAAATCATCGAGCAGCAAAAACAGAATGAATTGAAAGTGGAAAAAGCAAAGCAGGAACATGACATCAAGTTTCTTTTTGAATACTATTATTATTTTGTGCAAAGTGATGAAAAATCTTTAACATACGTGAAGAAACTTGCAAAGCGATACAAAAATTCTCATTTTTATGCAAGAAAATTGTATTGGATTTACAGAGAACTTGCCTATAAATACAAGAACAAAAACTTCCTTAGAATTATAAAAACTATGGGAGGCAAAGAAAATAGAGAAGCGTTTTAAGGAGTTTTTTTGCTAAAAATAATGTAGTTCTATTAAAATAAAAAATAACAAAAGGAAAGAATCTATGGAAAAGTTTGAAATCGAAAATGGCGTATTAAAAAAATATAACGGAACAGATGCGAAAGTAATTATTCCGGATGGGGTAAAAGTTATAGGAGAATGTGCATTTGCAAAATGTGAATTATTGAAAGAAATTATTATTCCAGATTCCGTAAAAAAAATAGGTGGAAGTGCTTTTTCTTACTGTTCTTTGTTAACAGATGTTACCTTGCCAAAAAAACTAGAAGAACTTGGAGAAGACGCTTTTTTATGTACTGGTTTGTCTAATATTTCTATTCCAGATACTGTTAAAAAAATCGGTGAAAATTGTTTTTGGTATTGTAATATAAAAGAACTTAATCATCCTTTATTAAAAATTAAAAATGGATTTGCCATAAAAGATAATCGTCTTTTGTATTGTGCAGATAAATCACTTAAAAATGTCATAATTCCTGAAAATATTGAAATAATTGGTTCCAGTGCATTTTTGGATGATAGCCACATTGAAAGTGTTGTTATTCCTGCAAGTGTAAAAGTTGTAGGGGAAAACGCTTTTAGAGGCTGTTCCTATCTTAAATATGTAAAATTAACAGAAGGCTTAAAAATTATAGATGTATGTGCTTTTACTGAAAATGATATTTTGACCTCTGTTTATATTCCAAATTCTGTTGAAGTCATAGGTATAGGTGCTTTTGGTTCTTGTCCATTAAGATCAGTTTATATTCCTGACTCTGTAAAAACTATAGGATCTGACGCTTTTGCTAGTTGTAAAAAAAATACGCATACCAAAAGGCATTCAATCAATCGGAGAGAATGCCTTTCCTGGATGTAGTCTAGTGAAAATGAAATTGGCCATTAGAAATTTTTTCACTCGGAAATTATCTAGAAAATTATAAAAAATACTAAAAGACTCATCAAAAGATACAATTATTTTTTAATTCTCTCAAAAGTTTGATATATTATTCATAACTAATATTGTATAGTCTATTTTGATTTAATAAGTAGTGAATAAATTAAAATTCGAGGTTCAAAATGATAAAAATCAATGTAAAATCTTTGGAATATGTTTTAAAAGTTACTCCTCCCGAACAAAATGTAATGTTGGTAGGTCGTCATGGTATTGGTAAGTCAAAGATTCTTGAAAATTATTATACAAAACAGAATATAAAAGTTATTACTTTATTTCTTGGGCAAATGTCTGACCCTGGTGATTTAATTGGACTTCCTCAAAAAAATGAAAAAACTGGGCAGACCGATTTTTTGCTTCCTTACTGGTTTCCGACAGACAATACGCCCATCGTTTTATTTCTTGATGAATTAAACCGGGCACGTCCAGAAGTTCTTCAGACAATCATGGATTTAACATTGAACCGCAAACTGGCTGGAAAATCACTTCCAAAAGGAAGCCGGATTATTTCTGCGGTAAATAATGGTGACCAATATACACTTACAGAATTAGACCCGGCTTTGGTCAGTAGATTTAATGTATATGAATTTGTTCCGACTGTTTCTGAATGGCTGCTTTGGGCAGAAGAGGTTGGAATTGATAAACGAATTGTAGAATTTATTTCTGAAAATCAAAATATGCTTGACGGAACTGAATATGATAAATCTGTAATGGGATTAGAGCGAAGTCCTGACCGCAGAAGCTGGGAGCGACTTTCTAATGTAATGAAAAACATGACAGGCATGGGGCAGCAGGAACTAGAAGTTATTTCTGGAATTATTGGAACTGCCGCAGCAAGCAGATTCTTTTCTTCGATTTCTGAACACAAAATTATAAATGCTGCAGAAATCCTTAATTCTAGCAATTTTTCTTCTATTAAACAGTCTCTTATAAAATATAAAGTGCCGGAACTTGCTGTTATCAACGAGTCAATATTCCGTTATCTGGATGTAGAAAATTATTCTTCATCAGATGAAAATAAAATTCTTACAAACCTAGAAGAATATTTTTACTCAATAAGAGCAATGGAAAGCAAAGAAGTAATGGCTCATTTTGTGAATCTTTTTACGGCTGCAAATTATCCTCATGCGGTAGTTACAATTGCAACCAAGTGTGAGAAGTCAATTTATAATTCTATTCAAGAGTTCATCGCAGATATTGGTAAGAACTAAGGAGGTTTTGAGTGGCAAAAAATCTTACAGAAATTCTCAATAAAATTACTCAAACTTGGTTTTTGTCCGAACCGCTGCTGTTTTCAGTTTTTTGCAGCCATGAATTTATTGCCAATGAAAAGCTTCATATTCCATTTAGAACTGGAAAAATGCGGATTGAATATTGTCCTCAAATTGTGGAACAACTTACCGAACACGAAATTGCAGAATATCTAAAAATCGAAGTTTTTCGAATCCTTTTAAAACACCCATACCAAAGGCAGCCGACTGGAGCAAATAAAGCTTATCTTGCAATTGCCAGTGATGTTACTCTATACACAAATTATCAGACTGATGTAAAACTAAATGGAGTAGAAACCATAAGAGAACTGCTACAAAGATATGTAATGATGAAACATGGGATGCCGAATTATATGAACCGGGCATCGCAATCAACAGATTTTACGTACAGAAATATTGTTTCAAAGTATTGGAATGAACGTGAAAAAGTTCTGATTGAAAACGAAAATCAAAAAGGAGTAAGTGAATTTCTTCACAAAGATCCCGATGACCTTAAACTTACGGTAAACGGAGTTCAATATCATGTAATAAAGGACGAAATCAACAATCTAAAAATTCTGGACTCAAATGGCAAGAAAATTCCAGAGCCAAACAGTGCTAACTATCAGGTTCGAATACCAGCAAGTGCCTTGCATCATTATCTTGAGCGTAACAATGCAGAAGAAATAAAAAAAGAAGATGACGGATTTTCTGCATATATTAATGATGAGAAACTGCTTTTTCAGCTAGAAGGGGAATATTACATTGTTTTAAGATATAATTCTCTTCTTCACAGGTATGAAATAGTTCAGGGAACTGGCATTTTTCAATTTTGGAAAGAACGCTCATGGCAATGTGAAGGCGTTTTTGAGCTTCCAAAAGACCTTTGCTTTGAAGAATGGTATTCAAAAATCCTTGCTGTTATGAATTTTATGGCAGAAGAAGGCGATGAAGATTTTAAAGATGGAAACACAGGGGCAGAAAGCTCTAAAGACAAACAAAAAAAGGAAAAAACAAAACCCCTAGAAAAACTTTCTGAAATTTCAGACTTATGGGAAGAAGATGACCAGACGCAAGAAAAAATCAACAGTATGATTGATGATGCTGAAAAAGCCAAACAGTGGGGCAGCGTAAGCGGTAATATTAAAGACCTGATTTTGGCGAACAAAAAAGTTGATATGAATTATATCGACATACTCCGCCATTTTAGCACTTCTATAATAGCAAGCAAACGAAATCTTACCCGGATGAAGCCAAATCGCCGCTTTGGATTTGACCGTTTGGGCAGCAAGTATAGCCTTATTTCAAATTTGCTTGTTGCCGTTGATATTAGTTCTTCTATAACTAAAGAAAACCTTGAATATGTTTTTTCTGTTATCAATCAGTTTTTCCGTTATGGTGTAGAAAAAATTGATGTAATTCAGTTTGACACCCAGCTACAAGGGGAAGTTACAGAAATGAAGAGAGCCATGAGCTATATTCAGATTAATGGACGTGGAGGAACTGATTTTCAGCCAGCGGCAGACTTTTATTGTAATCATAAAGAATATGACGGCATGATTTACTTTACCGATGGATTTGGTCCGCATCCTGAATTTAAAAAACGCCTATCTCCTAACGTATTATGGATTTTTACAACAAAATCTTACTACGATAAGGGAATTAAATGGGTTGAAGAAATTCCGGGGAATAATGCGACCTATATTCCATTGCCGTAAAAAAGGAAGTGTTTAATGCAAACAGAAGAGCATTTTATCCGTTACTTTTGGAACAATGTATTCAATGAACTCAATGTGCACAATAGAACTATGCCAGATGTTGCAGAAACGCCTGAAAATTTTATCAGCAGATTAGATGAAATTGCCGTAGAAAAACAAGTTTCATCTTTTGGTTTTAATGAACATCATGGCGGAATGTTGGGCGACATTAGGGCAAAAATGACGGTTGACTATGGAGCTGGCAAAAACTTTCAGATTGACATTAATGCAGACATCAGGTTTGCCAAGAACACAAAAATAAAAATCGTTTATGTGGAACTTAGTAAAATACATCAAAATAAAAAAGAATTCCTAACGAATATGTTCTTTCAGAATCTTCCTTATGTGGAATTAGAAATGCTCTTGGATTCCTTAAAAGACTGCAATGAAAAGTTTGATTCAGAGCTCATGGAATTTCGTAAAAAACAAAAAATGACGCAGCTTGCAATTGCTACAATCAAGTCTTTGTTATCTGAAAAGTTCAAGAATACCAATTATGACTGGAAGATAACCGATTTTGGCGATGACGATGACGTTTCATTTGTGATAGTTCTTTTGGAAAATAAAACAGAAGTTTCCAGATTAATTGTTGAAAAATCAAATCTAGTTCAAAAGATTACTGAGTGGGAACTCTGAATGTTTTTATCAAAAAAAGAGGGTGTTTTTTATATTTTGCAGATAAACCACCTGAAAAATATTATGCCTAAAATTCTTTTAAAAGCTGAACAAAGCCTGCTATAAGTTTTTTGTCACGACTTGAAAGGGAAGAAAAGTTTTCTGAAAGGTTTAGGATTTCTGCAATTCGGTAAAGTTTTGCATTGTTCACATTTTTCTGCTTTATTGCCGGTTTGCTGTCTTTTCCTGTAACCAAGTATTCTACAGTAACGCCCAAAGCATTTGCAATTTTTACAGCAACATCGGCAGGCGGCATAGAAGGATTTTTGCTGGCAACATAATTATACAAAGCCCGCTCCGGAACCCCAGATTTTTCCGCAAGCTCCTTGTACCGCATATCTGCAAATTCAATTTCTTCTTTAAGTCGTGTATGGAAATCCATACCATAAAACTACTATATCTGGCAATTAAATGCGTGTTTACTACTAAAAATAGTTGTGCTATAATTTTACACTACTAGATTTAGTAGTAAAGAATAAATTAAAGAAGTGTTTTTTATGACAACAAAGTATTGGGTTATTCCAGATGGTGATGGAACTTTTTATGTAACAGAAGGTTCTGAGGCTGGGAAAAGAGCAGCAGTTGGGATTCCTACAGAAATGGCAGCGGTTGCAACTGCAAGAGGATTCTTACATAACAAAGGCGGTGGGCAAGTTGTTGTGAAAGGTGAAGACGGAAAAATAAAATATCACAAAACTGTTGAGCAAATCTTGATATTTCATCCACTGTAAAAAATACAGTGGATGATTTTATCGAATTTTGAAAATTTCATATTTTATTGGAGTGAAAAATTTATGAAAACCCTTGAAGACCTTGCAAATGAATTAAACAGAGAAGAATGGGCTGTCGAAAGAATGTTGAAGAACCGAGGTTACTTAAAAAATAATGGCGAGCCTAGAAAATCCACAATAGATGCTGGATATATGAATAAAAATGGATTAATTACAAATTCTGGCTGGAATACATTTGTTGAGGAATTAGGATATAAGGAACATGTAAAGGATAAGTCGAACTCTGAACAGTCAGAACCAAAAAATGACTACGAAGATGGCTTTAAGTTCATAAAATCTGAAGAAACCGAGGATGATGGATTCATAAAATATGAAAACAGTGATGATTGGTGGGAAGGTGAGTATAAAGGTTGGAGAATTAGAGCTCATAAAACCATAGCAGAAAAGGGACAACTTTTTAAAAGTGCCGTTGTATGGTCTGTTTTAAGAGATGAGATTGATGAATTTGAGGATAAAGTCGAAGCCCTTTTTTCACAAATTAGGGAATATCGAGGATGGAAAATTACAGAATCTGAATATAGTGCTAAGAATCGCCTTGTTGCAAAAAAGGAAGGATATGAAGATACAAGTGTTTATTTGGGTGAAGATATAAGAAGCGAAATTGACGAAATTGAGCAAATAGCCAAAAATACTATTTTTGAAGATGAATATCGAGGTTGGAAAATTGAAACTAAAATCACCAAACGGGGAGCTCGGTATTCAGCTGAAAAAGAAGGTGCTTTTTCAATCGTACATGGTTATTCTTTAGATTCTATCAAAGAATTGATTGATGAGGAAGAAATAAATATTACCGAAACCCAGAATGTATTAGCAAATCCAGAAAACTTTTCCGAAGAATATAAAGGTTGGACTATAACGGCTAATGGCAATGAACTTATTGCAAAAAAAGAAGGAGAAGATGATATTTCTGGAATGAAAACATTAGATGCAATAGGACTATATTTGTGTAGACATCGTTTGCATGAACATATAGATAATCATTATGTACGAAAATCTTCTAATCCTGTTGAAAATGTTGCCGAAGATTTACATTATGATTTCTTTAAGAACGAATGGGTATAATAATTAGCCTTTAAAGTTGCAATTATTCCGCATCCTAACGCACGCTGCGAAACCGATGCAAATAAAAAAGAAATGCTGTTCAAGCAGATAAAATAGTTTTTTACAGGAGAAATGAATATGCCAACAAGTAAAAACAAAAGAACTACAAAAACTTGGAAACAAAAAATTGATGACCAAAAAATAAAATATAAAGAAAATCAAGCTGTGCGTGCATATAAGTTAAAACTAGCGGAACTGAAAAATGAACGTATCTATAATGATAATCAGTATTCTTTAAAAGATAAAGAAACAGATATAAAACGGTTACAATCTCAATACGAACATGAAGAAAAAGTAAATGAACAAAAAACTCAATTTATTGTCAGAATGACTGAATTATATAATGAGTTTATAAAAGTAATTATTGGTCCAATGACAGAATTGGCAAAGGAACATTTTAATGCTCTAAAAGATATTAGACAAGAAACTGTTGTTCTTTTGCAAAATCAGATTAATTCAACAAAAGATGATATAAAAAAACTTGAGGCTGAAAAAGAAAATGCAAGAAAAACTGGGGAAATTTCTTTGTGTTCAGAAATCAGTAGTCAAATACGTAAAAATCGAAAAGATGTTGCGACTAAAGAAGAAGAACTGAATGATTTTATAAAAACAAGTTGGAATGATTTAAACGAGTTGGTTCATAGAGGTATACCTTTGCCATCACCGACTGAGTTCGTTAATAATGGTAATGGACTCATTGGCAATCAGAAAACTTATTTAATTGAATAGAAATGATTAATTTTCGAGGAGCTAAAATAAAAACTTCCTAAATTGTCGTCAGTTTTTATTTTTTTTAGTTTGCTTTGCAAACTTCATTGTTACAGGAGATGCAAATGAATAATTTAAATGAACTTTGTGAAATATGTAATGATTGTGGTGATGAAATTTTTATGTTTATGGAAAATATTCAAAAGAATAAAGATATAAATATAAAAGATCTTAATAGCTTTTTAAAAGATGTAGAAGAACTTTCAAAAGAAGATGATATTGGTTTGATTGGACATAAAATTGTAAGGTTAAAAAAAGAATGGGCATTGTTGGTAAAATATTACGCTGATGTAGAATTGACAACGTCAAAAAGGGCTTATTTAAATTCGATTACGGAATGTATTGATAAGATTGAAATAGAAGATATGACTGCTGCCTATCGTGTTTTTGATTTATCAGATGATGAAATAGAAGATATTTATACTTCTATAGATAACTTTATAGAAGATTTTATAGAAACTATTGATAATATTGAACAGCTTCAAAAAGAAGGAAAGACCGATTCTGATGATTATAAAAAATTATTAGAAAGTATAAATGATTTATCAAAGTTTAATGAACTGGAAAAGTCTTTGGAAAATTTTGAAGTTTGCGATATTACTTCAATTGATAATGAATTGACTACTCGGCAGTCGTTATGGAATAATTTTGAAGAAGAATATAAGAATTTAGAGTTTGAAAAAAACAATTTTGTTAGTGAACAAATTTTAATAATAAAAGAGAAGTTTGAGAATATTTTGAAAGAGATTCCTGAACGTTATCTTAATCCCATTGATGCCAATGAATTGTTAGCGATTGAAAACGAAATAAATGAATTTGATGCTAATGCATGCAATACTTGTGGACCAATGAAAGAAAAAATGACAGATGGTGTGAAGGCATATAAATTAGAAAAGGACTTTGCGCCTAATAATTATGAGTTTATTGCTTATATTTCAACTTCAAATTATTACGACTTAAATAAAAACTTATGTTATAAAGACATTCTGATTAGAAATGTAAGAATTTCTCAAGATACAATTTTTTGGGAGGCAAAATCTAATAGTAATAGTGCTTTTATTGAGAATAATAGAAAACTTCAACTTGCAAATACTTCTGAAAGAATTCTTGAACTAGAAAATCAATACAATAACTTGCTAAATAGAATTAATGAAAATTTAAATAAAATAAAAGATTTTCTAGATTCAGAAGAAAGTGCAAAATTGAACAGTTTCATGGATAAAATAAAAGAGACTCGCAAAAAATACTTACACAATATATAAGAAAAATAAAATTTCTCCATTTTCTAAAAACTCTATTTCAAAAATGACGAAGCAATGAAAGCAGCCGGTTGGATAGAGGATTAATATTCTGATGAGCTGGCAAGGATTATTGATGAAATCAAAATAATTGTTTTTTTTAATCCTTTAAACATCCAACTGGCACAACATAAACTCCATCTGCACGGCGATAGGCAAATTTTCCAGTTCCGGTAAGAACCATCAGAAATGAAGGTTCTTTCATTTTGGCTGTGTCAATCTTTGTGCTGAACTTTTTCAGGGTTTCGGCGCCTTCTTCTATCAGTCTGTCGCCGCCAAGTTTAATTTCTATCAGACCGAAAGAGCCATTACGAAGGTGGACTACGGTATCACATTCGAGACCTGATTTATCGCGGTAGTGGTAAACCTGACCGTCGATGCTTTCTGCATAAACCCGAAGGTCGCGCACGCACATGGTTTCAAAAAACAATCCCATTGTGTTCAAATCTTTTGTGAGGTCATCCGGTCCAAGTCCAAGACTGGCGGTTGCAATCGAAGGGTCAGTAAAATACCGTGTGTCGGAGGTTCTGATTGCTGTCTTGGAACGGAGATTTGGATTCCATGCCGGCATATCTTCAATCACAAAGATTTTTCGCAAGGCATTTGTGTAAGCATAGACAGTATCTTCAGAAAGTGTTTCAGAATCATTAACAAGAATATCTTCCCGCAGCACCGCATAAGAAGTTTGACTGCCCTGATGTCTCGAATAAGATTTCATCAGTCTTTTTGCGCGCTCAGAATCCCGCTGCACGTTATCAACTCTTGAAATATCAGTGTTCACAATTGCATCAAAATAATCAAAAGCCTGCTCCAAAGCAATGTCTTCTTCCATATCAATTGCTCCAGGCCATCCTCCACGGCAAATCAAAAAAGCCAGCTTATCGATGTTTTTAACTTTATTTTCTGCAAGGAGCTTTTCCGGCTGATTGAACATTTCTTTGAGACTGACCTCGCCGGATGATTCCCCTGACTCAAACAACGTCATAGGACGCATTTTTATCCAGGCAAAACGGCCTGTTCCAGAATGAAAAATCTCATCGGTAACTGGAGGAACTGCAGAACCCGTAAGAATAAACTGTCCGACACTGTTTCTATGGTCTACTTCAAAACGCACGGCATCCCAAAGCTTTGGAGCAATCTGCCATTCATCTATAAGACGAGGCGTTTCTCCTTCCAGAAGTTTTGAAGGTTCTATGTCAGCCGCCGTAAGATTTGCCGTAACATCTTCTGGCTTTGACATGTACAGAATGCTTTTAGCCATCTGCTCGGCAGTTGTAGTTTTTCCGCACCATTTTGGCCCTTGTATAAGAACCTCACCTTTTCCCCTCAATTTACGGGCGAGAATATTGTCTGAGATTCTTGGTCTGTACATAGTTATATTTTATACTTTGTTCGGTAATTTGGCAAGTTTTTGTTCGGTAATTTGGCTTATGATTAATCGGGTATATGGCGGGTTTTTAATCGGTAATTTGGCATTTAAGATAGTGTTGCAGGACTTCGCATTTTTTAGGTAAAAACAGGTACAAAATGAACAAAATTCATAAAAAACTTGAACTTTGAGCTAGGTAATTAAGAAAAATAAAATTTCTCTTTTTCTCAAAAACTCAACTTTTTTCTCCAACATATAATATTTAACTTCTGTAAGTCAGAATTTAAATATTATAAACAGGGGGATACAATTTTGAATAAAAAAGAAGATGTAAAGAATAGCATGGATGACTTTGACATTGATAAAGAACTTGCTGAACTTGATGAATACATTGACGATTCTGTGAAGTTTAAGATTAAAAATGGAATATTACAAAAATATTGTGGAAACGATAGCGAAGTAGTAATTCCCGATGGGGTTAAAGTTATAGGTTCGCGTGCTTTTTCAGGTTCTCTCGATTTAGAAAAAGTAATAATCCCAGAGGGAGTAGAAGTTATAAGTGCTAGAGCTTTTGACTCTTGTGCCTTTTTAAAAGAAGTAGTCTTTCCAAAAACATTGGAAAGAATTGAAAAAGAAGCTTTTTATGATACATCATTATCTAATATTTTTATTCCACCTTCGGTAGTAGAAATAGGGCCTCGTTGTTTTGCTGCTTGTAATATAAAAGAACTAAATCATCCTTTATTAAAAATTGAAAATGAATTGGCAATAAAGGATAATCTTCTTTTATATTGTGTAGACAGTTCACTTAAAAATGTCATAATTCCTGAAGGCATCGAAGTAATAAATGATTGGGCATTTGATATGAGCGACGCGGAAAGTGTTACTATTCCTAGCAGTGTTAAATCCATTGTATTCTTTGCTTTTGGATGTTGCAGTAATCTAAAGTCAGTAAAATTAACAGAAGGTCTTAAAGTAATAGAAGACGGTGCTTTTTATAGAACAAATATGTTTGGAAATATATTAAAAAAACAGAAATGCAAAAACGATTCGTGCGGATATGATACATGCGTTAGAATCTACAATTCCGATGGTTCTTTAGATGTTTATGATTACGAAGAGCCAGAAGATGATATTGATATTATATATGAGAGAGGATGTATTGCTCATTTTAAAAATCAAGAAGATATGAAAGCCGCTGGGTGGGAATTTTTAGATAAAGAATAAATCTTAATAGACATAAAAAATGAACAAAAAAAGATGTGGCTTTAAAGATAAAGATTTGTCATATTACGAAACGAATTTAATCAGGCTCTTTTGCATTGTTTGTATATTGTAAGTTGTAAAAATAAGCACTGAGCGAAAGATAAATCAGTTTTCGTGTTTTCAGCACGCCCGGAGTAGATTGTTGACTTTTGTTCTGTTGTCGAATAAACTCGACATAATATAATGTTTTTTGTCGGGTATATTTGACACGGAGTTTGCGATGAACCATGATTTATTAAAAACAGTTATTTACGATCAGCATGAGATAATCCGCAGTCTCAATATTGTTAGCCGCGAGTATGATTTTGATATTAACGCTAATTACGTTGTTATAGGGCTACGCCGTGCCGGAAAATCAACTTTATTGTATAAAATTGTACAGGATTTGATAGGACAGGGCATTGATTGGAAGCAGATAATATATATCAATTTTGAGGATGAGCGTCTTTCTGAATTTTCTCTGAATGATTTTAATGATATTCTTGCCGTTCAGTCTGAAATGAGTGATAAAAAAGGCTGGTTCTTTTTTGATGAAATTCAAAATATTGAAGGATGGGAAAAATTTGCCCGGCGAATGGCAGACTCTAAGGAGCATACTTTTATAACAGGAAGCAATGCGAAAATGATTTCTGCGGAAATTGAAAACCGGTTGGGTGGGCGGTATCTTACAAAATATGTGACTCCATATAATTTTCGCGAATATCTGAAAGCAAAAAAAGTTGATTATTCGGATAAAACTATTTTGGGAACAAAAGGTAGTGGAAAAATTATTAGGGAATTTAAAGACTATTTCTATTTTGGAGGTTTTCCTGAAAATCTTGAATACAAAGACAAACGGGAATATGTTTCAAGCATTTATCAGAAAATTCTGCTAGGTGATATAGCTGCAAGAAACGGAATCAGAAATACGAACGGCTTGCGCCTTCTTATGAAAAAAATTGCAGAATCTGTAAAAGATGAAGTTTCTTACACAAAACTTCATAACACGCTTAAATCAATCGGTGTAAGCATAAGCAAGGATATTATTATAGATTACATTGGTTATGCCCGGCAGTCGTTCTTGATATTTGCAATCAAAAATTACTTTTCAAAGTTTGTTGAGCAGGAAACAACGCCTAAGTATTACTTTAATGACAACGGTCTGCTTAATCTTTTTTTGAACAAGGGTGAGTCTCGTTTGCTGGAAAATCTTGTTGCAATAAATCTTTGGAATAAATATAAGGATAGGCTGTTTTATCTTAAAGGCAAGAATTTTGATGCGGATTTTTTTGTGGAAGAAACAGGAGCTGTTATACAGGTTGCTTATTCTGTTGAGAATATTTCAAATGAGCGGGAAACAAAGTCTCTTGTAGAAGTTGCAAAATCTGTAAAAGAAGCAAAACAGTTTATAATCATTACCTATGAAGAAGAAAAAGAGCTGAATGTTGATGATATAAAAATCGAAGTTATTCCTGTCTGGAAATGGCTTTTAAAATAGGTTTTTGTTATTTTGTCCAAACTTCGAGTTTTTAGGAAAAATAAACAAAAGTGTAAGCGAATCTACAATTTATGAAGATTTTGTGCAATTAGAACAACTAAGTTTGCACAGCAACCCAAACCTTGCCAAGTGAAACGCGAGCATAACCATCTGTAGCAATTGTTTACAGCAATTAATTGTATTTTACTACTAAAAATAGTTGTGTTATAATTTTATACTACCAGATTTGGAATAAGATAAAAGAAACTCGCAAAGAATATTTAGGTAATGAAAAATAAAATTTCTCCATTTTTCTCAAACCCTCAACTTTTTTCTCCAACTTATAATATGTAAGTTCTGTAGCTTAGGATTTACGTATTATAAGACAAGAGGTACAATAATGAACAACGAATTGAAGTCAGAAATCAGTTTTGTGCTGGACGGCAAGGAGCTTAAAAAGAATGTTTCTGCACTTGAAGTAATTTCTTACAATGATAATGGGGAAATTGTAAAAGAAGAAGAAATTGGTCAGTATACTTGGACTCATGTATATGATGAATCTGGCAATCATATAAAATCAATAAAAACAGATGCCGCAACAGGCAAAATTGCTGAAGAAACCAGCCCTTCTGATGCTGTTCGTGTGTATTCAGATGGAACAAAAGAGGAACATTATCATTCAGAAGATGGTCTTGTATATTGGCATAAATATTATAAAAATGATGTTTTGGTCTATGAATCTTACATAGAACGCTATGAAAACAAAAGCATCAAATACACCAGAAGGTTTGAAGACGGAAAAACTATAGAAGAATGGTGTCCAGTTTCAGAAAACGCAAAAAAATCAAAAAATGCGGAAATCAAAATTTCAGAAAACGGAAAGACAATAACAGGAAAAAGAACTTTTTCAGAAGAGGAACATAAGCTCTATGAAGAATTTTCAGACGGTTCAAAAGGCTGGGCAAAATACACGGGTGACAATAAAAAACTTCTTCACCGAGTAGACAGAACTGGCTGCGAACAGATTAACGAGCTTGATGAAAACGGAAACTTTAAGTCTTACAAATACATCGAGCAAAACAAATATGATGCTTTGTACATTATTTCTGATTCTCTTTCCTACCACATTTTAGAAAAAAACGGAGTAAAAAAAGAGCAAATTACAGTCACCGAATTTTCAAAAGACGGAAAAAAGACAAGAGAAATAACATACAAAGTGATTTAGGAGAAAACAGTTTATGTTGTACAAAACACTTGGAAAAATCAAACTTGACGCTGAGGATTTGATTGCTTATTCAACGCCAAAATTTACAGTTGAACGAAAAATCAAATATTTTAATAAAGCAAGAGAAGCTAAAGAAAAATCTTTGAATGGCAGTGTAACCGTAACAAGATGCACTCCAAACAATAAAGATATTGACAGTTTTGTGTTTACAAAAACGGCAACGGTATTCAAGGACGAACCCGGCTTTTACAATTATGAAAAAGATCAGTCTAATTCAGAACGCTACGTATGGTGGATGAACTTTGGCGGCAATCCCGAACTTATGTATTTCTTGCAGATTTGTGCAGCCGGCATTACCGGGGTAGACGAGCTTGTTCTTCATTCTGTGGATGACGACACTTTTCTTGACGCTAAAGAAATGTACGAAGACCTTGATGACGAAAACTCACTCGATTCAATAATAAATATGCTTTTTGAAAAAGAATATTACTGGGGTTCTGGCGACGGAAACTGATTTTAAGTTTTTATGGAATGTTGTAGATACAAGAATCTAACTTAAACTCAAACCGAAAATTGTTCTGGAAGTACGGCTTCTAGTCAATTTTCGGTTTTATTTTTATAGGAGAAAAAACATGACAGAAAAAGAACTAACTCAAAAATTAAGCGACTGCTCATTTGTTTTAATGAAACCTAATAAATGTGCAGTTGCAATCAAAGACATTCCACAGGGATTTTCCATCGTTGCAAAAGGACTTGATAATGATGCTAAAAAAATTGTAGCAATTGCACAAAAACTTTTAAAACTCGTTGTGGAAGCCCCCGAAGAAGCAAAAAAAATATATAACGAAATTGAAGTTGATGTTTCTTTTAATAAGTACGACGAATTTCTGATAGATATTATGGAAGAATTCCGTCTTATAAAAACAGGCAGCAAAAAGCCAAAAAAATAAGGCGGAAACTCAGCGTATTTTTCATCTTGACTAATTCATAATTCTTAAAAACGTGTTATAATTGTTTTTATGACTATTGAAGAAACAAGGTTAAAAAATATTCATCTGGTAAAAATGCTTGCAAGACACTTTTTTGTAGCGTTTTTGCCAGATTCACAGGAAGTTATTGACGAGTTAAACGAAAACATCAAACAAGATTCGTTCGATTTTGATTCCTTAATATCCACGCAAAATAAAAATACTCATGAATTTTTAGCCAACTTTCTGCCAAAAAACGAAGACTTTTTTACGAATAAAAAACTTCAAAACGAAATCATAAAAAAATATGAAGAAAACACAGAATTGTTCAAGTACGGTTTGCCGCAACTTTGTTTGGAAGAGATTTACGATTCCAAGTTTAAAAAAGAACTAAATCTTCGTGCCGGCAATGTTCTTGAATCGCTGAATAAAAATTCTTCGGAAAAATGTGGTGAATTTAATCTTGTTGAAGATTTTATGGGAAAAATAAAATCTGCTTGGAGTTTTGAAGACAAAGATTTGTCATATTACGAAGCCGAAGTTAATTTTTACGGTCTTAAAAAGATTATAAAAACTTCTGAGCCAAAAACTCTTCTGTTTAAATGGAATAATTTCAATGCTGTTACTTCAATAAAGCAAATCGGCAAAAAGGAAAAAAACTCCAAGCCCGAAAAACTTGACAACATTTATTCCGCCTACAAAGTTTATGCTCAAGGCGAATATTCAAAAATCTTTATAGGCTATAAGGCAGAAAAAAATGCTTCTTCACTAAAAGATTGCATAAAACTTGGCACAAATACAATCTACCAAAAGTTGAACAGCAAGTATCATGCCGAAAAAAACACGAACGATGATTTGATTCGCCTTGGTTTTCATCTTGCGGACGAAGAAAACTTGATTAATATAGAATCCACTGATTTGGACGAATATCGGTTTAAGCATCAAAAATCTTTTCAGATAACCGAAAATCAGATTTTCTATATAAACAATGAGCTTCAAAAGTTTGACGGAAGTTATGTTCCGCAGTGCTTGGAAGATGATTGTAAATCTAGCGGCGAAAAGAAATCTTTGCTTGACCACTTGTACGAAAATTGCGTGCAGATTGTTCAAAAATTTCATAAAAAATGGCTTGATTTCGATAAATACGAAAGTGGGCTTCCTTTTGAAAAAGAAGAGTTTCAGTTTATTAACAAGATTTTTGATTCTGTAATTTCTTTTAGACTGGAACTTTCTTCAAGCGAAAAAGAAAATTTTGATTCAGAAACTAACGAGAAATTCAAATCCATAGAAAATGTTCAAAGCGTTTTTGAAAAAATAAAGCTGCTGTCTGAACTGGAAAGCATTTCTAAAAATTCAAAAATTTTAGAGCCTTTAAAAAGTCTGTTCACCAAAAACTCGTGGCAGTCCGTAAAGCAAAAACTTAATATCGACAATTCTTTGGAATATGAGCCAGAAAAAAAATCGAAAAAGCCGGTTTTTAGCGACAATATTGATTATGGCGGCGAAAACTACAGTGCGGATGAAGATTCGTATGAGGCGCAACCTTACGATATGGCAAACAGTCGGTATGGCGAAGAAGCCGATGACTCCTATGAATATCTTATGAATCTGTTTTGCCAGGAATTTGAAGACGATTCTTTTTTTGTAAAAACTTTTTCAAAATTGGCCAAAAAGCAATTGCAAAACAAAAAAGATACAAATTCTTATAAGGCTTTGCTAGAACTTTTTGAAAAATGCGACAGAACTCATTCGTACAGCGCTTTGTGGACTTACTACAAAACTAAAAACGACTTGGATTCCTCAAACAACGAAATGAGGGCTGTTTTTTCAAAACAAATAAAACGGATTCGCGACACTTTTATTCGCCATTTTAAGAATGAATTGGGGGAAATCTAATATGGAAAAAAATGTTAGGGAACTTATAACAGATATTTCGATTGAAAACGGCTTTTTCCCAGCGGATTTGGCAAATTGCTACGAAAAACATTCTGAAAAAATCGACAATATTATTTCAGTTTTTGATTTAAAAACGCCACAAGATAAAAAAATCGTTGAAGCCGCCTGCGAAATAATCAGCAGCAGTTTTGAAAAATCTGATAACCAGGTGGATTTTGAAGCGGAAATTCCAAAAGAAACAAAACTTCTTGTAATTACGGCTTTTCTGAAAAGTATTCAGTTTTTTTCAATGTGCTGGAATTTGGTGATTCTTGAAAAAAACAGCGTTTCAAAAAATCAGCCTAACGCATTTGTATTTGACTGGAACTGTGCAAAAAGAATTTCTATCTATGAATATCAGGAATATATGGCGGCCGCTGGCGACGGAATGAGAAAATTCGGCAAAGAAAACGAAATTTCTGATTTTGGAAAACTTGGCCAGATGTGCGAAATTGAAGACAAGGAATATCAGTTCTACATTGACTTGAACCAGAATGTTGCTTCAAAAAAGTTTGTTGTGGAACTGGAATTTACAAATGCAGATGAAAATTACAAAACTTCCATAGTTTCAAAAGGCGATGGAACTTGCAGATTGTATTCGCAGCCTGTGCAAGTTGGAGATATTTTCCGCGGAATAAAAAATCTAATCGTAAAAATTATTCCCGAAGAATAAACGCCAGTCCTAGCCAAAAAATCGAGTTTTTAGGAAGATGAACAAAATCGTAAGCAAATTTACAATTTGTGAAGATTTTGTGCGATAAGAACAATCTTGGTTACGGAGTAACCCAAACCAATTCAAACGAAGTTTGAGCACAACCATCTGTAGCAAATTGTAAATTTGCTGAAAGCGTTTTTTCATAATTTATAAAAAACCCGGCTTTTGGACTATCTAAATAAAATTTATCTTCATAAGGTGAGTTTATGACAAAGTTGTATGTTCCCATTGTTTCAAGCGAAAATGAATTATTTGAAGTAAAAACCGTTTTCGATGAAGATTTAAGCGTAAACGGTTTTTACTATCACAGCGACTGCGAAAACGTTGATCCTTTGCTAAAAAAATTAAAAGCCGCTTTTTCAAACGACATAAAAGCTCGTATAAAAATCAGAAAAGGCGACGAAAAATTCAAGGCTTTTGATTCAAGCACGCAATCCATTCATCTTGGCATTTTTTTTTCTTTGTTTTCTTATTTAAAAAAACGTGAATTTTCAAAAAAATACAGCACAATCACAGTTACAGGAAATTTTTCTGTATGCAACAAAAAAATAAAATTGGAAGCGGTTTCAGAAATCTGCCAAAAATTTGAAGTTGTAAAGGAAAACGCTTTTTCAAATCCGAACGAAAAGCATTTGTTCATTTATGTAAGCGATGAAGAAAAGCCTGTTTTGCAAGGTTGGCACAAAAATCTTTTTGTTGTGGCCATTTCTTCAAAAGAAAAAATTGAATGTGTTTTTGCCGAAATTTTTGAACTGAATGCACTTCAGAAAAAGGTCATTTCTTCATTTTTGGATTCCAAGTATAAAAATGAATATGTTGAAACTCCGTCTTTTATAGAATGGAAAAAAGAGTTTCTTTGCAATGAATGTGCAGGCTTTATAATTCAAGGAAAGTCAAACAGCGGAAAAACCATTACCGCAACAAATCTTTGCAAATATCTGCTTGTTACAGACTTTTGCAAAAAAATAGTTTGGATTACAATTAATGACAATAAACGATTTTGGAATAAAATCACGGGATCAACAGGAAATGTAATCAACTTTGACAAAACACAAATCATAAAAAATGAATTTTTGGAGCAGTTTTGTGAGCTGGATGATTTTCTTGCGAGTAAAAAAGAAGTTTGCTTAATAATCGACAACATTGAAGGCGACTTTGTAGATGAAATATTGACTTTTATAAATGACAACTATAAAAATTCGATTGAACAAGGCATCCTAAAAATAATACTTACAAGCTGGTATAAAAGCAAAGACAAGGAACTTGTGCAAAGTCTGCGTTTGTTAGAAAAAAGTGCTGAAAAACTGGAAATTACCCGCAACGAATTCAATTATATCGTTTTTAGCGTTTTAGAAACTTTTCAGAATAAATCAGTTTATTTTGAAAGCCCTGTGGAATTGCAAAACAAACTTTTGAATCTGCTTTACAAACAGTGCTTTAGTGGCAAAACAATCTATCCCGGCTACGTTGCGCTTGCCCTTGCTCCATTGCACGAAATTGAACTTGCAGAACTGATTGAACGCTACGAACAGGAAGACATAAAAAATCTTTCTGCAAAAAAAAGAATTCTAAAAATCGATTTTGAAGTTTTAGACCCGGTTTCACAGTTGGTTTTCTTTACTTTTTTAGGAATCCATAATTACTGGGGTGAAATAAATGCTGAAGAAATTTGTAAAACTTTAAACACAAAGATTTTTAACAGCTCGAATGTTGGAAAATCTTTCATTTCTGAAAGAAATGTGGCTGATTCTATAAAAAAACTTGTAAAAAAGGATTTTCTTCAAAAAAATGAAAAAAACGCATATTTTATCAAAAAAGATGTGGTTGAATATTGTATTTTTTCAAATCCAGAAAAAGATGAAATCGAAGAAAAATTCACTGCTGTGCGGAACGTTTTAATTCCTGATGACATAAAAATCGAATTCACGATTCAATACAATCTGTTTGATGAATTCAAAAGTTTGATAAAAGATTTTCCCGATAGCAAAAAAATAAATGATTTTTTCATTTACTGCATTGAACAAGATAAAGGCTTGAATTACTTAAAAGTTCTTGTTGAAAAAGGAATTGATCCGAATTATAAAGACAAGGATGAACATACAGCTATTGATACGCTTTGGAGTCGAAAGCCTGATATGAAAGTTCTTGATTATCTTCTTGAGAATGGTTTTAAACCAAGAAATAAATTTCCGTGTTCTGACAGAAGAGGAAATCATTATTATATTTCTCCGCTTATGATTGCATGTGACAAATGTTATGTTCCGCTTGTAAAACGAATTTTGGAAAATCACCTTTTTGACGACATCGACGAATACGAATTTCGAGGATATACGAATTTACAGCTTTATACCGTAATGGGAACAAGCCTTGAAGCTGTAAAACTTTTAATAGAAGCTGGTGCGAACATTTTTCTAAAAGCGAAAAATGGTTTAAGTCTTTTGTCCTGTGCAGTTTTTAATGACGAACATCCTGAAATCCTTGAATATTTGGTTCAAAATAAGTTATATGGCAATATTTATGAAAAAGACAATAACGGAAAAACTGCCTTAGATTATGCAACCCAAATTAAAAATAAAAAAGCAATTGAAATTTTAACTCCACTTTTTAAGGAAGGTAATGGAGTTGAGGTTCCCCAAAGAGTATGATTTTCTAATTTTTATCAAAACCCAAGCATATTGGAATTTATTAACTTGGTTGAATTTTTCAATTCCGCTTGTCGTTCGGGTTCCAATCCCTAACGCAAATCAATTTCTAAAGCATAATATTTTCCAGTCTATCAGCAAATGAAAGACCAGGAAATGTATATTTTTTATAAATCTAACAATTCAATCTTTAATTTTTTACGAGGTGTTTATGATTTACATTTTAAAAGAGTTTTTTCAAAGAATAGCGAGCAATATTTCTTATTTCTTTACGGATACGTTTTTTCCTTTGGTTAAAATTATTTTGCTTTATCCTTTTGCAATGATGGGAATTATTTCTGCACAGCTTGCAATTGCAGATAATATTTTAGAAAACTACTTTTTCAAAAAAAGAAAAATACCCGAAAAATGGCTAAAAAAAGGAATTGAGAAAAAAAATCCGCGAGCGTATGTTCTTATGGGAAGATTTATTCAAAGAAACATTGAGCTAGCTGGTTGGGAAAATCGACCGAGCGAAAAGGAACAAATAGCCGCTTTTAATAAAGCTTTAGATTTGTACAAAAAAGCAGCCGCCCAAAACTACGCAATCGGTCAATATTGGGTTTTTCAAATTCATTACTACAAGGAATATTGCAGCTGGAAAACTGACGGAACAGAAGAACTTGAATTGGCGGCAAAAAACGGCTGCCCGAATGCTCAATTTTATTATGCTAAAAAATTTTTAGAAGCTGACGATGTTGAAAATGGTTCTTACTGGATGAAAAAGGCCGCAAGCCAAAGCAAAAGAGAATGGAAAAAATGCGAAAGCAATCCGCCTTTTTATGACGATGTAAAAAAATGGGTGAAAAACAACAAAGATATTATCCAAATCAGAAAGCTTGCTTTGGAAGGCGATGCGGACGCAATGTATAAATATGCACAATATATGAAGCATGATTCTTTTAACAATGACAGCCTAAAACTTGGCCATGAATGGAACACAAAAGCCGCAAAAAAAGGTTCAGTTCCTGCCATGTGCGATGAAGCAACCTTTATTGTAAACGATTGGGTCAGCGGAACTCTGGAAGAAGCCGTTGAATATTATAAAAAGGCGATTGCCGGCGGAAGCAAACTTGCACATTGGGGACTTGGCGAATGTTATCTTTATGGCTGGGGAACGGAAAAAAACTATGAAAAAGCAAAATATCACCTAAAACAAGCTGCCAAGTACGGATATAAATTTTGCGCAAAAGAACTTAAAGGTGTTACTTCAGAAAATATCAGTAAAATCGATGGTAAAAAAATATTAAAAAATCACCGGGACTTTTATAATTAGGAAAAATTATGGAAAACAACAAAACAATGAAGAATCTAAGCAGAATCAACGCTAGAATCTACGAGCTGATGTTTCTTCTTTATGACCAGATGGCAGAAATAAAAGAACAGCTGGATTTATTGATAAAAAGCGGAAAAACTTACTACAAAGGATATAAAATAACTGGCGACATTGGATTTGGCGTTGACGAAGAAGACAACATTTCCGGAGTTGATGAGTATTTTGAAGCCGAATCAGAATGGAAACTCGTGTTTGAATATGGGAAAAAACTGCCGAACAAACTAAAGGCTCTTGATTTGTGGAAAAACTACAGCAAGGATGAACTTTCAATTCCTATGGATTACATTTGCCGCGTAACTTACGGTTTCCTTCATCCTGAAAAGGAAGAAGATGAAAAGCCATATTGGGCGAACTACAAAATTCCTTATGAAATTTTTAAAAATGCAAAGCCAGAAGATTTTTATCACTGCATAAAAATCACTATTGGAAAATTCAAGTTGCACAGAAAATTCACAGAAAAAGAGCGCAAAGACTTTAGGATGAACAAAGAATACTTTGAAAAAATGAAAAAACATCCGGAAAGACAAAATTTCTTCTGGTTTGAAAAACGAAAACTTCTGAAGCTTGCAAAAAAAATGCTTGAATACGAACTTAGCATAAATTTAACTTCTAAAAAAATCAAAAAAGACTTTGAGCAGCTTGTAAAAAACGGATATTCAATTTTTGACAAAAGTGAGATAGAAAAAACGCTCGACTATAATTTTCATCATCCGTTTGGAATTGTTACAAAAGAAGATTCGTTGCTTGCTTACACTTTTCATAACCTTATGACAATGAATGGACTTTCAGCCGACAATGAGGAAAATTATTTAGACGGAGAAGTTCCGCAATGGGCAGATCCGCCGTTTTTTAAGGAAGAACCATTCAACAAAATTCACTTGTGTTTTTCAATGCACGGACTTTACACTCACTGCGATTTAACAAGAAAAGAAGTCCTAAAAATGAAGTTAAGAAACTTCAGCCCATATTTTGAAATCCGGATTGAAACAAATCTTGGTGAGGTAGGGAAGAATTGAGCCTATTTTATTTCCGCCAAAGCCATCATTCCTTTGATGTGGGTTTTCCATTCGTTTACAAGCCATTCTGGTTCAAGCGGTTTTGCATAGCAGCCTTGAGACAAAATCCACTCTTCAATTTTTAGATATTGCGTTGAAGAAAATTCGATTGTTGTGCAATTTCTCAGCTCGTCATCGTATAATTTTTGGTCTTCTGCCCAGACAAAATCTTTTAGCATTTGCCGGGCGTTCTCGTAAAATTCAATTTTGTAATGCTCAGATTCGTTATAAGAAAAAGAGCCGAATTTGCCGCCGCCGCAGTGTTTTTCAAACTCAAAATCTTTTGGAAGCGAAAAAGTTTCTTCTGTTGCTTTTGGATTTTTTATTCTTGAAAGCGAAAAAAGCCTGTTTTCATTTCGCTCTTCTGAAAAGCCGTACAAAAAATAGTTTCCGTTGTCCATTACAAGCTGGTACGGATGAACTTTTCTATGCGTGTTTTCTGGATTCCACAGGCCGATGTAGTCAAATTCGATTTTTAAGTTATTCCGCAGGGAGTGCAAAATCGTTTTCCACACATTTTCTTCTATTATATTGATTGGCAGGGGATTTGGAGAAAGCGCAATTCTTTTTAAAAGCTCGTCATTTTCTTCAAGGTTGGAGTTTGCTAGTAAGTTTAGTGCGCTGCAAATTTCGCTGTACAAAGGGGAATCCTTAAAATGGGAAAGCATAATTTTTGCCGCAAACAACGAAATCATCGCATCCGGTGAAATTGCGTTCAAGGGCATTTCAAAATCTGAAGTATAAAAATATCCGCGATGTTCGTAGTCGTATTCAATTGGAGCGCCAAAGCGGTCGCGCAAAAATTCAATATCGCGGCTGATTGTTGCAATTCCTTTTCCGCTATTAAATTCTTCTGCAAGCTGTTTTGTATTCGGGTAAGATCCGGATTTTATTTTTTTATGGATTCCCACCAGCCGTTCCAGCATCAAATGCGAAACGATATGTCTTTTTTCCTGTGCCATAAAATTATTTTAACACAAAAAAAGGATAAGTCTATCGTTGTATGTTTTGTTCCAAAGTTTTTGTAAATATCTAGCTTTTTGTTCTGGAGTTTTCAATTTTAAAAGACGTGGCATTCCTCCAAAAGTGTAGTATTCTTTCCAAAGTTCCATTTTGTTTTCAGTTCGATTCTGAATGAATTCTGAAAATGAAAATGGATACACGCGGATTTCATCTCCTCGCCCTCGAAAAATAGTTTTTATATCCTGTGAAAGAAATTTTGAATTACTTCCAGTAATATAGACATCAACATTTTCTTTTGCAGCAAGTCCATTTACGAGTTTTTCAAAATTTTCAACTTCTTGAATTTCATCTAAAAAAACATAATAATTTTCCTCTGACGATTTTATGCGTGAATATAAATATTTTTTCAAAATATCGTGATTAGAAAAATCTTCATCAGAATCTTCATCTTCTATGTCTAGTGAAACAATAATTATATTTTCTTCTTTTATGTGTTATGAAATTAGGTAAGACTTAAAAAGTTTTTTCAAAAGCCAAGATTTTCCACAACGCCTTGAACCTGTTATAATTTTTACTTCACCATTGTGCATGCAATCTATGAGCTTTTTTAGATATATGTTTCTTTCAATTATTTCAGTTGTTTCAAGCATAATAACTCCCATAAAAAGTCAATGAGAAAATATAATTTCCGGTTTGATTTTTAAGTTGTTACTTTTGGCGATTAGGAGAATGTTTTTTTATTAATATAATAGCCATTAATTTAATGACCATTATATTAATAATCCGAATAGAAATATTTTATTTTAAATTCTAAAACCCAAAAAGCCCATGTTTTTGCATAGTTTCAACAATCGGTTTGTAATAATGTTGATAGTCGCTTTTGTTTGGAGAGGCAAAATGCCAGGTATTCAAAAGCGGAATTTGCCTTGAGCCGGCTTTTAATCTCATAAAATCAACATCGTTTCCGTTTTGCCGCTCTGTGATTTCGCCAAGAAAATTTATCCGTCCTTCAAGGTTCATTGTGATAATCAAATCTGGCGACAAAAGCTCGATCTCTTTGTTAAAAAGATTTTCTTTTGATTTTTGTGACTTTTCTAAAAATGAATCGATCAGAAGATTGTCCGCTTCCCACGAGCCGCTTTCGTTTGAAAACTTTGAAAGATTCATAAATGCAAAACTGATTCCATTTTGTGTTCCAAAATTAGCTGCAAGTTCGCTGGCATAAGGAATTTTTTTCCAGTCAGTTTCGCAGTGGATTATTCCGTAGGCAATATAAAATAAAAGCCGATGAAATTTGTAGGCATCAAGAGATTTTCCGCCAACAGACTTTGCCTTGTACGCTTCAAAAAGCGTTTTTACATAGTTCAATCCAGCCATTCCCAAAGCTTCACGCCCGACAAAAAGAATTTTCACAGGCTGCTGACTATAAAAAGGATAGAATCCATCTTCCACAAAAAGCTCAGAAAATGATTGTTCTGTACACACAATTTTTTTCCATTCAGAAAGAAGAGCTGAAATTTCTGAATCAAGTTTTTGTTCGGATGAAAGAGTGTAGGGCATGGGGAGTTCCTCCTAAGAATTATAATGATGGTGAATGGTTGCCTTTGAACGAACCTTTTGGATGGCGCGGGCAAGTTCCACCAACAAGCAGGCTGATTGAAGTTGCCTTTGTGCTACAAAATTTACACATATACTGATTTTTTTCAGAACCTTCATATAGTTTGTGCTTTCCCTTAAAAGCCCCGCTCGGATGTCTTGGGCAAGTGGAACTAGTAAGAATTGCAACAGAAGGATATTTTTGTCCGCAGTATTCACAGTAGAAGTTTTGCATAGGGTACTCCTTTTAATAATTATATCTTTGTTGTTTATCAATTCTAGTATCTAATATCATACGAGGACTTGGTCTGAATATTTTATCATAAACATAACGTTGTATTTGATATTCTAGATTATCAACCAATTCATTGTAATAATAATCAACATCATTGTTAGAATATGCATGTTGTAAATCATCAATAACAGAAGCTATAGCCGATTTTTCTGCATAATCATTTGTATTTCTGTATTCGGCTTTACCTTTTTTAGTAATTTTTTTAGTATTAAAAGAATTTCCGTTAATTGTTACATTTTCTGGTGTGATTCGCAGTTTTTTCCAATCTCCGTAGAAAAAATATTCAGGGAATTCTTTTGTCCCAAAAATTGTTTTGAACTTAGAACTTGCTTTTTCTATAAAATTCTGGCAACCAACATTTGGAAAAAATCTAAAAGTCGAATCATCTAATACTATGGCATGAATATCATTGTCATTACCAAAGTTTCCCCAGTTCCATTCTTGTTGAGCAAAAATAAGTATAAAAGAATTATAAATATCTCTATTTAAATTTTGTTTTTTTAGTTGTTCATAAATATCTCCATCTGAAGTCTCCTCAAATTCTGGAATATTATAATAAACAAACATATTAGTATCACGAATTGATTTTTCTAATTCATCATCTATTGATTCTGCTGTGTCTATAAAGAAATGCGACATTGCTAAGCGATTTTTAAATAAATTATAGAAATATTCATTCCGTTGTGCATCATCTAAAATGGCTATCATAGGACGAGATGCAATATACGTTTCTCCATAACTTATATCGTCTTCATACTTTTTTCTTACTTCCGGAGATAAATTAAATCTTATTTTATTCTGTAAAAACCAAGTTTCTAGATATTGTGTATTTGCAGCTTTTCTATTTTTTTCTCGATATATACGAGTATCTAAAAGTGTCGCAATATTAATAGCTTTATCTCTTGTTTCATCCGAATTAAAATTATCACTTGATACTAATAAATCCTTTGTGAGATTTGTTAAATTATCAAAATCGTAATCACCTGTTTCAGTAACTGAAACTTGTTTTTCTGTCCTTCCTAAGCATTTTACATCAGCAAGCGCAGAGAAATATTTTTCATCTGATGAAATTTCACTTTCTTTATCTCTTATAACATTACTTCTAATCAATCTTTCAACGTTGTTTCGCACTGCAGTACGTGAGCTGTTAGTTCTGATTGATTCTTGAATGTCAAAATAATTTAAAATATAATTATAATATTCATCTAATTTGTCTACTTTATGATTTGTTATTTTTCTTAAAGAGCTAGCTAAATATATTATTGTTGAAGCTAAGTCATTTATTAAAGTTTGTTCACTGTTAACGACAGTATCTATGTAATAAATACGCCCATTATTTAATAAGAACATAGTTCTATAATTATCACTTGCATATCCTAGAATTTCACATTCTTTTGGATACATTGGATCAAAATATCTAAATATTTCTATACGATCATTTCTTAAATTATTTTCAGATGAATTTGTAATAAAAACATTTTGATAAAAGTCTTCAAAAGTTCCTGAAAAACTTCTACCAGTATCTCCTATTCTTATAGACCACTTATCATTACTAATACTTTCTAATATGAATGAATCTCTATAAAATTGATCTTCTTTTATAGAAACAATTTTCATATTGTTTTTGTCAAAATAATTTTTTTCAATATCAAGCGTAAAAGGAAGATATTTTATCTCAAATGATTTTTTGTATTCATCTATATCTAGATTAATAGTTGCATTTGTTAAATTTTTTATTGTTCGTTCTGCTCCTTTTTTCGCATTTTGTAACAAGCCTAGTTCTACTGCATAATCTTTAGATTTTTGCTCATAAGCTATGTTAACTGGTTTAATAGAATTTTCATAGAACTGTTGTTCATTTTTGTCCGCAGATTTTCTAGGTATAACAGAACAAATTTTATTGCTTGAAAATATTTCTATAGGGGGATAGCTTGTTTTTCCCTTTGCATAACTGATTTTTGAACAATCTAAACCTGCTTTTACTTCGAAAGTTGATATTTCAAGATATTGTCCACTTTTACCATCCATAATATTTATAAAATCAATCTGTTGCTTAGCTGTAACCAATTTCATTTCATTTTTTATGCCAGTAATAGATGTATAGGTATTAAAATCTTTTTGAATGAAATTTTTTATTATTGGAAAATTTCCTAGAATAGCATTATTCCAATAATCATGAATTGAACAACTAGAAAAAGTGAATATATTTAGTATAAATAAAATTAAGTAATGCTTTTTCATATCTATTCCCCTCTATTATTAGTAAAGTTTACTTCTACAGTTTTCCAATCTGACATGCTTGTTATAAATTCAGTTAATTGTGTTAAGAATATTTGATATAAATCTGATTCATTAAGTTTCTTTTTTGAACTGGTGTCAATGATTTGTTTTTCAAACTCTTCTTTTAAATATTTTTTTGAAACTTCAACTTTTTCTGACTGAGTCATTTTAGGTTTTATCAAGTCTATTTTATATCCTAATATATCAACAGATTCTGAGTTAAATGATGAAACTTTATAAATGTCATTTTCACTAATGATAATATCAATATCAAAAGGTATTTTTTTGAGTGGATTATTATAATTAAGCCTTAAAGTCTTTGTATTTATATCAGAGGATTCTTCATCGATTTTAAGTTTTTCAATATCTTTAAAACATATATTTGCCTGACCAGATATTAAATATACTTGAAGTTCATTTGTATATTTTGACTGATTATCATTTTCTGTTCCTTGAATTAAGAATTTTTTGAAATCAATTGTTTGTATAATAAATTCTTGTCTTTTTAATTCTGCTAAATCAAACGAATGAAATTTTTTTTTAGTTAAATAGTAGTTAATACAACAAATTCCAGAAGCGATTCCTAATATTATTAACAAGCAACCTGTAAGAATTAATACTATATTAAATAGTTTTAAATGTGATTTTAATTTTATAATCAAGATTATTGCAATAATAATAAAAATTAAAAAAGCTATAATATAAAAAATCATTTTCCATATACTCCATAACTTTCAAGCCTATGTAAAATATCTTGATTGTTATTCTTTAATTTTGCTAAGTCATAGGCATTGTTGCCAACATTATCAGTTGCAAAAACATTTGCACCATACATTCTAAATAATTTTATTATTCTATAGTCAGAATTAAATGCAGCTGCATATAGAAACGGTGTAAAACCATTTTTATCAGTTTTTTCTAAGTTATATTTATTTTCATTAATATTTAACATATTTGGTAATAAAGAATTAACTAATTCAAAATCTCCATATTTAGCTAAAAACATTAATAATGTTGCGTTGTTATCCATAGAATTATTAAGCTGAATATCTATTAATTTATAATCTAATTGTTTCAAGATAAGATTTATTATTTTTGAATCTTTATTTTCAAAGGCATAAAACAATGCGGTTCGTCCAAAATATCTTTCAGATTTACTTTTGATATTAGCATCTGCTCCATTATTAAGCAAAAATTCAACAACTTCTGAATTTTTATTAATTGTAGAAATTATTAATGCAGTATTACCGTTATATTCACCACCTTTTATAATTTCATTAATATCTAATCCAAAATCTATCAATTCCTTTAGAATTTTCATTCTGGTTTGACTCAAATCAACATTGTTATTTATATATGTCGTATAAGTAATCAAACCGCAAGTAATAAAAGAATCATTAGTTTGTATTGTTTTTCTTAATTCTGAAGAATTTGAAAGCCCTTCAATGCTTATAAAATCTAAAATATAAGAATCATGACCATTTAGTTCATTTTCGATTGCGGAAAATAGAGATTCTCCTAGTTTGATTTTATTTTCTTTAAGATACTCTATAACTTGTATTTGGTTTTTCTTGAATGCATAGTCTTTAATATTCATTCCAAAATTATCAGTCAAGTCTAAATTTGCTCCATATTTTATTAGACAGATAATTGCATTTTCATCTGAAATCATAAGTACAGGAGACTTTCCATCTTTTGTGATTTTAGAATTAAGTCCTATTTTTGAAAATTTTGATATATTATTATTTGTGGTAAGTATTTCTAACACATTAGCTCTTTTTTCTGAAGTTGTTTCTATAGTACAAATAGCGGAATAGACAATTGGATCTATAGGTTTTTCATTGTATCCATATTTTTTTGAAATATTAATAAATGTGTTACTTTCTAGAAATTTTGATAAATATTCAGTATTTCCATCTTTTAAAGCTTTGTCAATGACGTAGAAAATAGATTTTCCAATTTTTATGTTTTTATTTATCAAGAAATTTATTATCTCATCTCTGTTATATAATAGTGCTAAATCAAGTGAATTTAATCCTGAATTATTTTCTAAATCCCATGATATTTTTCCATCTAACAAATATTTTGCAGTATCAATGTCACCGTGTAAAATTGCAATTTGAGCCATGTTTAATTTATCTTCAGAAGATGTAGTTTCTTTGTAGTTGCCTGTAAAATTATTCCATGTATTGCCATAATCTTTTAAAAATGATTTACAAGTATTTTCTTCTTCATAGAAAAAATCTAATTTATCAGCTAAATTATTAATCCATTTTGATCTATAATCAATTGCAGAATAGCCTTTACTATCTTTTACAGTTTTTTCTCCTTGATATTTTTCAAAAAGTTGATATAACTCTATATTATTTTTGTCTGCAACATAATGAATTGGAGAAAGTTCCCAAATAGTTCCGTCTTGCTGTTCTTCTGAACATAATTTATTTGGATTAGCGCCATTTTTTAATAGAACTTCACATAATCTTTTTTTTGTTTCTTGCCTTAAATTTGAAGAAACTACTAAATATAAAGGAGTGTATTTTGAATTACCTTTTTTTAGAGGTATGTTTGCATCTGCCTCTTTATTAAGCAGATTATTTATAGCAATTTCATAAAAATCATTTTGTTCATTACATAATGAATAAACAAGATATGAAAGCACACTTGTTTCAATTTGCACATTATAATCTTCATCTGTATAGCAAATTTTAGTATTGAGAGAAAATTCGTCAACTTTTTTTATTAACTCATTGAACAGAAACTCATTATTATCTCTCACAGAAATAAATAATGGAGTATATAAATTGTTTTCATATTTAAATGAACTATTAATATTAGCGTTTGAGTCAATAAGTAATTTTATTAATTCTTTTTTATTATCTTTATAATTCATTACAGAATATTGAAATGGAGTTAGTATTGTATTATCAATTTTTATTTCTGAATTAATACTTATTCCTTTTTCTATTAATTCTTTAATTAAATCTAAATAATTAGAATTATCATATATATAAGTAAGATATGCGAAAGGGGTGAATTCAAATGTTTCATTTTCATTTTTTATAGTTCCTCTTTGATCCCATACTGTCGTTTTATTTAAAATTGATTTTATTATGTCTGGATTTTGATTCTTGAAAATACAAGCACTTAATAAAGGAGTATAATTTTTATAATCATCATTATTTAATATATAATCACAATCAGCTCCATAATCTAACAAAGATGATAGAATATAATAATTATCACAGCTTTCTAAAGCCCAAAAGATAATTGGCATTTTTGAGTTGTCATCGTAGGAATTTGGATTTGCTCCGTATTGCAACATTTTATTAACAAGATCTTGATCTTCTGAGACTATGGGATAAAATAGTGGAGTATAACCATAGTCATCTTTTTTATTAAGGTCTTCCTTTAGTTCTTTTTTTATTTTCTCTTGTTTATTTTTGTTGCCTTGTCTATTAATTTTATTTTCAGAATCAGCCATTAAATTTCTATATTTACGAGTTGCCTCTTCCAAATTTTCAGAGGAATTTCCAATTTTTTGAAATTTATTTGTCGCATAAACAACAGAAATTAAGGTTAATAAGAATGCCTGTATCAATATTATTTTTTTCATAGTTATCCTCAATGGTATTTGAATCTACAATTTTTTTAATCAGATTCAACAACAAACTTAGTCATCGCTTTACCAGGCCACATCTCTACGTTACCTACAGTTTTATACCACATATATAAATTGGGTGTAGTATTACAATAAACATATATACGCAAATTGTTACCGTCAGTAAATGATTCTGTTGGTAAATCTGTTCTAGAAGAACCTGCAACATCAACTTTAGATGAATTCAAAGAACAATCATAATATGCAAGTCCTGTCCTTGAAGAACAAACTAAATCATTGGTTTGTAAACCACCCTCATTGAAAATAATCATTACATCTAGATTATTATCTTCAATACTAAAATCACGATAATACCATGAACCATTTGATACATTTACTGTTGTATACACATCGCCTTCTTTTAGATAAATTGTGTAAGTCTTTGTTTCAATATTAAAATAAATTGTCTCGCTTAAATAATTAGTTGCAGAATAATTAGTAACAACACACTCATCACCATTGGTATTATATGGGTTTAATTCAATTTGATGACTAAAATCTGTTTCATTAATTTCATACTTAAAGTAATCATCTCCGAATAAGATATAATCATATGAAGCAACACTTGGAGGAATAACGCATTTAAACATTCCAGAATACTCTTCCTTGTCAGACGCTTCAAATGCAGGACTCTCTATTGTAAGACCGACACGATGACTAAGTATTACTGATTCTTTTTTTATTGAAACAGAAACCGTTACTTTACCTTCTGCTGTTACATAAATATTTACGATTATTTTTGTTTCGTTTTTGTTGCTAACTGTAAATGAGTTATCTGCTGCAACTGTAATATAAGCATCTGAAGAATCATCATATTTAACATAATCAAGTTTTTCCGAAACTCCTTTTACATAGAAAGTTCTACTACTAGAAACATCAAGAACTGTTGTATATTTATTTGTATAAGAAGAATTTTCTGAATATAAATCCATTCTTGATTCATAGCCGTCAATTCCAATGTAATAAATTTTTTTCTGCGGGATATGAGTTGAAGTTCTTGTTGTAAGATTACGACAAATTCTGAATCCCCAGTCGTTCCAATGAGCGGCTGGACCACCACCGCACACATCGCTTCTTCGCTCTGTAATAGGAACAATAGGATCCTTAAAACAACCGCCTCTTTGAACTCGATAATTTCCTGTTAATAGATTGATGGGATCAGTTACAGAACCTATTTCAACAGTTGTATTATATAAATCACTGCACCATTCATAAGCGTTGCCACTCATATCATATAAACCAATTGAATTAGGTGATTTCAAACCAACTTCATGATTAGTAAACTCGGATTCATACCAGGCAACTAAAGATGCATCATCGCTTCCTGCATATGTGTAATTCCATTCTTCAGCACTTGGATTTGCTCCTCTGGCTGCATATTCCCATTCTGCTTCTGTAGGCAAACGGAAACCATTTTTTGAAATATCAATAACAACAGAATCCCATTTAATATCACTTGATGTAGGAATATCACTAAATTCAAACGCACCCCAATCAGTAATTCCCTCAACTGAATAAACAGGATCAAGATTATTCAAAATACTTAACTTATTACAGAATGCAATTGCATCATACCAAGAACAATCAACAGGTTTTAAGAGAGCATCTTCACCTGCGATATTTATTGTACACTCACTTGGATTTACCCCCATCACAGCTTTAAATAACTGCTGAGTTACTTCATATTTACCTATTGCATACGGTGAAAGTGTAACTTTTCTTCCTGAAATAAAAACGCCTTCAGTCCCGCTGCCTGTAATAGTTTTTGCCCCCTCCCTTGATGTAATTACAGCAACTTCTCCAGTTTTGACACATTCTGTTTCGCCAATTTTAAAAGAATTATAAAGACCTTTTTCCCTTGACGGAGTTCCAGCTAATAGAGTCCATTCAGTACCATTATAAATATATGAGCACTCATCCATTGTATTATAATAAGCCCAAAGATACTGTGCATTTCCATTTTCACTTATAAGAGCATTTTCACTTTCATAAGAACCTTTCCAAACGATAGATGTCCCGTCTTTACCATTTGAACCAGAAATAAACTCATTTATATAAGTTGACGTAAACTGAAGAATATCTCTCAACTTTGTTTCATTATTTGAGGTTACGGTTACATCTTTCTTCCAAAAATATGTAAAATTACCTTTCTGAACTATAAGAGTATAATTTGATTTAGCAGGAATATTTGTTATTATAAAACTACCATCAATATCTGTCATAGCCGAATAAGAAGTGCCAGCAACATAAACAAGAAATCCATAACTTTCTGAAACAGAATTATCTAGAGTTATTTTTCCTGAAATCGATCCTGTTGCAGTTAGTTGTAAATCATCAACAGTCACACTTCTACCGTCAGTTATTACAGCATTATTAATTGATACTGCTTTTTCAGTTGAATTAGTAGAGGAGGCATAAACCGTATAAATACCATCCTCTAGATTTTTAAAAATATATGAACCATCTGCTTTTACATAAGAAGTTCCTGCAAGATTTCTTGAATTATCTGTAATTATTTTTGTTTTTACAGATTTAATTACAGAAAGAGAATGAAGACCATCTGTTTTTTCAAGAGTTACAACAATGCCTGAACTGTCATCTGAATTAGAATAATAAGCGTGTCCAGATATTGAACCTGATGGCGTTGAACTTTCTTTATCTAAATCAATTGAACATGAAAGTGTTCCTAAAACCGAACCTATTACAAAAAAAATAATGATCAACTTTTGATTTAATTTCATAAATATTCTCCCTGCTTTTTAAGAAAAACTCTACAAATGTTGCTATGGTACTTTTTGCTGTCTATAAAAATAACGAACCGTCTAGTTACCGTTATTTTCCCTGATAGTTTTTACAATTACAGTTGTGCCGCTAACTATAGCTCCGATTGCGCTTCCGATGCCTGAACAGATACAACTACCGATTCTAGTTCCTGTTCCTGTAGTTCCATCTCCTTCAAATATTCTTCTTTCTATTATACCACCGCTTCCAAATTTACGCAAACTATAGTGCGTGTAACTAAAAAGCGTGTTATTATAGGGTTTGATAAAATATAATTTTCCTATGGATTTAGGAAAGGCGATTGTTGAGTTGCGTAAGCGCAATGGGCTTAGTCAGGAGCAGCTTGCTTTTGATGCTGGCGTTTCCAGGCATTATATGTATAAAATAGAAAATAATCTTGCAAGTCCAACTGTAAAATCGCTCGAAAAACTTGCCGCTGCATTAAAAATCAAGCCGTCCATGATTTTTCTGACTGCCGAACAGATTAATTAATCCAAACTTCGAGTTTTTTATAAACTTTCAAAAAACGCTTTCAGCGACTTTTCAATTTGCTCAGATGGTTGTGCTCGCACTTCGTTTGTATTGTTTTGGGTTGCTATGCAACGTTAGTTGTTCTTATCGCACAAAATCTTCACAAATTGCAAATCCGCTTACGCTTTATTTTTTTTCAAAAACTCGAAGTTTAAGCTAATTAGCCTGCCTAATCGCTTCGTCCAGATAATCTTCAAATTCTTCTGCAGAAAGAATTTCCGCCTCCGCATCTTTTTCAGGACCCAAGTAAATATAAGAAGTGTACCCATACCAAGAAGATTCAAGATTCGGGAGAATCGAATTTTTAATCAGCCGGGCATTTTTTCTGTTTAACCGTGCAATTATTGCTCCAGGTCTGCTTGTGTCAAAGTCCACTCCAATGTCAGAATTAATATCACATATTGCCAATGTCATTGTGTTGTATTGCTGGTCTTCTATAATCTGCAAATACCTAAAAGTTTTTTCTTCCGCAAAAACCGAAAATCCAACCAACATCATCAAAACCAAAATAAAATTCTTCTTCATAAAACACCTTCCTTTTTCTGTTTTGCGGATATTTTACAGCAGTATATCTATCAAATTGTGATAGAGTGATTTTTGGTTTACTAAATATTTCTGTTTTTGAAATAACTCTGATTTTTGCTCGGTAAATAGAACTCAACATGAAGGTTGCTTTGCGGTGAATAGATTCGCAGGTCATTTGAATAAAGTCTTTAAGCAAATAATTTAATTAAGAAAAAAATCCGTTTTTTAGCCTTTTGGTTTTACGGATTTTTTCAAGATGTTTTTCCAATGAGGAAAAGAAATTTTATGACAGCGTTACTGATTATTCTTGCTGCTATTTTATTGCTTTTTGCTGGATATGTTTTTTATGGTTCGCTTTTTGCTTCAATCCGAAATGAAGGTAAATCTATCGGTGAAATCATTAAGACTTCAATGGGAAAATTTGCTAAATAATTGTTTATCATTTTTCTCTTCTTGTTTTGATTCTTGTAATTGTTTCATTTGTAAATATTGTTGCAAGTGCATTCTTTGCCCCGGTCCTTACTGCACAGCATATTGCCGAAGGTGCTAAAGCTACTGGTCTTTTTGCATCCTACAGAAAATCAGACAACTGCGATGATTTCTGTTTGCTTTATAATTCTTGCTGTAATTTATGGATTAGTTACTAATCGGTTTGGTATAAAAACTCTTCCTGCTGTTGCGGCATGGCTTGGAAAAGTTGGCAAAAAAAAGCAAGACGTTCTTTATTCCAATGGCATTTATGCTTTGCGCAACATTGACTCAGCTTGTTTTTACTATCGTTGGAAAGCTTTCCGCTATGATTTAGCATGTTCCAAACGCAATGTTTTGGGGAAACTGGGTTCAGTTGCTTTTTGCTACAGCAATGGCTGTTCTTGCGATTGTACTTGTAGTTGAAGGTGTAAAAACATTTATACTTCAGCATAAAGAAAAAAGCGAATGGCTAAATTTTAAAATTATAATCTCTTTCTTGTTTTTAATTTATTTTTCAATAAGAAATTGCAGAGATTATGTGCTCTTCATATAAATCAATTGCTCTTAGACAAAATATCAATTCTGCTATTGAATTCATTCTTTGAATTCATTAGAATTGACAGACCTGTGTTTAAAGGTGTTTTTTTTTCAAATCTTCCGGGGTGCTGACCGGAATAAAATAGGAGAATAGGCGATGCCTACAATCAATCAATTAATTCGTCAGGGACGTCAGTCAGTGGCAAATAGAACTAAGTCTCCCGCACTTCAGTCTTGCCCGCAGAAAAGGGGTGTTTGCACTCGTGTTATGACTGTAACTCCAAAAAAACCGAACTCGGCTCTTAGAAAAGTTGCCCGTGTTCGCTTGTCTAATGGTATTGAAGTAACTGCATATATTCCTGGAATTGGACACAATCTTCAGGAACACTCAGTAGTTTTAATCCGCGGTGGTCGTGTAAAGGACCTTCCTGGTGTTCGCTATCATATTATCCGTGGTACAAAGGATACACTTGGTGTAGAAGATCGCAAACGTGGTCGCTCTAAGTACGGTGCAAAAAGGCCTAAGGCTTAAGGACGGAGGAATAAGATGGGAAGACATAAGAAGTCTGTTGACCGTCCATGTATGCCGGACGTTAAATATAATAGCAAAGTTGTTTCAAAATTTGTTACACGCATGATGCTTGATGGTAAAAAATCTATTTGCACAAATGTACTTTATGATGCAATGGATAAACTAAAGGCAAAAACTGAAAAAGATCCTCTTGAAGTTCTTCTTAAGGCTCTTGAAAATGTAAAGCCTGTTGTGGAAGTAAAGTCTCGTCGCGTTGGTGGTGCTACTTATCAGGTTCCAGTAGAAATTCGCGATTCTCGTCGCGAAGCTCTTGCAATGCGCTGGATTATCGAAGCTGCAAGAAACAGAAGCGGTCATGGAATGGCAGATACACTTTCTGCAGAATTGCTTGACGCTTTTAACAATACAGGATCTGCTTTCAAAAAGAAGGAAGATACACACAGAATGGCAGAAGCAAATAAAGCTTTTGCTCATTTTAGATGGTAGTTCTTTCTATATAAAACAGTTTTTTGTGAAAAGGCTTTGGTTCTTTTAGAATCAAGGCCTTTTTTTACAGTTGAAAAAAAACTTGGCTTTCAGCCTAATAAAAAAATCAAACTCTCTGTCAACAACTTTTTAATTTTTCGCTGAAAAAATTTCAAAAATTCTTCTTTTTTTTGAAGTTTCTTGTGAGATTTGTTGTTTTTGAGGAAATTTATCGAGAAAAAATTCTGAAAATGCTGATATTTCTGTAGAAAAATAGTGATTCTATTTGCTTGAGTACAACACTTTTAGCCTTCGTTCTCAGAAGGCTTTTTTTGAGGCATTTTAGTTTTTTTATTTTTGATTCTTATCCTACTTTTCTGAGTTTTCTCGGTTTTATCTGCGACAGAACGACGTCATCTATGTCCATATATACCTCACGGAATTTCGGCTTCGCATTCTTGAGAAACACCCTGTCAATCAGAACCTTCATAACTTCAGGCATGTCTCCGGAGGTATCGCTTTCAACCAGTTTCACTGAATATCTTTTATCCGTCTTCGGGTCTGTAATCCACAGTCCCTCTCTTTCATTAAGGTGTATCAAGATTTTCCTGTCAGTGATTTCAGGACAGAAGAATCTGTATCCCTTGAGAAGGAAAATTCCGCTTTTATCTATATGTCCCGGAAAAGTAGCTTTCATGACTGATGTTATCTGTTTCATGTCAGCCTTTACGAAGCAGGATTCCTTATTTTTTGGCTCTTTGAAGAACCTTGCTTTGTATATTTTTGGAAATTCATCACGCAAAAACTCGTTTGCCTGCTCGACCGTGCTAATCCCTTTCAGGCGGAATAAGTTCGGAAGCCTGTGCTGGATTGTCTGCCAGAACCTTTCAATTCTTCCTTTTGCCTGCGGCGAATGTGCCGGAAACATATCAACCCCGAATGACTCCATCATCACTCCGAACTGCGTGAGATGCTTTTCATTGTCATCGGTCTTTCTGTTCACGAAAAATACGGATGCCTTGTCAGGATAAACCTGCATGGGGATGCCGTATGCAAGACTCATGTTCACGAAGGCTTCCATGTATCCGAGAAGACACTCATTCTTTGTCATATAAAGTCCGACAGGACATCCTGTTGCGTCGTCAACGAATCCCTGTATGCAGTATTTCTTTCCGTCCTTGAACCAGTCGTATGGAGTTCCGTCTGCCTGCACAAGCTCTCCGAAATGCTCTTTTCTTTCTCTGAACAGATGTGCTCTCCTCTCTTTTTTGACCTTGTGCTTTATGCAGGTGTAATATCCCTGTGAGTTCAGAATGGATTTCACATGGCTTATACTCGCCTTGATATTGAACTGTTCCGAAAGAATTTCTGTAAAATACGTGTATGTTATATCCTCAAACGGATTGTTTCCGTTTATTCTTGTATTGTTGAAAATCTGAATGATTTTCTCCTTCCTTCTTTCGTTTTCAGGATTGCACCTCTTTTTTCCTGTGTTTCCGTGAATGAATGCAGATTTGCCGCTTTCCCTATATTTTATTATGTCCTTCTGGATTGTCCTCATTGTCAGCCCCATCTTGAAAGCCGCCTCCCTTGTGGACAGCTTGCCTTCTGCACATAGTCTTGCTGTCCTTGCCCTTTGTCTTTGAGATTCATTAAGTTTCATTTTCATAACTTCCCAGTCCTAAAAATCATTGTTTTCTTAACTTACTCAAGTATATATGCAAAACTTTTAAGAACGAAATTTAAAATCTTTTGATATTATTCTTCACCTGAATCTGATATATGCGCTGCCTTGAGACATTGTGCCTTTCTGCGATTTTCGCAAGGGACATTCTTGTTGTCTTCAGTTCCACAAGAATCTCATTGAAATCCTTGGCTGTAAGAACCAGCAGCTTTGAGTTGTTTCTGTCTCTGATTTTCTTCAGCCCGTGCCTGTTGTAGATTTTGCGGACTATTGTATCTGTAAGGCTGAGCTTTAGGCGCATTTCCTTTATTGAGAGCGGATTTTTCTCATACTCATCAATCACTTTTTTTTCTGCTCTTTTCGTCATCACATGGCGGAAGTCAGGCTTGAGATTGAAGCGGCTCATAAGGACTGTTATTTGTTCAGGGGTTGTTTTCATGTCTTCTGCCGCTTCTTTTCTTGTGAACTGGCTGTCGATATAGAACTGCAGTTTTTTTCTTAAATTTTCCTTGTCTTCATTTTTCATAGATGTTCCCATGTCTAATAATAAAATTTGTCTTTAATTCAGCGCCAGTTGGCGCTAAAAGAACAGGTTGTTGCTCTGATTTTTTTTCGCAATAAAAAAATCATACAGTTTTTCTCTGCTGATAAGCTTTATCTGGGGATTTTCCTTGAGAAGTTTTTTAGTATCCTCTCCGGTCTTTCCTGTATGGATGAAATATCCGCACGCCTTGTGATGCCTGCAGGTTTTTATGAACTGCTGGACGTGCTCTTTTTTTATGTAGTCCGAGTATCTTTTTGCCTGCACAAGATATTTCTGTCCGTTCTTCCGTACCTGTCCGTCAATGCCGCCGTCGTGGGTATAACACCTGTTTCTTTTTATTCTGAACCTGTTTTTCTTGAAAGCCAGAAGAATCAGCTCCTCGAAGACGAACGGATCTATTTTCCTCAGATAGGAAATAAGCCAGCCGGGCCTGCTGTTCTCAATTTTGTTGATATTCCTATAAACCTTTTTTGCAGCCCTGATTGTGCCTATATGCCTTGCCTTTATAAAAGCTGCCGCAGTGTTTATGAGAATGAAAAATATTAGGAATACAATCCAGAAAATTTTACTTCCTGCTGTCATTGTTTTTGTTACACTCCTTGATTTTATTCACGTGTTTTTTTCCGGTCTCATCGCATCCGTAAGCCAGCGGATTTTCCTGACTGTCTGATTTTCTTGAAATCCTTTCGCCCTGTGCAATGAGAAATCCTCCTGCAGCAAGAATCATCATTGCTGCCGTAAGGATTATTTCCATAACTACACCGATTATCTGCATTTTGCTATCTCCCATAAAAAGTCAAGAGTAAAACTTCAGTTTTAGAATTGACTTTTCAAGTTGTTTCGCAACAAAGTGAGAAACAACAGTTGATTTAGGGTTTATCAAAGCCCTAAAAACGGCTAAGTCAAGGTCTTGAGCGTAAGCGTACCTTGACCAGACGTATTGCAAAGTTTGCGACGCAAACTTTTTAAGATAAAAACAGACGCTATTTTCGGCTGTTCTTATCATGTCACCTTTTAGCGCCATCTGGCGCTTTTTTCTTTGACGAGTTTACAAAGTCGAGCTCAAGCTTTAACGTTTCCCTGTTCAGGACAAGCCTCGCCTTGTATTTTTTTCCGGCTTTGCTTTGCAGTGTCTTTGCCCCTGTCGGTTTTCCCTCAAGAAGCAGTTTTCCGTCATCTGTATTCAAGGATGCTCCGAACGAGTGCTTGTAGATTATGAACGGACACTTTGGCTCCTTGTTTATGTTGGTGCAGAAAAATGACTTGCCGCCTTCAATAACCTTGCTGCGGCAGACAGGACAGATTCCGACGCCCGGCTTTTCATATTCCTCAATTTCAGGATGAGTTCTTACACATTCCTTTATGAAGGATATGATTTTTTTCTCGAACATCTCAGGCGACTCGTCCAGTTCTTTTTCCCATTGGGTCGTCTGAGCAATGTTTGCAACCAAAGCCGTAAGCCTGTTCTTGAACAGTAGTTTCAGAAGAAAAAACGCCTTGTCGGTCGCATAATATTTCCTTTTGTCCTTGACAACATAGTTGTATTCAACAATTTTTTTCAGGATGTCTCCTCTTGTGGCGGAGGTTCCGAGCCCCACAAGCTTTTCGTCGCTGTCCTCAAGGTTCGGATTTTCCATGAATGACAGAAGCGAGGTTTCCGTGAATTCCTTTTTTGGCGCCGTCATTTTTTTCATGATTTCAGTGTTTTTGAGTATGCAGGTGTTCTCGTCGAAGTATTGAACGGATTCTGAGTCAGGGTTCTTTTCAGCGCCATTTGGCGCTAATTCCTTTTGAGCCTTTTTCCATCCTTCCGATACGGCAACTTTTATGACAGCCCTGTAGGAAAACTCTCCGTTGCATATTGTCAGCGTCTTCTCGTCAAAGACATATTCATCCATGCAGCACAGAAAGAAACGCCTCAGCACGATTTCATAAATATTCTTTTCGTTCTGATTTGCGGACTGAGGAATCTTGTCCAAGGGGATAAGGGCATGGTGCGAGTCAAGCTTCTTTGAGTTGAAGATATGCCTGTTCTCTGCGCTGATGAGGTCAGGATTGCAGTATTTTGACTGCGGAAAGGAGTCTTTCAGAAGCTCGAATTTTTCCTTGAACAGCGGAATGTCGTCATCGCCCATAACTGATGAAGGTGTTCTCGGATATGACAGGCACTTGTGCTTCTCATACAGGGACTGGGCAATTTCCAGCGTCCTGCTTGACGAGTAGTCGTATTCAGCGGAGGCGATTTTCTGCAGCTCGGTTATGGAAAGCAGTTTCGGCGGATTCAAGGATTTTCTTTTTACATCGCTTTTCACGCTGACGGTCTTGTTTGTCTCGCTGAATATGTGAGCCTGATTGATGTAGCGGTTCACTTGCGGAAAGAAGAATTTTCTGTTCTCCGGATTTAGAAGAAGAGCTTCCGCCTTGTTTCCGTTGTTGTCTTTAAGATGCGCCACGCACTGATAGTACGGTTCGGACACAAAGTTTTTTATTTCCCTGTTTCTCTGTGCAATGGCTGCGATGACAGCGGTCTGCACTCTTCCGACAGGGAGAGTAATCTTGTGTCCTGCCAGAAGGGTCTCATAAGGAGTAAGATTCATTCCCACAAGCCAGTCCGCATGCTGCCGGGCAAATCCTTTTTTTGCAAGCTCATTGTATTCAGACCAGGGCTTCATCTGCGAAAGCCCTTTTTTTATGACATCAGGAGTCAGAGCCTCAGAAACCCAGAAGCGAAGGCAGTTTGAGATGTCGGTAAGACCTGCCTGCTCAAACGCAATCCGGGCGATGACCTCGCCCTCCCTGTCAGCGTCGGTTGCGATTATGATTCTGCCATTACGGTGCTTGTGAAGAAGTGCTGTTACTTTTCGGGTCTGTTTTTCCGAGTCCTCATTTTTCTTGTATAGATATTTTTCAGGGATTATCGGAAGCTGCTCGAAAGTCCAGCTTCTGTATGATTCGTCATACTCTTCCGGCTTTGCAAGCTCATAAAGATGTCCGACACAGTTCGTTATTTCAGTCTGGCCGTCTGTGTAATATCCGAGTGATTTGTTGTAGGGGATGGAAAGAGCCTTGCTGAAAGACTCTGCGACCGAAGGTTTTTCGGTGATGATTAACAAAAATTTTCCTTATCGTGTGGCAGTTATTTTATACAGCAAACAAATTTTGCTGTCAACAGAGTTATTGCCGCTGGTTCAATTCAGCTGTTAGCTGCTCATTCTAATTAGCGCCATCTGGCGCTAATTGCAGGAACGTTAGCTATTCTTTCGGATTATCAGAGAAAATTCTTTTTAGCGCCATTTGGCGCTAATTAAGGACTTGTTATCTGAAATTCCGCAACGAAGCGGACAGCACTTGAACAAAACAGATAGAACTATGTAATATGTCCGGTAGGCAAGATAAAGAAAGTGGTACATTGACGGCGTAACTTCTTGCATTATATGGAAAAAGAGTGGTACATCGGCACTTTTTCAGGTACCACTTTAGTACCACTGAGGTACCACTTTGGTACATCGTTTTTTTTGATTGTTTTGTTCAGTTTTTTCAAATTGACTTGTTTTTGAAATGGGATTACTATTGGAATATGACAGAAAAGAAGAGCGGCCGTGGAGGCAGAAGGGAGGGGGCAGGCAGAAAAAAGATACCCGAATCTGAAAGAAAGAAATTCAGGACGGTATCTATTTCCGGGACAGAGAATGAAATTGCTGTCCTGAAAAAACAGGCTGCGGAAAACGGAAAATCGCTGAGCGGCTATATTCTTGATGAACTTGTTGATGAGTCTGTAAGGGGAAAGTGATGATGCTGTTCCGCTTGTCTGAACGGATTTTGGCAGAATATAAATTAGCGCCATTTGGCGCTAATTAGCGGAACTTGAGCGCAAGCGTATTTTGACCAGACATATTCCAAACGGAAAATGAATGTTGAAAAAAAAGAATTCAAAGAATAATTTTTTTTACAGTTGATAAGTAAAACAAAATAGTAATTAGCGCCATTTGGCGCTAATTTGCAGAAGGAGATAAAAATGAAAGAAACAGAGAACAGCGGCAGCGGAATTTTCTTTGACTTTTTGAAAGTGATGGCAACTGAAAAAGGAAGGTGCAAAGAAAGAAAGGAACGTGGCAGATATATGCGAAATTATTACACGGCTGTCAGGAATTTCTTCAATGCAATCTATATCGGTATCGGGATTGAGAATATGTGTGGCAAAGGCAAAGTTGAGAGCCTGAAAGATATTGTAGAAAAATGCCATGAGATAGAGCGTACACAGAAGTCCTTTTGCAGCTTTAAGAAGTCTCTGGAAAAAGGAACGGATATTATCGACATGATACAGGAAGTTTTCACTGAGATTGCGGCAAGAGATAATTTGATTCAGGATTTGCAGGATTTGAAAAAATGCCGTGATATTTGTGTGCTTGCCGAGCAGGGAAAGTGCGAGGGGAAGCTAAGGCTTAGGAGAAGAAAAGGTAATCAAGGTGCTGACATTGGAGAAAATCTCTTTGATATTCAGACGGTAATGCTGTCTCTTCTGGGGCTTTTTGTTCTTGGTTATCTTGTTTTTATTGCGGTAAGCGCTGACCGTAACACAGTAAAAGAACGGGTCGGCGTGGAGTTTACCATTGATGATGTATATGCAACACCAGGCATTAATGAGAATTTTTCCAGATATGTCTGTCTGATTGCGCCGAACGGCAGGGAAGTTACAGTACGAGACAGAGAGTTGTACAGGAAACTGAGAAATCATGTCGGCCAGAAAGTGACTTTGGAAGTTGACAGAAGCTATGTTCTGTCAAAAGAAGGCGAGAAACTGAATCCGAATGAGAAACTTGTGCAGCCTTATGTTATACGGCATATAGAAGGCGAGATTCAGAAACCGGCAGAAAAGGCTTTGGATATTGAGAAATAGAAAATGACAAAAGAAGAGCGTAAGCGAAGAAAGGAGAATTCCTTTTACAATTCAGAGCTGGCACGGCTACAAAAGAATGTCGTCCGTGCTCAATATGAGGTTC